>OQWM01000417.1_pt1 | contig 26749 bp, 19 predicted proteins | sample 1691531 | NCBI WGS metagenome assembly OQWM01 (sample SAMN03418257, study PRJEB22391) | human gut metagenome | biome: human-gut; feature: organic feature; material: feces | host: Homo sapiens | place: Tanzania | collected 2013-01
ACAAAAACGAAAGACACCCCTGATGGGTTTCTTTCGTTACTATCTTCCTTTCCGAAAGAATATGATTTTGCGCATAGAAGCGAAAAAGTCCTGCGAAGCAGGAATTTTTCGACAGACTGGGCTCCGCACGTAGTGTGCGGAGCTTTCCATCAAAGTCAAAAGCCCGCCGAATTTCTTCGGCGGGCTTTCTTTTTCTTTTACTTTTTCTCGTTCATATAAATTGTTACTCTGCTTTGCACCGCTTCGGCTGTCTTTTTGGCATCCTGCTTTCCGTCAAAGAAGGCATTTGCCTCCTCCATAACAATTTCGAAAATACTGCCGTCATCGCCGCAGTCGGACGAGGCGGTATTTTCGATAAGCGAAAGAAATTCGCTGCGTTGCTCCGGAGTCATGGCGTAAAATTCAATCCTTGTGCCGCCTATGGTAACCGCCGATTTAGGAATTTCCTTGCCGCCGGTATCATATTGCGGATTGCAGCGTTCGTCAAGCATAGTGTCGAAAACTTTCTTATTTGTGTGGAAGCTGTACTTCAGGTTTTCATCAGAAAGCTGAGTTTCTTCCGTAAGCACAAGCCGCATAAATTCCCAAGCGGCTTCCTTGTGCTCGCTGGCGGAGCACATTGCAATGCGGCTTCCAAGGCCGAAGTGGCAGCGGCTGCTCTGCGCGCCCGGCCAGCCGACGAAGCTTTCTTTGCCCTTATAAAGCGCGGTTATCTTTTGAAAATCGTCAAAGCTGAACATCGCGCCGCTGTAAAGCAGGGTTTCTCCGCTAAGAACTTTTTCTTCATTGCTGAGCGGCTGGCTCCAGTCGATTTCGGCAGGGAAGTAGTCCTTTATAAAAGTGAGGTACTCCTCAAATTCCGGCGTGTTAAACGAGCAGGTGCCGTTCTTCCAGTCAATGAAGTCGTAAAGACGGAAGCGCGAGCCGTGATAAAGCATATTTAGCCGCGATAATCCGCTTATGGCGGCGCAGCCCTCCGGCATGCTTGCCAAAGCGGATTTGAACTTGTCGAACGTCCAATCGCTGCCGTCGCCGACAACATCCCGGTTGCCGACAATGTAGTAAATTTGAAAGGTGGGGGTTATCTCGTAAAGCGCGCCGCTTCTGTGCTGCATGGCGTTAAAAACCGGCTCCACAAGCGCCTTGCGCCCGCCAAGCTCTTTATCCGCGTCGATATAAGGCCACAAATCCTCGAGTATTCCGCGGTCCGCGTAAATGGAAGAATCCATTCCGTCGGTCAGGAACACATCCGGCGCTTTTCCGGAAATAATTTCAGTGTTGAGCACGCTTGCTCCGGCGAAGGCGTCGCCCGGAACGGAGTAGCCGGAATAGTCCTTCACCTCAATGCGGTATTCCGGATTCGTGCGGTTAAATTTGAGCATGGCTTTGTAAATGCTGTCGTCAATGGCATCATACGCAATCGCCATGGTGAGGACGGTTTTGCCGTCCACTTCGGAGCCTTCGTACCGTTTCAGCGCGGTTATGCCCCAGTTATAGCGGCTGTTTCCGGCGGCGTCAACGCCGTATTCGGAATTTACACAGGAAAGCCCGTCCTCCATCGGCAAAACCGCGGTAAGCGACTGATAGTCAATTCCGCAGTTGATAAAGCTGAGCAGCAGCGCAGTTTCTTTCGTTTCAATATTCGCGCCGTAAAGGCTTGTTCCGTTGGAATAGGTGAAGTCGAAGCCGCCCACGCCGGGGTAGAACGCCATGGAAGTGCTGTTGGTGGGAACGGTCATTTTCTTGTCAAGACATTTTCCGCTGACGTTCACCGCAAGTATTTCCTGCCCGTAATAATCGGAGGTGCTTCTGCTGACCAGCACAGCGCCGTCATAAGTTTCAATAAAGGTGCATTCGCCGATTTCATTCCCCATGCGGAGCAGCTCTTCGCCGTTCGAATTATATACGATAAGGCCGGGGTTCATATAGAACAGGCAATAGACGTTGCCGTTTGCGTCAACGCGCAGAGAAAAATCTTCGTCGCTGTTTTTTGCGAGGCTTTCGGTAATATCGGTTATGGTGCGTTCGTCGCCGGAAATGCTTACCTTGTGCAAAAGAGTATGCTCGGTTCCGGTTACACTTTCAGCGCCGTCGGTGGGCTTTGTATACGCGCTTTCAAGCACATACAGGCAGTCGCCGCCGGTATAAATTCCGCGAATGTAGCCCATTTCTATTGTTTCTTCGCCAAAATGGTCGCTCGGGACAGCGGCGAATTTGTCAAACCGCTGCACGTCGCTGCCGTCGGGCAGGCAGGAGAAAATTGCGTTATATTCGTCGTCGTTAACGGAGGAATCTCCGGATGCGGTGTAGTAAAAACGCCCGCCGGTAAAGCAGCCCGCCCGCAGATTGCGCTTGCCGTCCATCTGCTTATAATCGCCCTTGTAGTGCACATTCGCAAGCTCCGCCAAATAGCCGCCGTTGACGGGCAAGCCGGAAACATCGGCAGGTTTTCCTTCGCTTTTCTGCCCGCTGCACGCGCAAAGCATAATCGTAATCGCCGCCAAAAGCAGCGCCGCAATTCGCTTAGCTCTGTTTGACATATTTTTTCGCCCCTTTCGGTGATAATCTTGTGATTTATTAGTCCTATTAAACGTTATCAAAAGCAATTTGTCAATGTTTTTTTAGAAAACTAATGCAGAATATGCCAAATTGGCATAAAAGCAAGCTGCTGTCAATGAAAAAATAAATATATTGCAAAAAGTCTCCGCATAGGGTATACTTATATTATAAATTTTTATTAGGTGGGATTATTTATTGGAATATGTGGTAGCGACTGTTATCGGTTATCTTTTGGGATGTATAAATATGGCTTGGCTTATTTCAAAAAGCAAGGGCGTTAACATAAAAGAAGTCGGTTCACACAATGCCGGTGCGTCAAATGTTTTTATTTCCGTAGGAATGCCCTATGGCATTGCCGTGGGCGCTTTTGATATACTAAAAGCTTTCTGCGCGGCGGAGCTTATTTCGCTTATTTTTCCGGCTAACGCAAACGCCGCAATCCTTGCCGGAGCAATGGCTGTAGTGGGACACATATACCCATTTTGGATGAAGTTCTCCGGCGGAAAAGGGCTTGCGCCCTTTATGGGACTGGTGCTTTTCGCCGATTGGCGAGTGTTTCTCGCTCTCGGCGCTGTAATAATCGTACTCACGCTGGCAACTGATTTTATCGCCATCGGAACAATGGCAGTTATAACCATCATGCCGGTTTACGCCATCTTCGCAAAGCTTGGGCTGTTTCAAATAATCGTCTATCTTGTGCTTATGCTTATTATGTGGTTCAAGCATTTTATCAATATAAAGCGCATTGTAAACGGCGAAGAAATTGGCTTCTTACGGAAAAACAAAAACAAAGCAAAAGAATAAAAAAGCGCCCAGTATAAACTGGGCGCAAGCTTTATTTGTATATTTTTGCTGTGCAGCGCAAGCGGCCTTTTTTGGTTTCACGTTCCATGCCGCAATAGATGAATTTGCCCTTTCCGCGAACGGTTATAATGTCGCCGTCGGCGGGCTTTGCATCGGAGTTTAAGCAGGGAACGCCGCCGATAAGCACCCTTTCGTGGGCGATGAGCTCCTGACTTTCGCTGCGGGAGAGCTTAAATATCGCGGCAACTACGGAATCAAGCCGCTCCGATGCAACAGTGAAGCCGCATTCGACGGGCAGGGGAACCGCCTCGGCGGGAACAGCTTCGATTTTTGAGCACCGAACTGTCGTATGCCTGATGCTCATGAGGTTTTCGCATATATAATCGGCTATGCCGTCAAGGCAAACCGCATAGGCGGTATTGCCGCAAACCACAATATCTCCGAGGGTGCTACGCCGCACTCCGAGGGACATAATCGCCCCGAGAAAATCCCTGTGGGAAAGCGTGTCGGAAAATTTCGGCGCAGCAGGCTCAATTTTAATAACCGTAATGGGAGGGTAGGCTTCATAGCCGCAAATATCCTCCGAACCGAACATGGCAAGCGCCTTTTCCGCACTGTCATATCCGCCGAAAAGCTTGTACGGCGCTCCTGTGGCGCTGCTTTTCAGCAGCGACTGCTCCGCGGGAGAAAGAAATTCCGTGGAAGTGTACGCTCCGTTTTTATATGCGCGCTCCGCAAGCTCGCCAAAGCGCTTTTTAAGCTGTAATTCTTCGTTAGTCATAAAATAAACCGTCGCTTTGCTTTGAAAGATAGCTTTATTTTATCACACAAAGCGGTCGAGGTCAAACAGGGGAGGAATATGGAATACAAACTTATTAAAAGCAAAAGAAAAACCGTCGAGCTTACCATTGACGATGAGCTTTGCCCCGTAATAAAAGCTCCGCTCAATATGCCGCAGCGGGATATTGACGCATTTTTTGAAAAGCACCGCCGCTGGGTGCAGAAGCACACAGAAGCAAAGCGTATCTGCATGGAAAAAAACGCGGTTTCTCCGGAGGAGGAGCTTGCCGCAAAGCAAAACGCTCTGCCGTATCTCGCCGCACGCACGGAATATTTCGCGGCGCTTATGGAGCTGAAGCCTGCGGGAATTAAGATTACCTCCGCACAGAAGCGCTTCGGAAGCTGCAGCGGTAAAAATTCAATCTGCTATTCGTGGCGGCTGATGCTTTATCCGCCGGAGGCGATTGACTATGTGGTGGTGCACGAGCTTTCACATATCGTGTACAAAAACCACAGCGCAAAATTTTATGCGCTTGTGGCAGAATATCTGCCGGATTACAAGGAAAGAGAGAAGCTGCTGAGATGAAAATTTCACTTAACAAAGAGCTTTGCGGAAGCATACTTGATATCGGAGGCGGCGGAGAGGGAATAATCGGCAGGCTTTATAAATCCGCCGTTACCGCCGTTGACAATATGCAGGAGGAGCTTGACGAAGCACCGAGCTGCTGCAAAAAGCTGCTTATGGATGCGGCCGCGCTTGATTTTGCAGACGAAAGCTTTGATAATGTCACATTCTTTTACTCGCTTATGTATATGAGTACGGATGTTAAGGCAAAAGCCATTGAAGAAGCCTGCCGCGTGCTCAAAACAGGCGGTGTGCTCACCATCTGGGATGTGGAATTTGAATCCGCCTATCCCGACGCATTTTCTGTGGAGCTTGATATAATTTTGCCGGAAGAAAACGTCTGCACCGAATACGGAATTATCGGAACCGATGTGGCACAAAGCGCAGAATCCATAATTTCAATGTGCTGTGAATGTGGATTAAACCCGCTTGAGCATGAGGAAAACGGCGGACATTTTCATATCGTGCTCAAAAAATAAAGCTCCCGACAAATCGGTGCTCATAAAAAATCGTTCCGTGCTCAAACGAGCACGGAACGATTTTTTGCTTTGTTTTAAGTTTACAGTTCGATCTTGGAGAGCTTTTCAAGGTGCTCGTATTTCTCTGCGGCGTTTTCTTCCGCTTTCTCAAAGAGCACTTTTGCGCGTTCCGGGAAGGTGCGCATAAGGCTGCTGTAACGAACTTCGCTTTCAATGAAGTCCTTATAGCTTGCGGTGGGTGCACCGCTGTCAAGCTGGAAGGGGTTTTTACCCTCGGCCTCAAGGCGCGGGTCGTAGCGGAACAGATGCCAATAGCCGGCTTCCACTGCGCGCTTTTCCTCCGCCATGGAGTTGCCCATGCCGCCTTTAATTCCGTGGTTGATGCAGGGAGCGTAAGCGATGATGATGGACGGACCGTCATAGCTTTCCGCCTCGGCAATAGCCTTTACGCACTGAGCCATATTTGCGCCCTGTGCGACCTGCGCCACATAGATATAGCCGTAGCTCATGGCGATTGCCGCAAGGTCTTTCTTCTTGACCTCCTTGCCGGCGGAGGCAAACTGTGCCACCGCGCCGGTGGGAGTCGCCTTGGAGGATTGACCGCCAGTATTGGAGTAGACCTCGGTATCGAACACCAGAATATTTATGTTTTTGCCGGAAGCGAGAACATGGTCAACTCCGCCGAAGCCTATATCGTATGCCCAGCCGTCGCCGCCGAACGCCCAAACGGATTTCTTCGCAAGGTAGTCCTTGCCTCTGACTATATCAAGCGCGCGTTCGCAGGTGCAGTTCTTTTCAATCGCTGCAACAAGAGCTTTTGCGGCAGCGGCGTTCGCTTCGCCGTCGTTTACGGTATCAAGATACCTCTTTGCGGCGGAAACGGTTTCCTCGTGCTTGCCGTTTTCCGCAAGGAAGCGAACCTTTTCGATGTAGCTACTGCGGATGGCCTCCTGACCGAGGAACATTCCGTAGCCATATTCGGCATTGTCCTCAAAGAGGGAGTTTGCCCACGCCGGACCCTTGCCCGCCTTGTTTCTGGTGTAGGGAGTGGAGGGTGCGGAGCCTCCCCAGATGGAGGAGCAGCCGGTGGCGTTCGCAATATACATTCTGTCGCCGAAAAGCTGAGTGACAAGCTTTGCATAGGGGGTTTCGCCGCATCCCGCGCAGGCGCCGGAGAACTCCAGCAGCGGACGGCGGAACTGGCTGCCCTTGAGGGTTGCCGCTTTGAACTTTTCAAATACCTCGGGCTTTTCAGAAACATTAAGACCGTAGTCAAAGACCTTCTGCTCGGCAGCTTCCTGCTCAAGAGGCTTCATTTCAAGGGCTTTTGCGCCTTTTTTGCCGGGGCAGACGTTCACGCAGGAGCCGCAGCCGGTGCAGTCAAAGGCGGAAACGGTCATTGTAAAGTATTTTCCGCTTACACCAGTCATGGGAGCAAATTTTGCGCCCTCCGGAGCTTTTCTGAACTCGCCGTCGTCCATAACCACCGGACGGATTACGGCGTGGGGGCAGACATAGGCGCACATATTGCACTGGATGCAGTTTTCCGGCAGCCAGCGGGGAACATCAACGGCAATTCCGCGCTTTTCAAACGCTGCGGTGCCTGCCGGGAAGGTGCCGTCCTCACGGCCGGAGAATACGGAAACAGGCAGCTTGTCACCCTTCTGTGCGGACGCGGGAACGAGCACGCTGTTCACGAAGTCCACAAGCTCTTTGTTGTCGCCGACGGCTTTCGGAACGGGAATTTCGCCCTCGGCCTTAGCCCACTTATCGGCGGGGTAGTCAACCTTGACAAAATCCTTCATTCCACGTTCAATGGCGGCGAAGTTCATATTGATAACCGCATCGCCCTTTTTGCCGTAGGATGCGACAACAGCTTCTTTCATGTACTTTTCGGCATCCTCTGCGGGGATAATTTCAGAAATTTTGAAGAATGCCGCTTGTAGAATGGTATTGATTTTTCCGCCGAGTCCGATTTCTCTGGCGATGGAAATGCCGTCAATGGTGTAAAGCTCAATGCGGTTTTCCGCTATATAACGCTTTACCTCGCCGGGCAGGTGCTTTTCGATTTCGGCAAGGCTCCAGCCGCAGTTGAGCAGGAATTTGCCACCCTTTTTGAGCACGGAAACCATATCGTATTTGGTGACATAGGAGGGGTTGTGGCAGGCGCCGAAGTCGGCGCTGTTTATATAATAAGTTGACTTAATTGGGGATTTTCCGAAGCGAAGGTGAGAAACCGTTACACCGCCGGACTTTTTGGAGTCGTATGCGAAGTAGCCCTGAACATAGAGATCCGTATGGTCGCCTATAATCTTAATGGAGTTCTTGTTGGCGCCAACGGTTCCGTCGGAGCCGAGTCCCCAGAACATACAGCTCTTGTTTCCCGCAGGGGTGGTATCCGGAGCTTCCTTTATTTCGAGAGAAAGACCGGTAACATCGTCTTCAATGCCGATGGTGAACGCGGACTTGCCGCCTTTTTCGGCGTTGCGGTAAACGGCGATAATCTGTGCGGGAGTGGTGTCCTTGCTGCCGAGACCGTAGCGGCCGCCGTAGAGCTTTACGCCCTCGAACTCGCTGCCGCGAACAGCCGCCGCAATATCGAGGAACAGCGGTTCGCCCACGCTGCCGGGTTCCTTGGTGCGGTCAAGCACGGTTATGGTCTTTGCGGTATGGGGAATTGCTTTCAGCAGGTGCTCACGGCTGAAGGGACGGTAGAGGCGAACCTTAACAAGACCGTATTTGCCGCCTGCGGCATTAAGATAGTCAATGGTTTCCTCAACGGTATCGCAAACGGAGCCCATGGCAACGATAATATGCTCCGCGTCAGCGGCGCCGTAGTAGTTAAAGAGCTTGTAGTCGGTGCCGATTTCGGCGTTGACCTTGTTCATATACTCTTCCACAACCGCGGGAAGCGCATTATAGAATTTATTGCAGGATTCGCGTGCCTGGAAGAAAATATCCGGGTTCTGTGCGGTTCCGCGGGTTACAGGGTGGTTGGGGTTGAGAGCATTTTTGCGGAACGCTTCTATTGCGTCGAAATCCGCAAGGTCTTTGAGCTGTTCATAGTCCCACACCTCGATTTTCTGAACCTCGTGGGAGGTTCTGAAGCCGTCAAAGAAATGGATGAACGGAACGCGGCCCTTAATCGCGGAAAGATGGGCGATGGGGGCGAGATCCATAACCTCCTGCGGGTTGCCGGAGCAAAGCATGGCAAAGCCGGTCTGACGGCAGGCGTAAACGTCGGAATGATCGCCGAAAATGCTCAGTGCGTGGGAAGCAAGGGCGCGTGCGGAAACGTTAATAACCGCCGGAAGCAGCTCGCCCGCCATTTTATACATATTCGGAATCATAAGAAGCAGTCCCTGAGAAGCGGTGAATGTGGTGGTAAGCGCTCCCGCGGCAAGAGAGCCGTGAACGGAACCGGCGGCGCCGGCTTCGGACTGCATCTCCACTACATGAACCCTGTTTCCGAAGATATTGGTTCTGCCGGTGGCAGACCATTTGTCGGCAAGCTCCGCCATTACCGATGACGGGGTGATGGGGTAAATGGCGGCAACATCCGTATATGCATACGAAACATGAGCAGCAGCGGTGTTGCCGTCCATAGTTTTTTTAGAACGTGCCATTTTTTTCACTCCTTAGTTTTATTTGAATTGGATATTAAATTACTGTGCCATAGTGTCATAAAATATCTATATTATATTATCATATAAAACCTTTTCTTTCAAACCTTTTTGTCTATTTCTATGATTTTTTTATTTTCGGTACATTCAGTGCCGCTTTTTTCAGCATACCTTATAATTTTTACGAAATTCCGAAAGGGTGCTTATTGCCGTTTTGCACAATGGGTAAAAATGTGTCGGAATTTCTATATAATATAGGGTAAAATAATTGCAAAATCATGTGGGTTTATAGTATAATAAATTTGGTATATTCTCTGATGAAAAAGGAGGAAAACATGACTTCTCTTTATAGCGTAAGCTTCTTAAAAATAGTAAAGGAATTTAACCTTGAGGAGGTTTGGGCGCCGGAAGATGTGGATACCATCCGCATTGAAACAAACGAGCTTAACCGCCCGGGGCTTCCGTTCACCGGATTTTACGACCTTTTCGACCCGTCAAGAATACAGATAATCGGCAAAACGGAGTACTCCTACTTAAAAAGCTTGGGTGCAAATATGCTTCCAACGGTGGAGGAATTTTTCTCCCACAGGCCGGCAATCGTCGTTTTTACCTGGAATATGCTTGTGGATAAGGGCATTATCGACCTTGCAAAGCAGTATAATATCCCACTTTACAGAACGTCGGAGTCCACCTCCGAGTTTATGGCGGGAATTACCCACACTCTGAGTATCGCCCTTGCAAAGCGCATAACCCGTCACGGCGTTTTCGTCGAGGTCTACGGCGAAGGCGTTCTGCTCTACGGAGAAAGCGGCGTCGGTAAAAGCGAGGTTGCCATGGAGCTTATTAAGCGCGGCCACCGCCTTATCGCCGATGATGCGGTGGAAATCCGCCGCGTTTCAAAGCGTACCCTCGTGGGCACTTCGCCGGAAAATATCCGCCACTTTATGGAGCTTCGCGGCGTGGGTATAATCAATGCCCGAAATCTTTTCGGCATGGGCTCCGTAAAGAAGAGCTCCAAGCTTGACATGGTAATCAACCTTGAGCCGTGGGACAACGACAAGGTTTACGACAGAATGGGTGCAAAAGACGTTTACACAAAAATCCTTGATGTTGAAGTGCCGCTCATCACAATTCCTGTTCAGCCGGGGCGCAACCTTGCTGTAATTGTGGAGGTTGCCGCCATGAACAACCGCCAGAAGCGCATGGGAGATAACGCCGCCATCGAGCTTATGGAGCGGCTTGCCATGCCGCCCATGGATGATATTGACGATATAGGCGAGTGGGATTCCTACTACGGACTTGATGAATAACGGAGGAAAGAGCCTTGAATAACGAACTTCTTATTAAATTCGCCAAAGAAACGGAAATTCCGTTTTCGGAAAACGAAATGCTTTCCGCACACACCACATTCAAAATCGGAGGTCCTGCGGAGGTCTTTGCAAGCCCGCAAAACGCCGGGCAGGTTTCCGCGGCGGTTCGCTTCTGCAAGGAAAACGGCGTAAAGCTTTTTCCGCTGGGTAAAGGCTCCAATCTGCTTGTTTCCGACGAGGGAGCAAGCGGAATTGTGCTCCATTTCGGGCGGGATATGAGCGAAATGAGGCTGCTTGACGAAGAAACCATATACTGCGAAGCGGGCACGAGCCTTGCAAAGCTTTGCAGCTTCGCCCTTGAAAAGTCCCTTACCGGACTTGAGTTCGCCTACGGCATACCCGGCTCCGTCGGCGGCGCGGTCTTTATGAACGCGGGCGCTTACGGCGGCGAAATCAAGGATGTTATTCTCTATACCGAGCATATTGACGAAAACGGCGAACGAGGCGTATTCGAGGGCGACGCTCTTGAAATGTCCTATCGCCATAGCGTTTACAGCAGCAAAAAATATATCATCACCTCTGCGGTGTTCCGCCTTAAAAAGGGCGACAAGGCGGAAATAAAGGCTAAAATGGACGAACTCCTCGGCAAGCGCTTTGACAAGCAGCCCATGGATAAGCCCAGCGCCGGAAGCACCTTTAAGCGCCCGGAGGGCGCGTTTGCCTCTGCGCTTATCGACCAATGCGGCCTTAAAGGCTTCACGGTAGGAGGCGCACAGGTCAGCGAAAAACACGCCGGATTTGTTATAAACAAGGGCGGCGCTACCTGCGCCGATGTTCTTGAGCTTATAAAGCAGGTTCAGGATAAAGTAAAGACGGATACCGGTTTTACTCTTGAACCGGAAGTTGAAATTTTGAAGAAATAAGGGAGGCAGCCGCCGATGTCGTTTGCGTCTGACCTGAAAGACGAGCTTTGCAAGGAGGTTCCGGAGGAAGAAAGCGCACTGCACGCGCTGCTTTACGGATTCCTGCTTTTTTCATACAAATTTCGTGCGGATGAGATATCTTTTTCTGTTCTGCACGAACCCACCGCACGGCTTTTTGCCGAAGCGCTGATGACCCACTGCGGTGTTCCGGCAAAAATCACATTCAAGGAACGCGTCCGCGGAACGCTTTATAAAGTCTGTATCGAAAAAGCTTCCGAACGGCGCAAGGTTATGGACGCTTTCTATCATGTTCCGGGCGAACCGCACCTGCGCATAAACCGCGCGAACATAGAAAACGAGGAAGATGTTCGCTATTTTCTTCGCGGAGCATACCTTGTCTGCGGCAGCCTGACCAACCCGGAGAAAGATTATCACTGCGAATTTGACGTAAGCTATATGAACCTTTGTAAGGATCTTTCCGCGCTTATCGGCGAAGTGCTTGCCCAGCCGAAAAGTACTATCCGCCGCGGTTCCTATATGGTTTACTACAAAGAAAGCGAAAACATCGAAGATTTGCTCACATATATCGGCGCTCCCATGTCCGCGGTGGAACTGATGAATATAAAGATAATCAAGGACATAAAAAACCGCGTCAACCGCCGTATGAACTGTGATAATGCCAACCTTGACAAGACTCTTAACGCGTCCTTTCAGCAGGTTCAGGATATAAAATACATTTTCGATGTGAAGGGGAATACCTTTCTTTCGGAGGAGCTGCGTACCGTCGCGGAAATCCGTCTTGAAAATCCGGATATGTCCCTGCGTGAGCTGGGAGAATCCGTTGAACCACCGCTGTCCCGCTCCGGCGTAAATCATCGCCTTAAACGAATAGGCGAAATTGCAGCGGAAATAAGAAAACAACAGGAAAACGGTTGAAATCATGGAACTTACATATACAAAAAAAGAAATAATCAAGCAGATGTTCAAAATAGGAATACCGGTTGCGCTTCAAAATCTTATCAGCGTTCTCGTAAATATGCTTGATACCATTATGATAGGGCAGGTAGGCGAAGCGCAGCTTGCCGCAGTAAACCAGGTGAACTCCATATATGTGTTCTACACAATGTTTATGTGGGGCGTTTGTATGGGAACAGTGGTAATCACCGCGAGATATTGGGGAATGGGAAAGACCGAGCCGATACGCGATATGATGGGCTTTGCCGTTCGCATAAATATGATTGCGGGAACGGTGCTTTCCGTCGTTATGCTGCTTTTTCCGTATCAGATAATGCGGCTTTTTGCAAAGGATGCGGAGGTAATAGCATACGGCGTCGATTATTTGAGCATTATGGCTTGGTTCTATGTGGTTCCGGCAATCACCGTTACCATTCTTTCAAACCTGCGCGCCTTGGGCGACGTTAAGGTTTCCGTTGTAATCTACACCTGCTCCTGCCTTACGAACCTTGTGCTCAACTGGGTGTTCATCTACGGCAATCTCGGCGCGCCGGCTCTGGGAGTAAAGGGCGCCGCTCTTGCCACCGTAATAAGCAAATGCGTGGAGTGCGTGCTCGCCCTTGTATATATGTATAAAATCGAGCACCATCTCAATTTCCGTATGAGGTACATTTTTGCCGACGCTCATCAGTATATTCCGTCTTACATAAAGTACGGTCTGCCGGTATTCTTCAGCGAATTCGCATGGGGCTTCGGTATGACGGCGCAGGCCGCGAACCTTGGTCAATACAGCAAAAGCTTCCTTGCGGCATACAGCCTTGTAATGGTCATTCTCGACCTTTCGACCGTTGCCATGTGCGGCTTTGCCAACGCTTCGCTTATACTTATGGGAAATATGATTGGCGCAGGCAAGGATGATGAGGCGAAAAAGTGGAGCAAGTTTTTCGTTGCGGGCGGCTTCGGCGTCGGCTTCATTATGATGAGCATAGTGCTCCTGCTCCGTCCTTTTGCGCCGAACTTCATTGTCGGCACAGCGGAAACCAAGGAGTATATACGCAAAATGCTGATTATCTGCGCCTATGTTGACCTTTGTTACGGAGCAAGCTGGAATCTCGGAGCGGGAGTGCTTCGCGCCGGGGGCGATACGAAATATATGGCGCGGGTGGACGTGAGCATTGTAATTTTGACGAAATGCGTTATGGGAACCATCCTCGGAACGGTTCTTCATGTGAACCCGCTTATAGTTATGACCGCCGTTTGCAGCGACGAGCTTCTTAAAGGCATAATTTATCTTCGCAAATATCTCAAGGGCGACTGGCTCCGCCACGGAATGACCGTAAAAGAGAGCGAGCAGCCCGCATAAATTCATAAAAGGAACGGAGGCGCAGCGAAATGAGCTTTGTGCATCTTCATCTTCATACCGAATACAGCCTGCTTGACGGCGCCTGCCGCATAAAGCGGCTTATGCCGCGCATAAAAGAGCTTGGGCAGAACGCCGTTGCCATAACCGACCACGGCGCTATGTACGGCGTTATCGACTTTTACAGGGAAGCGCAAAAATACGATATAAAGCCTATTATAGGCTGCGAGGTTTATGTTGCGAACCGTTCCCGTTTCAGCAAGGAGCACCAGCTTGACTGGAGCTACCACCTTGTGCTGCTCTGCGAAAACAATACCGGCTATAAAAACCTCATCAAGCTTGTTTCCGCGGGATTTATCTACGGTTTTTACAAAAAGCCCCGAGTGGATAAGGAGCTTCTGCGAAAATATCACGAGGGTATAATTGCGCTTTCTGCCTGCCTTGCGGGTGAGGTTCCTCGAAATCTCTCCGCCAACGACTACGAGGGTGCAAAAAAAGCCGCGCTTGAGTACAGGGACATTTTCGGCGAGGGAAATTACTTCATTGAAATACAGGATCACAACTATGCGGATCAAAAGCGCATTTTGCCGGGGCTTGTTCGTATTTCAAAGGAAACCGGCATACCCCTTGTGGCTACCAACGACTGCCATTATATAAATAAGGACGACGCGAAAATGCAGAATGTCCTAGTTTGCATAGGAACGAACCATACCGTGGATGAGCCGAATGATATGGCTTTTGAAACCGACGAATTTTATGTGAAGTCCGAGGAGGAAATGAGGAGCATTTTCGCAGCTTTTCCCGAAGCTGTGGACAATACGCAGAAAATCGCGGATCGCTGCAATATGACCTTTGAGTTCGGCCATACCAAGCTTCCCGCGTTTAACGCTCCGGACGGGCGGGACAATACGGAGTACTTCGAGAGCATGTGCAGGGAAGGGCTTTACCGCCGCTACGGCGAAAACCCCGAGCAGGAGCTTTGGGACAGACTCAACTATGAGCTTGATATAATCAAGCGCATGGGCTATGTAAACTACTATCTTATTGTTCACGACTTTATAAACTATGCCAAGAGCCAAGGAATCCCGGTGGGACCCGGCAGAGGCTCCGGCGCAGGAAGTATCTGCGCCTACTGCATAGGCATAACCGATATAGACCCGATAAAATATCATCTGCTGTTCGAACGCTTCCTTAACCCGGAGCGTGTTTCAATGCCGGACTTCGATATTGACTTCTGCTACGAACGCCGCCAGGAGGTCATAGAATATGTCAACAGGAAGTACGGCGAGGATCATGTGGCGCAGATAATCACCTTCGGAACCATGGCGGCAAGAGCCGCAATACGCGATGTGGGGCGCGCCCTCGGAATGCCGTATCAGGATGTGGACAAGGTGGCAAAGCTTGTTCCCACCGACCTTAAAATGACCCTCGAAAAGGCGCTGAAAATCTCCCCGGAGCTGAGAGAGCTTTATAATTCCGACCCGAAGGTTAAGGAGCTTATAGACACGGCGCTTAAAGTGGAGGGAATGCCTCGGCATTCCTCGGTTCACGCCGCCGGCGTTGTAATCGCGCCTCAGCCCGTTACGGAATTTGTTCCGGTGGCGAAGCCGGATGAATCTGTTGTAACGCAGTTCACCATGACGACACTGGAGGAATTGGGTCTGCTCAAAATGGACTTCCTCGGTCTGCGAAACCTTACCGCCATAAGCGACTGCGAAAGGGAGGTTCGCAAGCGCATACCGGATTTCGATATTTCAAAGGTGCCGGACGATGACCCCGCCGTTTACGAGATGCTCGGCAAAGGGCAGGCGCAGGGAGTGTTCCAGTTCGAATCTGCGGGCATGAGAAGCGTGCTCGTCGGTCTCGGTCCCAAGTCCATAGAGGATCTGACCGCCGTTATATCCCTTTATCGTCCCGGACCTATGGACTCCATTCCGAAGTATATTGAAAACAGCCACCACCCGGAGAGGGTGACATATAAAACTCCGCTCCTAAAGCCCATTCTCGATGTAACCTACGGCTGCATTGTCTATCAGGAGCAGGTTATGGAAATAGTTCGTAAGCTTGCGGGCTATTCCTACGGCAGAGCCGACCTTGTGCGCCGCGCCATGAGCAAAAAGAAGCTTGATGTGATGGCGCAGGAGCGGGAATACTTCGTCCACGGAAAATTCGACGAAAACGGCAATTTGGAGCTTCCCGGCGCCGTGCGAAACGGCGTTCCGGAGAAAGTCGCCAACGAAATTTTCGATGAGATGAGTTCTTTTGCATCATACGCCTTCAATAAATCCCATGCGGCGGCCTATGCCACGGTGGCTTACCGCACCGCGTATCTCAAATGCCATTTTCCCGGAGAATATATGGCGGCACAGCTCAGCTCCGTGCTCGATAACACCGATAAGGTGATAGAATATATCGGCGAGTGCCAAAAGATGGGCATAAAAGTCGCGGGGCCGGATGTAAACGCCTCCGAAAGCGGCTTTACATGGGAGAATAACGCCGTTCGCTTCGGTCTGCTTGCGGTAAAAAATATCGGCAGAGGGCTTATAAACGACATTATAGCTGGTCGGGAAAACGGTGGCAAGTACATTAACTTTACAGACTTCTGCCGCCGCGTTTTCGGGCGCGAGCTTAACAAACGCACTTTGGAAGCGCTTATTAAATCCGGTGCGCTGGATTCCCTCGGCAGCAACCGCAGAAGCATGCTTACCGGCTACGAAAATCTGCTTTCCAATATAGACGCGGAAAAAAAGCGCAATCTTTCCGGTCAAATGAGCCTTTTCGGCGGCATGGATGATAGTCCCAATAGGGAAGAATCCCTGCCTAATCTGCCGGACTTCACCCTGCGTGAACGCCTTAATATGGAAAAGGAAACTACCGGGCTTTATCTTTCCGGCCACCCGATGAACGAATATACCGCCGCTATTGAGAAAATGAAAGCCAGCACCGTGCTTGAAATAAAACATATGGCAGCTTCTGAAGATAATAACGACAAGCGCGTTCGCCTTTGCGGAATGGTGCTCGGCAAAAAGACCAAAACCACCAAAAACAGCGACGTTATGGCGTTTGTGACGCTGGAGGACACCACCGGCAGCATTGAAGCTCTTGTTTTCCCGCGAGTGCTGTCCTCGTTCGGCGGACTTATAAATCTAAACGAAGCGGTGGTGCTCGAAGCGCGAATTTCCGTAAAGGAGGACGAGGAACCAACGCTTATAGCGGAGCGGTTTTTGAGTATTGCGGATGCGGAGCGCTTTCCTTTTAATCCGAACGCAGGCTTCGGCGGAGATTATCGGAAAAAGCCGCAGCCGCCGCGGTCAAGCGGCAATTACGCCGCACCTTCGCAGACAGAGCAGGCTCCGCAGGCACGACCGCAGCAAGGCGGCGGACTTCACGGACTGTTTATCAATGTTCCGTCGGAAAACAGCGCCGAATACAAAAAAGCCATGCGTTTACTTGCCGTGTTCGACGGATTGACGCCGCTTTATATTCACTTTGCCGACAGCAAAAAAACGGTGAAGGCTCCCACAAAGCTTTGGGTGGACACCTCCTCCGGGAACAACTATGTTGCTTCAAAGCTATGTGATATACTCGGCGAGGAAAATGTAAAAATGAAGTAATTTTTGGCAGATAATATTTGGATTATTGCCAAAGCAGGAATTTTATCTAAATAAATAATTCCGTTTTTGCGTATTTTTATTCTTTTGCTTGCACAAAAATATGTGTTTTTTTATACTATTATATTAGGCGCACTCAAAAAGCGCCGTAATTCCACACAGGAGGTATGTTATGAAACGACTTTTCGGCATCATTATCATAATGACAATTCTCGTTTCTATGACAGCTTGTGCAAACAGCGAAATAACCGAACCCGACATAATTGAGCACGACGCGGTGCTTTCTTCGGCGGAAAGCTCCGCTGCTTCAAGCGGTTACATAAGTATAGGGGAACAGAGCGAAGAAAGCTCCGTGCCGGAGAGCAGCGCTTTTGAGAGTGTAAGCTCCAAGCCTTCGGAAAGCAGCTCGGCGGCGGAAAGCAGCAGCACTTCTTCCTCGAACCCCGAATCCTCGTCCAAGCCCCAGAGCGAAAGCAGTAAACCCGCCTCTTCCTCCGCCGCTTCGCAGTCCTCGTCAAAGCCTGCTTCGGAAAACAGTTCATCGGAGCAGAAACCACAGGATAATACTGCACCCACCGTTACCGACGAAGTAAAGGCCATGTGGATTTCCTACCTTGAGTATCAGTCCATGCTTACCGGAAAAAGCGAAAAGGAGTTCAAAAACAGCATAAAAGCCATGTTTACAAATCTTGCTAACGACGGCTTTAACACGGTTTATGTTCATGCGCGTTCCCACAGCGACGCATACTACAATTCCGATATTTTCCCGTGGTCGGTATATTGCACCCGGACGGAGGGACAAAATCCCGGCTTTGACCCGCTTAAAATAATGGTGAAGGAAGCTCACGCCGCAGGGCTTAAAATCGAAGCGTGGATAAATCCCTACCGCATAAGCGGCAAAACCGATACAAACAAAATTTCAAAGGGCAACCCTGCCTATAAATGGCTTGATACCGAAAAGGTAGTTGTCGTCGAAAAGACCGGAATTTTCTATAATCCGGCGGACGAGGATGTAATTGACCTCGTGGTTAGGGGAGTGGAGGAGATAGTCAGCAATTACGCCGTCGATGGAATCCACTTCGACGATTATTTCTATCCCACCACGGAGGAATCCTTCGACAGCAGCTATTACAAGAGCTACAAAAGTGCGGGCGGCAGGCTTAGCCTTGCAGCGTGGCGGCGGCAGAACGTGAACGAGCTTATCAGCCGGGTTTATTCCGCCATAAAGAACATAAATCCGGACTGCGTTTTCGGCGTAAGCCCCACCGGCAACACAAATTCCAATTACAGCGCCCTTTACTGCGACGTTTACACATGGGTAACAAGCGCCGGGTATGTGGACTATATCTGTCCGCAGCTTTATTACGGCTTTAACCACAAAAGTCTGCCGTATCTTACAGTGCTCGACGAATTTGACGGTATGATAACCAAAAGCGGGGTAAAGCTTATCATTGGTCTTGCCGCTTATAAAGCCGGAGCAGAGGATACCTATGCCGGAAGCACCGGCAAGCTTGAATGGACGCAAAGCAGCGACATTCTCTCCCGGGAGGTTACCGCCGCCCGCAGAGCGAAAAATTACGGCGGCTTCGCTCTTTACAGATACGATTCACTGTATAATCCCGCAAAATCCGTTGCGGAAATTGTCGGAAAAGAAAAGCGAAATCTTCTTGACATAATGTAACAAAAGCTAAACGAAGGACGGTTAAAAAGCAATGAAGAGGTTCTTTCTAAACAAAAAGCTTATGGCGTTTGTGCTGTGCCTTTGCCTCGGCGTAATTATAGTCGGGGTGGGGGCCTTCGCCGCCGCAAGCAGCGGTTTACCGGGAATGAGCATACTCAGCGAAAAGCTTGGGAACCCGCTTGAGCATCAGCAAAATTCGTCCTCGTCACAATCGGAAAACAGCAATCCGAATTTGGAAACAAGCGATGAAATCGTCATAGAACCGGACTCTCCCTCAGCCGACGAAAAGCCCGACGAGCCTCAGCCGACGGAGCCGATTGTTTACGCCGCACCGGAGCGTATGATGGCGGTAACCCTCACCGCAGGGAAGGATTATTTCACGGATTCTAAAATGAGCACGGCGGATATTCAAGGCTCCATTGACTCGGCAATAAAAAAAGCAAAGGATCTCTCCGCAAACACCGTTTTTTTGGAAACCTCCTATGAGGGCGGCACGCTTTTTGCCTCCGCAGGGGGAAATCAGGCGGCGGTGAGCATGGATATGCTCAAATATGCAGGCGAAAAAGCCCGCGAGCACGATATGTATGTTTATGTTGTTTTCGACGTGCTCAAATACATGGGCGATAACGGCAGCGTGCCGGGCGCAGCGGAGCTTTCGAGCATAAGAGCAGACGCGGCGGCGCTTTGCGGCTATGATATTGACGGCGTGATGCTCAATATGTATACCGCCGAGTCAACCGGCAAGGCATATTCGGAATATCTCGTCTCCGGCGGCGGCATGGGCTACGAAAACTATCTGCACAGCGGAACACAGTCCGCCGTAGCAGCCGCCTACAATGCGGTTAAAGAGGCGAAGCCCTCCGTTGCGGTGGGACTTGCGGTGGACGCAGTTTGGGCGAACGCCGAGGATGAGGAAGGCGGAAGCGATACTGCCGCAGCATACACAAGTCTGTATGACGGCTTTGCCGATACGAAGAAATTCGTGGAAAGCGGCCTTGCGGACTTCGTTTCCGTAAAATGCGAATACTCTACCGCTAATAAAAAGGCAAAATTCAAAGACTACACTGCGTGGTGGAACGACACAGTAGGTGAAATCCCCCTCTATATTTTCCAATATGCCACCAAGGCCTGCACCGATGAAAAGGGCTGGAATGACCCGTCCGAGCTTTCGGATCAGGTTATTTCCGCCGAAAAGCTGAGCGGCTTTTGCGGCAGCATTTTCGACTCCCTTTCCGCGCTTGAGGACAACCCGAAGCAGTCCACGGACGCACTTATAAAGTACCTTACGGAGAATGTTGACCCAAGCTTTTTGCTCACTCAGCTTGAAATGACCCGCCCCGCAAAGACGAAATTCTCCACCTACGAAGCTTCCGTTTCTTTCTCCGGCGCTTCCGATGTGAATTTTGACCTTTTGATGAACGGCAAAAAAGTAAAGCGCGACTCCAACGGCGCATTTATGCTGACTCAGGAGCTGAAAACCGGACTTAACACCTTCGAGTTCGTTCATAAGGAAAAAACCATAACTTATAATGTCACAAGAAATGTAAAGGTGCTCAAGGAAATGTCCCCCCTCGGGAATGTAACCGTCGGCGGCGGAATGAGCATCACGGTGTCGGCGCTTGCTTATGAGGGTTCAACCGTAACGGCGACCCTCGGCTCAAACACCGTCACGCTCAAGCCCAGCACCGAAGCGGATGACTCCACCGATAACGAATCCACATATCAAATTTATACCGGCGTGCTCAGCGTTCCGGCAGCGGGCATTTCCGAACAGAGCCTCGGTAATATTATCGTAAAAGGAACATGGGAAGACGCAACCGAAAAAATGGAGGGCGCGTTCGTCACCGTTTCCGCAAAGGCAACGGCCGGAGGACTTGTGGAGGTCATATCGAAATCCGCGGAAACGTTCCCCACGGACACCTTAAACGACCTTTCCGATTACGACTGCTACCCGTTGGCGAAGGGGACACGCGATTATGTTGTCGGCGACGAAATTGTTTATGTAGAGGGCAGCAAAACATTCTCCTACTACAATCTTCAGTCCGGACAGCGTGTTTATACAAGCGATGTAAGCCCGGTTTCCGGCGATCTTGGCGGTAACAAAATAAGCTCACTCACCGTTTCGTCGGATTACCGCTACACTTATGTTACGATTAAAACGGAGCAACAGGTCGCTTATATCGCGAAGTACACAAGCTCCGCGTTCACAATCGACTTCCAGTACACCGATTCAGTTCCTGACTCTCTGGAGCTTAGCTGCACACCGCTTTTCAGCTCCGCCACATGGAACGGAACCAAACTCAGCCTTAATCTCAGCACCAAGGGCGGCTTCCTCGGCTACTATGCCTATTATGAGGGCGGAAATCTCGTTTTCCGCTTCAATAACCCCACCGGAACTTACAGCCTTTCCGGTGTGCCCATTGTTGTGGATGTGGGTCACAGCGCCCTCGGAGTGGGCGCCCTCGGCTACCTTTCCGCATACGGCGAATACGAAATCAACCTTGCCGTCGGCAAATACCTCAAGTCGGAGCTTGAAAGCCGGGGGGCAACGGTGTATATGATGGATACCGTAAACAGCAGACCCTCCCTTGCGGACAGAACGGCTTATGCCTCGTCGAAAAATCCCCTTGTGTTCGTAAGCGTCCACTGCAACTCCGCCACCACGAGCACCGGAAACGGCTCGGAATGCTTCTATTTCACTCGTTTCTCGTCCGCGCTTGCGGACGGCTTGTCGGCAAATGTTGCCTCCGCACTTGAAACATCGAACCGGGGCGGAATGATAGGCCGCTACTATGTGACCCGCGTGCAGGAGTATCCCGCCGTTCTCGGCGAACTCGGTTTCGTCAGCAACGAATCCGACTACTACAAGCTTATTCAGAACAGCTACCAAAGCTCCATAGCTTCGGGAATTGCAGACGCAATTTCGAGCTATCTCGGCTCCGTCGGAAGAAACGGAAGCTACAATTACGGCACCCAGTCCACGGATGATTAAGATTTTATAAAGAAAAGCCGCTTGCATAGCCGAGCGGCTTTTCTTAAAATGTATATTTTCAGATTTTTTGCATAAAAATCAGGCTTATCTATTGTAAAAACGAATATTCGTGGTATAATTGTTTTTAGAATTTGACGCTTGAAAATTAAAGACGACCGGCTTTTCCTCCTCGGATAAAACCGGGGAGGCTTTTTTATTGGAGGAAATGCAATGACAAGAAAAGAATCTCGCGAACAGGCTTTTGCCATCGTATTTGAAAGCAGCTTTCACAACGAAGGACTGGATTATATCCTTGAAAACGCCGCGGACGGCCGCGATCTCATTTTGAACGACGGCGACTTTGCAAAGGAGCTTGCCCGCAAAACCCTTGATAACCGCGACGAAATCGACGGCATAATCGCTTCCTGCTCCACCCATTGGAAGCCCGGCAGAATGGCAAGAACCACCCTTGCAATTCTGCGAATTGCCGTTTGCGAAATGTATTATTTCAGCAAAGAAGTGCCCGCAAGCGTTTCCATAAACGAAGCGGTGGAACTTGCCAAAACTTACGGCGGTGACGATGCGCCCGGCTTTGTAAACGGAGTTCTCGGCGCAGTATATAAAAAGAAGGCGGAAAGCGATAATGAGTGCGTTTCTGGGGATTGATACCAGCAATTACACCACCTCCGCCGCACTTTTTGACAGCGAAGCAAACACAATAATTCAAAGCAAAAAGCTGCTCCCGGTAAAAGCGGGAGAGCTTGGTCTGCGCCAGTCGGATGCGGTTTTTGCCCATGTAAAGCAGCTTGGCAACATGGTTCAAAATGTCTTTGACGAATACCGCGAAGAAATAACCGCCATCGGCGTTTCAACCCGACCACGGGATATTGACGGCTCGTATATGCCATGCTTTTTGGTGGGCGAAATGGCGGCGAACTGCCTCGGCGCAGCACTCAAGGTGCCGGTTTTGCCCTTTGCACATCAACAGGGACATGTTGCCGCGGCGCTTTATTCCGCCGGTCGGCTCGACCTGTTTCGGGAACGATTCATCGCGTTCCACCTTTCCGGCGGAACTACCGAAGCTCTTTTGGTTGAGCCGAGTGCTGAGCGAATTATCCGCTGCACCAAAATCGGCGGCTCTATGGACCTCAAAGCAGGGCAGGCGGTAGACAGAATCGGCGTTATGCTCGGGCTGCCGTTTCCGGCAGGGAAGTACCTTGAGGAGCTTGCGTTAAAAAGCGACCGCAAATTCAAAATAAAACCGGTTATGAAGGGCACGGAATGCTGCCTTTCCGGCGTTGAAAATAAGTGCAGAAAAATGCTTGAAAACGGTGAAAAGCCCGAAGATATCGCGCTTTTCTGCCTCAAATCCGTTGAAGCGGCGCTTTGCGGAATGACAGATGCCACGCTCTCCGAATATGGCAAACTGCCGCTTGTTTATGCGGGTGGTGTTATGTCAAACCGCATTATCAGAAACACAATCGAGAATAAATATGGCGGCATTTTTGCAAAGCCGGAGTTTTCTTCCGATAACGCTGCGGGAATTGCGGTGCTTGCGGCGGAAGCATACAAAAGATAAGGGGGGAGAGGGTGCCCGGTTTTAGTATTCTTTCGGTTACGCAGGTAACCTCGTATCTGAAATCGTATCTTGACGAAAACCCGAAGCTTTCGGGAATTTATATCCGCGGAGAAATAGCCGATTTTAAGGAAAATCTTTACTCCGGGCATATGTATTTTGCCCTCAAGGATGCGGAATCGGAAATAAAATGTGTTATGTTCCGCAGTTATGCGGAACGCATCCGCTTCACTCCTCAGAACGGAATGGCGGTCATAGCCCGCTGCGATTTATCCGTTTACAAAAAGACCTGCGCCTGCCAACTGTACGTCTATGACATACAGCCGGACGGACTCGGAGCGAAGTTTCTCGCCTTTGAGCAGCTAAAGGAGCGCCTTGAAAAGGAAGGACTCTTTGCGCCGGAGGCGAAAAAGCCTCTGCCGCGTTTTCCCGGGAAAATCGGTGTTATTACCTCCGCACACGGCGCGGCGCTGCACGACATAATAAATGTCCTAGGGCGGCGGTGGCCTTTGGCGAAGCTGTTGCTCACGCCGGTTTCCGTTCAGGGAGCGGACGCACCCGAGCAGCTTATCCGCGCGCTGAAAAAACAGGATGACGAAATAAAGCCCGATGTAATTATAATCGGACGGGGCGGAGGAAGCTCCGACGACCTTTCCGCATTCAACGATGAAATGCTTGCCAGAACCGTTTTCGCCTGCAAAACCCCTGTGATTTCCGCCGTAGGACACGAAACGGACTTCTCTATATGCGATTTTGTGGCAGATTTACGCGCTCCGACGCCGTCTGCCGCTGCCGAACTTGCAAGTCCGGACTGTGATGAAATAAAGCAGACTCTTGACTCGAACCTTGACTTTCTGTATAACGTTCTGCGTAAAAAAATCGACGACAGAAGCGGAAAATTAGCTATGATAGGCTCTGTTAAGGCTTTTGACTTTACAGATAAAATTTATACTAAATTTTCCAATCAAATTGCTGCACTGGACGAAAGCGTAAAGCGCGGCTTTGAAAACAAGATAAATAATGACAGCCATGCGCTGCAAATGCAGCTTGCGCTGCTTGATTCGAATAATCCGGCGAAGCTGCTCAAAAAGACCCTTTGCCGTGCGGAGAAGGACGGCAGGATAATCAAAAGCACAGATGATATTTCCGTGGGGGAGATGTTCGACCTGTATTTGCCCGACGGACACTTAAAAGCGACAGTAAATGAAAAAACAGAAGGAGGCCTTGCTTTTTGAGAAAGGATATGAAGTTCGAGGAGGCTCTTGCAAAGCTCTCCGAAATCAACGAAAAACTTTCCGCAGAGGACGTATCTCTTGAGGACTCCGTAAAGCTTTTTAAGGAAGGCGTGGAGCTTACTAAGTTCTGCCAAAAAAAGCTTGACGAAGCAAAGCAGGAGATAGAACAAATCGAAATCTGACGGTGGAGGATAAAATGCTTTCTTTTTTAACCGACGACAAAAAAATCATAGATGAGGGAATGAGCGCCGCGCTTGTTTCAAGCTGCGGCGAGCAGGATAAAATAGTTGAGGCCATGCGCTATTCCGCACTGGGCGGCAAGCGTCTGCGCGGCGTGCTTGTGCTCATTGCACGCTCAAGGCCGCCAGCTCACTAAATATGCGCAAGAAGATGTGCGCTCGCGCCAACGTGACAGCCCAAGGCGAGAGCCGCGCGGAGGTCTCGGCCACGGAAGCGCTGGACATTAACGCCACCAAAGGCAGCTCAGTGCGCTATTTCGCCCCCGGCGCGCGCGTCTCACAGTCCACTGACCAGACGTCTTGGGCCGTGGCCTTGTGAGATGGTTTGTGTGACAGATGGAAACGAATACGATTTGATGGTTATGACTACAAAAGAGATAGACGAACTTTCTTTGGCCAATGCGCGCCGTCTCTTTGATTCTGGCGACATAAACAAAATACCAGTCGGCACAACGGCAGCGCTTCAACAAATACACTGCTACCTGTTTGAGGGACTGTATCCTTTCGCTGGCGTCATCCGTGACAAGAATATCGCCAAGGGAGGCTTCCGCTTCGCCAATTCTCTCTACCTGGGGGCGGCTCTTGCCGCTGTTGAAAAAATGCCCGAGGACACGTTTGAGCACATAATAGAGAAATATGTCGAGATGAACGTGTGCCACCCTTTTATGGAAGGCAATGGCCGCTCCACGCGCATATGGCTAGACATGATGCTGAAACGCTCCCTCGGCAAAGTAGTGAATTGGCAGCATGTGGGCAAGGAACAATACCTATCGGCCATGGAACGCTCCCCAATCAACGACTTGGAAATACGTTACCTTCTCGGCCAAAACCTTACTTCGGACACGGAGAGCCGCGAAGTGATATTCAAGGGGATTGAGCAGAGCTATTTTTATGAGGGGTACGAGAAGTGAGCGTCATTGACGCAGTGTTGGAGGAGCAAGTTCCGTGATTTGGGGCAGTGTTGGTGGTGACGGCCATATTCGAAGTATGCTCTCGCATAACCCACATTGGCACAAGAAAAAAGGGAGCGTCAATCAATGATTGACGCTCCCCAAGTGATACCGGAGGGATTCGAACCCCCAATCTTCTGGGCCGTAACCAGAGGCATTATCCAATTGTGCTACGGTACCAACTTTTGTGTGCCATCTGTCGGAAGTTTGTTGTTTTCTTCCCGATTGCGATGCAAAGGTAGGGCTTTTATTTTATTCTGCAAGGGATGAGGCTCACTTTTTCTTGAAAAAGATATGGCCTCTGTTCTTTGATGTTGAACCTTAGAAAGTTACGATGAACGCTGTTCCGAAAGAAACGGTGCTGATATGTTCCGCGCTGCCGCGGCCGTGGGGTGGCAGCAGGTTATAGTCGGCAAAAAGGCGAAGGCCATAGTGAGCCGAAGTGCGAAGAGTTGTGCTGGCATCCGCCACAAAGCCTACGCCACTGCTGCTCGGGACTTTGAAGGCTGGCTGACGGATGGAGAGGGAAGGGTAGCGCACGTGGCCCACAAGCAGTTTGCCGCCAATTAGCCATCGGCGAGCCAGGGCTTTGCTGGCATAGACGCCACCGCAGATGGCGGTCATGTTGAGCATGTTGTTCTCCGCAATGGTGTCGTTGGCAATGATGCGCGAGCTGGTGACCGAGAAGCGCGCGCCGACGCCAATGTGGTCCGTGAGGAAATAGGCTCCTTCAAGTCCTGATGTGGCTCCGTGAGACGTGTCGAACGTGGTGCTGTCGTTTATGTCATATTGGCTCAGCAAGACGTTGAAACCCACGAATGTGCTAAAGAAGTGTGGCCTGATGCCGTCAGACACTTCGTTCCACTCGTTCACGTCTGGCGTGATGCCCCGGTCTTTGAATATGAGGTCGCCCAGGGCGTAGCCGGCCTCGGCCGATATGATGCCCACGCCCGCGCCCATCAGCACGTCGCTGAGCCAGTGCTTGTTGTTGGCCATGCGCATGAGGCCCGTGGCCGTGGCCACTGAGTAGGCTCCTACGCCTATGAGCGGGCTTTTGTGCCCATACTCC
>OQWM01000420.1_pt1 | contig 26583 bp, 16 predicted proteins | sample 1691531 | NCBI WGS metagenome assembly OQWM01 (sample SAMN03418257, study PRJEB22391) | human gut metagenome | biome: human-gut; feature: organic feature; material: feces | host: Homo sapiens | place: Tanzania | collected 2013-01
AACAGGCTGACAGCTGGGCTGCCGAGGCAGATATATAATATAAGGTATATAGGAGGAACGATGAGTAAGAAGGCTAAGTATGGGATGCTGGGTGCGGTGATTCTGGCTATGGTGGTTGCCGCAGCGGTTTGCTTTTTCTTTTTCAGAGGAGGACGTTACGTGAGTTCTCTGCCTGCCGATATGCAGGCAGTGGCACGAGTGGATGCAAGGACTTTGCAGGAGAAGATTGCCTTGCCCATTGCCAAACAACAGCAAAGCGAGTTGGAGCATAGCGGCATCGACTTTACCCATCCACTCTATGCCTTTGTAGATGGGCATGACAGTCCGGGTGTGCTCCTTCCCTTGCGCAGTGCCGGGGATTTCAAGGCATATCTACAGGGCATGGGCATCGAGGTGCAGAAGCAGCGCGGCTACAGTTGGGCGCAGAGCGGACAGTGGTTGATGGCCTTTTCGGATGACCGTTGCCTGGTGCGTGGACCGCTCTCGGAGCAGGAGATGGGGCCGATGCGTGGGCAGATGGTAAGCCTTATGAAGCAGAGCGGAAAGCCCGACAATCCGCTGTTGCAACATATCGACGATTCAAAGGCTCCCGTGTGCGCCTCGTTCTCTGTGGGGCTGGTACAGCATCTGTTAGTGCGCTTCGTACCTGAGGCATCGGCGGTGTTCCATGGCGAGCAGACGGGTACAGTGGGTATGGATGTTGATTTCAAGGACAAGAGGATTGCGGCTGATGTCACCTTGTATGGCACTGGTGTGGGGGAAGGGAAGTCCTTCCTGGTTCCGTTGGACGAGCCGGCCACGCTTCCGGAGTCGGCCGATGGAGCGTGTGTACTGACAATGGGCGTGAATGGGGAGGCGCTGCTTACCCTGTTGCGTAGTTATCCTGTGGTCCGTACGGCATTGTTGGCTCTCAACTTCACCTTTGACCTCGACCAGATGATCAGGGCTATACAAGGCGATGTAAACCTGTCTGTCGTGAATGACGGCAGTGAAAATCCGCAGATAGCATTGGCTGCGCGTTTCAAGGATACGCATTTCAGACAGAGCCTCGGTGAATTGACACAATATTTCTACCCTATATCAGATGGTGGTGTAGAGGTGCTTGATGACAGTACCTTCTGTGTGGGTTTGTCTGGTGACTACCTTTATGCGGGCTTGCGAGGCAATCGGCTGGCTGCTTGCACCGACCAGACATTCGGAAAGAGCGTCGTTAGGGATATGGAGGAAGGCCACTTCGTCAGCAAAAAGGACGCAGTGGGAAGTCTCGTATATATGCAACTCGACTTGGCCGCAGTGCTGAGACATCCCAGAGCGCATACGTTTTTGGCACGCTACGGAGTGGATTCGGACAGTGTTGTCGGGCGGTATGAAAAGTTGGTGCTGCGTGTGAAGGCTGATGAGAAAGCTGCGACAACGGAGTGATGAAAGGAGAAAGGATCGTGTACACAATGGACAAGATAACATTGGACAATGCCCTGCCGCAGATTTTCAACGGCAGAGACATGAGTGCCAGTGAGGTGTGGCAGAGGTCGCTCACGCTGGAGCGGGGCGGCATCTACCTGATTGAGGCGGCCAGCGGAACGGGCAAGACCAGTCTGTGCAGCTATCTGATTGGCTATCGCGACGACTATGAAGGCCGCATCCTATTTGACAATACCGACATCCGCAGCCTCTCGGTGGGGCAGTGGGTGCAGGCCAGACGCACGGGTTTGAGTCATCTCTTTCAGGAACTCAGGCTCTTTCCAGAGCTTACGGCATGGGAAAACATCCAGATCAAAAACGGCCTCACCCATTGGCGTACTGCGCGGCAGGTGGACGAGTGGTTTGATGCTTTTGGTATAGCAGAGAAGCGTAACGAACTGGTTGGCCGCATGAGTTTCGGCCAGCAGCAGCGTGTGGCCATGATTCGTGCGCTTGTGCAACCCTTCAGTTTCCTGCTTGCCGATGAGCCCATAAGCCATCTCGATGACACCAACAGCCGCGCGATGGCCCAGGTGCTGCTGGCTGAGATACGTTCGCAAGGCGCAGGCCTTGTGGTTACCAGCGTGGGAAAGCATATGGATTTACCCTATTCCAAAACCTTTAGATTATGAGTCTCGTCTGGAAGTTATTGCGCCGACACATCAGCCCCTTGCAGTTGGGAGGCTTCTTTGCCGCCAATCTGTTGGGCATGCTCATCCTCTTGCTTGGGCTGCAGTTCTATGTGGATGTGCGTCCGCTGCTCAGTGGACAGGACGGCGTACTCAAGTCCGATTACCTGATCGTAAGCAAGCATGTGTCGGCTGCTGCTGCTCTGGGCAGTGGTGAAGGGCAGTCTTTCACCGCGCAGGAGATGGATGACATCCGCCGGCAGCCTTTTTGCCGCTCGGTGGGAGCCTTTACCGCCAGCCTTTACACCGTGCAGTGCCGCATGGGCATCAGCGGTGTGGCCAGCTTCGGAACGGACATGTTCTTCGAGAGCGTGCCTGATCAGTATGTAGATGCACACCTGAGCAAGTGGTCGTTTGACGCGGCGCATCCTCAGGTGCCTATCGTTCTGCCGCGCTCTTATCTGGCTATCTACAACTTCGGCTTCGCGCAGAGTCAGCAATTGCCTAAGATTTCAGAGGGTGTCGCAGGCATGATTGACCTGCAGGTCACGCTCTCGGGCAATGGCTTGAGAGAGCAATACCCAGCCCGTGTAGTGGGTTTCAGTTCGCGCCTCAACACAATCCTTGTGCCCCAGGACTTCATTCGCTGGAGCAACGAACGCTTTGCTCCCAATAGCGACAATAAGCCTACAAGACTTATCGTAGAGGTGGGCAATCCTGCCGACGATGCCATCGTCTCCTATATGGAGCAGCATGGCTACGAGCTCGAAGACGACAAGCTGGAGAGCGGACGCGCTACGTATTTCCTCAAGGTGGCGGCTGCGGTGGTCATGGGAGTGGGATTGCTCATCTGTGTCCTCTCGCTCTATATCCTTATGCTTAGTGTCTATCTGCTTGTGCAGAAGAACACCGAGAAGTTGCGCAACCTCATGCTCATCGGCTACAGCCCCTCTGCTGTGGCTCGTCCATACCAATATCTCACCCTTGCCATCAACGTGGCTGTGCTTCTCATTGCACTGCTCCTGCTTGCGCTGCTTCGTCATGCCTATATGGAGCGGCTCTGGCTCATGTTCCCCACTATGGAGGACGCAGGCATGGGACGCACCCTGGTGGCAGGCGCAGTGCTCTTGCTGGTGGTGGGCGTGCTCAATGTAGTGGCTGTGCGCCGCCGTGTGACGGCCATCTGGCGCCGTAGGGTGTAGGTCGGGAGAGCGCTTGTGCCCTTTCCGTGGCAATATGAATGACAGAATTCAAACAGAAACAATATAAGAATGGAACAACTGCTTCAATTATATAGGGACTATGCGGGGTGCGACGCAGTGTCGTGCAAGCCTCTTTCCGGTTCGGGAAGCAACCGCAAGTATTACCGTCTGCGTGACCAGTCGGGCAACACCGTGGTGGGTGTCGTGGGTACAAGTCGTGACGAGAATCATGCTTTCTGCTATCTGGCACAGCATTTCTCAGAGCGTCGCCTGCCTGTGCCTACGGTGTTGGCAACCAGCCGTGACGGATTGCGCTATCTGCAGACCGACCTGGGCGACCTCACTCTTTTCCAGGCTCTGGAGGGCGGACGTGCCGCTCACGGCCGCTACAATCAGCATGAGCGCGAGCTTCTGAGGCGTACCATGGCGCTCCTGCCTTCCATTCAGATACGCGGAGCGCGTGGCCTGGACTTCTCCCAGTGTTATCCCCAAGAGGGCTTGGATGCCACCAACGTGCTCTTCGACCTCAACTACTTCAAGTATTGCTTCCTCAAGGCAACGGGTCTCGACTTCCATGAGTTGAAGCTGGAAGCTTCTTTCCAGCTGCTTGCCAAGGATATTGTGGCGCTGCCCGGTGCTTCATTCATGTACCGTGATTTCCAGGCGCGCAATGTTATGCTCGACGAGGAAGGGCGCCCCTACTTCATAGACTTCCAGGGTGGAAGGCGCGGTCCGGTGCAGTACGATGTCGCCAGCTTCCTTTGGCAGGCGTCGGCCAACTATCCCGATTCACTCCGCCAGGAGCTTATCGCGGTTTATCTGGAGCATCTCAAACTCTATATGGAGGTCAACGAAAAGGAGTTCCACCGCGGTCTGCGCATCTGTCTGCTGTTCCGCTTGCTCCAGGTATTGGGTGCCTATGGCTTCCGCGGCTACTTCGAGAGGAAGAGCCACTTCCTCAGCAGCATCCCTCCAGCCATGCGCAACCTGCGTCAGTTGCTGGACGAGGACGGTTGTCCCTACCCTTACCTGCACGAGGTACTGAGCCGTATGGTAGAACTTCCCCAGTTCCAGCCCCAGGAGGAGAAGCCTCTGCCGCGTGCCGATGGCTATCGCACTGCTCCTTCTACCCCTTATACAGCCCACCCTCAGGACGGTCCTGCCACCTTCAGTAAGTATGACGGACGTGGTCCCTTGGTGGTCAACGTGTGGAGCTTCTCCTATCGCAAGGGCATTCCGGCCGACCCCAGCGGCAATGGCGGCGGCTATGTGTTCGACTGCCGAAGCACTCACAACCCCGGTCGATACGAGCCTTACAAGAACAAGACCGGATTGGACGAACCCGTCATTCGCTTTCTGGAGGATGACGGAGAGATACTCACCTTCCTCGAGAGCGTGTATAAGTTGGCCGATGCCCACGTTCTGCGTTACATCCAGCGCGGCTTCACCAGTCTTATGTTCAGCTTCGGATGCACGGGCGGCCAGCATCGCAGCGTCTATAGTGCGCAGCACCTGGCCGAGCACATCCATGAGAAGTTTGGCGTGGAGGTGCATGTGCACCATCGCGAGCAAGGCATCGAGCAGACCTTCAGTCCGGTGCGTGCCATGATTTTCGCCGCTGGCTTGGGTACTCGACTCAAGCCCCTCACCGACCGCATGCCCAAGGCTCTGGTGCCGGTGGGTGGCAAGCCTCTGCTGCAACACCAGTTGGAGAAGCTGCGCGCCTTCGGTTGCAGGGATGTGGTCATCAATGTACACCACTTCGCAGACATGATCGAGCAGTGGGTGAGCGACAACCCCCAGGACATGAGCGTGCGTTTCTCCGACGAGCGAGCCGAGTTGCTCGACACGGGCGGAGGCATCAAGCATGCCCTGCCTCTGCTTATGGGTGCCCGCGAAGGCTTCCTTATTCACAATGTGGATATTCTGAGCAACGTCAACCTCCACCTTTTCGTGCAGGCGGCAGCCAACAATGTGGCCACTCTGCTCGTGTCGGAGCGACCCACCCAGCGCTATCTGCTCTTTGAGGAAGACCTTCGTCTGGTGGGATGGGTCAACATCAGCACCGGTCAGGTGCGGTCTCCTTATCCCGACCTCGACGTTTCCAGCTGCCGCAAACTCGCCTTCGCAGGCATCCACTATATGAAGCCCGCCATCTTCGACTACTTTGACGAGTGGCCGCTAAAGTTCGGCATCATCGATTTCTACCTGAAGATATGCGACCGCGTGCCCATTTACGGCTACGTGCAACCGGGTCTCAGGATTATGGACGTGGGCAAGGCCGATACGCTGGAACTCGCCGACAAGTTTGTAGAGACACTATAGTTGGCCTCTTTCGGGGCCTTCGTGAATGGCCAAGAGCAAGCCTGACACGGGCAGGCGGCTGCTTCTGCGCCCCCTTCTTGGAACAGCGGGCTGGCAGCAGCAGGCGCATGTGTGATGAGACTTTCCGCATTGGGCGGAGCATACGAATGAACAGGCACACCAGGGGGAGAAGCCTCGTGCCTGTTCTGCTAATATATAATGAGTGACGATGGAGATAAGCAAATTACAGGATGCGTACGGGCGGCATCCGCTGGTTCGCCGCCTTACACAGGTATTGCAGCGTGATGCTGTGCGGCGTATATGCGTGAGCGGACTGCAGGGCAGTGCCGCGCCCCTGCTTTTCTCCTCGCTTGCAGCCCGCTCGCCACAGTTGTTGGGTGTCCCCTTCCTCTTCGTTCTGAGCGATGAGGAAGAGGCTGCCTATTTCTATCAGGACGTCATGCAGGTGCTGGGCGATGCCAATGTGCTCTTCTTCCCGTCTGGGTTCAAGCGTGCTGTCAAGTATGGTCAGCGCGATGCGACCAGCATGGTCTTGCGCACCGAAGTGCTGAGCCGCGTGAGTGGGGGCGGACTGCCTCTGTTCGTGGTCACCAGTCCTCAGGCTCTGGCAGAACTGGTGGTTGACCGAAACGCCCTGCAGGGGCAGACCCTGGAGGTGGCTGTGGGGCAGACTTTAGACGTGATGGAGGTTCAGAAGACCCTGCTCCGGCTGGGTTTCTCTCGCGTGGATTATGTCTATGAGCCCGGTCAGTTCTCCCTGCGAGGCAGTCTGCTCGACGTTTATTCCTACTCCAGTGAGTACCCCTTCCGCATTGACTTCTTCGGTGATGAGGTTGACAGCATACGCACCTTCGATGTGCAGGACCAGTTGAGCCTCAAGAAGATGGAACGCGTAAGCATCATCCCCGACTCGGGTAGCGGCGAGGGTGCCACCTTGCAGTCCTTCCTCTCCTTTCTGCCAGCCGACACCTTGCTCATTACGCGCGACGTGGCTTATGTGGCCGACTGTGTGCGCCAGATATGGACAGAAGGGTTCTCGGCCCAGGCTCTTGTGGTGGAGGCTGCCGAGAAGGATGCCGCTCAAGGTGCAGGAGCAGGCTCCCCGGTGTCAGACAGCAAAGCAGAAGCGCCTCTCGTGAGAGAGCGTCTGCTGGCAGAGCCCGATGCCTTCCAGCGTCAGCTGGAGCAGTTCCGTACCATCATGCTGGCGGCTTCGGCTCCCCAGAGTGCCGATGTGCAGCTCGAGGCGCACACCACTGCCCAGCCCATCTTCCATAAGAACTTCGAGTTACTGTTCCAGGCCTTCCTTGACTATCAGGAGCGCGACTATGACATATACGTTCTCTCCGACAATCCAACCCAGACCGACCGCCTGGAGTCCATATTCCACGACCGGCAGCTCGGCATTCGCTTCACGCCCGTAGATCGCACCTTGCACGCGGGCTTCGTGGATGATGACCTCCACCTGTGCTGTTTCACCGACCATCAAATATTTGACCGCTTCCATCGATACACCCTGCGCAGCGACCGCACACGCAACGGCAGGGTCGCTCTGACGCTCAAGGAGCTGCAACAGTTCCAGGTGGGCGACTACGTGGTGCACATTGATCACGGTGTGGGACGCTTTGGCGGCTTGCTGCGCATCCCCAATGGTGACACTTGGCAGGAGGTCATCAAGATCATCTATAAGAATGACGATGTGGTCTTCGTCTCTATCCATTCGCTCCACAAGGTGTCTAAGTACCGTGGCAGGGACGGCGAGCCGCCCCGCGTGAGCGCACTGGGCACCGGTGCATGGGAGCGCATGAAGGAGCGCACAAAGGCCCACATCAAGGATATAGCCCGCGACCTCATCAAACTCTACAGCCGTCGTGAGCACGAGAAAGGCTTTGCCTACAGCCCCGACAGCTACATGCAGCACGAGCTGGAGGCCAGTTTCCTCTATGAGGATACGCCCGACCAGCAGAAGGCCACGCAGGATGTGAAGGCCGATATGGAGCGCTCGCAGCCCATGGACCGCCTCGTGTGTGGCGATGTGGGCTTCGGTAAGACGGAGATAGCAGTGCGTGCGGCCTTCAAGGCATGTGCCGACGGCAAGCAGGTGGCCGTGCTTGTGCCCACCACCATACTGGCCTATCAGCATTTCCGCACCTTCTCCAGCCGCCTGAAGGAACTGCCCGTCAGGGTGGAGTACCTCAGTCGTGCCCGCTCGGCAGCCGACACCAAGGCTGTGCTCACCGACCTGAAGGCGGGCAAGGTGGATATCCTCATAGGTACCCACAAACTCATAGGCAAGAGTGTGCACTTCCGTGACCTGGGGCTGCTAATCATCGACGAGGAGCAGAAGTTCGGCGTGAGCACCAAGGAGAAACTGCGTCAGATGAAGACCAATGTGGATACCCTCACCCTCACCGCCACGCCCATCCCCCGCACGCTGCAGTTTAGCCTGATGGGTGCCAGGGACTTGAGCGTCATACAGACAGCGCCGCCCAACCGCCGCCCAATACAGACCCAGGTGTGTACCTTCAGCTCAGAAACCATCGCCGAGGCCATTGGCTTCGAGATGAGTCGCGGCGGACAGGTGCTCTTCATCACTCCGCGCATCAGCCAGCTGCCCGACCTCGAGGCCATGCTGCACCGCTGCGTGCCCGATGCACGGGTGGCTGTGGGACACGGACGAATGCCGAGCGATGCCCTGGAGAAGGTGATGCTTGACTTTGCCAACTACGATTACGATGTGCTCCTCTCTACCACTATCGTGGAGAGCGGACTGGATATCCCCAATGCCAACACTATCATCATCAATGGCGCCCAGTGCTTCGGCCTGAGCGACCTGCACCAGATGCGCGGGCGTGTGGGCCGCTCCTCACGCAAGGCCTTCTGCTATCTGTTGGCCCCCCCATTGGGGCTGTTGCCCACCGATGCGCGCCGTCGCCTGCAGGCCATAGAGAATTTCTCGGCCTTGGGCAGCGGCATACAGATAGCCATGCAGGACCTCGACATCCGTGGTGCCGGCAATCTGCTGGGCGCAGAGCAGAGCGGTTTCATTGCCGACCTCGGCTACGAGGCTTATCAGAAGATACTGGCTCAGGCGGTGAGCGAAATCAAGCGCGAGGAGCTGGACGAAGCGCCTGCTCAGGAGCAGAAGCGCCCAACGCAGGTGGCCGACGGCAGCCTCTTTGTGGATGAGTGCGTGCTTGACAGCGACCTGCCCATGAGTTTCAGCGAGACCTATGTACCCACTTCGGCCGAGCGCATGCTGCTCTACCGCGAACTGGACTCCCTGCAGAGTGACCGCGAGGTGGAGGCTTTCTGCCAGCGCATGCGCGACCGCTTTGGCCCTATACCGCCCGAGGGCGAGGAGCTCATCCGCGTTGTGGCACTCAGGCGACTGGGCTGCTACTTCGGTGCCGAGCGCATCGTGCTCAAAAAGGGGCGCATGAGACTCTATTTCCTCAATGATGCCGACAGCCCCTTCTTCCGCAGTCGTGCCTTCGACCAAATCATCTCCTTCGCCACCACCAATGTGCACCGTTGCCGTCTGCAGGAGGTGGAGGGCCGCCGCAGTCTGCTTGTCTCCGATGTGACCACGGTGCAGCAGGCCGTGCAGATACTCACCCAGATAAGCCAGTGTAGCTGAAGCGTGGCTCTTCCCATCGTGCTTTCCTCTTTTCTTCCGAGCGGAAAGTGCCTGTTCACAGCCGTCTCCCGTTTCCGGGTGGCGGCTTTCTTTTTAGTGTCTTGCGGCAGTAGGGCGCTTCATCCTCCTTTCTGCCCCTTTGAGCCCACTGCGGTGCGATGACCGATGCAGCGCGGTGCGACGGCTGATGCGGCGTGCTGCGTTGGCCGATGCAGTGCGCTGCGTTTTTCCAGGCATCAGCCTGCCGGATATCCCTCATGGCGGTTGGCGCTCCACCTCATTCCTGTCCTTTTGGCGGAACACCATGCTGCCAATTCTCCTTCGTCTTGTTTCCTGGAGCGTAGGTGTGGCGTATGCTCATCTTTACATTGCTGTCTTTTCTGTTTTGCAAAACTTTCAAATAGAAAGTAAAACACAATAAAACACTTTCACAATGAAAGTAAAAGCGGCTGTTTAGCAGCATAAGTCTAACAATATAGCATATAGACTTACAAAAAGCAACGCAATACGGCTATTTGTATAGCATAATGTAATACCTTTGCATCGTCAATGATACAAAAAGAAAGCAATGCTTGAAAATGGCTATCAAAGTGAACGATGAAAAGATTTAGTGTTATAAATAGTATAAAGCAAGAGAGAAGATGAAGAAGATTGAAGCAATCATCCGCAAGACGAAGTTCGAGGATGTAAAGGAGGCACTGCTTGCGGCCGACATCGAATGGTTCTCCTATTACGATGTGAGAGGCGAGGGCAAGATGCGACAGGCGCGTATTTACCGCGGCGTGATGTACGACACCAGCAGCATTGAGCGTGTTCTGCTCAATATAGTGGTGCGTGACAAGAATGTGGAGAAGACCATACAGGCTGTGCAGAAGGCTGCTTGCACGGGCGAGATAGGCGATGGGCGCATCTTCGTCATTCCCGTGGAGGATACGGTGAGAATACGCACCGGCGAGCGTGGCGATATAGCGCTCTACAATGCCGAGCTGGAGAAATGAATCCGTCGGAGCCTTTCCCCTCGCGCGCGTATTATATATAATGTATAACAGGGGCGCAGATGACGGGGCAAGGCAGCGGGAAACAGCGGTGCTCCCATAGGGTATCATGCCCGCATGGAGGAGCGCAGCGGGGTACTGGTAATAAAATGTAAAACCAGAAGCATCTGTATGAATTGCAAGATGCTTCGCCATTAAATTGTTCAGGATTATGAGTGTACAGGAAATAGGATTGTCGCTTGACACTGTGTGGATGCTGCTTGCAGCCATGCTTGTATTCTTTATGCAGCCTGGGTTTGCGCTTTGCGAGGCTGGATTTACGCGAAGCAAGAACACGGCCAACATACTTTTCAAGAACTTTGTTGACTTTATGATAGGCTCCGTGCTGTTCTGGTTCGTGGGTTTCGGACTGATGTTCGGCAGCGATGGAGCGGGCTTTGTGGGTATGCCCAACTTCGGTGACCTGTCCTTCTACCACGGCGATTTGCCCACCGAGGGCTTTCTGATGTTTGAGACGGTGTTCTGTGCCACCAGTGCCACCATCGTGTCGGGTGCCATGGCAGAGCGCACCAAGTTTTCGATGTATTGCGTGTATTCGTTTTTCATCTCCCTTCTCATCTATCCCATAGAGGGCCACTGGACCTGGGGCGGCGGCTGGCTGTGCAATAGCGAGGCCGGTTCGTTCATGTCCGAAACCTTTGGCGCAGCATTCCATGACTTCGCTGGATCGGCCATCGTACACTCGGTGGGTGGCGTGCTCGCGCTGGTGGGAGCCATCTGCCTGGGGCCTCGCCTGGGTAAGTATCGCGGTGGGAAGAGCACTGCCATACCCGGTCACAATCTGATGGCAGCCGCCTTGGGCGTGTTCATCTTGTGGTTCGGATGGTTCGGCTTCAACCCTGGCTCGCAGCTCGCAGCGTCGGGCGAGGTCAACCGCATTGCCATCAGCCATGTATTCCTCACCACCAATCTGGCTGCTGTGTGCGGCGGTCTGGGCACCATGCTGACCTCCTGGATCAAGTATGGCAAACCATCGTTCTCGCTCACGCTCAACGGCATACTGGCCGGTCTGGTGGCCATCACGGCTGGTTGTGACCTGGTGAGTCCTTTGGGCGCAGCCATCATCGGACTGCTGGCAGGCATCCTGCTGGTGTTCAGCATCGAGTTCATCGACACCAAGCTCCACATTGACGACCCTGTGGGAGCCAGCAGCGTACACGGCGTATGCGGCATCTTCGGCACGCTCATGACGGGTCTCTTTGCCCTCGACGGCGGTGCCTTCTACGGAGGAGGCTTTGGCTTCTTCGCCGCTCAGGCATTTGGTATCCTGGTAATCGACGCTTGGGCAGCCGTGACAGGCATCATCCTCTTCTGGGGCATCAAGAAGATAGCAGGCCTGAGAGTGGATAAGCGCATCGAAGAAGAGGGCCTCGACATATACGAGCACGGCGAGAGCTGTTACAACTGACTGTTGTCTATCAAGTAAGTCACTAAGACTACAACACTGGGCGAGGCGGAAGGGCCGGCGTGGTCAGGCTTTCATACGGGCCGGCCCTCCCCGCCAAACCATCCCATTACATGCTATTCACCCCAACTGAACTTAACTATGAAAAGACTAATGAAAATGAATGAGAGGACAGCAAGAGGCTGTAGGATGTGTGCCCTCGCACTGATGATGCCGGCAGTGGCCGGTGGTGTGAGGGCCGAGGAAAAGGTGGATGTCACGCTGGCAACCGACTTCGTGAGCAGTTACTACTGGCGTGGACAGGACTTGGGCGACATTGTGGTGCAGCCCACTTTGGGCATTGGCTGGAAAGGGTTGTCGCTCACAGCGTGGGGCAGCGTAGGGCTCTCTGACCATACCGACACCAAGGAGTTTGACCTCACAGCGGCCTACCAGGTGCATGGGTTCCATGTGGGTGTGACTGATTACTGGTTCAATTCGCCCCGTGAGAAGTACTTCGCCTATCGCAACAACAATACCTCGCACGTCTTTGAGGGCAATGTGGGCTATGACTTCGGCTTCCTGTCGGTCAATTGGTACACCAATTTCGCGGGCAACGATGGGCAGAACAAGGACGGAAAGAGGGCATACTCCTCCTATGTGGAACTGGCTGCTCCCTTCCGCTTGGGTGGCTGCGACTGGACGGCCAGCGTGGGTGCGGTGCCTTATGCCACCACTTTCTATGCCAAGGCCGACGGCTTCTCTGTGACCAATGTGGCCATCAGGGCGAGCCGTGATGTGAAGTTGACCGAGCGGTTCAGCATTCCCCTCTTTGCCCAGGTGTCGGCCAATCCGAGCACGGGAAAGGCGTATTTCCTGGCTGGGTTCACGCTGAAGGCATTCTGACCACAGGTTGCCAGACATTCCCAAGCGCAGAGTCTGGATCGTGTGAGCAAGGCGGAATTTATATCAAGATGGCTTCCGGGCCGGATTGAAGTTGATTTCGCCCCAATAACGAGGGCGCCTCTTGACGGGCAGAAAAGGGTTTCCGGCAAATGGCGAAGCATTCCTGTCCCGAGGACGAGGGCGGCTCTTGGAGAAGAGCAGGAGCATAGGCCGGACTTGTCAGCCATCTGATGGATGCAGGCGGGCGAGCCTGACATCCTCAAGCATGCCAATCCGGCGGATGCGGCACCAAGGTCGTGGGACAAACGCACTGCGCTGCGAAGCACAAACGCACTGCGCTGCGAAGCACAACGCACTGCGCTGCGAAGCACAATGCAGCGCGCTGCGATAACCGATGCACCGCGCTGCATCAAATGGACGTAGATACTGCCATAGGGCGGGCAGCACCCCGGTAGGCTTCGTACAGCTGCTTTCCCGTCTTTGTAGTGTGCTTCCCGTTTGTCCGTCCGATGCAGCCGGCATCTCATCTTTTGCCTCTCGGAATGTTTTCTCGGGGCGTAAAGGCTTGGTGGGCGATGGCTCTTTAACGTACAGAAGAAAGGGGAGCGGCGGGGAGCCTTGTGCAGACTTTCCCTCTCCGTTCCCCTTTGATGATATCTCATGTGTGCCGTGAGGCACTGTTCAGACGCCCCTCAGGGGGTCGTACTGTTGTTTATTGGTTGTGATGGGCACTCGCTTTGTCTGGCTTGGGACAGTCGGACGGGGACGGGTGCCCTGTTTTGTGTATCAGAACTCAATGTTGAAGCCTACACCCACCACGCGGTTCTTGCGCCAGTAGTGGTCGCTCTTGAGGCCGGCTGCAGTCTGTGTGTGCACGTCACGTGTCTCGTAGAAGCTATGCATGTAACCGAAGTCCATGTTGAAACGCTCGGTGCACTTGAGGCGGATGCCAAAGCCTATGCTGTTGTTCGAATTGGTGAAGCTCAGGTCGTTCATGAAGGCGTCACCCTGGCGGTAGCAGGTCTTCTGCCAGCTCACACTGGCGGTCAGGCGGTCGATGATGTCCCATTCGGCACCGGCGTTGAACTCCATGGTGTTCTTGTCCAGCAGGTCCTGCTTGTTGCCGAAGCGCTTTGCCTGCTTGTCGAAATAGTAGTGCCAGCCGGCCTGCAGGCGCACTTCCTTGACGGGGCTGTACTGTGCACCCATGTTGATGATGGCGGGATGGTCCTCACGCACGTGCTTGCCGTCGGCAAACTGGCCCAGAGTGGCGTTCTGCTCAGCCACCTGCTTGGTGTAGTCGTTCATCTCGGTCTTGTTGCCCAGCCACAGTACGGTGGGAGCCTCGGCACGCATGGCCAGGTTCCAGTGCTCGTTGACCCTCCAGTCGATACCGATGATGGGAGCGGCGCCAAAGGCGGTCTGGTCACAGTTGAGGTCCAGAGAAGCACGTGAGAGAGCGGCCTCCACCTGCTCGTCCACCTTGCCCTTCACGCTGTTGAGCACTGCCTGCTGGGTGGGATTAAGGCCTGCCATGGTGGGAGTGACGGTAATGGCATGCACGTCGCTTACCCATCCGTTGTAGTTGTTATTGGCAAAGATACCCTTCAGTCCCAGTGCTATGGCCACGTTGTCAGTCACCTTGTAGGTGGTTCCCAGCGTGAGGCCGAAGCCATACTGACGGCCCTTCATGTAGGCATCCATCTTGTAGCCACCGAAGGCGAGGTCGCGTCCGGCCTGCAGTCCCAGTGCGCCGGGCACCTGGGTCATTGCCTGTGCTATGCCTGCGTTGACCTGCTGGTATATCTGTGCAGAATAGAGTGCCTCGAAGGTGCCAAGGCCGTTCTTGAACTCACACTTGCCGCCGCCGCCTGCCAGTGCAAAGGCTGCGTTGAAGCTCCAGCGCTCCCAGTTGTAGCTCAGCTGGAAGCTGGGAATCACAGGTGCCTTGGCTTCGCCCTCAAATCTGTGCGACTGCTCTCCGGGAGCGGCTGCATTGTAGGCAAAGAGCGGGAAGGTTGTGGTGATGTTTCTGCTCTGCTTGGCGTTCTGTGCATTGAGCGTGATGTGGAAGCCGGGAGCCAGAAAGGCAGTACCTGCAGGGTTGAGATAGAGTCCTGTGATGTCGATGACAGCGTCCTGTGACATCTGTCGCAGGAATGCCGCATTCTGATTCGTGTTGGTGAGCAGTCCTCCTGCGAAGGCCATGCTTGAGAGCCCGAAGGCCAGCACAGCGTTAAACAATCTTTTCATCTTTTAGTCTTCTTTTGTTTTCAAAACGGCTGCAAAGGTAACACTAATATGGTGTGTGTGCAAGAAAATGACCAAGAAATGCGCAAAAGATAGCATTTGTGTGCAATGGTTGCCGTGCTCCAATGGAATTGTTAAACGCGCGTGCGTGTACATTATATTATAGTTCAATCTCCGCCCGTGGGTTTTGAACGCACAATCGCAACCTTCTCACAGCCCTTCGGCAGTGGCGTGGTGGTGTGCGGGCCAACGGCCTGCGGGCACGGGGGGAATTCCCTACGCACCTGGGGAAAATTGTCTTATAGGACAATTTAAATTGTCTTATAAGACATTTCAAATTGTCCTATAAGACAATTTTTACGGGGTTAGAGCTAATGGGGCTTTTGTGGAAACAGGAAAGCATCTCTCCCATAGATATGTCGGTGGATTCCATATGTGAGCGAATTGTGGTGGACTGATTGTGTGCCAAGACCGGTTCTTGTCCTTTCCCATGAGTGTTTCAGCGTTTGTTCCAATGGGCTTGAATAAGCTTTCGGGAACGGTTCGTCAGGACAGACGGCCTCTTTGTCGGCTCACCATGGAAGTGCAGATGCCTGAAGAATGGCACAAAAGAACGGCCATCGGGAAGGGTGGTGAAGTCGCTTCCAGATGGCCGTATGATGCGTGGCAGTTTTGTCTGCTACTTGTTCTTAGATATGTGACGGAGCTTGATCTTATCCTGCACCTTCTGTCCCTGGGCGTCTGTGCCTTCCACCATTATCTCATCGTATTCCTTCTCAAAGGCGATGGGGCTGAAGTTCCAGATGACTCCTGTGGGCTCGTTGGTAGCGTGCATAGTCTCCACCTGGCGACCGTTGTGATACAGCGTGAGGTCGTGCAGGTTGCTGTAAACCTTCACGTTGATGGTGTCGGAGGTGCGTTCGGTGAAGCGCCTTGAGGTGATATACACTGTGGGCTCCTGCTTGTTCCAGCATGCCTTGTACAGATAGAAAGCATCCTTCTTCACCTTGCGGTCACGGCTCACGATGCCTTTGTCGTTGAGGAACATGTATGAACTATCCACCTTGGCGTTCACGCCGTCGTTGCACAGCATGTAGCCCTCGCGGCGGGCACCCACTGCAAAGTCGAACAGAATCCAGCCCGTGGAGAACTGTACGCGGCTGTTGGTGCACAGCGACTTGAGATGGATTTCGTGTACAATGTTGCCCCACTCCTCGTCATGACGTGCACCACCCACCGATGGGCGTGTTGTCTTGGCTGGATTGTCGGAGTGGCAGAAGGGATTGGCGCCCGAACCATACTCAGAGATGGCGATGTAAGGTGTGTGCGCAAGGAGCCGCTTCAGCATGTCATCGAAGTGCACAGCTCCCTCGGGAGTCTTGCAGTTGGAGTACCAGCCGTTGTAGGTGTTGAAGGCAAAGTAGTCGAAGTGCTTGCCCAACTGCATCTGAGGGGTGCGCAGCGCAAAGCTGCAGTCGGCGATGCCCACACTGCGGGTGGAGTCGAGCTGGTGTGCCAGTCGGTAGAGGCTCTCTGTGGTGTTGACGGTAGCCTCTACATCCAGTTTGGGACCCTGTGGGCGTGAGCCGTCAATGTTGCCCAACTCGTTCCACAGCCCCCAGAACACCACGCTGGGATGGTTGTAGTGGTTGGTGATCATCTCCTTCAGTTGCGAATGCAGGTTCTCGGTGTATGCCTTCTGGTCGTATAGCGTGAGGTCGTTGCCGCACTCGTTCACCCAGGGAATCTCAGTCTCCACCACCAGTCCAAGGCGGTCGCAATGGTCCAGGATGTAGCGGTTGTGGGGATAGTGGGCCAGTCGCACCACGTTGCAGCCCAGCTCCTTCACTATCTCAAAGTCCTTGTCGGTCTGTTCCTTGGTCACTGCCGATGCACTTCCCTGCCAGTCCTGATGCATGCTGAAGCCCCTCAGCGTGTAAGGTTTGCCGTTGAGGATGAAGCCGCGAATGGAGTCGAGTGCAAAACTGCGCACACCGAACTTGGCCTCGTTGCTCTCCAGCATCTTCTTGCCGTCCCATAGCTGCACTTCGGCAGTGTAGAGATAAGGGTCCTGCAGTCCGTTCCACAGGTGGGGACGCTTCATTGTCTTGTTCCACACCACCTCTGTCTGTCCCTGTGCTGCCACATGGATTTTCTGCTTGCTGGAGCTTACGGTCTTGCCTTCGTGGTCCTTTATCTTGAATACCACTCTGATGTCCTGCCCTTCAGAAGCCGTGTTCTGCACCAGGGTGTTGAGCTTCACGTCGGCGCTCTGTGCGCTCACGTTGAGCGGTGTGACGTGCAGTGCATCGTAGCCCATCGTCTGGAAGTCGCAATACACATGGCCGGTCTCCACCAGCCAAGCCTCATTGTGCAGTCCGTTGTTCTTGTTGAAGTCGCTGCTCACGGGCGCCAGACTGCGGTTGAGCGAGTTGTCGCACTCCACTATTATCTCGTTGGTACCGGACTTCAGGTGAGGTGTCAGCCTCACGCAGTAGGGTGTGTAGCCGCCTCCGTGCTCGCATATCGCCTGGCCGTTGACGCTCACCACCGAGCGCTGGGCAGCTCCCATGAGGTAGAGAAACTGCTCCTGGCCCGACCGCTCGATGCTGGTGCGGTAGTAGGCAGAGCCTCGATAGTAACGTGCGCTTTGTCCGTCGATGGCGTTGCAAGAGTGTGGCAGTGTGACCTTACGCCACTCTGTCTCGTTTGCCTTGCGGAAGTCCCAGCTGTTCAGTTCTGTCCATTTCGTCTGGGCATGCATGTTGCCCAGCGACAATGCTGCCATCACTATGGCTGTCAGCATAAGTCGATAGAATGTTCTCATTGTTATCCTTCTTGTAAATATGTTCGTTGTCCTTTGTCTCACGTGCCGCTTGGCTTGCCTGCACAGGCGGCTGCGGGTTTCACAGCAAGCCTTTTCGGCAGGCTGTGCAGGCATCATCTACACCCGTCTGAGCATTCTGAGCGTGGTCAGAAAGCGTAATATGATGTATTTTGATACAAAGTTAACTATAATTTCCAAGTATTAGACTTATCTTTGCAAATATTCTTCTCTTTAGCCTCCAATATTTTGCCCAAAGGCAGAAATCAGTCTGCCAGACGTGTGAAACGTATCTGGAAACAGATGTCCATGAGGTCGGCTGCCTCACGACTCTTGTTCCACTCATAATCCAGTTGCTTTGCGGGTGGAACGCGCAGCGCGTATGTTGCCCTGGTTCTGGTTGAAGACGAGCAGATGGAGAACGCCCTTGGCAGATGGGAGCGCTGGTGTGCAGGGCGGCTCGCAGCACTCATCGTTACGCGGCACTGTTTTCTGCCAATTATCGCATAGCGGTGCATCGGTCATTGCAGCGTGCTGCATCGGCCATCGCAGCGCGCTGCGTTGCACACTGCAGTGCACTGCGATGGGCATGTGATATTTCTGCCCGATTCTTCGTCCCTGCTTCCTGGCTGGTGTTTGCCCTGATGGATGGCTCTCATGAATGGCAGCAGATGCGCTGGCGGTGCTTCATGGCGAGGCAAGGGAGTGTGCCGGGCAGGGTGGAACTGCAGGGCGGAAATGAAAATGGGACGTGCCAACTGGTGATGGCACGCCCCATGATGATAGGATACAGAGGGATGTCTATTCCTCGGTGGAGAATACTTGTTTCAGGTTCTTGGCACCGGTGGCGTGGGCAGGCATCAGTTTGTGTGCGCTGATGTTGAGGCTGGGCTTCCATGACTGGTGCGGCTCTGCCTGGCCCTCGGGCGTGCTCTCGGCCTTGACGCTGTTACCAAATCCGTCCACTACGGCTTCCTCCACTCCACGGTCATAAAACGACTTATTTATTAAATAATAGAGATTAAAGGTGAAGGTCCCTGTGCTTTTGTCATAATTGCAGAGGTATTTGTCGTAGTAATCAGATTCGTGGTATGCCTTCAGATCCACAACGTAGAGATTGGCGCTTTCGTCTATTTCCGCGATGAATTGCCTATATACTCTGCAATTGAACATGCCTTCATCGGGATTGTAGTCGATGATTAGGCCGGTGCCACCGGCCCACCCTCCCAATTGGAATTGTCCTCGGTTGGATGTAGGCGACTTTCGGTAGTAGATAGGAATGTTTTCCTGTGTTACCTGGAATATGATGTTGAACTTGTACGAGCATGTCGAACCGCTTTCCGAAAGCGGCCATTCATCGGCTTTATGACCGTCAGCCAACCATTCGGCTTTGGTGTTGTACCACTTCAGGGCGGATGAGAGGTTGAGTACACGGTCGCCCTTCACATCCTTCTGTATCTTTCCGTCGGCATCGCAGCCGGCAATGACCAGGGTGTAATTGAGTTCCTGCTGCTCGCGGGGGATGGTGAGAGAAGCCGAACCGCTGCCTGCCACCTTGATTCTGAGGGGTGAGTTGAGCACGTTGGTCCAGATGTTTCCCTGGAGCATGCTGTCGGGCAGGAGCGCGATGTAGGCTCCGTCAAACTCAGAAGCATCATAACTGACGGTGCAACGGGTGCCTCCATCCTCGGTGGCAGTGTTGTCGGTGAGTGCCACCGAGAGGTTTCTCACGGGACATTCATATATCTCGGGCGTCTTTCCGTCCTGGCTCCATAGGCCAACGTTCACCACCTTGTTGCCCGCCACAGACAGGCAGGCCAGTTTGTACTCGGCACTGCGCTTGGGGTAGGGGATGGTTACCACCCGCATTTGATTGTTGGGGTTGATGCGGACAGCAACGTAGGCAGGCAGAGTCTTAGCCTCGAACATGGCTTTGATGTCGGCTGTAGTGGCATACTTATCCACCAGAGCCACATACCCCTTCTCGGTGTGCGGACCAAAGTAGTACATCGCCTGCACTTTCCAGTTGCCGTTCTTGTCCTGTACCGCCTTGCCGTTGGTGGCGATACAGCTGTAGTCGGGATACATGAAGGTTCGCTCCGTCTTGCTGACGATGATGCTTCCATGGTGTGTACCAACACCTACGACTGTAAATTTGCCGGCATCATCCGGCATGGGTATCTGCACCCATCCGGTATCCTTGACTGCTGTGCCGTAGCCGGCATCTGCCTCCAGCCTGGCCAGCGCTGCTTCTGCCAGACTGTCGGGTACGCATGCCAGTCGCACTTCATCCAGCTCACGCATTATATAGAGGTACGTGCGCAGGTATTTCTTGCCGTTTGCGTTGACCACACTGGCGGGGTACTGGGCATCGGCATAGAATGTGGTGGTGAGTGCGTAAGCGGGAGGGTTGCTGCCAGGAATGCGCAGCTCGGTGAGCGTCAGACTGTTCACCACCTTCAGCTGGCTGCCATAGGTGACTGTGATGCCGTTTCGGGGGAAGGTAATCACTCCGTCCTGCAGGGTGGCGTTGGCGGTACTCTGCACCATCACATCGTTCCCGTCGATGCGGAAACCCAGTTTCTGCTCGGGAATGTAGGCTTCTGCACCCTGGAATCTGATGACCAGCGAGGAGCCTGTATAGCCCATGGTGGAGTCGGCTGTCTGGCTAAAGGGGTTCTTGATGATGAGGCCCTCGGCAGTGGTCAGTGGTTCGGCTGTGAGTGTGACATACTTTGCGGGTGTCTTTATACCGAACAGCTCGCGCACAATGCCGTCGTTGAACGTCACATCGTAGGTGGAGCTATGGTCAGCCCACATGCCTCCTCCCACCCAGTAGCATTCTGATGGGTCGGGATTTTCCTGCCCTATGGAGTTCCAGGCATACTGCATGAGGTTACGTAGGGGGAATACCAGGTTCATCCAGGCAGGCCGTCCGTTGCCGGCATTGGACAACTGCTGTCGGGCAGGGATGTATTGTGCATCCTCGCCTTGGGTGCGATCGACCGACATGTTGAGTCGCTTGTAGTCGAAGAAGGACTGGCCTTCACCCCACAGCTCGATGCGCTTCTGCTTCACTATCTCGTTGATGGCCACCTCTTTCTGGACACCTTGGGTGGGGTAGTTATAGTTGGCCGTGCGGTAATTTTGCATGAAGCTGTTCAGCATCTTAAGGCCATTTACGGCAGATGAATGCGCTGTGGCCTCTGCTTGTATGAGGTACATCTCCTCTACGCGCATCAGTGGGTAGGCTGCCTGAGCCATTGTAATTCCGTCGTTGATGCTTCCCTTGTAGGGACGGAACTTCAGTGACGCATATTTGGGAAGTTGCTCCACGATGCTGCCAACAAGATGTGGTTCGCTGTGGTCATCGCTTGTCAGGAATAGCTTGCTGCGTGGGTCACCTGCGCAAATCTCCTTGAAGAACGATGGAGTGATGCAGGCTGGCACATGTGGTGCATATCCCATCTGGTTCTCATTGCACATCCACGAACCCCAGTTCACAATGCCGGTCAATACGACCGCATCGTCTTCGTGAGGTTGTGCTCCCCACATCCACGAGGAGGGTGCTGTGTTGTTGAATCCATTCTCGGTGTTCAGCATTTCGGCCTCGCTGAGCGGAGTGCTTCCACTCTGTGTGATGGCCTTGCCGGCCATGCCGGCAGCTGCGGGATAGTCCTCTACCCACATGTTCAGGCGCGCTTGCAGACCATACACACAGGCCAGGTCGGGCAGGAGCTTGCTGCTGCGCTTGTAGTTGGCGAGGTATTTCTCGGCCTTGGCCAGGTCGCTATTGATGAATGCTTTCATCTCTTCGCGGCTGGCACGGGTCAGTTGGGCCAACTGTGCAGGTGTGGTCTTCTCGGTGATGATAGGCACTGTGAGGTGGGTCAGATTCTTTCCCGTGTAGGAATAAGGTTGGGTGGCATCACAGGGCAGATACTCATACATACGTGCCATATCCAGATAGTACATGGCTCTGAAGGCATAGCCCACTCCCAGATATTCCTTCAGCTGGTCGTTGGCCTTGCTCTCATCGATGGCTCCTATCAGTTTGTTTACCGCCGTGATGGCGTTTTCATAGAAGTTCCAGACGCTCCGCGTGCTTGCATGGCGCGGACTTCCATATTTGTTCTCGGCCCATGAGGAGAACCAGTTATATCCATCGTCTGGTCGGTACATATCGGCAGTCATGATGTCGCGGATGTGCATGATGCCTCCGTAACCAAAGTTGTAATGCTGGTCAGGGGTGCTCATATAGTGCATGCTGTTGGGCAAATCGAGCAGATAGCGCTCCAGGTCGCCGAAGAAAGTCATCTCCTCGCCCTTATACACCTCTACGTTTCCCTCCTTGGTGACCTTTACCTCCACTTCTCCTTGCTTGTTGTCGGTGAAGTTGATGGAGTCTCCCTCGGTGAGTTCCACCCTTTTGCCACCCAGATAGAATCCCAGTCCCTGCGCATGCAGGCTGTTGGCTGCCAGTATCACCGCCAGCAGACACAACAAATACTTCATCTGTTTCATCTTACCAATACCTTGAATGAGACTTCCCCTGCTTTTACGATGATGGTTCCCGACTGCCCGCGCAGGCTGACTGATGCCCGTCCGCTCTGGTCGGCGCTGGCCTGTGCGGTGATTTTGCCGTCCGTGGTGGCGGTTGTCACTGTGGTGCCAGCCTTCAGCCCGGCCACTTGCAGCGTGCCGTCATGGAACGAGAATGAGGGTTTGAGTGTGGAGGAGGCGATTTCCTGTAGGCCAGTCTCGTCCTCGCGGCCAAATGTGCCGATATAGTCACGCTGCTCCAGCGTGATTTTATAGTCGGCAGATTCCGACATGGGGATGCTGTAATAGCACTTGCAGGTTACAGGCTGCAGGTTGACATACTCCTCCCACACACCGTCGGACTGGATGATGGCGTTTCCGTTGTGCACTTTCAGCACAGGTTTGTCGGATATGAAGAAGCTGTACAGCTCTGATTCTCCATTCCAGACCACCAATGCCGCTTTCCTCTCTTCGGCTTTCATGGGGACGATGGCCATCATGCACATGGCGATGAAGGCCAGTCCTTGGGTCAGTAGTTTAGGTTTCATAATCAATTAAGTTTAGGTTTTATAATATGTTGAATGTAATGTGTAGCCTTTTGCTCTTGTCATCTCAGGTATTCCGATGTTGTCCTTTGGTGACTCGGAGAGGAGGTATGTGGTAGCCCAGTGCAGCTTCGGGTGGGCTGTCTGGGCTACTCTTAGGGGTTGTAGGGGCTTGTCATGCTTTCAGCGCATCTATGTTCTGCGGGTTGTCGATGGCTTTTCCTTCGCTGGTGTAGATGTAGTCCAGGCGCTGGGCATAAGCCTTCTCTATCTTGCCACGCACCATCTTCATGGTGCTGTTTATCATCTGGTTCTGCTCGGTGAAAGGCTCCTTGAGCACGGCAAATGTGGTGGGCAGCCAGCGCTCGGGGAACATGCCTTGCTGGTCACCTCCCTTGCGGAAGCGCATGATATCCTTCTGGATTTCCTGCAGAGCCGCACGGCAACCGTCCTCAGTGTTCAGATTGCAACCTCGGCGCTTGAGTGCTTCGCGGTTGGGCACTATAAGGGCAGTGGTGTAGGCACTCTGGTTGTTGTAGAGCATCACCTGGTCGATGGTGTCGCAGAGTTCTACCAGAGCCTCCTCAATGCCTTCGGGGCTGTATTTTTCTCCGTCGCTGCTGATGAGCAGGCTCTTGAAGCGGCCCAATACATAAAGCAGTCCCTCGGAACTCATATATCCCAGGTCGCCCGTGTAGAGCCATCCGTCGCGCACGGTGGCTGCTGTAGCCTCGGGATTCTTCCAGTATCCGGCCATCACGTTTTCGCCCTTGACCACTATCTCACCCTGTTCGCCCAGGGGAAGTTCCTTGCCTTCGGAGTCGCAGATGCGCAGCTGGATGGGCTGCACCAGTTTGCCGCTGCTGCCCAGACGATAGTATTCGGGGGTGTTGGTACTGATGACGGGAGTGGCTTCGCTGAGGCCGTAGCCCTGATACATAGGCAGTCCGATGCCGATGTAGAAGCGCTGCAGATCCTTGTCGAGCAATGCTCCTCCGCCGATGAAGAAGCGCAACTCGCCTCCGAAACTCTCTCTCACCTTGCTCAGCAGCAGTTTGTCAAACAGCGCTACAAGAGGCTTGAGCAGCAGGCGAAGTCCTTTGCCATCGAGGCAACTCTCGCCATAATAGAGCCTGCGAACCTCTGTGGCAATGTCGAAGAGGCGCTGTACCTTGGCACCCTGCTTGCGTATGCTTTGCTCTATGTTCTTCTTGAAGCTCTTGGCCAATGCAGGTACCGAGAGGATGAAGTGCGGTTTCACCTCGCGGATATTCAGTGGTATGTTCTTCAGAGTCTCCATGGGAGAGCGCCCGTTCTGCACGGTAGCCACCGATGCACCCTGCATCATCATCACGTAGAAGCCTACCACGTGGGCAAAGCAATGGTCGAGGGGCAGTATGATGAGCGTGCGCCAAGTCTGGTCGATAGGCACTCTGGTGAGGCACTGTTCCACGTTGGCTGTGTAGTTGCGGTGTGTCAGACACACGCCTTTAGGGTCGGCTGTAGTGCCGCTGGTATAGGTTATGGTGGCGATGTCGGAGTTCTGCAGGCTCAGTCCCACGCTCTTGAACTCGTCCAGAGTGCATTCTGCCAGGCGCTTGCGGCCCATCTCCATCACCTCTTCGAGTCCTATTTCGCCCTCCTGCCACTGGTCTTGCTTGTCGAGCACTATCACACGCTCTACGGCAGTAAGCTCCTTGCGGATAGCCCGCACCTTCTTGAGCTGCGTTCCGCTCACCACTATGTAGCGCACATCGCCGTGCTTCATGCGGAAGAGCAGGTCGTTGTTCTCCTCCAGTTTGATGCTCAGGGGTACGTTGATGGCACCGGCATAGAACATGGCCAGTTCGCTCACTATCCACAGGTTGCGTCCCTCTGACAGCAATGCCATACAGTCGCCTTTCTTCACGCCCAGTTCCTGCAGGCCCGCTCCAAGCCAATAGACCATCTGCTTCACTTCCCTGTATGTGGTGTTGACCCATGTCTTTCCCACCTTCTCCATGAGGAAGGTGTTGTTGGCATAAGCTTTCACACTGTGTTCGAATACATCAACGATTGTCTTCTTGCTCATATTCCTTATATATAAATAATGTGTAAGATGTGATCAGAATTCCGTTGGCTGGCTCTCGTTGCCAAACCTGTCGATGGCTGTCACCGCCATGTGCAGGCCGTAGAGGGTGCGTGAGAGCAGGTTGTAGGTATATTCTGTCTGTTCGGTCACTGTCACTATGTTGGCAGGGTTAGAAGTATCCACGGGCGATGTCTTGCCGGCGTAGAGTACGTAGCGGCATGCTTCACCTTGGCTTCCTTTCACCTGGCTCCATACCAGATGCTCCTTCACTCCATTCACCCGCTCTTGTGTGGTCACCTTGGGAGCCTCTGGCGGAGTGCAGCATAGCCAGGTGAGCGCGGGGGTGAGTGCGGGATAGGGGTAATAGGAATCGTGCAGATAGTCGTAGATACCCTTGGTGTTGTCGGTGAGGAACTGGCTGCGGAAGTATGCCTGGCCGCCCAGCTGCTGCTGGCGGATGTAGCACAACTCGCGCTGCACGACGCCCCATTCCCAGTCCTTCTCTTTCGGACTCAGGAAGTAAATGCCCAGACCAGGCACGATGATGCGCCCGTAGGACTGCTCCTGCCAGTCGGCAGCGAAGGGGTAGAAGTGGTCGCCCTGGAAGTACATCATGGGACAGAGCATATCCATAATGCCCTGGCGCAACCATCCCTGTGCATCCTGATGCACGGTGGTGAGTGCTGCCCATCCCTTGGCAGAATAGCGCGATACGTCCTGGTATTTGCCTACAGGCGAACAGCTTACCTTTACCCAGGGTTTCACAGCCTTGATGCGCTGGTAGGCCAGCCGTGCGATGGCGGTGATGTTGTTGCATCGCCACTGGCGCTTGGATTGCCCCTTGCCGTATTTTCTGTAGGTGGCTGCATCGGGGAAGGATTCTGCGTTCTCGGGATAACGAATGTAGTCGAAGTGGATACCGTCGATATCATAGTTCTCGGTTATCTCTTGGCAGATGCCTGCTATGTACTCCGCCACTCCGGGCAGTCCGGGATCCAGATAATAGGAGTCGGCATGCCGCTTGAGCCAGGAGGGGTGGGTGTGCAGCAGCCCTTTCTTGCCCATGCGCTTGGCCTGTGCTGTCTTGAAGCACGGAACGGTCACCACCCAGGCGTGCAGTTCCATCCCACGCTTGTGGCATTCTTCTATGGCAAAGGCCAGAGGGTCATAGCCCGGACTCTTGTCGTACTGTCCCGTGAGCGCGATATCCCATGGTTCGATGCGGCTGGGGTAGATGACGCTTCCGCGCACACGTGTCTGCAGGAACACAGTGTTCATCTTGCAGGCCTGCAGTTGGTCCAGTATCTGCCTCAGCTCCTGCTTCTGACGTTCGATACCGTTGGCAGAATTGGCCTTTGTCTTAGGCCAGTCCAGTCCTCCCAGCGTGGTTACCCACACTCCGCGCACCTCTCTCTTGGGTGCGGGATGGGCAGGTGAAAAGAGTTCCTGCGCGTATATTGTGGTGCAAAGTATGGCTGCCAGAGCCAGTGCACAAGTCCTTATGAGCTTATTCATGCCCACAAAGATAGTTCTTTTTATCGTTTTTTTGTAAATTTGCACGTCAGTTTATAAGAAAAAGAAGCAGACATGATTTCGTTTTGTATTTCTCTTGTTGCCCTTGTGCTTGGATATGTGTTCTACGGCGCAGTGGTGGAGAGAGTGTTCGGAGTGGAGCCAGACAGGGCTCACCCGATAAACCTAGGGGATTAAGCATACAGCCTTGTAAGTCTGAAAAGGAAGAACCTTATA
>OQWM01000421.1_pt1 | contig 26544 bp, 36 predicted proteins | sample 1691531 | NCBI WGS metagenome assembly OQWM01 (sample SAMN03418257, study PRJEB22391) | human gut metagenome | biome: human-gut; feature: organic feature; material: feces | host: Homo sapiens | place: Tanzania | collected 2013-01
GTACAGAAAAGCATACAACAAGGAGTGGTACGCCCTTAAGTCGAGGAAGCGGCAGGGTGTAAGGTACAATGTATCGGAGAAGGTCATAGCCGCGAGGAAGACAAGGAGGACCCGGTGGGACACGGAGCAAGGGGCACGTGTCCGTGCTGAGGCGGAGAGGCGCCGTGAGGGGAAGAAAGCCGCGGCGCGGCATATTGTACAGCTGCACAAAGAGATGAACACCCTGCTCAAGGGTACATTTATGCTGGAGTGGACAGTACAGGGCGGCGTACGCTGGTCATCATTCGAGATGTCCTCAAGGCCGTCGGCGGTTCCTGTTGTTGATGGCAACTGGACACTGGACCAGTTCTACTCCGGCATACTGTACGGGGACGGGGAGGTCAGTATGCTTGTCAATAGTATATTGCCCCTTCTGCCGGATGACCTGCACACGGCGCTCGCAGATATTGTGCCGCGTGTCCGGGAGGCCGTGTCAGATGCTGTCGTACTGTGCGGTATGTATGACAGAGGTGAGGAGCTGCCTGACGATGTGAGGGGTGAGATTAACCTGGGACGTACAGCACGCTCTGATTTATTGAAGGAGCTCAGCGCGCTGCGTGCGGTTCTGAAGGCACATATCTGGCGGCATACTGTACCGGATGAGCCGATAGAGTCACAGCTGAGGCCCCTCCTTGTTGTCAGCCTCCTGAGGTCCGGGCTCATAGCCGCTGACAGCTCTGAGAGGAAAGGCCTTTACCTGTACTACAAGCTGCACAGGTTCCAGATGTACAGGAGACAGGTTAAGGTGGCCGCGCGCCATACGGAAGACAGCCGTAGGGAGCAGTTCACACGTCTTGACAGGTTTCTTGGCACAGAATCATCAGCAAGCGCAGGATATTGGGAGGGCAAGGTGCACACAGTCAAGGGCGGGGAGTAGTGTATACTTCTGTGCACACTTCTGTATTTTTATAATGTATACAAAGCACTGTGTATACACTATAATATAATTATAAAGTTTCAGGGGGAAACATATGATGAGGAAAATAGAGGAAAAGATACTTTGCTGTATCCATGAGTGCATAGGCGGGAGGCTTATGTCCCGCCAGCTGAGTATAAGGGACAGTGTTGAGAGCACAGTAACTGATGTGTTTTACTACCTGCACGGTTCAGAGCTTATGCGGTATGACCGTGTAAGGAGGACATTGACAGTGGACCCGTGCGGATGGGACACACAAACGACAGTGTCAAGGGTAAAGATGCTGTACCATATTATATATCCTTATTCTGTGGTACGTAAGAAGGGTGACATACTGTATGTGTACACTGACGGGCAGCCGGACAGGACATTCAGTTTCTCACGGAATGTATTCACAGGTGTATGCGGTGTATAAAGGAGTAATAAATTATGGAATTTAACAAATCAAAGGTGTACACAGCGTTAAACGCTGACGAGGTGAAAATCGGTAGCAAGGGGTATTTCGCTGATACAATACATAGCCTTCGGTCCCAGGCACAGACTGAAACTATTGAGCTAATGACTCTGACAAAGATTACTCCTGATTACAGTATGAGCCGTTTTTGTACAGACTCAGTTTCTTTTGTATACTTTTATTTAGTTGAAGAGCCGAAAGAAAAGAAGTTCCGCCCATATGCCACAGAAGAAGAGATTATGGAGGCAATTAATCTGAAAGGAGGAGCAGTGTGGATTAAAAGTAAGTACTCCGACGTAAAGTATTTGATTATCGGTATATGCACTGGCGTTATAATAAATAATGAAAGAATTAATACAACTGATTTACTTGATAGTTATACATATCTTGACGGTTCACCTTGTGGAATCGAGGAGTAAGACATGAACAATATAAAAGGGAACTTTACTGGTAGGTATAGACATTACGAATACGAGTGTGAGTGGGAGGGGCACCTCATATTTGAGGAGGGTGACAGGGACACACCGGATTTGTATACAGCTGTAGTTGATAAGACGGAAGTAACAGGATGTTTTGACATAGATGATGAACAGCTCCTGTGTGTATGGCTCGGTGAGGTAGATGAGGCTGCGGCGTCTGAGGCGCAGGAGCATGCTGACAACGGGGACTATACTTGTATACATCCGTAAGCCCTTCAGGGGAAGTGTATATTTCTGTATACACTTCCGTAAAATAAGTATATAGTTTTTGCTGTAAAGGCTATGTACTTTATTCTTATAGCATGCTATATTAAAAGCATAAAGGTACGTTGTATCTTGCTATATTATTTAAATAAATATGCACGTTGTGCATATAAGGAGACAATTATGTTCGGACAGAACCAGAATGAAGTGAAGAAACCGGTGGAAGGCACAGTAAAACCTGCAGTAAAACCCGCAGAGGCAAAAGCTGTGGAAGTAAAACCCGCAGAGGCAAAGGTGATGACAGAAGATGAAAAGAAGGCCGCAAGAAAAGCATCCGCACAGAAGATGCTTGAACACAAAAAGGCAGCAATCAAGACACTTGTTGAATTCGCTAAACGTATGAACGCGGACGGCAAGGATGCCGCAGTAAAAGAGGCAGCTGAATACTTGTCAGGTGAGCATAAGGCAAGTGGCGCGGCACAGAAAATCTCTGTTCTTGACCAGATTTTCAAGGACAATAAACCTGTGAAGGCTGTTGATATTTTCATGAACTTTGAAAAAGGACGCTCAGAGATGATTACACTCTGCAAGCGTGCCGCTTCAAAAGGTATCATCATTGAATATGATGAGGCGACAAAGACATACACAAGAAAATAGTATGCTCTGTCTGTAGGCCCGGGGCAAGGAACCCGGGCCTTTTTATTGCAGTTAATTTATTATATAGTGAGGTAACTATGCCGGAGAATAAACTTAAGGCTGTTCTTGTCCCTCAGCTTGTTGAGCTGTCAGACAGGAACAGGGATGAGCTTACATTTATAGAACTGTGCGGAGGGGCCGCGGGGCAGTGCTTCTGTGCAGAGGATTCTTTTGATGCGAACAAGAAAAGGCTTATGGGCTGCATAAAAAGAGGGCATACATCTGTCCTTGAGCACACGGCAATAACCATAAAGGTACGTACAGACCGTGGCACGAGCCATGCACTTGTCCGCCACCGTCACTGTGCATTTACACAGGAGTCAACAATCTATACAAAGTACAGTAGGTTTGAGGAGCTGCAGTTTATAGCGATGCCGACTTATGATTGCTATAAACAAGGGTATTCACTCCCTGAGGACTACAACAGTGGCCTTCTGGAATATTGTCAAAAGGCCACTGAAGAGTATTCAAGGCTGTTGAACGCAGGTCTTCCTGCAGGCATAGCCCGTGATGTGCTCCCGAACTGTACAGCCACGACATTGTATATTACAACAAATTTCCGGGAGCTGCAGTCTATACTGAATATCCGCCGACAGCCGTCGGATTCTGTACGGATGCACCAGCTTATTGCTATGCTTACTGCAGAGCTGAAGAATAAGTACCCGCTTCTGACAGGTGCGATATTAGGAGAGTGGTGATGGCTACTACACTTCTTGTTCCTTGTACAGACAAAAGGTTACCGGAGCTCCTGTATAAGGCGAAGCAGATAATAGCGGAGGGGGATTGTGACTGTGACTGTACAAAATGTCCGGCTGTGTTTATATGTCAGGACCCAGACTCACCGCCATATACAATGCTCCGTGAATTCCTTGAGAGGAACGAGACACTACAGCTCTCAGACTACAAGCTTAATAACCAGGTGAATACAGAGAACCTGAACGCACTTGGTACACAGGACATTATATAGGAGGTAGTAATGCAGAGTGTTATATCATATATAACAGTGCATAAATTCGCGTACCTTGTCGGGCGGACAGTCCCGGCTATACGCAGCCTGTGCATGAACGGGAACACAGTGTCAAAGCTTCCCCATAAATATGAGGGCAGGGCACTCCTTATACCTGAGGAGCAGCTTTATATATTCCCGTTTGTCCAGAAGGGCTTCCACAGGAGCCCGGACATACTGCACTATACTGACGGGAAAGGGCTTACAGTATGCAGGGAATGCACAGAGGGTGCAAGGTGCCCGCGTCTTGGGGATGACGGGCACTGGAACAATACACAATAAACAGGAGACTATATGACAGGTACAACATTTGGGGTGGCACTTGAGGCGCTCAAGCTGGGACAGAAAGTGAAGCGGAGACCATGGCAGGCCTATCTGTTTATGTCAGACAGCAGGGGTGAGCGGGGGATAAGGATTGCACCGCTGCAGCCTGGTATAGGTAAAGGAAGGTCCGCCCCGTGGTCAAGTAACACTCTTGACATACTTGCGGAGGACTGGGAGATTTTAAGTAATCAGGAGGTACAAAATGAAGATGACAGCATCATTGCTGCAGGCATGTGATTATTACTTCCAGACAGGAAGCCAGCGTGCACTGCAGCAGCTGCATGACACAATTACGAAGGGGTTCACCGGGAACGCAGCCACACGGAGGGGTGAGACCTATGAGACATATGTGAATAATATCCTTGCAGGTAACGGAAGGTTCAACCATGACATTGAGCAGGAGGCTTATGAGGAGCTGCGCGGGACATTCCAGCAGGAGTGGATTAAGCCCCTTATTGTACAGACAAAATTTGGTCTGTTCACATTCAAGGGCCGCACAGACTACCGCCGTCCTGACAACCTTATGGTATATGACCTAAAGACGACAAAACGTTTTGATGAGTCTTCATACCACAGCAAATGGCAGCATACAATATATGCCCACGCTATGTCCGCGCCCGCATTTAAATATATTGTCGCGGTGTTCCAGGACTCCGACTCACTTGACCCTGTGGAGATACATAAGGTGTCCCCGGTCATAAGGCCGGTCGAGGAGCTGAAGGCTAAGGTTGAGGAGTGTGTTGACTTCATCTCTAAGAACTTCCTTGATGACTTCGAGAGATGGGCCGGTGGCAAGGTCACAGGGCTCTCCGGGTTCTGATTCTCCCGGGTATAATATGCCGGGTCTATTCCAAAAGGTCCGCCAGAACGCATATTTGGGGACCTTAAAAATAGCCCCGGCACACTTTCAGGATATTGCTATGGATTTTACATTCAAGACAGAGCCCTTCCAGCACCAGCTGGAGGCCTACAGATTCACAGAGGGCAAAGACTATTTCGCCTTGTTTATGCAGCAGGGCACAGGCAAGACAAAGACAGCTATTGACATCTGCAGTATGCGTTATGCTAAGGGACAGATTAACGCTGTCCTGGTTATCGCTCCTAATCATGTACATTCACAGTGGGGCAATGAGCAGATTCCTATACACTGTGGGGTCCAGCACAGTATATTTGTATTCCATTCCGGTATGGGCAAGCAGAAGACAAATGAGTTCAGGTCATTTATCTCTTCACCCACACATAGCCTCAAGTGGCTGTGTGTGAATGTCGAGAGCTTCAGCTACAGTACATATCTGCACTATTTCCAGGACTACTGCCGGCTTAACAATGTGTTCATAGTCCTTGATGAGGCGACAAGCATAAAGAACCCGCAGTCAAAGCGGTTCATCAATATTGTACGTGGTCTTTCAGACTGCAGGATGTCAGGACGGCGTCTCATAAGCTCTACACCTTTGTCGAAGGGCCGTGCCATACTTACAGGTACACCTATAACAAACAGCCCGCTTGATGCATGGGCTATGTTCGAGTTCCTTAAACAGGATTACTTCGGGCGCCCATATTATTCATTCAAGGCACATTATACAATCGAGCAGAAGATGCAGATTTGGCAGGGTAATGTCTGCCGTACAATAACAACCACGGCAAAGGACATACAGGACATTGCAAGGAAGTGCAGTACACCTGAGGGTATGACAGAGGTACAGACACAGCTGGGTATAACCCCCGCGGATATTATGTATATACAGGCACACCCGGACCTGCAGATGCCATACAAATATCTTGATGAGTTGAAGGGCAAGATGCAGGAATGCGCTTTCTTTAAGAAGTCATCAGAATGCTTTGACCTTCCGCCGAAGATATATGAGCATGTGTCTGTTGAGCTGAATGAAGAGCAGCTGCGTATGTACCAGCAGCTTGAGGATGAGTATATATCAGAGTATGAGGGCAAGGTTATACCTGTGCTTAACAAGATAACCCTGTACACAAGGCTATCACAGCTTGCCGGGGGGTTCCTGCCGTTCACAGATGATGAGACAGGTGGGACTGAGGTTGTACCTATCGGGAAGAGCAACCCGAAAGTAGATGCCCTTATAGACAGGATTGGAAACGGGGACCTGCCTTGTATTGTTGTTACACGGTTCACCGCGGAGGCAGAGTACCTGTACACAAGGCTCTGTGAGGCGTTCAAGGACAGGACAGTTGGTCTTTTCATAGGGCCTAAGAAAGTACCTAGGGACCCGGTAGATGAGTTTAAGAAAGGCAATGTAGATATACTCATAGCTAATGAAAGGATGATAAGCAAGGGCCATAACCTTCAGCTCTCACATACCTTGTACTTCTTCAGCTGCAGCTACAGCCTTGAGGACAGGGACCAGACTGAAGATAGAATCGCACGTTACGGGCAGACTGAGAAATGCCTTATTGTCGATTTCATAGCTAACGGTACGATAGACATGAAGGTCTACGCGGCGCTCCGGCAAAAACGCAGTTTGCTTGACTTCTTCAGGAACACATCTGTCCGTGACGACCTTACAGAGGCTACAGACAGTATGCACACATTGTTCAATGTGTAGTGCGGCCCGGGTGTATAGGAAAGTGTGTATAGAAAAGTATACACTTCCGTATTTTTCTTATATTTACAAGGTCCTTAGAAAATGTTAAGATTATAACATAAAGTATGGAGGAAGATATGGAAGATACTTCTATATATGAGGGGCTCTCCACACCTACAACAGCGATAGAGGAGGCTGCTGAGCTAAGCCGGCAGCTTCTTGAGGCGGAACAGAAGGTAGAGGAAGCGGAGCAGGCCTACAAGGATGCACAGGCAGCATACAATAAACTGGCAATGGACACTATACCAGAGTTCTATAAAGCCAATGGTCTGTCAAAGCTGTCATTATCTGACGGTACAGTTTTGTCTGTAGAGCAGAAGATAACCTGCAGTCCTACAAAGGCAAGGAAGCCTGAGCTCATAAAATGGCTTAAGGCAAACGGAGGCTCTGATATTGTCAAGGAGGAGCTTGCTGTAAATGAAGTGTTCGCAGGGCGTCTGGCAGATGCCGGGGTCCCGTTCATAGCGAAGGGTGATGTGAATACAGGCAGTCTTAAGTCATGGCTCAGTGAGCAGCTTGGCTTGAAAGCTGGCTGTGTGTCTAGGATGAACTATTCAGACATCCCGGACTTTGTGAATTTTTACCGTTACAATACAACTGTTGTAACAAGACCAAAAAACTAATGGTACTTATTGTATCAAAGAACTAAGAGGTATTTATTATGGAACAGAATGAATTGTCAATGTATGACGAGGTTGCAGGACAGGGCTTTGAGAATATGGGGGCTGACAATTTCTCAGTGCCTATGCTTAAAATCGCACAACCTACATCAGGCATCCTTACAGAGGACGGGTCAGAGGTAAAGACCGGGGACTTCTATAACAGCAATACAGGCAAGAGCTACGGACCTAAAGTTGAGCTTATCCCGGTATACTTCAATACTGTATGGCTTGAATGGAAACCTGGTATGGGTGGTCTTGTCACACGGCACAAGCCTTACTCAATCCGTGTCACAGGGGACAAGTTCACAGGTATGAAGTCTCTTGCCGGAAATGATATCCAGGAAGCTTGGTGTTATCTTGTTCTTGTCAAGGGCCATGAGGATGAAGGTGTTATGCTTCTTTCCTGCACATCAACAAACATCCGGCACTGTAAGCTCTGGAATTCACTTTTGTCTGAGAACCGTCTTCCATCAGGAAAACACGCACCGCTGTTCTCATGCTACTGGACAGTTGAGTCTAAGAAAAACAAGAATGACAAAGGTACCTTCTTTGTTATGGGGGAGGGCAAGAACACAGCAATTACAAAGGCAGACTGGGTACCAGGTAATATTTATACAGACTTTGTGAAACCTGTGCTTGAGACAGCCCCGCAGCTGTTCGCGCAGCTTAATATGTCTGAGGACAATACAAAGCCTGCGCTTGCTATTGAAGATAATACAGAAGGAAAATTCTAAGTTATTATGGGGCAGGACAACCTGCCCTTTTGTGAGGTTTAGATGGGCTGCTCCATAATTACAATAAATCATTTCCGTGATTTGTTTGCAGGTAATATGTCATATAAAGGCATTACAAAGATTACAGGTGTGCCTGCGGCAAATGAAAAGCTTGAGGTAAAAAGCTTTCTTTGTAAGGAGCCTGTTACAAATCAGGATATAGCTGACCATATTGATGGTGTGCAGGGTATAGGATTGTCTCCTATAAATGAGGACGGTTTGTGCTCTTTTGGTGTGATAGATATTGATGACTACTCACCGGCCATTCAGCATAAGCTGAATACAATATACCGTTATGATATCCCTCTTATCCCGTTTTATTCAAAATCCGGCGGTCTGCACCTTTATGTGTTCTTCAGTAAACCGGAGAAACCAGACAGTGTAAAGGACCTTTTAGATGAGCTGAAGCTTATCATAGGCCTCCCAGCAAACACTGAAGTTTTCCCTAAGCAGCGGAGCAAGGATAAGAGCTCATTCGGTTCTTGGATAAATCTGCCGTATTTCGCGGCCAATGACAAGGATAACAGACGTAAGCTTGTCAAGGAAGACGGGACACTCGCCTGCCTTTCTGAGGCCCTTGAGTACTGTGAAAAACGAAAGACAAGTATAAAGCAGCTGCGGGACAAGATGGATGAGCTGCCGTTTTATGATGCACCGCCTTGTCTGCAGTCCCTGTACATTTCAGGTGTAGAAGAGTACAGGAATGAGTTCCTGTTCTCTGTTGCTGTATACTGTAAGAACAAGTATGGTGAGGATTCATTTGAGGATGAGCTCCTGTCCATCAACAGCACACTTCCTGAGCCCCTTGATGAGAAGGAAGTACACCAGACTATAATAAAGACAATGAGCAAGAAGACCTACTCATATAAATGTGGGCTTCCACCATTGTGTAATTACTGTAACAAGAAGTTCTGTGAGTCACGGCAGTACGGCAAGGACTCCGGGCAGATTCCGTCACTGTCATTTGAGGAGTTCCACCAGTATCTTACTGAGCCTCCTTATTATGAATGGATTGTGAACGGGCAGGCACTGAGGTTCTACAAGGAAGAGGACATTATAAACCAGACCGCGTTCCGTACACTCTGTATGCGTAAGCTCCATAAGCTTCCGAAGAAACTTGCGGACCCTAAGTGGACTTCTATTGTAAACAGCGCATTGGAGAATGTTATTGTACATGAGGCGGATATTGAGAACTCAATGACTACAGGTGGTATGTGGTACAAGTATACCTGTGATTTCTTTACGACAAGGAAACTTGCTGATACAAAATCACAGCTTAAGCTTGGCCGTATATACAAGGACAAAGAGCTCAACAGTTATATCTTCCGTGGTACAGACTATATAGAGTATATGCTTACAATAAAGGACTTCAAGCGGTACAGTGAGACTGAGATGCAGAACAGTCTTATTGACAAGGGTGCTAAGATTATATCTTACCCTATCGGGGACAAGGAGTATAAGGTATGGTCTATGCCTGTAGATGCGATTGAACAGGATGAGGACCCTATGCAGGGTATTGACATTAACTACCTTGACGATGAGAGGGAGGACGACAGGTTCTAGATGGCAGAATACAATATTATCTATGGCCCCCCGGGGACCGGAAAGACAACAAGGCTCCTGGAGATTATCGAGTTTGAGATGGGCTCAATGCAGGTTCCTTCAGACAAGATAGCATTCGTAACATTCACAAGGAAGGGTGCCAATGAGGGTATAACCCGTGCCGCTGACAAGTTCAGCCTTACACCTGAGGCCTTCCCTTATTTCCGCACGCTCCATTCCTTCGCACATTCTTTTAATAAAAAGAAGATTATGCACATAAGGGACCTTTTCGACTTCGCAAGCAAGACAGGGATAAATATCGACGCCAACAGCAATAACTGCGGTGAGGACCAGATTTATATGGACTATATAGAGCTGTACCGGAACAACAGGAATGCAGCGGCGAAAATCCTCCCTGAGCTTGACGGGGACAAGGCGCTCTGGATAATGAGACAGTACAGGAACTATAAAGACACTTTTTCAATAGTAGACTTTACAGATATTATTGAGAACTATGAAGGGCCGGCTCCTGTTGATGTAGCAATTATAGACGAGGCGCAGGACCTGACAACTCTGCAGTGGCAAATGGTACATAAGGCCTTTTCACATTGCAAGCGTGTGTATATCGCAGGTGATGATGACCAGGCTATATTTGAATGGAGCGGCGCGGATGTAAACGCGTTCCTTTCGCTGAAGGGCCATACAGAGACCCTCTCAAAGTCTTACCGTCTTCCTGACAACCTTGTGAGGTATGCCCGGCACATTACAGATAATATTCATAACAGGATTGACAAGGTGTACACAGGCAACGGGACACGGGGTATCATCGAAGTTGTGAACAGACCGGGTGAGATAGTTCTTGACAGAGATGAGGAGTACCTTATGCTGACAAGGAACCGTTACCAGCAGAAATGCTATACAGAGTGGCTTGACAGACTGTGTGTCCCTTATATACTTAACGGTACACCGGTGTATAATGACAAGGACCTCAAGGCAGTTTCTGAATGGACACGGTTACAGAGGCAAGGGTCAATGACAAAGCATGATGTGTATATGTTTTCCCGTATCCTTAAAGGCGATGCGGACCTTACAAAGCCATGGTTTGAGGTGTTTGACTGGTCTGATGATAAGATTCTGTATATCAGGGACCGCCTGTCACATAAACAGGTGATGGAGCTGCCTAAGATAAACATATCTACAATACATCAGGTCAAAGGAGGGGAGTGTGACAATGTTGTTCTGTTGTCTGATATGTCAAAAAAGTGCAAGGTACAGTTTGACATTATGCCGGACGCGGAGCACCGTGTATTCTATGTAGGGGCCACACGGGCAAGGAAGACACTTACAGTTGTAAAGCCTATGACAAAGACAAGCTATAACTGTCTATGTTAAAATATTATGAAATTATAAAGAATGAAATATGCCTAGGCCTTCTTAAAAGGTCCTCCAGAATGCATATTTAAGGAGCTTAAAATGTATATAAATAAGTCCTGCCAAGGAGCAGTATCCGCGGCGCAGGCCATTGAACTTGACAGAAGATTCCCGAATGAGGACGTCGTACTCTACTACAATACAGGTAAGTTTTTCTTGTACTATCAAGAAGACAAGCCGGCTCCGGGCCCTGACAAGGTGGCAGTGATTGCCGGTATAATCGGCAGTCCTGTACAGACCCTGTCCGCTTTTCCCGGTACATTCCACTCATTCGCCATGTCAAAGTATGAGGACAGCCCCGCGGGCAGGCCCAAGGAGATAGACGGCAAGCCTGTCTTGTCTCTTGTCCCGCGTGGTATTGTTGAGTGTATCGCGAAGGTACGTAGTTACGGCAATAGGAAATACGGCTCACCTGATGGCTGGAAACAGATGTCCCGTCAGGATTACTGGGAGGCCTGTCTCCGTCATGCTGAGAAGTCACGTAATGATATTGATGCTGTTGATGAGGAGTCAGGGCTGCCACATATATGGCACCTTGCCTGTGACCTTTCCTTTATTTTAAGCGGGGTACTTAAATGACAAAATTCGATATAAAGATTTATTTTATCCTTAATGCTGTTAAGATGCTCTCACAATGCAGAGACAAGCAGGTTGCTGCTGTATCAGTTCTTGACCACAAGATTATTGGCATAAGTCATAATTCACCTATGTACGGCTGCAATAAAAAATGTAACCATAACTGCACACCAATGCATGCGGAGCGGTGCCTTAATATTGTAGAGGGTTGTACAGTTTATCTGAACCTTTTTCCCTGTGAGGACTGCCAGCGGTACATGTCTGAGCACGGAGTAAAGCACATTGTTGTATTTGGTAGGCAGCATAAGCCCCTTGTCCCGGGGGTCCTGTTTGACATAATCTTGTATCCAAGTATTGTGAATTATCTCCTAGTATATAACGGCAGGGACAAGCAGCGTATAATCCAGGCTGGAGAGTGTGGTGAGCTTATAACCGCAATAGCTGACAGCACACGGTATGACCGGGAGGAAGACAACAGAGACATTGTGTCTGAGGAAGTAGATGTAATGCTTCAGCTTATGATAAACTCATCAGACAGTTTCTTCAGTGAGTTTGAGGAAAAAGTAAACATACTCACGCATAAGTTCTTGCCAGGGTTTGACGGTACAGTGAAAAAGGGGTAGTTATGAAAGACCGGGAGTCTATATGCCAGATATGTGGGAAAGAGTTTGTAAGAGTATACGGCATGGAGAAACGCTGTCCGGTATGCCGTAAACTCCCTTATTACAATAAGAAAAACATTGAGCATACTGTAAGATGCCGGTGGTGTGGGAAAGAGTTCACAACATCCCTGTACAATAAACAGTTCTGCTCTGCACAGTGCAGAACAGACTGGCACTATAAAAGTATACCTGTATTCTCAAAGGTATGCCCGGTATGCGGGGAGGGCTTCAGCACAAACCGCAGCTGGCAGAAATACTGTTCAAAAGACTGCAGGCAGAAAGGAGACAAGAAGAATGTTTGACTATATGGTGATAGACATTGAGACACGTGACCCCAGCCTTATGGACAAGGGCCCGGGCGTGTTCAGGGATGATGGGTATATCTTAGGTGTTGGTATCAACGCCCCTTTTATGCACCTATGTAAATACTTTAACCTGGCACATCCGGATTGTACAGAGGAGCTCCATGACAGGAATGTAAAGATACTGCGTGAGCTGTTCAGGGACCCTTGTGTGAAGGTGTTTGTTAACGGTCTCTATGACCTTGGTTGGCTTATAAACTGGCGTTACCACTTCGAGATAAACGGCAGGTATGAGGACATAATAACCCGTGAGGCATTGCTGGATGCTTATGCGCCTAGCTACTCACTTGATTATATCTCAAAGAAATACGGGAGCGGCGGCAAGCGTGAGGATAAGATAAAGAAAATCTGTGAGCGTAACGGATGGAAGGGCGCGCCGCAGACACACCTCTGGAAGATGGATGCCACAGATATATCAGAGTATATGTCCGGTGACCTTGAGGAGCCGGCGTACGTATTTGAGAAGCAGCAGCCACGGCTTGAGACTGAGAACCTCATACAGGTGAATGATGTTGAGTGCCGCCTGCTCCGTGTTGTGCTTGATATGTCAAAGGAAGGCTTCCGTGTCGACAAGGCCCGGAGGGAGCAGGTGTCCGGTATGCTGCACAGAAAATATTATGAGCTCCTTGAGCAGTTCCAGGAGAAGTACGGTATGCTTGTCAATTTCAACAGCGCGAGGGAGCTTGAGGAGCTCTGGCATAGCCTCCGGCTTCCAGTTGAGTATACAAGCAAAGGTAACCCCTCTTTCAATAACGCCGTGCTCCTTGCCTCAGGTGAGGTGGGCCACGACATTATACATATAAAGGAGACAAAGACAGTCATGAACAACTTTGTTGATGGCTCTCTTGTTGATTTTGTGTGTCCTGATGGGCGTATACACTGCAACTTCTATCCCGCTAAGAAGGATGACGGCGGCACTGTTACAGGGCGCTTCGCCTGCCGGTACCCTAACCTTCAGCAGATTCCCGCTAAGAAGGAGAAGTACGGTGATGACATACGCAGCATATTCATACCGAATGAGGGCTGCTGGTACGGCGCGCCGGACTTTAAGCAGGTTGAGTACCGTGTACTCTCACACTTCGCGACCGGTCCCGGGGCTGATGATATCCGCAGGGCCTATAATGAGGACCCTAAGACAGACTACCATAAATATGTAATGGACCTTACAGGTCTTGACCGTAAGCACGCTAAGAACCTGAACTTCGGGTGCCTTTATGGTATGGGGCTTAACACAATGTCAAGCAAGTTCGGTATACCAATGGAGCGGTGTAAGGAGATTGCGGACCAGTACTACTCAAATATGTCTTTTGTAAAACCTACAATGTATGCAGTGCAGAATGTCGCGGCACGCCGTGGGTATGTACGTACAATATTGGGCCGCAGGGCACGGGTCTCACAGCAGATGAGGGAGCAGAACAGGCTTTACCCTATGCTGAACTATCTTATACAGGGCACAGCTGCGGATGTCATGAAGATGGGTATGGTGCTGTGCTATGAGAAGGGCCTATTCAATATATGCCGGTGCCATGTCACAGTACACGATGAGCTTGGCCTCTCTGTCCCTAAGACAAAAGAGGGTATGGAGGCCTACATAGAGATTCAGAACACACTGGCTACGGCAATAAAACTGGATGTCCCGTTATACACTGACCCTGACCTTGGCAGCAATTGGGGTGATGTGTCTGAGGAGAACTATATAAATGCATGCAGGGAGGTAGGAATAGATGTACAGCAGTGAAGCGGAGCTGAGAAAAGCATTATGTAAGGAGCTGGAGTCAAAGGGCTTCTTCACACAGAAGCTTGAGGTTGAGGGTATGAATGTCGGTGTCCCGGACCTGTTTATAGGCAGAGACTATATACAGGAGTTCATTGAGCTGAAGCTTGAAAAGACACCTGCACCGAAGAAAGGAAAACCTGTCAAGGTGCACTGGAGACCAGGACAGCAGGCCTGGGCCTACAGGTACTACAAAAGTGTACATAAGCCCGTGTTTACTGTCATACAGTACAGTGACCGGCTCGCGGTGCTCACGTCCTTCGGGACTGTATACAAGGACGGTATTGTGGACTGGAGCTTATTCAGGTGGTTCAGCGGTATAAAGGACTTTGTGTCTGAGCTCACAAAGGACATTGATTTGGCGGCAAATATACTGGGGGCAATAAAGAGATGATAGTTGTACCCTACGGTGAGGACTGCTGCCGTGGCGGTGAGGGGCACAGTATATGCGGGTTCTATGACAGTACAAATGATAGCTGCTGGTATGCCCTGAGTGATATACACGGCAGGTCATGCTGCAACTATGAGGCTGATGACAGCTGTATGTTCTGTGGACGGCGGAAGAAATTCCTGTGTCCTGAGACACTGGACTTCATACCGCAGGGGCAGAAACGCTGTGACAGTTTCTCACCCATAGACATTAAGGATTTCACAAGGTGAATAAAACAGGGCCACGTGGAAGGAGACAAAATCCACGTGGCCCTGAACACTTATTGCCTAGTCATGCGAATAGACATAGTATTTTTCGATATAGCCTTCATTTACTGTCACACTTGCAGACAGGGTATCAAAGGACCTTCTTCTGTAGTGGTGGCGTCCTGTACGCGGGTTGAAGTAGACAGCAATTGAATATTCATTCTTGTCAAGAACACCCTCAATATTCGACATCTCACGGCGGAGCCAGTTCCTGCCCGTGAGCCCGTAAAGGAGCCTGAGGTTGTTGTGCACATAAAAATCATCATCCATACAGTGAAGCTCTTTTGCTTTCCTATACGCACTTATCAGGTCAACAGGCCTGCTGTTCACCTCCTCGGCAATGCTGCATATACAGAGGAAGTTGCATCCGGACTCCCCGCACTTCTTGAGCACGTCCTGTATGCCGGTGTACCTCTCAAATATAGTCATCTAAGCCCCCAGTATATGCAGCCCCCGGTGAACCCGAGGCCGAGGCAGCCTGCACTACTTATCACGGAGTATACTTTCTGCCTCCGCAATAAGCTCTGCTGCCCTTTTATTGTTTCTTCGAGCAGACTTATTTTCAGCTCTGAGCTCCTTAAGAGCTCCTCCTGCTCCCTGTTTATCTCCGACAGCTCCTGTACAATCTCCTGCAGACGGGCTATCTCCTTGTCTGTCAGCCTTTTTCCAGCCGACTCTGCAGAGGAGAAAGACGCACGCAGTGCAAAGAGCGGCAACAAGGCCGCTAATACAATCATTAACCTGCGCATCCATCATTCCCCCCGTTACGCCTTATGAGCCCCTTGATTATCGCCTGGAAGCCTTTATATACCGTGTCATAGAACAAAGATGCCGCTGAGAGTGAGAGTATGACCTCAACCACTATTGACGGCAGGAGCTCATAGATGAGCACAACAAATACAGACACTACAGACACAACAAGTGTCCATACCCAGCCCTTCACCTTCTTTGTGCCACCGGTAGTTATGTCGCCGTCATCAAGGAAGTTCTTGATGACTTGTGTAAGTCCTACAATACAAAGAGCGCAGATAATCATACATTCAAGTATTCCAGTCATATGTTCCTCCTAAAAGTCAAGTTCCTCAGAAATCTGTACAGGGTAGTCAATGAAGCCGCTGCCCAGTACACAGTTATTATAACATATACAGCTTGAGCCGTCAGCAAAACTGTTCACAGCAAAATCATTTGCCGTGAGCTCAGCTGTTCCTGTAGACTCATCAATTGTCTGTGTAGCTGTATATATACTGTCTGTTGCACTGTCATATAAAAACAGGCAGACAGTCTCACCCTTCATCGTGTCGTCGCCTGTGACCGTAATCTTTGTGTGCCCTTCATCTATTGAGAGCTCAGTGTGTATCGTGCCTGTACCACCACCCCCTCCTCCGGAGTCCGGTTTGAGCCCTGTAGGAGCATAGAACACTGGCAGTTGCTTTGTACCTTTAGCTTCTCCTGGACCCTCACTGTTTGTAAGTCCTTTTATTGTGTCTTGCACATTGCCCTCTACAGCGGCATACTTGGCACCCTTCCCGTCTGTGACAATAATACCTGTGCCGTCCGGGTACGACGGCACCACGCAGGTCCTTACTGCCCCGTCATTACCGTCTATAGCACTGTACCCATGCAGCTGTGTATGGTCTTCCGGTATATCAGCGGAATAACAGAATGACTCTCCGACAGCTGATATAGCTTTTTTAAGGTCCGTTACTTTTACTGTACCCGGGACCTTCACGTACGACCTAGCAGGAACAACCCAACTGTATGCAGGTATGACAGTGTCTGTCTTCATCCTGTTTATTATATATCCCATATTACTTTCCTCCCAGCACAGCTATTATGCTGTGTATATTAGCCACCACGGCGCCGAGGACCGCGACAAGCAGGTAGTTGCCTATCCTGTTCATTATGCCCTTCGCACGTTTCCCTTCGGCGCCCTCAAGTGTGCTTATCCTCAGCTCAATGTCAATATTCCTGTTCTTCAGGTCTATGACTGACTTCTCAAGCTGTTCCTGTTTCAGCTTAATCGCAAGGATGTCTTTGCCCTGCTCAGTGAGCTCATTCATCTTCTTGTCAAGCTTCTCCATTGATGTCTGTATCCCTATAAGCTGCTGGTTCATCGCTCCGACATTCCTTGCGAGCTCCACGAGCTCATTATTCTCTGTCTTGCCCTTCAGCATAAAGTCTCCTTATAGGAGGGCACAGCTGCACCCTCCTATATGTCCTAGTTAAGCTCGAACCTAGCCTCATAGGTTATTGTCACAGGGACCTTGCTGTCTGAGCTAACAGTAACCTCACATTCCTCATCTGTTGAGAGCGGCTCCGTCACACCGTCCTGGTACCAGCCCTTGAAAGTATAGCCGTCGGCCGTCACAGCTGAGAGGAAGAGCTTCTGTCCCCGTACCACATCACCCTTTGAAGGGTATGCGCGGCATCCGGCGGTGTACTCTGTGTCACCGACCTTTGTAACAAAGGCAAGCTCAGGGTCCGGCACGATGACCTTGACACCTGTGCCTGTCCGCTGCAGCAACACAGGCTCCTGCCCCTGGTCCTCCGTGAAGAGCTCAGCAGCCTCTGTGATTGTCTCAGCCACACAGAACTGTGTTCCGCCGCCGTCAAATACTCCCTTGTAATTGTTCAATGACTTCGTGTTCATTGCCTGTTCCTCCTTATAGTATTACTGTTGATGTACAGCGGCCTACATCACTGCTGTACATATAAATGTCATTATATAAAGTAAAACTCCACATATCACAGCCCCCATTCTATATTTTTGTCAAGAAGCAGCAGTACCATGTTTGACACCAGGAATACTGCTGTGGCTATACACATTGCTATCAGAAGCGCTTCTGTCATATCTTGGCCTCAAGTGCCTCTATCCTCTTGATGAGCTCATCTATAACAGGGACAGTCATGTTGCCTTCAGCATCTATTGCCACTGCATTTGTAATAGTGTAGACATAAACTATTATTGTACCACTATAACCTACAGCCACGAACATGCCGTTACCGTATGTGATACCATCCAATGAAGCAGCTGTAGGAGATGTCTGTTTTGTCCAAGAGATACCATCTGTACTTGTAAAAATTGTACCACTAACACCTACAGCCACGAACATGCCGTTACCGTATGTGATACCATACAATGAAACATAGGCAGGAGATTTCTGGTCTGCCCAAGATATGCCGTCCGTACTTGTAAGAATTGTACCACTAAGGCCTACAGCTACGAACATGCTGTTACTGTATGTGATACTTTTCAATTCAGAAAAGTCAGGAGATGTCTGTTTTGTCCAAGATATACCGTCCGTACTTGTAAGAATTATACCATTAGAACCTACAGCCACGAACATGCCGTTACCGTATGTGACATCATCCGCTGTACCATAATTGAGTAGAAAATTGTTTAACCCAAACTGCCTTAATATACCCTGCTTAACAATACCTTTTTTGTCTTGATTCGCCACAGGTAAACTGACATTACCTGTGCTATCAGGGGCAGTGCCCTCTACGGTCTTGACGGCCCCACCTGAGATTTTCTCCCACCTATTATCCTGGTTATAAATGACCTGGTCACCTGACAGGTAGCTCACACTGCCACCCCCGAGGTCCTGTGTCCCTGACGTAGAGACAATATACATATCCCCCAGGTTACCGGCACCGTCTGCAAGTGTAGGAGTATTTGTACTGGCATTCCAGTTTCCCTTGAACTCCATAGCTGACTCAGGGAGCTGTGAGTATGGGATACGTGAGTCAGCGCCCAGTGATGCCAGCCCTCCTGCCTTCCCTTTTGTTTCCTTGAACTCCTTAAGGTCAGCGGACACACTAGCAATATCATCTGCTATGTCAGACTGTATCTTATCGAGCTTTCCTTTTAGCTGTGTGTCTGAGTCAGGGTCAAGGGTCCCGCCTACAGCATTCTTAATCTCATTGTGCATTGAAGTGACAGTATTGTACAGCTCCTTGAGGCGCGCCGTACACGCATTGAAAAGCCAGTTCCACCATTTCGCAGGTGCTGTCCAGCCTACCTTTACACCCACTGTGTAGGACTCAGGCCGCTCGATTACTGTGCTCTCACGGCTGTATACTTCAATATCTACTGTTGTATTCTCTTTCATAGTCTACTCCATTGATTCTATATTGAACTGCAGGTAACCTGCATATACACTTGACAATATTATGTTAAGCTGAAGCTGCATGACAGGTGTTATAGTATTGCCAGTCCTCACAATAAAACTGTCATTAACCTCTGTGTCCCTCATAAGCTCAAAATCTTCTATACCGTCTAGTCCTGCCCTGATAATTGCCAGTATGGCCTTCATGCTGAGGAAGTCCCCGTAGTCTGCTATCACAAGGAGGAGGCTCCTGAACCCCTCCTGCGGGATAGGTAGGACCTCGCCGGTACCGGCATAGCTGTTAGTGAACTTGCCGTATTTAGGGTCGTCCGGGTCCTGTTCTGTATACTCATCAGAGAAACCTATTGCCTCCGGGTACACAGCCTGGTCAGCATAGTCACTTGTGTATGTGATACTGTTCTTGTCTGAGGTATCAGCACCCCGGACACTGAAACGCTGCAGTCCCATCAGTGAGCCGATAAAGTTCAGCTGGTTTTTCTCCGCGGTAGCAATACTGAGCTCCCTGAAATAGCCAAGAAGTTTTTTGAACCCGCAGTACTCATACAGGAAATTGTATACAGCCGTAAAGAATGCGGTTATGATAGGCCCGTTAAGCTGCCGGGCAAAGTAAGACCTGTCCATCAGAGCACCTCCACCTTAATATACTGTTCACTGTTCTGTATGATACCGATATTATTATCGCCCATCACGGCACGTGTATCCCAGTCTAATCCTGTGAATGACAGCATTATACCTGTGATATACTGGAACAGCTCAAAATCTCTTATCTGGTCTATGATATAGGACTGGGTATAATCCTTGCCCATAGGGAGTGAGTTAGACAGGGCGGATATTACATCACGTATCTCCACTAACTGGTTGTCCTTAAGCTCCTTACTGAGATATACCTTGACATACAGGTTAAGCGGGTCAGGCGGGAAGTAATTGACTGTAAACTTCTGCCCATTCTCGGCCGTGAACGACTGCTCAATACTGCCTGTATCCTTTGTTGTCTCTGCGTACATGTGTGTGAAGTACTCCTCGGCTATTCTTGAGCTTGAGCCTTGCACAAAAAGGATTGAACAGCGAGGCTTTACAATATGCCCAGCAACATCCATACTGTCTACATTACTTATGTTGTATATGATATTGCATTTGTTTACACCGGTAAGCCCATTGATGGCTGATATGGCCGCGGCTACCGGTGTCACACGCTCGTTCTCCTGTATACGTGTACGGAGCTGGTTTATTGTCTCAATATTTGTGCCGGGTTCTGAGCCGAGGTTTGAGCAGGATGCAAGTCCTGCTACTTCTTCGTCAAATGCTGTTATGTCTCCAGCTGTAATATACACAGGCCCTGTCTTATCAGCGGCAAGGTACACAGTATCTGTATTACCTGCGGTTATATTATACTCCGCTACAGGTGTAAATATATACTCAATGTCATTATATGTATATGTTATTATATCTTCAGTGGTTATTGTGCAGTCAGCATCTCCTGCTGTCACACGTACGGGCAGTACTGTGTATGACCCCTGCTTACGCTCGACACGTGCTATCTGTGCAAGGGATAGTACCTGCTGCTCACTGCAGCTCCCGATAGAGAAAGCCTGTCCTACAGAGTACATAATCTTCTGTAGTACAGTTGTGATATAACCGAGGCCGAAAATGATGAGCCAGATAGGTGAGCCGAGGTTAATCTTCAGCTGTACAGTCTCACCCTTCCGGTTCTTTATCTTATTCTCCTCAAGGTATTCATTTATGTAGTTGAGCAGGTTGTACGCGTTTGTTGTCGCGTCATCTACAATATACTCCTTGCCCTCAAATTCTATCATTACATAGCCCCCGTATTGATATTGACACGGCCTATTGTGACCTTCAGCTTCTCATCTTCTACATAGTACATAGGCACATGGTCAGCCTGGTCTGTGTATGTGTTTATATTGTCACGTACCTCACTGTCAAGCTGTGTGAGAGTCTTTTCACTCAGAAGGTAGCCTGCCCAGTCATTGCCTTTATCCTCCATAAGCGGCACAGTACCCTTCTCAATGTACGCTGCAACCGTGGCAATCTGGTCAATCTCACTCTCCTCATCAAGGAGCGCAGGGAGCCCGTCCTCAATGTCTATGTCCCAGTTATAGTTTGATACACTGGGGTCATCTGTTGTGAAAAGTCTGAGCTCCATTACAGTCCTCCATCCGAATATTTTATCTTGTCTGGGGAATACTGTAAACCCTTCCGGGTCACCCGACAAGCACGTCAGTCTGCCCTGCATCCATTATTGTAAGGAGAAGCGGGATACTTGTGGTCACAGTGCCGGCGACAAAGGAGCCCATGTCCGTCCCCATTGACTGGTCACCCATAAGGGCAGCCGCACCCGTGGTGTTCTTTACATTCATACCTGTGGCCTTTATGGTTACAGACACCGGCGCGGACATAACCCCGGCGGGACCTGACGTCCCGGACGGCACAATGACCTGCAGGTCCCCGAAATAACAGGGCTTCCCGCCTGCGAGTATGTTTGAGTCCGGCAGTGTGACGGGGACCAGTGGACCCGGCGGCTGGATAGCCCCTCCGTTTATAAGTATTGTGCATCCCTGCACGGCTATAGGTTTCCCCGGCATAAATACCTCACTATATTATGATATTCACGGGAGGCATATTATACCAGCACTTCCCGAAAGGTCCTTCAGGATGCGTTCTTAAGGACCTCAAAAATACAAATTTACGGCATTACTGTGAGCTTTCCGTTTATCACTGTACCGGCAGGGCCCATCTCGACTTTGCAGCCGGACGCCGCGACAAGGTTGAACGCGGAGCTTGTCATCTCCACCTTGTTCCCTGCAGAATCCTGGAGTGTCATACCTGAGGAGGACATCTCAACCTTATTACTGTTTGTGTCTGTAACAGTTATACCTGTGTTAGCCATCTCAACTTTATTGCTATTTGCATCTGTGACAGTGATGCCGTCTGATGACATAGTGACATCATTGCCGCTCAGGTCTGTGACCTCAATACCATCGCCGTTCATGATAGCGGTGTTACCGTTAAGGTCAGTGGCTGCCATGCCGTCCTCACCGCATACAATGTTGTTCCCCTTTATGTCTGTGACAGTGATACCATCAGCATTGACCTGCACATTGTTTGAGCTGTCATCCCCGGCATTTATATCTGCAATGAGCGGCCCCTTGCTCTTTATGGCAACAGACCCGTCAGAGTTCAGGTAAGTGATGCTCATCTGCTCCTGCCCGTTAGGTGCATGTACAAACTTCACACCGTTCATGTCAATAGTAAGAACACCTGCACTTGTCTTACTGTCAGTGCTGCACAGAGGTATACATTTTAATGTAGCCGCACTATAGCTGTCAGCAGGTCTGTTCTCCTTCATCCCTGCTGTGTCAACAATGGCCGTGCAGGATGAGATAAGCAGCACAGTGTCACCTATTGCGGGCACAATGTCAAGTGAGTAGCCGTTCCCGCCGATATTCAGTACCTCTACATTCGTATATTTGTGGGTGCCCCTCATGGCGTCTACAGCTTTCCCTTTGACCATAGACACGGTGGCATAGTCAATAATCCTCAGTTTCTTGGCTATACCCTGTATCATATTGAACTGGTTCATGCCGCTGAGTGCGGCGTCAAGCTCTATACCGTTCATTGCAGCTCCTTGCCGAGCACCTTGCCCGGCTCAATCTTTATACCGTCAATAAGCATCTGGTTTGTCCCTACAGTAGCAAACTTTACCTCAGTATAGTTGGCCTTTATAAGGGACATAAATCCAAGGTCACTTATCCCTCCTACGTTAAGCATAGATGTGAAGTTCTGTGCAATAAGGTAGAAGCAGGTATTCGCCTTTATGGTCGGCACAAAAGGACATGTTATTGACACGTGCACACCTGATACAGAGATACTGCTTACTGTAGACAGTACAGGAAGCACAGGCACAGTAGGCCCGGCGACAGTGCTTGATACAATAAGCCGTTTCCCCTCTATATACAGGAACACAGGAGGGGCTGAGGCCGCATTGTCCTTGCTGTATACATAGCTTATAAACAGGCTGTTAAGCCAGCTTACAGCCTCATATACATTGTTGAACTGCTCCGTGCTTCCTGTAAGGTCAATAGTCACAGCTTGCCACTGTACAGGCATACTTGTAATGTCAAGTGTGAGTACTGCGTTCTTGTTCAGCTTTGCAAGTACTGTATTTATCTGTGACACAACACTCTGTATTATTGTAACAGCCGGCATGGCTACCGGAGGGAATGTAACAGACAGTGTCGAGGCTGAGCTGTATGCTGTGGTGAAACCCACATTGCCCTGCATAGTAAGCACACCGTTAGGGTTCGGGGACTCCTGGAATATCTGCAGTATCTCACCTGCAAATGAGAAGCTCTCAAAGCTTGAGTAATATCCCATAACAACAGTGATAGTATCGAACTGGCTGAGGTTTACCCCGAGAGAGCAATTCATTATACTGATAGAGAACTGTGTCGCCATATCAGACGGGTTTGTCCTCATCTGCACTGCTATATTAGGCTTCCTTCCGGACCTCGGGCAGGCTATGCTTACAGAACGCTTTGTCTTGCTTGACTCAAGCTTTATATTCACATACCTGTCATAAAGCCCTAAATTTCCTGTAAGTAATTTTTTCAGTGTGGAGAGTACGCTCATTCATCCTCCCCGCGTATACTGAATATAAGCGTCACATCCTGCAGGCTGTCAAAGCCTATGCTGTCTTTCTCACTGTACACAGTAAGTGTGTATATGTCATCATACTGGAAATACACAGAATCCGGGTTCAGGACCACAGAACGCTCCTCTGTACTGTCCTCATCAATTATCCGGTCAATAACAAATATCCAGTGTCCGCTGCTGTCTGATGACGGGTCATCCTCCCAGTCTCCCTGTATGATGAATGACTCTGAATCAGTGTCCACTGTGAATATTATATTCCTGTCAGTCTCCTCCTGTACAGGTATGCTGAAATAGTAATTCTTCATGCCATCCCCTTATTTAACAAGTTTGGTTACAAGTGACACGGCCGACACTGTGCCGCCTACAACAGACGCGCTGCCCAGGTTTGTCACAGTCCTGAGCGCCACAGACTTCTTTGCTATACTTGACAGGTTCAAAATATTCCCGGTTGTTGATGTGTCAAGAACCTCTATCTCCTGCACAGTTATATTGACCTCATATGCATTCTGTGCGTTTGGCAGTGACTTTATTGACTTACGTGTTATGACAACATCTACAATCTCCCCTGTGTCTGTCTTGAACGGTACAGTGTTTCTTGACTGAAAAGCTGCATCAAGTAGTGAGCGCTGCACAAGGAGAGTAGGCTTAATCATAAGGCTGTCCTCAAGGAGTGGGACAAGTGCGGTGATATACCCGTGCAGTGTCCAGGTACGTGGCTTAGGCGCAACATTGTCTGTGACATACCCCTTGAGCCCTGTAAGCTGTGCTATAATCATTGAGTTAGCTACCTCTGCCTCACAGTTCTCCTCAATACTGTCACAGGCAATAGGCACATAGCATAGTGTAGGCTGGGAGAGGACCTGCAGGAAATCTGAAAGTGCTTCCCCGCCTGCACCCTTCACTAGTCCTGTTATTGTGGCGACAGCCGCCGCTCCTGCGACAGCCGCTGTATTTATACCGATAGAAGCAAAGTTCATTTCTTACCCCCTTATTTGCCTGTAGGAAGCGCCTGTAATTTTACAGGAAGTTCTACTGTATTATTCCAACCAGGACCTACGACCTTGCCATTAGCCCTTATATTCTCTGAAGTGTCCTTAGTATAGTCATGTGTAATATCTATCTTAAGTGTACCTGTCGTGAACTCCATCTTGTCTGTCTTAGACAGATTAGGATTATTGACAATATCCCAGTATTTCACATTGCCAAGGTATTCTGTAAGCGCGTCATTTATGGCTGTCTGCTGTTCCTCAAAGCTTTTATTCTTATTTTTTGCAAGTGTTGTGAACAGCACATCAGACATATTACGGCCTACAATATCCTCTTTGTCTGCGAAGGACGTGCTCCAGTCTCCAAGTGAGCTTACAGCCTCCCGGTATACTGGTGCATCAAGCCCATACTCCTGCAGCTTAAGTACTGTCTGGTTATACAGGTACCTATCTGAAGTGGCCATATCATTAAGGTCATTTGTCATGTTGTCAAATGGCCTTGATTCTGACAACGTATCAAGCTCCTTATTAAGCTGTTTCTTGTCACCTCGTACTTTTAATGCGACGGAATAGCTAGGCCGAGACTCAAACACATCAGCCGCTTTCTTCGCACGGTGGTATTTTCCGGCAAAAAAGTCCACAATACCCGGTATAGGCGATACAAATTCAGCTGCTGTGCCTGTCATAGCCTCCACAGAGTTTCCTCCATTGCCTGTGACAAGCTTGTATAACGGGTTATTTGTAAGGTCAATAAGCAGACGGTCCCAGAAATCCCTGAAAGGCAGCCCAAATGACTTCATCCAGTCCTCATACATCTTAAGATAAGAGGCATGTATGCTCTCATTCAGCTTACTGAGGTCATAGCTCATACCTTCTGTACCACTTACAGCCGGGTAATTGGGGTTCTCACGGAGTGCCCTTAGCTGCTCGAGTGGAATTCCTGTGTTCCTTGAGAATGCAAGGAGCTCAGTCGCAGACTTGCCGAGTGTATCATCAAGGAGTTTCTGCAACTGCTCACGTTCTTTCTGTGACGCACCTGCATAACGGCCAGCGACAGCGGACAAAGTATTCCACCAGGCAGTATTGGCGTCACCCTCCTTCATCATATTCTGCCACTGCCCTAGGACAGAGACGGGCAAGAGGTCAAAGCCCTTGCCATAAAGGGACATCTCTCCACGTCTGGCTGAGAAGTTTATTACATCAGTGTTTACAGCCTCACGCCCGAGACCTGCCGCGGCCGCGGCGCTCTGGTTCCTTAATGCCTCAAACTCTGAGAAACCTGCATAGTAACGGCGATTAGGAAGGGCAGTGGCTGTCTGCTGGATATCCTTCTCAGCGTTGCTGTCAAACCTTTTGACCGCCTTTATTGCTTTGTTAATTCCATGTATGACAGCAAGTAGTCCGGCAATATCACGTAGATTCTCTATAATACCTTTTGTATTGTCCTTGACATCCTTTGAGTCTTTTACAATACGCTCCCAGTTTTCAAATGTATGCGGCTTATTCTCATCAATCCATCTACCCTCACCGCGACGCACAGCTTCCT
>OQWM01000425.1_pt1 | contig 26452 bp, 25 predicted proteins | sample 1691531 | NCBI WGS metagenome assembly OQWM01 (sample SAMN03418257, study PRJEB22391) | human gut metagenome | biome: human-gut; feature: organic feature; material: feces | host: Homo sapiens | place: Tanzania | collected 2013-01
GTAAAAACGGAATGTTTGTGCGAGTTGATTGTTTCTGTTTGCGAAAATGTTTTTGTTCGTCAGCAACAAATTCATCTGGATAGAAATTCAATGCCGTACAGTGTTTATAGAACATTGTGTACATATCGTGTGGAACGTATTGGTAATAATTTTGTTTGTGCAGGCCGGCGTTCAAAATATCTTGGTCTGGGTATTTTAGTGGAACTTTAACATCCAGTAATAATTGTTGGTTTTTTGCTATGTTTTTTAAGTTCATCAACAAGATTCCGCTGTTAAAATACGCATCGTTTTGCAGATGGTTTTCAGCAAATTTTTCCGCTGTTTTATGTGTCCAAATCTAGCCAGCGCTTGTTCTGGACACTTTTTGATGGAGCGTATTGATTTTCTGGGTTTTTTATATACAATTTATTGTATGAGATTAGATGTTGCACTGGTTTCGCAAAATATTTACCCGACACGCGCACGCGCGGCGGCGGCAATTCATGGTGGGCTGGTCACGGTAAATGGCGTGGTGGCGACAAAACCCAGTCAGGCCGTTTCCGACACAGATGTGTTGGCTGGGGGCGAATTGCCCTATTCCGTTGGTCGCGGCGGTTTGAAACTGGAACGCGCGTTGGATGCGTTTGGCGTCAATCCCGCGGGGTGCGTGTGTTTGGACATTGGGGCCAGTACGGGCGGATTCACGTCGGTGTTGCTGGCGCGTGGCGCGGTGCGCGTGATTGCGGTTGACGTGGGGACAAATCAACTGGTTGCTGAATTAAAAAATGATGTGCGCGTATTATCACTGGAACAGACCGATATTCGGACCTTGCATCCTGTTCAGCCGGTTGATTTGGTTGTGATTGATGTTTCTTTTATATCGCTGGCGGACATTGTGCCGGTTTTACGCGCGTGGGGTGCGCGTGATGTTATTGCCCTGATTAAGCCACAATTCGAAGTGCCACGCAACGTTGCCGCGCGCAGCGCGGGGGTAATAAAATCGCACCAATGGCACGAGTATGCAATAAATCGTGCGACGTACGCGTTTCGTGATGCGGGATTTGTGCGCGCGGGGCTGACCGAATCGCCAATTCACGGCGGCAGTGGTAATGTCGAGTTTTTGGCGCACTTTGTTGCGGCATAGCGTGATTTTTACTTGAATTTCTGCGCCCCAGAATATATCATTAAATCCGATTTTAACAAAGGTATATAATAATGGCAGACGATATCACAAAAGTACTGGAACGCGAGGCAAAATGGCAACGCCGCTGGCGCGAGGCAAACGCATTTGTGCCAAAAAATGACGGTTCAAAACCGCGCTTTTATAATTTGGTGGAATTTCCGTTCTTGTCGGGCGCGGGTATGCACGCTGGTCATATGATGAATTATAGCGGTATGGATGTGATGGCGCGTTTTCGTCGTGCGCGTGGTTATGATGTGCTGTTTCCAATGGGGTTCGATGCGATGGGTATTGCGGGCGAACATTACGCAACCAAAATTGGTCGTCACCCCGCAGACGTCGCGCGCGATTTGATAAAATCATATTCTGAAATGATAGACAAAGTTGGTTGGTCTGTTGACCCAGAAACCCGCATTGCGACGTCTGACCCAGAATACATTAGATGGACGCAGTGGATGTTTATTCAGTTCTGGCGCGCGGGTTTGGCATATAAATCTGCATTGCCGATGAATTGGTGTCCTGAATGCAAGACCACATACACCAACGAAGAATTGGAAGATAACAAGTGCCCACGTTGCCACGGCGTTATTGAAAAGAAAGAAAAAATGCAGTGGAATTTGGCATTGTCAAAATATGCCCAGAAATTGCTGGACGGTCTGGGCGATGTAAATTTTGATGAACGTATCAAGAAAGATGAAGTAAATCTGATTGGGCGTTCAACGGGGGCTGATATTGATTTTCGCGTGAGCGACGATGTTATGACCGTGTACACCACGCGTCCGGACACTATATTTGGTGTGACATTCTGTGTAATTGCGCCGGAACACAAACTGTTGCGGAAATGGTTGGACGATGGTCGCATCGAAAATGCCGATGCGGTGCGCGCTTATATTCGTGCTGCCGCCGCCAAGACGGAAATTGAACGTACGGATGCCACACGTGAAAAGACAGGTGTGCAATTACAGGGCGTTACCGCGATAAACCCATTTACAGGGCGCGAAATACCGGTGTTTACATCGGACTATGTGTTGGCTGACTATGCGTATGGCACGATTATGGCTGTGCCGGCGCACGATTCGCGCGACTGGGACTTTGCCAAGAAGTTCGGTCTGGAAATTATTCCGGTACTGGCGGGGGGCGAACCCGATAAGGTATGGGAAGGCGATGGCACACATATCAATTCGTCATTCTTGGACGGTATGGATAAAGCAGACGCAATCGCGGCGGCAATTAAATACGGCACAGAACACGGTGTCGCACGCGGTACAGTTAAATATAAATTAAAGGATTGGGGTTTTTCGCGTCAGATGTATTGGGGCGAACCAATTCCAATGATATATTGTGATAAATGCGGATGGGTGGCGGTGCCTGATGACCAGTTGCCAGTGATGCAACCGCATATGATGGATTATCGCCCAACGGACAGCGGCGAATCACCATTGGCACGTGCGACGGATTGGGTGAATGTGCCCTGCCCGTGTTGTGGTGCGCCGGCACATCGCGAAACAGATACTATGCCTGGGTGGGCGGGTTCGTCGTGGTATTTCTTGCGTTATTTGGACCCGAAAAATGACAAAGAATTTTGTTCGCGCCAGCAGATGGAAAACTGGATGCCGGTTGCGCACTATAATGGTGGACATGAACACAATACGCGTCATTTGATTTATTCGCGGTTCTGGCACCATGCGCTGTATGATTTGGGGTTGGTAAATACCGCCGAACCGTATGCGCGTCGTACTGCCCAAGGGTTGCTGATGGGTAACGACGGGTACAAGATGTCTAAATCGCGCGGCAATGGATTTATGGTCGCTGATTTGGTTGCGTCTGTTGGTGCGGATGCGGGACGTGTTGCGGTTCTGTCGCTGGGGCCATGGGAAAACAATGTTGTTTGGACAGATGGCGCGATGGCGGGTGTTCAACGTTTCTTGAAACGTGTGGAAAACCTGTCTGATAATTTGACAGATACTCCGATGACGGCGGAACAAGAACGCCTGATGAACCAGTTGATTGCAGACGTGACCGAACGTATCGATGGCATGCGTTTTAATACCGCGATTTCCGCGATGATGGAATACCTGAATGCGTTTTCGGGTGGTACAATGCCCCGCGCGGCATATGTTGCGCTGGTGCGCGTGCTGAACCCATTTGCGCCACATTTGACCGAAGAAATGTGGGAAAAATTGGGCAATGACACAATGTTGGCCGTGTCTGATTGGCCGACATACGATGCGTCTAAATTGGCCAAGACCGAAATGACGGTTGTTGCATCGGTAAATGGTAAACGTGCCGCAGAATTTACAATCGCGGTTGGTGCGTCTGAATCCGAAATTGTGGATGCGGCGCGCGCGGCGGCGGGTGCAAAATTGTCGGGGTGCGAGATAATCAAGACAATCGTTGTGCCGAACAAGTTAGTAAACTTTGTGGTAAAGAAATAAAAAAACGCGCCAATGGCGCGTTTTTTTATGACATCTTTTGGATTCGACGTACGCGACGTTCGCAATCGTCAAATGGACTTTCCAGAAATGTTTGTGCAACAACAAACGCCATTTCAATATCAATATCGTCCGCAGCCAATGCCAAGACGTTGATGTCGTCGTGAAAACGGTCGTCGCGCGCCTGATCTGGGCGTTCACAACGCGATGCACGAATGTGACGATAGCGGTTCGCGGCAATCATAATGCCTGCGCCCGTGCCGCAAATCAGGATTCCACGTGATTTTTTGTCGTTTTCCATGGCGGTTGCAACATTTGCCGCAATGTCTGGGAAATCAACCGGTGTATTTGGATCGTCTGTGCCCAGATTTACAACCTGATACCCGTCCGCCGCCAGCATTTCAATCAAATACAATTTCAAACCAACGCCACGGTGGTCTGATGCGATATAGATTTTAGATACGTTTTTGTTCATTTTTCCTTGTCCTTGCGTTTTGCTAATTTGCATTCCAATCCCGTGTTGCCGGTAATATTCAATGTGCGATACGACAGTATGCCCGTCATTTGTGCGGCACTGAACATATTTGCGGTGTCAACAGTTGCGGGCCCGTCCAACGCGCCATGCAAAAACAGCGTTTCGGCGACCACGCGACCAACCACGCGACCGCCCCGCCCGATTACAACCGTGCTGGCGGTAATGTTGCCAACAACGTGTCCGTGAATTTGGACAACATGATCGGTTTTAATGTCGCCGGTCAATTTGCACCCCGCACCGATAATTGTCGGGGACTGTTTTTCTTTTGCGTTTGTAAAAGCCAGCATTTTATTTTTCCTTTACGAATGTTGTTGGGTTAAACGGCGCACCCTTGTATCTGATTTCATAGTGCAGATGTGGGCCGGTACTGCGTCCCGATGACCCGCCAAGGCCGACAACTGTCCCAGGGCGAACCCAATCGCCACGCGATACCATTATTTGCGACAGATGTGCGTACAGTGTTGTAAAGCCCAAACCGTGGTCAATTTCAACCGTTGTGCCATAGCCAACGCGTTCACCCGCAGAAACAACGCGCCCTGGGGCAACCGCCATCAATTCTGTGCCAATTTTCCCCGCAAAGTCAATGCCGCGGTGACGTTTAGGTTTGCCTGTGAATGGGTCGTTGCGTGTGCCATAATTTGATGTTACACGCACCTTTTTTACTGGGGCCCCCAGTGGCAATATTGTGTTCAAACGGGCCAGACCGTGCCATAATTCCAAATCATCGGCCAACTTTTGGTATTTAGGGTCTAATTCTTGGTCTAATTCCAGTGGGCTGAATGCCGTGCCGACAAATGGGTTGGTGTATTTATTTGCGCTACGCACCAATGATGCCTGTGACAGGCCCAATGTTGCAATAGTGCTGTTGATTTGTTTCAAGTTCTTGCGCAAATCTGCGATGTTATCAGATGAAATTTTGGACACCATGTCCACAATCTGGATATCGGCATCGGCGACGACCTGCATAGATTCAATCATTTTTGCAGTGCGCTTTTTTAATTCTTCGTTTTCTGCGCGTGTCAGTTCATATTCCGCAGACAGTTCAGACAATTTTGTGTATTCTGGTAAGTATTCGTCATTTGTGAACATTTCCGTCAAACGGGTACGCAAAAAGTCCAATTCGCCCCACGCTTTCAGGCGGCTGTTCATCAGGTCTTCTTTCTGCTTTTCATCCAATTTTTTTGCGTTCAAGATTTTGTCGTCAATTACGTTCAATGTACGCGTCAAATCGTTGTACTTTTTCAAATATGTTTGCAGATCAGACATTTGACGGGAATGGTTGGCGCGCGCCTCTTCCAGTTGTTGGGTACGCTTTTGTAACAAAGGACGATGGTACACGAATACATATGTTGACCATGATGCCCATATAATCAACCCAACCTTGCCACAGAATTTGGTAAAACGCCAAAAAGTATTCTGCTTGAATGTGTAAACGTTACCGCGTGGCGTATCCATAACTGTAAATTCACGTGGTGGAAAAATATTCGTAATCATACGCCACAGCGCGCGAAATGGCGACGTAATCAACGCCCACAATGATGTAAAATGTCTGGCAATAAAACTTATCATTTCTGCCCCAGTTTAGACAATGTATCTGAAATAGTCAAGCCATCGCGCAAAATGGCATCGTTGTTCATGGATAGCCCCATATGCAATGTTGCCCCGCCCCGCGTGCCCACGCGCCCCGATATCAGTACGCGTTCGGCGGTGCGCTTTGCCCCGAACAGCGGGAATATATTGATGTCGCCACATGTTGGTTTCATGGCGGCGATTATGGCGTCGATTGTGGTGGCGTCTGAAATCATTGCCAAATATCCCCGCGGACGCACACGGCGCAGGCATGCGCGCGTCCAAGCGTATAAATCTGCATTATGGTGCGCATTGTGTGCGGCGGGTGTGCCGTGAAAATACGGTGGATTGGACACAACCAAGTCAAATGTGCGGTCTGTTTTCCAATTCAATATGTCGGCGTTTATAAATTCAATGTCGCGGTGATTAAGGGTGGCGTTCGCCTGTGCCGCGGCCAGCATATCGGTCGACGTGTCAATCGCGGTAATTTGGGTTTGTGGGTTGCGTGTGGCATAGCATAATGCAACCGCACCTGTTCCTGTGCCGACATCCAGCATGCTTTTTGCGGGTGCGTGCGCGAATGCAGCCAGCCATACCGCATCAGATGTTGGGTTGTAAATACCACTGTGGCATTGCACGCGGCCACCCATCAGACCAAAAATTCCTTGTTTTTTCGTCATGCACATATAATAATTCAACAAAATCAAAAGGCAAGTTTATGTTTGATGATGCAATTATCGTGCAAAGTGCGGTCAGTGCGTTTAATAATGCGGCATTGTATGCGCCAGCATTTTTGTGGTGGGCTGTGTTGAGCATACCATTATTTGCGATGGTATATATGTATGGTGCAGATTTCTTGGGGCGATTGGGCTGGACGCGCCAAAACGCAGGTTTGCGCACATGTGTGACGACGGTTATTATGACGCTGTGCTGGGTTGTGCTGTTTGGGGGCAATTATGCAGTATTGCGCGATAATGCAACCGTGTTGCCGTTTATGATTGCGGCAATTGTGTTTGTGGCGTCGATGTTCATTACGTCGCATGCGCGGGTTGCGGATTTGTCGGCGGTTCGTTCGTATTTGCGTGGACGTCGTGCGTGGGCGTTCGCGGCGTTGGTATTGATTGTGGTCGGAATGTCTGATACGCACGCGTGGTGGGGGCCACTGTTGCAGATTGGTGCGATGGTGCTGGGCGTATTGTTTGGTCGCATGGCGCGTGCAGAAATGCGGCCGATTGCAGGGACGCTGTTGGTGATTGGCGCAACAACAACTGCAATACTGATGCAGCCAGAGTTTTTCCGGTTTGGGCAACTGGGGGCGTTGACGGCGTTTCATCTGTTGTTCTTGGTTTTGATTGCGGCAACGTTGGCGGCGGTTGTTGCATTACAAAATATTAGTTCGCGTGGCGCAATTCATACGTCGGCATATATAAAGTTAAAATGGATGTTTCGTTTTGTCGCGGCGTTGTGCGTGGTGCTGTTCGTGATGACGGAATCTGTGCCGGTGTTCTTGGGGCTGATGGTGGTGTCGTTTATGTCATCGGCATTGACGATTTGGCACAGGGACAGCGTGCATGCGGGATTGGTTGAATTTTTGTTTGCAACCGTGTTGGTGCTGTTTGGGATAATTACGGTTATGCCTGTTATCAGTGCGCTGGGGCTGGTTGCAATGCAACGTGTGCCCGATTTGCGCGCGGCAATGCGCGCGGTGCGCGGTCTGTTATAATTTGTTATATTTATTTTATACCAATTAAAATCATAATAATGTACTATTTCCCACGAAATAAACAAAAAAAGTGGGAAATTATTATGACTTATGTACATCCAACGGCGATTATTCATGACGGCGCAGTGCTGGGCGCGGACTGCAAGATTGGGCCATATTGCATTGTTGGGCCAAATGTGGTTCTGGGCGAACGTGTGGAACTGGTTTCCAGTGTTGTTATTGATGGAAAAACGTCAATCGGTGATGATACGATTGTGTATCCTTTTGCTGTGCTGGGCGTAATGAGTCAGGATTTGAAATGGCAGGACGAAGCCGCAATGACCGGTCTGCGCATTGGTAAACGTTGCAAAATTCGTGAATATGTGACCATTCATTCGGGCACACCTGCGTCTGATGGAACGGTTATCGGTGATGATTGTCAGATTATGGTAAATGCCCACGTGGGACATGATTGCAAGGTTGGCAACAGTGTTGTTATGTCAAATCTGGTTCAGGTTGCAGGTCATGTAGAAATTGAAGATTTTGCGATTTTGTCTGGTGGTGCAATGGTGTTACAATTTGCGCGTATTGGTCGCAATGCATTTATTGGCGGTATGTCGGGCGTTGGTAATGATGTGCTGCCATATGCAATTTATGACGGTAATCCACGTGCGGTATATCGTACAATCAATCGTGTCGGTTTGATGCGACATGGTTTCACAAACGAAGATATGCATGCAATTCACAATGTGTATTCTGCGGTTTTTCGCGACAGCGATGGCACGGTTGCCGAACGTTTGGCCCGTGTACGCAAGGAAGTAAAGAATAACAAATATGCGATGGACGCGATTGATTTTATCGAAAATCGTTCAAAACGTGGAATTGGTACGGCTAAAAATGCGGAATAAAACAAATAAAAGTTTAACCATATTTATTATCGCCGGCGAAGTGTCCGGCGATGTTTTAGGTGCACGCATTATGGCAGAGATGCCCGATGCAAAATTCGTTGGTATTGGTGGCGAAAATATGATAGCGGCGGGGCTGCAATCGCTGTTTCCGATGCGTGATTTGGCGGTTATGGGTGTGTTAGAGGTGGCCGCACATGCGCGTACATTATTGCGTCGCATTCACCAGACCGCCGATGCCATAATTGAAACAAAACCAGACGTTGTTTTGACTATCGATGCCCCTGGGTTTGCACGTAATGTTATTACACAGGTGCGCAAAATGCCTGCGGGGCGTGCATTGATTGCGGACGGTATGAAATTCCATCATGTGGTTGCACCACAGGTTTGGGCATGGCGTCCGTCACGTGCGAAACAGTATGCCGAAACATTCGACAAACTGTACGCGTTTTTTGATTTTGAAGTGCCATATTTTACTAAATATGGTTTGGATACGGTTGCCGTTGGTCACCCTATTTCGGACGGTTTGATTGGTAAATATAAATCGGCGCATTATCACGATGGCGACGCGGAAAAAATTATCACATTGGTCCCAGGCAGTCGCATGTCAGAGGTTAAACGCCTGATGCCGATTTTCCGTCACACGGCGGAAACACTGATTGCAAATGGATATGCGGGGTATAAATTTGTTATTCCAACGGTTGAAACAACGGCCGATTATGTGCAGACACAGGTTGCGCGCTGGCATGTGCCAACAACATTGATTCCGTCATCTCAGCGTTATTCAGCATACGCCAAATCGTATATGGCGATTGTTGCCAGTGGTACTGTTTCTGCGGAATTGGCAATGTTGCATATACCCACCATTGTGATTTATAAAATGAATCCGATTACGGCATGGCTGGTGCGTCAGGTAATTCGTATTAAATGGGTGTCGTTGGTCAATATATTGTTAGACCGTGGCGTGTACCCAGAATATTTGGGTGGGGACGCAACGGCGGAAAATGTTTTGGATGCGGTGGGTCAGTTATCGATTCCGTCTGTGCGTAAAAAAATGATTGCGGATTTATCGCGTGCAGATAAATTGTGGCGTCGTGATGATGGTGCTCCTGCAACATTGATTGCAGATGGTGTCCGTGCCGCCGCCATCGCGCGTCGTAAATAATTTGTAAATAAAAACACACCGCCAATTTGGCGGTGTGTTTTTATTCGCTGTAATATACCTTAGTTTGTAATCCCCTCTGGTAAATTTTTTAACAAATCTTTTTCCAGACCACCACAATTGCCATCGTCATCCAGTTTTTTGCTTTCCATTGAGCATACTTGATTCTTGACAGACATACCTGCTGGTGTGCCACTTTGCAGACACCATACAGATTCCTTGGTCGCGGTGTTCAATGTTGCGTTGTCGGCAACGCTGGTGGCATTGCACAAAATGTCATCTGTAACTACGTCCAGTTTATCTTTTGGAACGTCCAGTGGCAATACAGGTGCGCATTTTGCACTGGTACCAAATTTACTGCGTCGACCGCCATTTTCCCAACATTGACACGCGCCCCATGATTGTGTGTCAACAGCCAACGAGTAATCGCGTGGGCACATGTTTTCTGCATCTGCAATGCCATAATGGTATTCGGCCAAGTTTTTGTATGCGCTGTAATTTTTAAATGTTGCCAAGCATATATTGTTTTCGTCATATGCGCCGTCTTTGACGGATTGCAATTCAACAAAGCGTCCCTGCAAGTTGGTGCACTGTGTTGTCAAAATGTCGACAATCTGGTTGTACATTTCGGTTGCAACACCCGTTGTGCGCGGTTGGTGATGGTACAGTGGGTATTTTCCCTTTAATTTTTCGCCACCTATGGTGGTTATGGCATCTGTTGGTTTCAGTTCCAGTGAACCATATCGTCTGTAGGCGTTTTTAGCATCGGCCTCGGCGTCCGCGTCACTAATCAGATAGTATGTAATAACTGCATTTGTTTTACCTTTTTTTGCCTTGATAACATCAAAGCCACCAAATGCCTTGGCCAGCATTTCTGGGGAACTGCACGATTCAATTTCTTGTAATTGGCGGGCACATTCGGATACTGGTTTTTCAGATCTGATTGGTTTCGCATTTGCGCTATCGCCCAGTGTATATTCATACAGGGTGAACCAATCCAATGCCTTGCCCGTGGTAAACAGGCCACTGTATGGGTAATAGAAATTCTCGTATCCGGTGCCACCAAATTTATCAAAGCACTGCTTTGCCACCGCACGGCATGCGGTCAGCGTATCGGTTTCTTGGCGGTTTTCAATGTATTTGGCAATGATATCGCCATCAAACATATAATTACATGAATTGATGTAATTGCTGCACATTGTCTTGGTCAAAGTAACTTTGTCTGGTTGCAGAACGATACTGTTGTTGCCCGCCAATTCTTTCATTGCCGCGGTCAGGCCTGCTTCGCCATTCATATAGCACGTGGACACGAAATCAAAACAGCCCTGCTTTATCTCGGCTACTTTGGATTTTTGTGCATAGTATATTGATAACAATGCCTTGTCCAAATATTCCGCCCATACGACATCGGCTTGCTCTGTGCACTTGTCCAATGCGGGTTGTGCGAATTTTTTGGTGCGTTTTTCAAAATTTTGAACAAAGGCACGATTTGATTTAACCTTGGATAACTGCTGTTCTGATGCGCCAACGCCATCGGCAAACTTTAACAGATTTTCCAGTTCGTAAAACTTTTCTACGCCCGCGATTGGTGCGCCGGTCGAAATATCAATAAATTCACCGTTGTCTAAACATTTGTGATAGTTTGCGCCGCAAACTTCCTCGCTCAGAATTGCGGATTCAACGTTGTTCACACATGTTGTGATGTCATCAGAATTGTGTTTGCGGCGGTTTTCAACGCGTGCTAAATCCAGCATTGCACTGCTCTCGCGGACGGCGGATTTCATTTGCTTTTGTGTGGTTTCAATCGCGGTTTGGACAGTATTGCAATCCTGTTCAATCGCCATCAGATATGCGTTGATTGCGCGTTGCAGTGATGCGTCGTTGCAATCGGCGCGCACCGCGTTGCGACACTGGGGGTAAACAGCGGTGTACAGATTTTTCCCATTATACGCCGCGATTGCCGCGCCAGCGTCCAATGTGCCAAACGCGTTTGCCGTGTTAAATGATATGTTGATGCTGTTCAAATCGGTGAATTTTCCGCCAACAGTGCTGTCTTCGCCACGTATAGAGTTCATAATCGCCTGTAACAATGCCTTGGACGCGGATTTGTCAGACGTCAGTGCATTTTCCCCCTCTGACGCGGTTTTCATGGCGGTGGCCTGTGCTGCGGTCATACCGACAGTGTCCAGATTTTCGTTGAAAACGGTCAGTTGATTGCCTGCGTCCTGCATAACGTCACGAATTTCGGCCAATTCTAATACGCGGTCGCTGCACGAGCAACGGCGATAGTCGTCATTCTTTAACTGACAAAATTGATCCATACATGCAAAGTACGCGTTCTTGCATTGCTCGTACGCAGCGCCAGTACGAGTTTCTGTCAAATCGACGGTTGTGGTGCTGGATGCAGCGCGTGGCGATACATTCGCGCCACGTGTGGTGTTCGTTGTTGCTGCACGTGGTGACACGGTTTGGGTGCTAGATGTGGCACGCGTGGTGGCATTGCGTGATGTGGTTGCGATTGTGCGCTGTGATGTTGCGTTGCGCGCGGGCGCGGCCAATCGTGATGTGGTGCGTTGTGCTGTGCGTTCGGTTGTTGTAATACGTTGCACAACGGGCGCGACTGTGGCGGAATTTGCACGATTTTTTGCATTGCCATCACGCACAGCCGCGTCAGACGCGGCAGCGTACACTATGCAACAAAGCGCAAAAGCCAGAATTTTCTTCATCTCTGGTTAAATCTTAGCAAAATTGCGAAAATCAGGGCAAGAGAAAAAACAAGTTTTTAATAGATAATAGAGCATAGATAATAGAGAATAGATTTTTTGTGCACACTCATCAGACAAAAACAAAAACCACCCATGTGGGTGGTTTTTATTTCTGGTGGAGCTGATGGGATTGGCTTCGCCGACCTTGCAAAATTTGCTGACGCAAACCGGCATACATCCGTCTGCCTTTTTGCTGAGTTTCACTCGACCGTCGGATTGAAAATCCGCCGTGTCTGCGTGGCATTCGTGACGGCTCGCCTGCGTTTATCACTTGGCTTGCCTACTCATTGTCGAACCCTCTGGTCGGGTTCGAACCATTGGGCATACAACAATTTAATGAAAAACACCGCACAAGGCGGTGTTCTTCATTAAACTGGCGCGCCCAGAAGGATTCGAACCCTCAACCTTCTGATCCGTAGTCAGATGCTCTATCCAATTGAGCCATGGGCGCAACGGTCTTATATTCTATACATTTTTATTACGATTGCAAGAAAAAATAATTCTTTTTTTATCTGCTGCCGCGACCGTGCCCATTCGTCCCATGATACATCATATTAAAGTGCTGGCGACAAACAGATTTATAATTACTGTCGCCCACCGCGATTTGCGCGCCGGCACGCACGACATTGCCATTCGCATCAAATCGTAAATGATGCGTCGCCAGATGCATGCAACCCTGAATTTGGCACGTGGATTCCATACGGTGCAATTTTGCGCCAACCTCTATCAAACGGCGGGACGCAGGGAAAATCTGTTCATTGCTGTCCACCATCAGGCCATAGCACATAACAATAATCGGGTGGTTTTTGTCGTCCGCAATTTTGACCAAGCGGTCAATGTCGGCGGGTGTGAAAAATTGCACTTCGTCAATCAGTACGATTTTGGTTTTTGGGTTTGGCGTATAGTCCACCAAACTTTCGCGCACGGTCGCCGGTGCAGAAATTCCTATGCGTGAATCCACATGATCTGCACTGAAACGGTTGTCGGTTTTTGGCTTGATAATTTCGGTTGGATTGCCGTTTTTCGCCTGATTATACGCATTGATAATCAGTTGTGCGGATTTCGAGCACCCCATAGTGCCATAATGAAAATGCAACGTTGCCATATTTTTCCCCTTTTCATACAGTTATTGTTTGCCCGCCATTTCGTTCAGGCGCTTAATGCGTGATTCCACTGGTGGATGCGTGGCCATCAAACTGGACGCAAATTCGCGCAAGGGCCGCGGGTCTGCGATACATACCGCCGCCATAGACGCCGTTTTGTCCAAGCATTCCACACGCGCATCAGTTGTGATTTTACGCAGTGCATTCGCCAATGCGCGCGGATTGCGTGTAATCATCGCACCAGTTGCATCTGCGGCATATTCGCGATTACGCGACACTGCCATACGCAACAGCGGTGTAATAATCCAGTTAAACATCATAAACGCCAGCCATACCATCATCAGTATCGCCGCGCCACCATTCTTGTTATCATTGTCGTCGCGTGCGCCACCATACATAATTGTGCGGCCAATCATATCTGCGGCAAAGACCGTCACGCCGACCCCCGTAATCAACAGCATATCCAGACGAATGTCGCGATTGCCAATATGTGCCATTTCGTGCGCAATTACGCCCTGTAATTCCAGTGGGGACAATTTTTCAATAATCCCGCGGGTCAATGCGACCGACGCGTCGCGCGGGCTGCGTCCCGTGGCAAATGCATTCATGGATGCGTCATCGATTATATACACGCGTGGCGTGGGCAACCCCGCCGCCATAGCCACATTTTCCACTGCACGGAAAATTTCACGGTGCTGGGCGTTATCATCATGAATTTCAGTGGCGTTTGCCACATTCAGCATCATAGAATCGCCAAAAGCCCACGATATGCACAGCCATATGGCGCACGCGATAAATGTCGGCACAGCCACAGATATTGCGGTGTTTAACGCCTGTGCGGCGGATACAACGCACCATGTGAATAAAAACACCAGCGCGATAAAAATCAATGGAAACGCCGCAACCAGAATTGCGGTCTTGATATTATTACTGCGAATATGGTCATAGACGGTCATTTGTTGCCTCGTATATTCTTGTGCGCATTATAGTAAAAAAATCATCTGCGTCATTATAAAATATTTTTATTATGCGTCATGCATCAAAATATGATATAATTCGTGACGATATGAATACAAGATTCTGGGGATTTTTGGCGTGCTTGACGGGCTGGGCGGCGGTTGCCCACAGTGCCAGTTTATTACAGGCGCAATCGTTTCCAAAAACGTTTAACGACCTGTCGTTCACGGACCGTATGGCGGTGCGGGCCGAAGGGTACGCGCCTTTTGAAACCGAATACGATGCACAGGGCCGATGCATTTCGGGCTGCCCATATACCGGCATGACCATAGAGGACGAAGAAACCGCGATTAAACGTTTGACCGATCAGGCCCATCGTGATTTGGCGGCATATCGTGCCCAACGCGCGGCGGCGGCGCGTGCCGCAATGGGGACGCAGACATCGAACACCGCGCAGACGTCCGACGTGTCAAATGTGTCAAATGCGCAATCAAATTCATCTGTGCCACCGGTTCCAAATTTGCCAAATTTGCCGAATTTACCAACAGATATCGCACATAGCGGTGTGGTGGGCGGACTGGCCCACATTGATACTAGTGGCGTGCCCGATACCGCCATCATACGCGATATACCGACATTGCCGAATTTGCCAAAAATAACCAGTGATGCACAACAGGGGACAGTATCAACATTGCCACCACCGACATACGCGCCCCAGCAACCAAGTGCGCCATATACAGAACAGCCAGAACAGGACGAGCCAGAGCAGACCCAACCCGCCAGCCCTGCGCCGATTGAACGCATTACGCCTGTGCCGACCCAGCCGGCGCAACCATCGAATCCATCGGGCCCTGCGCAACCAGTAAATCCGCAGCCCGCCCAGCCGTTTTACCCGTCAGAGCCCGAACCAGAACCCGAACCAGAACAACCGGTGCAGCCATCTGCGCCTGTGGCAACCCGTACATGTAACCCATACGTTGCATCAACGCCAGTTGGTAACCGGTTGCCAACGGGCTGTCCGTTGGGTGCAAACCCGATGATTATTACATCGCCATTTTCAACCGCACGCTATCACCCGACCAAGCGTGTATACAAATCGCACCTCGGTGTTGATTTGCGTGCGGCAACGGGCACAGATGTATTTGCCACCGCCGCCGGCGTGGTCAGTTATGTCGGTAACGAACCCAAAGGTTGCGGAACGTATGTCAAGATTCTGCACGCCAGCAATTATGCCACGACGTATTGTCATCTGAGTCGGGCGTTGGTTTCCAAAGGCGACAAGGTAGAGGCCGGATGTCGTATCGGGCTCAGTGGCAACACAGGGGCCAGCAGTGCACCGCACCTGCATTACGCAATTACCCCAGATGCCGCCAAAGGGAACAAGGTTGCCATTGACCCAACGATAATGATTGAATACTGTACGTTAAAAAATAAATAATTATTCGGATTTCTTGCGATAAAAGCGCACGTCAAAACTGCCATTATTTATTGGTGAAAATTCCATAATGTATGGTGTTAAAACGCTTTCGCGCGCCCACACGGGAAATTTTTTATGCAAAATTCCACTGGCACCCGTAATGATTTGGGCGCGTCGCACCCCCGACGTTGCCAAATCCATAATCGCGCGCCACGCCTGTTCTTCGGTCATCTGGTGCAAATCCAGACGCGCATACGTTGGCACGTCCGTCGGCGCATCGGGTATCAGTTGCCCCAGTTTTAGTTGGGCACGAACTGATTTTACCACCGCCCGCGCGTCGGGCGAAAATTCGCGTACCCCCATTTGCGATATATCGGATTCTGTTAAATGTTTCATGTTTGTAATATTACAACGTACTTTTTATCTGGCAAGTGATAAATGATTATGATACGATTTGCGCCATGGCAACCAGCAGTGATTTTATAGAATTTGTTTATGACCAGGTGGCCAATGCCACCGACAGCATTCGCTATCGTAAAATGTTTGGCGATTATATGGTGTTTTCGTGTGACAAACCGGTGTTGCTGGTCTGTGATGATACTGTGTATGTAAAGCAAATCCCAGACACATTGGCGGTATTTTCCGCGCACGGTATTACGCCCGATGCTGGTATTCCATATAAAGGGGCGCGCCCATATTATATTTTGGATATTGAAAATACGGATTTGGCGATTGAAATGGTGCAAACATTGACGCGCGTTCTGCCCATGCCAAAACCAAAGAAGAAAAAAACGGCATCAAAATCGAAATAACTAAATAAAAAAAACGCCCCAGACGGGGCGTTTAATTTTGTGCTGTGTGGTAACGATTAAATGCTGTCTGCATTTACCCAACGACCGTTTTTCAACAGACCTGGGGCCATACCTTCGTTACTGCGCAGTGCGTCAATAACCGCGCGTGCCTTTGGCGCATCCAGATTCAAGATACGAACCTTGTACATGTCGCCTTCTTTGACAACCGATGCGTCGCCATATGTGCGCATACGTGCGGCCAAGTTTTCCGCGCTGTCTTCGGCATAGAACGCTGCAACCTGAACACTGTATTCGCCAGATGTGGCAACTGGTGCTGGTTGTGGCATTGGCTGTTCAACTGGCTGTGCAACAACAGGTGTGGCTGCCGGTGCGGTTGCGCCGATTGTGGCGTTTTTAACTGCGGTTGATTGTTCTGGCAAAACCTGAACCTGAACCTTGGACTGGCCATTCATGCCAATTTTTGCCGCCGCTGCTGGGGACAAGTCCATAATACGAGTATTTACAAATGGGCCACGATTATTCACACGAACAACAACTGACTGACCATTATCCAGATTGGTTACACGTGCGATTGTTGGCAGTGGTAATGTTTTGCTGGTCGCCAACATTTGGTTCATATCAAAAATTTCACCGTTGCTGGTTTTTGTCCCATTCAGTTCGGCTGGAACAATGCCCGCGATACCAGTTTGGTTATAAGTTAAATCTTCGGCTGGGATATATTGTACATTTTCAACCTTGTACGCGCTGCCTACATAATATTTTGGTGCCGCCGCCATCAGGTATGCGTCGTTCAGCGATTGTTCGCCACCGGTTGTAACCAGCGTTTCTTCGCCAAAACCATCCGCACCATAGCCCGCTGGGGCATTCATTGCGCCGTTGTTTGCACAACCGGCCAGTAAAGCAGTCAGAACTGCCAAGGAAACTATTTTTTTCATGATTTAGAACTCCTTACATTCTTATGAATGCATTTTATCACATAAAAAAACGCGTTTCAACTTTATTATTACACTATATTTTTCGGTCAATCACATATGCAATCGGCAGGTAAATAATTCCGTACCCTGCAATTGCTGCAAATAATGCAAATATGCTGGTAATTGGTACAAACCATAACGCCACGCCCAGCATCGCCGACAATATCGCAAAGAACGCAATTGCGCGAATCGTGCGACCATCGTGCCGAACCAAGCCACGCAACCGGCACGCGCGTCCTAACAGATAGTTTTTCAAGTATCCACTGATTACGACGCCAATTGGAATTGCCAAATACCCTGCAAATGGGAACAAAATTAAATACAACGCCGCCGCCACGCCCAATGAAATCATACTGGTTCGTACGGGCGTTTTAACATCTTGCGATGCGTACAGGGTTTTGCTGTAAATCTGGCTGACCATCATCGCGGGCAGGGCGAAAACTTGAATCATAATTGCCAGTGCCACCGCGTGGGTTGATGCCGCCGTCCACGCACCATATTGGAATAGACATCTGATAATTGGTTCGGCCAGCACAAACAGCCCCGCCACACATGGCATAATCAGCATCATTGACCGACGCAGGGATGAATTTTGTTGAATATATACACTGCGCATATTTTTATTTGCCAGTGCATTTGATATAGATGACATCAGCACCGTGCCCACCGCCAAACCAATCATCGCAAACGGTAATTGAACAATACGGTCGGAATAATACAGCCATGAAACCGCGCCGGACTGGAAACTGGCGACCAGTGTACCGACAATAATCGTAATCTGGTAAAAACCGTTGCCAATAATACTGATGCCCAGACGCCCAAACAGGTGTTTAATCCCAGGTGTCCACCGTGGCCGTATCAGGTGCAGCCCAAAATGCTTTCTGCGTATGCGCGCCCACAGAACCGCAAACTGAATCACACCCGATGCCACGACCGTACCCGCCATAATGTACAGGACACTGTCGCGTGCAAACATTGCCGAAAACAGCAGCGCACCAATCAGCATAATATTCAACAGCACCGGCATAAACGCCGCCAGCAAGAAACGCGAAAACGCATTCAATATCGCAGACAAAAACGCCGAACCACACACAAATATCACATAGACAAACATTATGCGCGAAACCAGCACCGTCAGTTCCATTTTGCCCGCATCGCTGGCAAACCCAGGGGCCAATACCCACACAACCAGAGGCATAAATATTTCAAACAGAATCGTAATCCCCAACAACACAACCATCAGCCATGAAAATACATTCTTGGCGAATGTGTCGTCTTTTTTCAAATCGGTGTACATGGGAATAAATATCGCGGACAGTGCCCCTTCGCCCAACAGGTCGCGGAATAAATTCGGCAACTTGAATGCGGCCAAAAACACGTCCGACAGGCGGCCCGCGCCCAGCACGCGCGCAATCAGCATATCGCGCACGAACCCGAAAATACGACTGATGCCGGTCATTGCACCGACCCCGAAAATATGTTTGCCTAGATTCATGGTTTGGATTATACTGCTGTTTGTGATATAAAATCAAGGCAGGAAATAAATGAAAAAAATAATTGCGTTATGTATGGCGACATTTGCGCTGGCATCATGTGGGGGCAAAACAGAAATTGACCCACAACAGACATTGCCAGAAATATACGCCACCGCGTACGATAAATTTAATGACAAGGATTACGAGGGTGCAGCCACCGAATTCGCGCGCGCTGAAAACCAATATCCGTCCAGTCCGTGGGCGGCAGACGCCCTGATTATGGCGGCGTATTCCCAGTATTTGGACGATGATTTCGCGGGTGCGATTTTATCGGTTGACCGCTTTATGCGATTCCACCCCGGCCACGCGGATGTGCCATATATGTTGTACCTGCGCGGTATGTGCTATTACCGTCAGGTCAGCGATGTTCGTCGTGAACCTGGTATGTCGGCGTACGCATTGCAACAGTTTCAACAGTTGACCCAACGTTTCCCAAATTCGCCGTACGCGAAAAACGCCGAAAACAAGATTCTGATTTTGAAAAACTATCTGGCGGGCAAGGTTATGTATTCCGCGCGCGCAGAAATGCAGAAACAGAACTGGCCGGCGGCGATTTCGCACCTGCAATCGGTGGTGTCGGGTGCGCAAGAAACTGTCATGACGCCCGAGGCCCTGTATCGCCTAACCGAATGTTATACGGCAATCGGCCTGCCACAACAGGCGTCGGGTTATGCTGATATGTTGCGGAAAAATTTCCCAGACAACGATTGGACCAAGAAATTGAAATAAAAAAACGCCTGTTTGGGCGTTTTTTAACGTTTGTGCGCATAAAAATCAGCATACATGTCGTCCATTGGGGTTACCGGTGGGCGAACATCTTCGATTGGAATTACCGCCGCTGGTGTCGGGCCCATTTGACGATTATAGTGGCTGGCTGTGTTTGAATCATACGGCTTGCGTTCACCGGTAAATTCTTCGTAATAAATCTGGCCTATGCGCATATTTGGATATACAACCGTTGGGTACAGAACACGGATTTCCAGCGTCCATTGCCCACAGAATCCGTCGTCGCCACGACCGGCCGTGTGGTGATTCAAAATAAAGTTGCGCCCAACCGACGATTTGCCATCAATATATGGGAACAGGTTGCGGGTTTCTGTATATTCCACCGTCGCCCCCAGATAGCCGATTTCAGGCGACAAAATAACGCCAGATTCTGGGATAATGATTTTTGTTGTGTCGTGCGAACTCTTGCTGCACGGGTCCAACAAATACTTTGGATTACGAATATCAAATTCTTCGGGTGAATTTTTGTAAATCACGGTGTATGATAAATCATTGCAAAACCAATCGCGCATTGAATAGTCGCGACGTTTTGGGTCGTATTCAATTACGGGCTTCATCCCGCGCGGAATTGTGTGGGTGTACACTTTTAGCACATTGTCCAGATGCAGGTCATAACTGTTGCTGCCCAGACATTTTTCGTTAAACGGTGTAATAATGATGTCTGATTTACCCCCAGGGTTGTTCATATTTGGCGTACGCATGCGACGCAGGATTTCAGGGCCGGTAAGTTGCATTTTTATATTACCTTTGGTTTTTGTGTGCATTCTTGGCGGTACGCAGATTCTACAACGCGGACGCGGATTTGCAAGATTTTTGTTCACTTTTAGTTTTGGTGTGGTATTCTGCCCAGCATGAGCACACAAAACACACAAACTTATTCTGGATTCGTGGCCATTGTTGGCCCGACCAACGCTGGTAAAAGTACCCTGTTAAATCAAATTATGGGGCGCAAGGTATCAATTGTTTCGCACAAGGTTCAGACCACGCGAACCAATCTGCGCGCCGTGAAAATGGTGGGCACGCGCCAGTTGATTTTTGTTGATACCCCTGGGGTGTTCGTGCCAAAACGCCGATTGGACAGGGCGATGGTTGGCGCGGCAATGACGGCGATATCAGATGCGGACGCGGTCTTGCTGATTATGGACGCGCAAAAGGGGATTACCCAGACCATTCGCGATTTGGTTGAAAAAATTCATGACCACAAAAACCTGTTCGTTGCACTGAACAAGGTTGACGCGATTAAAAAGCAAGATTTACTGCCGATTGTCGCAGAATTGTCCCAGATGGCGGACTGGCGTGAAATATTTATGATTTCGGCACTGAAAAACGATGGCGTGGACGGTATGCTGGACGCACTGGCGGCGGTAATGCCAGCATCGCCATATATGTTTGATGCATCCGACGCGGTGGACGTGCCAGATAACCTGTATCTGTCGGAATTGACACGGGAAAAGATTTATAAATATATTCACCAAGAATTGCCATATCATATCAATGTATTGACCGAACGGGTTGATGTTGACGCGGATGGGGTCTTGGACATATACCAGAAAATTGCCGTCCAAAATGATGCGCATAAAAAGATTGTAATTGGCCGTGGTGGTGAACAGTTAAAGCAAATCGGCACCGCCGCCCGCCATGATATTCAGAATCAGTGGGGCGTTAACGCGCGCCTGCACCTGTTTGTGCGTGTTGAACCCGACTGGGAAAACAAGGCCGAAAATTACGAAGATCAGGGGTTGGAGTTTACGAAATGAAAACGAATTTGCTGAAATGTGTAATCTTTGCGACATTGACCGTGCCCGCATTGGCGGCGTGCAGAGCGTCCCAGACAACTGATTTAGTCATCACGGACAAGGGGGCAAATAAACTGGTTTTTCGCAGTTTGTCAGAACCACACTTCGAAAATGTTTTGATTTGCGGCAATGCAGGTCGGGACAAATTGTTTTATCAGACAATAAGTGTCGGCGATACAATCACCAGTTGCAGTTGTTTATCAAGATATCACCACAGTGCATATACGTACGGAGATATTCTGGTCAGAAAAATCAATGGACGCGATGCACATGATGTGATGTTGGCTGCCAAACAGGATTCATTGGTTGCGCGCACGCGTCGTGAAATTCAACGGACAAAATAAAATGTTGCACACATCGGACTTTGATTTTGAATTACCTACTGAATTGATTGCGTCGCACCCATTGGCGCGCCGCGATGCATCGCGTATGCTGGTGGTAAAGGGTTCCCATCCATTGGAATTGTATGATCGGCATATTCGTGACTTTTTGGATTATATTCAGGCGGGCGACGTGGTGGTATTTAATAATTCGCGCGTTATTCCGGCACGCTTTGACGCAACTGACGCGGCTGGGCACGAATACGAAATCACACTGCACACCGCGGCGGGTGGTAACCTGTGGTGGGGGTTGTGCAAGAAATTCACGCGCATCGCACTTGGCGATATATTGACCATGACCGACGGTACACAAATCCGTGTGGTGGATTCTGATGCGGACAGTGGCCTGAAATTGGAATTTTTATGCGATGATGTGTTCGCGGTTCTGAATAAAATCGGCAAAATGCCGTTGCCACCATATATGCACCGCGACCAAGAGGATTCCGACCGTGAACGTTACCAGACCGTTTATGCCGACCCAATCGGTTCAATGGCGGCACCAACGGCGGGGTTGCACTTTACACCCGAATTGATGGATGAAATTGCGCGTCGTGGCGCAACGATTGTCAAGGTTACTTTGCACGTCGGCGCGGGTACGTGGATGCCGGTCAAGACCGAGGATTTATCCCAGCACAAAATGCACAGTGAATGGTGCCAGATTACCCCCGCACAGGCAGACATTATAAACAATGCGAAACGTGTTATTGCGGTTGGAACAACATCGATGCGCACACTGGAAAGTGCGGCAATACGCAACCGTGCGTTGCCGAAATCGGGGCGTCAACGCCGTGTTGTGCCGTTTTGCGATACAACCGATATATTTATTACCCCAGGTTACACGTTTGGTGCGGTTGATGTGTTGCTGACGAATTTCCATTTGCCAAAATCAACATTGTTTATGTTGGTTTCGGCGTTCGCCGGATTGAACGAAATGCGCGCCGCATACGCACACGCGGTCGCCGAAAAATACAGATTTTTCTCGTACGGGGATTGTTGTTTGTTATTCAAAAAGGACGTGCAATGAAATTTGAACCAACCTTGCATAAATTATCAAATGGCGTGACCGTGATTTTAGATCCGATGGATGCGGCCACGGCGGCAATAGCGGTTCGATTTAATACCGGCAGTATTGATGAAAAACCGTCCGAATACGGGATTACACATTTTTGTGAACACATGTTGTGCAAGGGCACAAGGCGTTTCCCAACCGCACAATCTATCAAGGATTATGTGGCCGATAATGCCGGGGTCAGCAATGCATCTACCAGCAATGATGTTGTTCAATTGCATGGTATGGTATTGGCCGAAAATGCCGAGGTATTATTGGGGGTATTCGCCGACCAATTACAAAATTCGCTGTTTGACCCAGAAAAAATCGAACTGGAACGCACCGTTATCAAGGATGAATTGCGCCGTGCATTGGATAGCGAAGACCGCCAGAATTCTGAATTTATTAATAATGCCGTGCTTGGGGGGACATATCCCCAATATCGTACATTGGGACCAGTTGAAAATATATCGTCGTTTACCCGCAAACAGATGAAAATGTTTATGGCGCGGCGTATGACCGGTAAAAATTGTGTAATTTGTGTGTCTGGTAAAATTGACAATCCGGACAAATTATTGGCAACCATAGGTCAACAATTCGGATGGATGTCGCCAATCGATGTGCCAAAAAATACGCCACCGGCATCGTATAACCCAGCGGCCGTGCACTATGAACGTATGGGCAAAAATAATGTTGACCTGATGGTCGTCATGCCCCATATATATCAACATAACACTGACGAGAATAGATTTCAGCGCATGTGTATTAATCGGTTTAATGCGTATTTGCAACAGGAATTGTACCGTGTGTTGCGTACTGAAAATGGGTTGGTATATGGCGTGGGGCAACGGTCTTTTGGACCCGAGGGCGCGTATTTGAACGGATTTGAAACCAGAACCGCCCCAGAAAACGTGGCGCGGGTGGTTGCATTGATGGCCAAAACCGCACGCGAAGTGTACACCATAAATCCAATCACAGATGAATTTATAAAACGCGATAAGAATCGTCGCCGTTTGGGTGATGCCAGCTGGCTGGAATCGCCGGAAAAACGCCGCGACAGGTGGCGGAAGAAATTATAGCAGCACTGATTCCATAGCAGCCTTGTCGGGTATCTCTCCGGTCATGAGCTCGTATCCCATGACGGCTTGCATAAGAAGCCACTGTTTGCCGCTGATGTAGCCTTTGTGCTGATCCAGACAAGGGTTTTTGTAGTTGGCCTCCAGAAGGATTTCGCTTTCGAACCTGTCTATTCCCGGGGCCGCCTTCGGAAGGGTATATACTATCACGTCTGCACTGACGCCGCCGGCGATCTCATCGTGACGGTACAATCTGGTGCTGAATCCGAGTTCTTCGACGGCAGCGAGCGCAGCCTTGCCGGCACCTCCGAATCCTATGACTGCGGCCGTCCCCGGCGCATATTTCTCAAGCAGGGCCTTTACTCCTCGATAATCCGAATTGTATGCGGCGATTCCGTTCTCGGTCTTCACGCACAGATTGGAAGCTCCGCATCTTTTCACTTCATCACTTATGATATCCGCGTTCTGGAAGGCGTTGACCTTGAACGGAGAAGTGACGTTTATGGCCTTATAATCGCGGATGAAGCGCTCCCACGCCTCAGTGAAACTTTCGGTCTGAATGAGGTCGAAAGGATATTTCCCGGAATATGCCGCCGTGAAAATGGCAGGGCTTAATGAGCGGGCGATAGGATGTCCTATCAGTCCGAATCTATCTGTCGTTGCGCTGTCTGACTGCTTCATATAAAAGAATTGCTGCTGAAACTGACACGTTGAGGGAATCCAGCTTCCCGAGCATCGGGATGCGTATATGTGCGTCGGCTGCCTGCCGCCATTGGGGCTGTTTTCACGGTTCCCACGGCAGTGTGCACCACCTATTGCCGTCCCTTTTGTCATGGGGCAGTCGTAGTACAGGCTGGAGTCCTGAAGTTGCGCCGTAAGTATCCGGATTCCTTTGGATTTCAGGAAGGTTATGGCCTGCGCGGTGGTGCACACTGCCGTGGGAACCGTGAAAACAGCCCCTATGGATGCACGTATGAGGTTGGGGTTGTACAAATCGGTACGCGGGTCGCAGATGATAAGAGCGTCCGCTCCGGCGGCATCACAGGTCCTGAGCACGGCACCGAGGTTGCCTGGCTTTTCCACGCTCTCCAATACCGCTATCAGGGGGTTGTCCTTGAGATGAAGGCTCGACAGCGGGTGCTCTATGGCTTGAAACACCCCTATTGCGCCCTCTGTCCCTTCCCGGTAGGCGGCTTTGGCATAGAGACCGGCGGACAATGCGAAATGTCTGCATTGCGGAAGGGTCTCCTCGCTTACGATGTCGGGGCAGAAAAAGATGCAGTCCGGCTTGTATCCGGCTTCGATGCAGTGGGATATCTCCCGTACGCCCTCGACCGTAAACAAAGCGCTTTCGCGCCGCTCAGAGGACTTCTGAAGCAGCGCGATAAGTCGTTTGAACTTAGGATTGGCTGAAGATGTGATGTATTCCGTCACTGTTTGTCTTCTTTCTTGAGACTTTTCTCCGGCTTCATCTGAGGGAAGAGGAGAACGTCCTGAATGGTGGTCTGGCCGGTCAGGAACATAGTCAGACGGTCGATACCCATGCCAAGTCCGCTTGTCGGCGGCATACCGTATTCGAGCGCCCTGACGAAATCGTAGTCAATGAACATGGCTTCGTCGTCACCGTTGCTCTTGAGCCTTGCCTGCTCTTCGAATCTCTCAAGCTGGTCGATAGGGTCGTTGAGCTCGGAGTATGCGTTGGCAAGTTCCTTTCCGCATACGAACAGCTCGAACCTCTCGGTAAGCTTCGGATTGTGGCGGTGGCGCTTGGACAGAGGAGACATTTCCACCGGATAGTCGGTGATGAATGTAGGCTGTATGAGGTTGCTTTCGCAATACTCTCCAAAAATGGCGTCGATAAGCTTGCCTTTTCCCATGGACGGCTCGGTATGGACGTTGAGCTTCTCGCAAGTAGCTCTCAATTCGGCTTCGTCCATTTCACTCACATCCACTCCGGCGTACTCCTTGATGGCTTCGAGGATAGGCAGTCTGCGGTATCCTGCAGCGAAATCCACTTCGTTGTCACCGATTTTTACCTTGGTGGTTCCGTTTATGGCTACCTTGGCCAGCATATTCTCGACGAAATTCATCATCCAGATGTAGTCCTTGTAGGCTACGTATATTTCCATGCAGGTAAATTCCGGGTTGTGGGTCTTGTCCATGCCCTCGTTGCGGAAGTCCTTTGCAAATTCATAGACTCCGTTGAATCCGCCGACGATGAGTCTTTTGAGGTACAGCTCGTTGGCAATTCTGAGGTACAGAGGAATATCCAGAGCGTTGTGGTGGGTGATGAACGGTCTGGCCGCGGCACCTCCCGGGATGCTCTGAAGAATAGGTGT
>OQWM01000426.1_pt1 | contig 26405 bp, 12 predicted proteins | sample 1691531 | NCBI WGS metagenome assembly OQWM01 (sample SAMN03418257, study PRJEB22391) | human gut metagenome | biome: human-gut; feature: organic feature; material: feces | host: Homo sapiens | place: Tanzania | collected 2013-01
CCCCGTCCAAATTTCAAGAAAAAAAGAGAAAAAAGCGCCGTTGCGTCGTTGGGTTGGGGGGCTAGTGGCACGGTTCGGGGGGCTGTTCGGGCCAATCGTGTTTTGGGTAGCGACCGCGTAGGAGTTTGCGGACATCGGCGTAGGTGGAACGCCAAAAATTGGCGAGGTCTTGGGTCATTTGGGCGGCGCGACCGTTGGGGGCGCAGAGGTGGATGAGGACGGGTGTTGTGCCGGCGCCGACGCGTGGCAATGTATAAGTGCCGAATGCTTTTTGAATTTTGACGCGTATGACGGGAGGCGAAAGTGTATAATCGACGGGCGTTTCGTAGCCGTTTTGTAGTGTGACGCGCTCGGGGGCGTATGTTTGCAATATCGATTTGGCGGCGTGTGAAAGCGATTTGAAGGCGACTTGTGATAAATCGATTTCGTATAATTGTTTGAAAGTTGCGGCGTGACCGATGATTTGCGGCAGAACTTTCAATGCCCATGAAATATTGAAATCTGGGATGTCATTATAAGGTTGACATTGTTTTGCAAATGTGCATCGTGCGGTGAATTGTAGCCAGGCGTCGGATTTGAAATTGAGAGCTTTTTCGGGGGCTTTTCGTGCGGCGTCGAGTAGCGTTTGGCGGATGAGAGGGCGGTAGGCGTCGTCGTGTCGGAACGTTTCGCGCAGTGTAAATATATCGTAGACGACGGCATCGGCGACGACGACTCTGTCTTTTTCGGGTTCGTAGCGAGCGATGCGGCGTTCGTGCCAGGGAATCCATTTTGGATCGATGGGGAATGCTTTGATGACGCGGCTGGCGGCGCGTTCGACGCCGCGGACGAGGTCGACGTCGGCGCAGATGAAAAACGGTTCATCTTTGAGATCGTAGGGCTCGGCGATGGTGACGCCGTGATTGCCCGACATGCATGCGAAGATGGGGATCGTCGCGCGGCGCGGATCGTCTTTGGGGAGGGTGGCGTCTTTCTTTTGTGGGCGCTGTTGTGCGAGTCGGTCGGCGTAGGCGGCGAGCATCGACTTGGCGAGGGCTTCTTTGAGGGGGATGCGTTGCGCGGGCGGTTGGGCGTTGGCGGGTTGTTGGGTGGATTTGTCGGTGGGCGGTTGGGTGGCAGCTGGGCGCGACTGTCGTTTGATATCGTTGGCGGCTTGTGCAATATCGTCGGCGATGCGCTTGAGAGGCGCGTTTTCGGGCTTTTGTATGTTCTTTTTGAGATTGCAGAAATCGTCGTAGAGATTGGGTTTGGGCCAAGTCGCTTTTTGGCTTCGGCGATAGGGCGTTTCGGAGAGGAAAGCCGCCAATAATGCGGCATCGCGCACGATATCGTAATCGATGGCGTCGAGCATCCAGCGGGCCAGGCGCGGTTCGAGCGGCATCGAGGCCATTTGTCGCCCAAGTGGCGTAATGTCGTAGACGGCATTATCTTCGGTCGAATTGGGTTTCGTGGAATATTCTTCGGTCGAACTGTTGCTTGTGGAATGATATTCGGTCGAATTGCATTCGGTCGATGCGTTGGGGAATGAATTATCTTCGGTTGGATGGCGATCGTCGATGGGGTGGGATTGCAGCGCGCCGAGTTTTTGGAGCAGTCGTTTGGCTTCGGCGATTCGCGTGGGGGCGGGTTGGGACAAGAATTTGAGCGATTCTGGCGATTGTAGTCCCCAAGCGGCGATTTGTAGGACGGCCTGAGCGAGGTCGAGTCGTTCGATTTCGGGTGTCGTTTGTGCGTTGAGCGAGTTTTGGACAGATTGAGGCCATAGCCTGATGCATAGGCCTGGGGCTTGTCGGGCGGCGCGTCCTGCGCGTTGGTCGGCCGATGCACGGCTTATCGACTGCGTTTCGAGCCGCGAGAGCCCCGAAAACGTGTCGAAAAACTTTTGTTTGACGAGCCCCGTATCGACGACGGCGCGGACGCCTGGGATGGTGAGCGAGCTTTCGGCGACGTTTGTCGAGAAGATGAGGCGGCGTTTGCCGCCGGCTGGGCGCGTCAGAATGGCGGCTTGATCTTGGATCGGCAGTGATGCGTGGCACGAAAAAAAGTCGCAATTATCGAATCGTTGGCGAGCGGCGGCGATGGCGTCGTTGATTTCGCCGACGCCTGGCAAAAAGACGAGGCAGTCGCCGTCGGTGGCTTGTAGAGCCGTTTCGATGGCGTCGAGCAATGGGGCGATATAGACCGAAAACCGCTTGTCGGGCTGGATTGGCATATATCGAATGTCGAGTGGATAGATGGGGGCATCGATGTCGAAGACGTCGCACGGCGCGAGGAATTGGGCGATGGGGGCTGAATCGAGCGTCGCGCTCATGACGGTGATGTAGAGATCGTCGCGGCAGGCGTCTTGGAGCGCGTGGACCATGGCAAACGCCAAATCGTTTTCGATCGACCGCTCGTGAAATTCGTCGAATATGACGTGCGAAATGCCCTCGAGAAATGGATTGGTGCAAAGATAGCGCAGCAAAATGCCCGTTGTGACGAAGAGGAGCCGCGTTTTGACGGAGACTTTTTTATCGAGTCTGACGTGGTAACCGATGGCTTCGCCGACGTTTGAACCGTGTTCGGCGGCGACGCGTTTGGCGGCGGCGATGCACGCGATGCGTTTGGGCTGAACGCATAAGATGATGTTTTCGTCGTCGGGCGATTGTTGCGCCAAAAATGCGGGCGGAATCCGCGTCGTCTTCCCGCTGCCGGGCGTCGCCGATACGATGCGATTGATGCGTGGGCTCCCCAAAATGCGAGCGATATATGGATCGATGGGGAGCCTAGGGCGATCGGGAATACTCGCGGGGCGATTTGAATTCTCTTTCGATTTCGTCGAACTATTCTGTGCGTTTTCCGAACTCATTTCGTCGAATTCGGCATTATTTATTTTGCGCGTTTTGGCGTTCTCTTTTGTCGAGAGAGGGGTCTGTTTCGTTGTCGGATTCATGGATAATCGGCCAGGTGGTGACGATTTTGGCTCCGCCCAAGGCAGAATCTTCGATGCTGATCGTGCCGTGATGGAGCATGATGATGCGTTTGACAATGGCTAGCCCCAAGCCTGCGCCACCTTGTGATTTTGCACGGCTCTTGTCGATCGTCGAAAACGGTTCGAAGACGAATTGGCGCTTGTCGGCGGGGATCCCTGGGCCGTCGTCTTCGACGGTGATTTCGACGGCATCGCGATTATGCGACAGTTGCATGTGCAATTCGATACTTTTTTGCGCGTAGCGCGCGGAGTTGGCGAGCAAGTTTCCGATGCTTCGCTTAAAAGCGGTCGGATCGACTTGTGCCGTCACCGTCGTATCGGGGGCGACGATTTCGACGTTGAACCCTTTGAGAACGACGTTTCGATGTTTGAGCGTTTCGGTCAATAGTGCGTAGATATCGGCGGTTTCGAATATCGTCTGGCCTTTTTTGGCCTCGAGGTAATTGAAGTAGCCGAGTTCTTTGAGCAAGGCATCGATTTCAGAAAAGTCGTCGTCGATCGATTCGAGTCGTTCGAGGACTTTTGGGCACGTTTCGTCGACGTCGAGCATTTCGAGTTTGAATCGAATGCGAGCCAGCGGCGTGCGGAGTTCGTGCGAGACGGCTTGGAGGAGGCTTCGTTGGCGGTCGAAGTTTTTGTCGATGGCATCGGCCATGGCATCGACGTGTTGCGCCAAGAGCCCGAGCGAATCGCGTCGCGTGTCGTTGATGCGTTTGGAATAATCGCCATTGGAAATCCGCCGGCAGACTTCTTCGATGCTGTGGACGCGGCGGAACCCTGGCGCGAGCAATATGAGCGTGCCGACTAACAAGATGAGCATGACGATCGAAATCGTCACGACCATCGTCGAAAATTGGAAGTATGGAATTTCGTGGAAATCGCGCCGCAACAACACGGCATAGGGCGTGCAATCGATCGGGATGACGATGAAATAGGCTTTGTCGAGCGTCGGGGCAAACGCATGCATTTGCGGCAAATACGCATAGACGAAGCCGGCAAACTGCTGCCACGTCATCGATTCACGGCTTCGATCGCAACCGACGGGCGGATCGGCGGGCGCGTTGTCGTAGCTGCGCCACGGCACCATCTTGCGCACGACGACGCCGTTATCGTGCGAAAACACGGGGCGCATCAGGTCGCTTCGCAAGATGATTTCGGCCTGCCGCAAAGAGGCATCCGATTTCGTCGCTAAGTAATCCGAAATTTCACTTTTCGAAAGCCCCGTCAACCTCGCATTGAGCAAATCTTGCAAAAATGCGGGGTTGAAGTGGCTGACGAGGCTGTTGACACCGACACTCGGCTTCATGAACGCATAGACGGTTAAAAACGATATGCTAAACGTCACGAATAAAGTGACCAGTGTCTTCATTCCATAGGAGATGAGGATACGACGTCTGTCTTGTTTTGGCGTGTCGCTCATAAAGTGGGGGTTATTCTTGGCTAATCAGCATGTAGCCCGTACCGCGCACGCTCTTGATAAAGCGCGGCGATTTGCCACTGTCGTCGATTTTGTTGCGAAGTCGCGAAACGCGCAAGTCGATGCTTCGGTCGTTGCCATCCCAATCGACGCCGCGCATCTGCCGAAAAATTTCTTCGCGCGTCAAAATAATGCCTTGGTTGGCAAAGAAATAGCTTAACAAATCGAACTCACAGCTCGTGAGATTGATGACGCGCCCATCGACGATGGCAATTCGCTTTGCCGTATCGAGCTGCAAGCTACTCTGGGAATTGAGGCGTTGCGCACCATCGGTCGTCGTCGATTCGCGGGCGATTCGCTCGTAGCGGTTGAGCAAATTCGTAATGCGCGCCAACAGGCTACGCGGCTTAATCGGCTTGACCAAATAATCGTCGACGCCAATTTCCAACATCACGATTTCGTCGACTTCGTCGTCGTTTGCCGTTACGATGATGATCGGCCCCGGAAACAGAGGCCGCAACTCCTTGCATATCGCCTTGCCGTCTTTATAGGGCAACATATAATCGATGATGACAAGATCGGGTCGCACGTTGAGAATATTCTCCACCGCCGTATCGCCGCGGTAATCGACGATGACCTCGAAATTGTGCATCTCTAAGTATTCTTTCGTGGCATTCGCCAAGCTAATATCGTCTTCAACGAGCATGATGCGTCGTTTCTTTTCGCTCATATCATTCCTCCTCCATTCAAGAGAGCGATTTCTCACATCAAGAGAACGGTTACTCACTGAGTCAGTCCCAGTTTGTAGTCAACTTTCCCCATCGTGTCAAAGATTTTGGCACTTGCGTGCGAATTAAATTCAGTATTTCGCTTTGTATCGCAATCGCACCCTTTTCGTGCCACAATTCGGAAATGTTGTAACGGTCGCATCATACAAATGTTGCAACAAAAAGATACGAAACAATTTGTCACACACCGTCGCATTGATACCGAATAAAATTCGCGTATTACGTAACATACTGTATTTTATGAGAAATCTCAACACCTACACCGCGCCCCGCGCGAAGACGTGCGATTCGTCGCCATTCTCCGATTGGGATTGGTTTTCTTTGGGATTTTTTGGGGGGCTTCGCTATTGCCCCTTGCCGGGGCAATACGCTTCGCGGTTGGCTTCGCTATTGCCCCTTGCCGGGGCAATACGCTTCGCGGTTCGGCTATTTGCCTGCGGCAAATACGCCTCACATTGGGCTTCGCTATTGCCCCATGGGGGGGGCAATACGCTTCGCGGTTCGGCTATTTGCCTGCGGCAAATACGCCTCACATAGATTGAGGGAGGGCGCGGCAAATCCAACCCTCGGCGATGGGGCGGCCCAATGTGAGGCGTATTTGCCGCAGGCAAATAGCCGAAGGGGGGGGCCGATAGGCCGGGGGAGAGGTCCCGTTTTCCCCTGCCCTAACATGCCCCAGACGAATCCGATCTGCGTTCATGTGAAAAAGAATTTAGGCTGTTAAATTCTGTTGATCATTCAACGCTTTGCGGTTAAATTGCGCCCGTGACGTGTTCAGTTGCTTTGCATTTCGAACGAAGACAATGCCTCGCAACCGAATATTATTCGTGGATATTGTGGAAATGCCGAATTTTACCCCCCCCCGAGTGGAAATTGTGAATTAAATTCAAAATTTCGCGATCATAGCGAATTTGATTCGAGACCATGGCAAACGCGCTGGACGGAATTCGAACGTTTTGTGCGTTCGTATGATATTGATGTCTCGAACTACGACGAAGAAACTTGGAACGACTACGTCGCCGAATTGGGCGACGACGTCATCGAATATGATACTGCACATATCGAGCCCGATTGTCGGTTCGAGAGTACGATTCCCGTTCTCTGTCGCGTCGGCGATTGCATCTACCGATGCGCCGATCGTACTTCTTGGAAAAGCCTCTACCTCGCCATCGTCGAGCGCGAAGTTGCCGCTGCAAATCCAGTCTTAGACGAGCTCTATATCGATAGCTTTCGAGAGGTTGCTGGTCGAAGTCGTAAATCGTCGCGATTTATCAATAGTGCGACGAACTATTTTAGCATCGAACCGATTACAAGTGGAAGGCGAAACAATACATTGACATGTCAATTGTCGAGTGGGTGGCATATATATTGTAACTATTCGACGATGTATTTGTGCGCTGTCATGGCGACATTTGCACGTTATTGCGATTATACATCGTCCGAAATTGCCATTTATGCGATGCCAAGAAAGGCGAGCCGAGCAAAGCCCGCGGCGCCGAGACGTGCACCGACGATGACGAGAAGCACATATACACCGGGCGACCCTGCGCCGGCGGTCGCGGCAAATGCCAATCGCAATCGTTCGTATCTTTCGCAAAGTGTGCGCAGCGTCGCCAATACGACGCCATCGGCGGCGTCGACGCCACGCGCCGCCGATCCGGGCCGAGTATATATCCCGCAACAAGCACCCAATGCGATATCGACATATCACGCCGAGTCAAACGACGACGATTATCAAACAGTCGATGCCGATTTGCAATCTTCCGAAATGTCGCTCAATTCACATCTCGCGCAGCAAGTCGTCAATCGTGCAAAAGTGACGCGCATGAAGTGGTGCGAACAAATCGTAGATTGTACCGATAACGATCGAAGTTCAAACGACGTCGGTTTATGGTTTCTCAAAAAGATGGTCGAACAAGCGCGATATCACATGAGCGCCTTGTGCAAACAAAATGCGTATCCGTGGATAAGTCAAAATCGGCGCACGTTACGGAATGCCGCATCGCTCGATTACGGTTATTATTTCGACCTCGAAAACGACATGACGATGTACGATGTCGTTCGCTTTATCGAAGAATTCCTCGGTCGTGCCAATATACCGCGCTACGAAGTCGTGATATATGCCGAGCGCGATCGAACTACTTTGGGCGATGGGGCACCGAGTGGGCGTTATCGCGTGCCGGCGGCAGTGCCGCGAGAGGCTGCGCCGGCAAAGGCAAACGATGTCGAAGAGATCGACGAAGAAGAGATCGACGAAGAACAAATGTCGCGCATCGCCGATATATTCGAACGGAAATTTGCGAGTTCGGGTTATATCAAAGGCGAATTTTTGCATCGTCTCAAGTTTGCGCAATCTTATAGAGAGCACTATGGTTGCGATTGCCCGTGCTCCGATGAACGCCTCGACCGCGCCATTGCATCGATAGCGACGTATGACAATGGCAAAATGCTCTACGATATCGAAAAAATAGTGCCAGACGATACTCGCCAACGCATGACAAGCGATATCGAAAAGCTCTTCGACGATGGCGCTCCCTATATTTTCTATAGCGTCGTGTTGAATAAATATAAATCAGAACTAGGGGCGATAGGCGATATCGAAAAATTGAAATGCTATCTCGAAAAAGTCTATCAATCGAATGGCTATGTTTTCGAAGATGAATTCTTTGCCAAAGAACGTGGCAATTTCGATGTTTGTAGCGGCGTCTACGATGCAGTCGAAGAAAACGTGCTCGAATCGTTGCAAGCCGTCGTCGACGCCATGCCCTATATCGATCGAGACGTTTTGCAGAAAGTGATCCGCAATAATCTGAATTATCTCTGTGGTCCGATCCAAAATGGCAATTTCAATTTTATCGACGTCGAAAACGTCGACGATTACCCGCGCGACGATGAATCGATCGCGCGAATCGGTTTATTGATAATGGATTGTTTCGGCGATTCGTCGGTGCTCACCTATAATGCGCTCTACGATGCCATGGTGTCGAAAGGCGACGATGATTTGCGCGATTTTCTCGAATACATCGACAAACGCGATCTATTCGTCGAGTTCCTCGCGCGCCATTATGGCGACGAATTAAAATTCCAAAAGAGTTGTATATCGAAAACGAATTCCGATGTAAATGCGAGTTTAACGGGAGTGCTCGAAGAGTTTTTCAGCGGTCGAAATCGCGTCGAAAACGTCTGCGTTGATTTGTGCAATGAAATTAAACGAAAATCGAATCGCGAATGGGGCGCTTTGAAACTGAGGATGACGAAGTTTTTATATAAAAATTATACGCGCATCGACGAAACGACGTATGAAAAGGTCGCGTGGACCGACGACGAAATCGACGCAATCGATGCCGAACTCGTCGAATGGTTGGGGACGAAGACTTTGATTCCGCTGCGCGAAATGCCGTTATTGGGCATTTCGGCGCCGCATGGTGCTTGGAATTACTACAAGCTCAGTTCGTTTATCTATCGTTATAGTCGCCAATATGCCATTGTCGACGAAGTCGTTTGCGGTACGCTTGGCAATTATGGCATCGTCGTGCGGCGCCATCGCCCCGAGCGCTACGAAAACAAGACCCATAACGAATTGGCGGCGCATTATTTGGCGCAGCTCGACGAATCGCGTTGGCCACGCAGTGCCGAAGATGCCGAATCGCTACTCTTCAACGATGGTATAATTACACAGAGGTATAAAAAGAATCGCGATAGAGTCTACGAAGAAGCACGATCGTTGAGAGGAGAACGCTGATGTTTTCTTATCGTTGGGACGAAGAAACGGGAGGCATCGTGCTCACGACCGATCAAGTCGATAGTTCAGTCGAGGTGCGCCCGGTCTATGCGCGCGAGCTCGCCATGTTGAATATGCCTTGGATGTTTGAGATGCAAGACGACGTGCCCTATATGTGGGCGAGGACGAATCAATATTGGTATCGCGGCCGCCTCGTCGCCAAAGTCCACGGTGCATGTATGTATAAAGAGCCCAAGATCGAAATCGTCGACGCACCCGAGCCACCGCAGAGGCTTCTGCGCCCCGTCGACGTCGAAGCGATGGTCGCCAAAAGCGCCGATCGACTCGAGGCGCTTGAACAGGCGACGGTTAAAAACATCTACCACACATATATGAAATACAAATCGCGCGTCGACGTCTTTTACGTCGCCTTTAGCGGTGGCAAAGACAGCGTCGTCGTGCTCGATATCGTAGCACGCGCTCTGCCGCACAAGTCTTTTAAAGTCGTCTTCGGCGACACGCGCATGGAGTTTAGCGACACCTACGATCTCGTCGACGAAGTCGAGGCATGGTGCTGCCAAAACGGCATCGAATTCATCCGCGCCCAATCGCATCTCTCGCCCGTTGAGTCTTGGAACGCTTTTGGTCCTCCGGCCCAACGCATCCGCTGGTGCTGTAGCGTCCACAAATCGACCCCGCAAATTCTCAAACTCCGAGAAATACTCGCCAAACCCGACTTTCGCGGCATGGCATTTACGGGCATTCGCGGCGAAGAAAGCGCGGCTCGAAGCCAATACGACGAAATATCGTTTGGCGCCAAAGTCAACGGGCAGTACAGCTTCCACCCGATACTCGATTGGAGCGCCGCCGAGGTCTATATGTATATGTATAAGCATCATTTATATATCAATGAGGCTTATAAAAAAGGACAAGGACGCGTCGGATGCTTGGTTTGCCCGCTTGGGGCTGCAAAGAATATATATTTCAAAGAAAGATGTTATGGTGCGCCAGAAGGCGCATCGTTGGGGTCAGAAATATTTAATGATATTATTCTAAAAACGTCGTCGAAAAAATTTCCAAACAAAAAAGCAATCAAAGAATTCATGGATATTGGTGGATGGAAGGCTCGACGTTCGGGGCGAGAGTTATCGATTGCCAAAGATGTTTTTCGCGTTGATGTTATCGATGATGGTTTTATTATCCGGTGTAAGAACTTGAAAAATGATTGGCAGGAATGGATCAAAACTGTAGGTGATGTCGTATCGAATAGCAATGGCGTGGTTCATGTGCGCACAAAGGAAGGTGCGATATATAAGCTAGAAATGACAACTGATGGCGATGAAACTCAGATCAAAGTCGTGTTCAATGGTACAAATAGAAATACGATTGCATTTGGCTCGGCGATTAAGAATGTATTCAGAAAAGCAACGTATTGCGTCTATTGTCGTGTTTGTGAGGCATCTTGCCCCTATGGCAATTTGACGATGAAAGACGGCGTGATCAAAATAAGTGACAAATGTATTAAATGCTTGAAATGTCATGAGGTGGCTGGAGGCTGCCTTGTGGCGAATTCTTTGCGTTTACCAAACTGTGAAAGGACTGAAACAATGGCAACAGAAACGAAAAAGGCTTTATCGATTGATCGATATTCAAATCATGGAATGTACATAGAGTGGTTGCGCGATTATTTGAAATATGGCGATGAGTTTTGGGAAAGAGATGGACACCCAGAAAACAACAAAAGATCTGCCTTTTCAAATTTTATGGCAGATGCCGATTTGGTTGCAAGGGGAAAGAATGGAAAAAAGAACGAACAATTGTGTTCGATTATCGGAAAGTATGGCGTTGAAAACGAAGTCTCGAATGGTTTACTCGCATGCAATCTAGCCTATTCACCGCAAATTAATTGGTGGTTGAAGAATATTAAGCCACATGTTAAATATACTGTTGAAATGCTAAAATTATTAATGCCAGAAAATATGAAAGAAGAACATAAAGGAATTATTTGTAATGGGTTTAAGAGGCTGTTTCATTCATTTAAGACGATGAGCCGAGACCTTGGATTGGGCGTATGCGATCTTACGATTAAACAATCGGGTGGTACAGAACGCATTACGTTAAACAGCGCAACCCGTGGGACATGGCACAATCCCGATCCGCGTGTCATTTTGTATAGTCTCTATCTATTTGCCGAGCATTGCGATGGGTATTATCAATTTACGCTATCGCGATTGCTCGATCACGAGATCGAAAGCGAGGGGATGAGCCCGACCGAGATATTCAATATCGACCGAGAGACGATGAAGCGCATTTTGACGGGGCTTTCGATCGACTATTCGGCGTTTATTCATGCGTCGTTTACGCACGATCTCGACATTATCGATTTGGATAAGACGAAGACGTCGAAAGACGTTTTGTCGTTGTTTGAATAACTGCACAGCTGCAGCTGGCAAACTCGTGGTGGAGGAGTAAAATGGCCGACAAGTATAACAAGTATTTTAGCATCGATGAAGAGTATTTTCCGACGATAAACGCCGGTATCATGCAGAAGAAACCGGAGTTATGGAAGAAGTTCTATCCGCACGAGTCGTTTGTCAACTTCCTCAAGACGACGATCAAGTCGTTGGCAGGCGAGGGAACGCATCGATCGATTTGGCTACACGGTGCGTATGGAACGGGTAAATCGCATGCCGTATTGACGTTGAAACGGCTCATCGATTCGAGCAGAGAAGATGCACGGGAGTATTTCGATAGATTCCCGAATGAATTGAGCAAAGATCTGTTCAACCGGCTCGATGGCGTCAAGACGCGCGGTAAAATATTGACGGTATATCGCGATTCGTCGTCGAGCATTACGAACGACAGCGAGCTCGTGGCGGCGATTCAAACGAGTATATCGCAAGCACTCGATGCGGCGGGTATGGAACACGAAGGCGACTTTTCCGATGCCATATTGAATTGGCTCAAGGGCAGCGAGCGGCAATACTTTAGCAGTTTGATAAGTGGGGAATATAGCCAACTATTTGGCAATCAGTCGGTCGACGAGATCGAAGCGAAGTTGCGCGTCGAAGGCACATCGAAAGAAAAGCAAACGCTCATCAATCAAATCATACGCGTCGGGCGCGAAAAGAGCATTAAGACGTTTGCCATGGATATCGATAGTTTGAAATCGTGGATTCGATCGGTGATCGATCGCAACGATTTGCATGCTGTGCTGTTCATTTGGGACGAGTTTTCGGAATATCTTTTGAATAATCGCCAGAGTTTAAGCGGGTTTCAGAGTTTGTTGCAATTTTCGGGCGAAGAGCCGTTCTATATGGTCGTCGTCGCGCACGTTGCCAAACACTATTTCGGCGAAAGGGATAACGGCAGAAAGATATTCGATCGATTCGAGCCGACATGTGAGATAAAACTCCCCGAATCGATAGCTTTCAAACTCTTGGGCGAATCGATGACGCGGACGCGCGATTTGGCCGCGCGAGAAGAACTCAAAGGTTGTTTTGCATCGTTGCAAGCTCGCACGCACGATTCGCGCGCCTTTGTATCGAATGAGATCAACATCGAAGATGATCTGTTGCGTGGGATATTTCCGTTGCATCCGTATACTGCACTTTTGCTCAATGCGATTGCATCGTGTTTTACATCGAATCAGCGCAGTATATTTGAATTTATTCAGAATAGCGACGACGAGAAGTTCGAAGGTTTTCATTGGTATATCAATCAATATGGTCCACTCGACGACGATCCGCTATTTATGCCCGATATGTTGTGGAATTACTTCTATGTGAAGGGCAAACAAGATCTCGTGCAAGTGATGCGCAATATCTTAGATTATTACGATTTGACGTTAAGCGAGCACGACCTCGACGAAGATTCGCAACGCGTATTGCGAGCCATATTGTTGATGCAAGCGATATATGCGAGCACGGCAGCGGCTCGGTTCATGCCCAATGAAAAGATGATCAAATTGGCGTTTGAAGGTTCCGATCGTCTTGGTACGAAGTGTATGGCGGTGGTTGCCAAACTCGTCGAGCAAAAAATATTATATAAATCTGAAAGTGCTCGCCATGACGATATGTATAATATCATGACGCGAGCCCAAGATAGCGATGCGATGAAGAAGGTCGAAGATGCGATACGACTCAGGACCGATACGACCGATCTCATCGATATCGGAGCCGTGCTCAATACGCCTGCGCGCATTGCGAATCGCTTCTCGATCAAGGCGGCCTCGGCGACGAAGCTCCGATCGATGATAGGCTCGGCGATGCTCGCCAATGCCAGCGATCCGTCGAAATACGAAGTCATCGTCGCCTTTGCAAAGACCGACGAAGAATCGAATCAGATTCGCGAAATCATCAACGATCCGAACGTCGATCTCGGGCGATCGATCGTCGTCGATGCGACGTCGAGACCGTTGCGAAGTCACCAGTTCGATTTGTGGGTCAAAGAACAAGCGAATGCACAGTTTTTCAAATCGAAAAATCCAAGTCAGGCAGAAAGTCACGATCGGATTGCCAAAGAGTTTATCGCCAATTGGTATGAAGAAATCGGCAGTGGCGACTTTATCGTCTATCGATCGACGCCAAGCGACGCAAAGGCGCGGACAAAAGTGACGACGCGCGAACAGATGTTTACGGAGTTGCAATCGATAGCTCGCGATAAGTATCGCGATGCACTCGATTTGAATTTCAGAGCGTCGGATACGCTTTGGCAGTGTTCGGCGATAAAACAAGGCGTAAGATGCGCCGTTTCTATGAAATTGAGTGGTTGTTATACGTCGAGAGCCGATGCGATGAGAATCGACGTGCAGGCGGGCAAATTGTGGTACGACGACGAGTCGGCTTGGATGAAGAGTGGCGATACGCCGTGTGAAAACGTCCTCATCGAAATGCGGAAAGCTATCGACGCGCATATCGAGCGCGAATTTACAGACCATGGGCGCGTTTCGATACGATCGATATACGAAGTACTCGAAGGCGAGCCGTTTGGGATTCGCCCGTGTAATATGACGGCGTTTGTGCTCGGACTCTTGTTGAGGCGTTTTGCGCAACCATCGTATTTGGTCAGCAACGACGTGACGAGTGATCCGATGAGCGAAGAACAACTCGCCGATATCATCGATGGCGTGATAAAGCTCAAAAACGACAATGACACGCGCTATAAAGATAAATACATCGTACGCGACAAGATGGAAATCCGGTTCTTCTGCGAAGAAATGGCGAAATTGTTTGCGCGCAATGGCGAGAGTTATGATTCGGTCGATAATGCTCGCATGAATATGCGCCAAGCGACAAAGGGGCTTTTGGCTCCGATTTGGATGGTCAAAGAGATCACGTCGACCGAAAAAATCCGCAGCAGCGAAAAGACCGTTGGCGAACTCGTCGATTTGATGACGGAATTCTTGAACATCGATCCCAATCACGTGGAATCGGAAAGCGATATCGCCATTAGAATTGGCAAGCAATCGCATGAATCGGTGGCGATTGAAGATTTGAAATATCTCTTTAAACCCGCTCAAATGCGCAAGGCTGTAGTGAAATATGCGACGGAATACCGAGGGGGTCGGCTCATCGAAATCGCCGAAAAAGTCGGCGATACGAAAACTGGGTTTGTCGACGAATTCAAAAAGCGGTTTTCGAAGACCGAAGGGAATTGGGTTTGGGGGCGCGAGGCGGTCGAGGGCATTCTCGACGACTTGATCCGCGAATACGAAATCGCCGATTTGAGCTCGGCTGTCGTGCCGAATGAGTATGAATTTGACAAGGTATGCGAAGGGTGGCGCGAAAAATTCAGATCGTTGCGCATCCCCTATATGGGGTTGAAATCGATCGTCGGCGACGATTTATACGAATTGTTGACGATATTCTATGATTTGTTCCAGCCACAAGTGCACCTCGATGCAGAGAAATGCGACAAATGGATTAAATTATTAAAAGATTGTGAAAGTGATTTAAGAGAGTTTTTCAAACCAGAATACCAGATGAATGCATTTGCGCAGATCGTGCAGTTCGATACTCATGGCATCGACGATTGCATTGAAGATGTATTTCAAGAAATTGAACGGGATCAGTGGTGCGTACCTCGGGCCGACTATGTATCGAAATGCGAAGGGATCATTGCGGCGTATATGAAAGCGTCGGCTCTCGAGGAGCTCAAAGATCTTTGGCGCGAAAAGACGTGTACGGAATCGCCGCGCGATTGGTCGAATCGCTATCAAATGCCGATACTGTCGATGTTCCGCAACGACGAGCAAACCGAGGCAGAATCGCAATTTGCCATTATCAATGGCGACGTGATGCGCGACGAGACTGCCATTCGCGCCGCGATTCACTACATCGAGGAGGGGGATTTCTTCGATCGTTTGGCGTCGGAAAAAGAGCGCGAAGCCGTTTTCGAAGCGACGTTTATGGAAACTGGGGCGTCGTTGGTCAGTGTCGATGAATTGTGTGAAGCGATGCGCAGCACGGGCGAAGAACCGTATTATTGGCACGTCAAACCGAGCGCGCGCGATGCCGTGACGCGCACGATTAAAAAGGCGTATGCCGAGCGCGGCAAAGATATGGCGCTCAAAAAGATCGATGCCATGTCGCTCGAACGCCTCAGAGAGTATCTCCGCGACCTCGTCGCAGATAACTACAACGTCGGACTCGCCATTATCAACGATAAGCAATAGCGCAGAGCGATAAACGGGGCGGCTTTGCGCCGCCCTTGAATCGTACGATTACTATTAATGTAGATATAGATGACGAGGTGTGAAATGGACTTGAATCAATTTGATGTGAATCAATGTATTGACAGACTGGATGCCATCTTTCGCAGAGCGGGCGATCTACAGTCGCCGCATCGCACGCGCATCGTCGACGTGCCCAATGGGGCGGTATGGAATGATGTCTCTACGCGTTTCATGCCGACGTTATTCGACGTCGTCGATTTGGAATTTCAATGCGCCAGCGATGCATTGTGTACAGAACAAGCGCTTTGGCGGGTTATCGAAGACCAGCAAATGCCGTTGTTGCTGCGCGGCGTGACGACGTTTTGGCGGTTTAGGGGCGATGGAGAGCTCAAGCGCTTATTGCGCGACTTGGTCAACTATCGCCCGAAATATCCGCTCGTCGTCGTGAGTTATCAATGCAAGACGATTTTAAATGAAATCGTCGACGAACGATCGCGCGATTGCGTGATGATAGTAAGCGGGAATCCAGCGCCAATTCCGTCGATCATCGTCGTCGACGGCGATTCGCCGTTGTCGAGGTCGACATTGGCGGGCAGAGGTTATCGAATGGCGAATGGGATTCGAAAAGTGCCGGGTTTAATCGAAGATCCAACGAGCATCGATTCGGAATCGGGGCTCGGTGTGCGAGCCCCTGCGCCGACGATCGTCGTTTCGTCGAAAATCAAAAAGAGTGACATCCCCAATTGTATGTATTCGTGCAAGTGGATCGAAGACGGTTTCGACAAGTTGCAATTTTGCGATAATTCGTTGCAACAACTCGATCGCACATGGGGGGCGGCTACACAATGGCAACGCGTCTATGAGGGCGTCGCTCGGGTGGGGAGTTTTAAGCGCTATGTCGAAACAGTTTTTGGCACGAGCACCGATAAACTCGAAGATTGCCTGGGCAAATATGGGCAAAGCGATGATTATGTGAAATGGCTTTATTGGGTGGCGCTCAAGCGATGGAGGCCGGAATCGGAATACTTGGCGCGTTGTGTGCAGGTGTGCGATGGCAAACGAGGTCAATCTCTTATAGAGTGTTTATATCGCGAATTTGCCAGCATGTATGATTCTGTGCCAGAAGATGAATTGGAGAAGGGCAAATTTGAACGCGATTTTGACGAGCGAAAGAGATTATTGCAACAATGTGGAAGGAGCATAGTTTGTGAAGGATCGAGATTTTGCGAATGGATAGGATACAAAGGCGAAGGCGCCTTTGATGATTTGACGGGGTTGACGCCAAGCGAGTGTGAATATGGCTTGAAATGGCTATGTAAGTATGGTGCAGAGCTATCGAATGAGGCGATATTAGGTCGCCTAAAACGCGTCACACCGCGATTGTATGATTATTTGTTGCCCTACGACAATTATCGTAGCAAAGGTGTGAAAGCAGAAGATTTGCAAGCGATAAAATCGTATTTCGAGGCCTATAAGCGCCAAGTCGTCGTCAATCGCGTCGACGAATCATTTATCGAAACGGTCAACGCCGAAGGATCGACGCATCGGCGCTATGCATTGTATCCACCGCGCGATATATATGTCGACGAAATCGTGAAACGGAGTCGAAGCGAAAAGGTCTTTGTGTATTTAGTCGACGCGCTCGGGACGGAGTTTTTGAGCTACATCGAACAAAAGTGCAAGCGTCAAGGCTTAAGCATGAGTTCGAATTTGGCTCGGGCAAAATTGCCAACGGTGACATCGGTCAATTACGGCGCATTGCGAGAGCGATTGACAGAGAAATCGATATTAAATCAATATGTCGGTGAGATCGACGATATCAAACACAACCGGTCGAGTGTTCAAACAAATCCCGAGGGCATACCGTTGCATTTGTATAAAGAGCTCGACGCGATCGATAGGTTGTTTGCAGAAGTCGTGGTTCAATTGACGACGGCAGGCGTGGCGAGTGTATGGTTTGTGCCCGATCATGGCGCAACGCGCCTGGGCGTGATTTATGGCGGTTCAAAACGCTATAGTGCGTATGTCGGAGACGAAAAGATCGAGGGGCTGAGTCATGGGCGCTATTGTCATCGCCATCGCGCGGCGATCGAATCGGGCTATGCCATCGAGTCAGACGACGGCAGCTATCTCGTTTGCAGCAATTACGATAGGTTTGGCGGGCGACAATCGTGTGAATTCGAAGTGCATGGCGGTGCAACGATCGAAGAAGTCATCGTTCCGATTATCGAAATACGGAATCCAAACGCCAAAGAAGAATTTATTGTCAAGACGCCGACAGTCTTCGTCGATAACGATCGGCCAGCGATTGTCGATATCTATTCGGTGCAAAGACACGATCGATTGTCGTTGCGAATCGATAGCGGCCCTTGCACAGGCAGGCTCTACGAAGCGATGAGCCGCGATGGGAAAAACTTTTCGGTTTCGACGAGTATATATTCGCCCGGTATTTATATGTTTAGCCTCTTCGATGGTGAGCGATGGCTGGCGGGTGAATTGCAGTTCGAGGCTCAAGCTCGCGGTTTTGTCGAAAATGAAGACAGCTTCTTCGATTGATAATATCGGTAAATGATGGAGAAATATATGTGTGAGGATGTCGTCAAAAACAAGTTGCTGGAACACTTCCGCAACATGATCGTGAAAAAAGATCCGTCGCGTTCGAAAGCGTATGAAGCGATTGGCGTGACGTCGTTTTTACGCGATTGGTTGACGAAAAAATATGCCGATTCCGATGGAAATTGCAAATTTGAGCAGATCGAACAATTTGTGAAAACGTATTTGCCACAACCGACGCAGTGGCAAGCATTGAAAGCACGATTGGTCGATGGCGAACCCGTGCGATTGCTCGCCAAGATAACGGTCGACATCGACATTGCCACGGGAGAGCGATCGTTTGGTTTGTCACATTATGGTTTGTCGTCGAAAGATACGCTCATTGCCGACGACGTCTGGGAACAAAACCGCGAATCATTCGTTCGAACGACGGAAGTATGGGGGCAAATCGAATTGCGCTATTGCAAACTCGACGACGATGAAGGCAAAATCGTTTTGACGAAATATAGCGACTTTTGCCCTTATACACTCGATGTCGATGTCTATAAGGAGAAGCGCAGGGCGTTTACGGTCGAAGAGTGGATCGACGTCGTCTTGGGGGCAGTCGATTACAATCCAGCGGGTTATAAGACGTTCAAATCGCGTATGGGAATGTGCAAACGCCTGTTGCCGTTTATTGAAAAGAACGTCAATCTCATCGAACTCGCTCCGAAGAGCACGGGGAAATCGTATCTCTATGGCCAAGTGAGCAAAAACGTATGGGCGGTTTCGACGGGAACGGTATCGAGAGCGCAATTGTTTTACAACGTTGCCAAAAAGCGATATGGGCTCGTCGCATGCCACGATTGCGTCATTCTCGACGAAGTCAATAAGATGACATTCCCAAATCCAAGCGAATTGCAAGGCGCATTACAAGGGTATTTGGAAAACCGATCGGTGAGAATTGACGCGATTCAATTTACATCGGATTCGGGTTTTGTCATATCGGGGAACATTCCCTGCGATTCGATGGATATCGAATCGAATATGATGAAATACTTGCCAAGCGTATTCAATGAAAGTGCGCTCATCGATCGATTTCATGGCTTTATCGAGGGTTGGGATTTGCCGCGTCTATTGGAAGAGCAAAAGGCTTCGTCGTGGAATCTCAACACCGAGTATTTTACGTCGATTATGCATTTGATGCGGTCGGATGGGAGTTATCGCCGGATCGTCGACGATTTGATCGAAGTCGGGAAAGATGCCGATATTCGGCACTTAGAAGCCGTTAAACGGTTGACGACGGGATTTCTCAAATTGTTATTCCCGCACGTTCAATCGGTCGACGACGTCGACCGCGACGAGTTCAAAAAGTATTGCCTCGATCCAGCGATTCACATGCGCACGATTATATGGAAACAATTGTGTTTCATGGATCGGGAATATCGAAAAACATCGATGCCCGAATTGCATGTGAAAGAGTGACCATTTTTTTTGCCTATATCGAGCCCGTCGGATCGCAGAGGGGGGAGATGGGCGATGTATGGTTTGAATATTATGAAAAAGAAGATAGAAAAATGTTGTATATGTGGCGCGACGCCACTGTCGCGCGATGTCGTTGGCATTAACAAAAAGTTGCGCAGTCCAAAGATCGATCAATTCTATTGCCTCGCTTGTTTAGCCGACTATATCGGCGTCGATGTCGAGACGATTTTGGCAAAGATCGAACAATTTAAAGAAGAGGGCTGCACGTTGTTTGCATAGAATGCAAAAAAACGGCGACGACACTTATGTCGCCGCCGTTTATTATGTGAATTCGCTTTAGTACAACGGTATCGGATTATTCCGAATCTTTGCACATGCCTGTTTCTTTATCGCATTCACACTTTCTGATATATTCTTGTTTAGCAACGACGCCACTGTCGGTTGCGATGCAATCAATCGTGATCTCGCTCGTAGCATCATCGCTACATGTAGTTCTTTGTACACCAATTGGAGCGTCTTTGCCACATTCTTCTTTGTAGCAGAGAACTTCAGCATTGCCGAGTGTAGCACATTTTTGGCCTTCTTCGCACAATGCCTTAGCTTCGTCGTTGCAGACGCCATTGGTGCCAACAGGCTTGCAACTCTTTTCGTCATTGCAACCGAGTGAACATGTGGCGTCGTATTCAAACTTTCGGAATGTGTTGTCGCTCATCTTTTTAACGATCGACCACGATAGTATATGTTCATCATCCTTGGTTCTACAGAAGTATTCAGCATCCTTTTCTGCCGTGGAGTCGACGACGTCATCTTGCCCTTTGAAACAACCAGCAACTGATTTGTCTTCGGCAACGAGGCAAGCTTGATCGCTACCACATTGCGTATCGATGACAAAGCCAAAGCCCATTGCACACTCGAAGGCAACTGTTTTTTTGGTTTTTTCGTCGGTCTTGCAAGTCGCTTTGAACGTCTTGGGATCGCATTTGTCGCCAGCTTTGAGCGTGGTCGAGGGCTCATTGCTGTCGGACGAGGAATCGTCGCAAGCCATGGCGAGGAAAGCACAAGCAATGATGGGGAAGAGTAGTTTACGCATAGCATAATCCTTATAGCGTCAATCGTTGCATTGTTGCGGAGACGCAGTTAGTGTGTAGGTTGAGGTATAACATATACCTCCAAGAGACCGTGCATTATGACTGAAAAAGATTCGATGTCAAATTTTTCATCTATTTTGTGAGAATAAATCGGAAAAGGCGAACATTTGAGTTGGAAATTGCGATGTATTGATGCTTTTTGGAATATGAACGCAGTGTATAGATTTGTGAGGCGTATTTGCCGCAGGCAAATAGCCGAACCGCGGAGCGTATTGCCCCGCAAGGGGCAATAGCGTAGCAGCGTAGCCGTATTGCCCGCAGGGCAATAGGCGTAGCCCGTAGCCGTATTGCCCGCAGGGCAATAGGCGAGGCACAAAAAAAACGCATATATATCGAAGGGTATACGTGCGTTTGAAATTGTATAAAGCGCGATAACGCGTGTTTATCGGTGTTTGCGGGTTTGTGGAGGCAATGCGCAGGTTGATATAAACGATTGCATTGCCATCGTCGAAGTATTGAAACTAGGCGTTGTGATAGAGCGCGTCGAGAGTGTCGGCGAATCTCTTTTCGATTTCGCGTCGTTTGATTTTGAGAGCGGGTGTGAGTAGGCCGTTGTCGATGGTGAATTCGTCGAGGATGATGGCGAATTTTTGTGGTCGTTCGTAGCCGCGGAAGTCGGCGGTGGTGGTTTTGAGTTCGTTGGCGTAGAGGTCGCGGAGTTTTGGGTTGTTTTCGAGTTCTTCGTTGGTGGCGTTTTGTAGTTTGTTGTCGGCCTTGAATTTCTCGATGGCTTCGGGGGTTGGGTTGATGAGTACGACGTTGTATGGTTTTGCTGAGCCGAAGACGACGCTGAGGTTGATGGCGGTGGAGTTGTTGATTTTTTCTTCGAGTGCGCTTGGAACGACGTATTTGCCGTTTTCGAGTTTATATTGTTCTTTGACGCGGCCAGTGAGCCAGAGGAAGCCGTCGTCGTCGATGTAGCCCATGTCGCCGGTGTGCAGGCGGCCTTGTGGGTCGATGGCTTCGGCGGTGGCGGCGGGTGCGTTGTGGTAGCATTTCATGACCGAGGCACTCGAGATGACGACTTCGCCGCATTTGTCGTCGGTGGTGTCGAGTGCGTCGTTGTCGTGTGAGATTTCGATTTTGACTTCGGGGAGTGGGTGTCCGACGCTGCCGATGCGCGTGTGGCCGGGGGTGTTGACGGCGACGATGGGGGAGTGTTCGGTCATGCCGTAGCCTTCGAATATTTTGATGCCGAAGCCTTCGAAGAACGAGGCGACTTCTTCGGAGAGGGATGCGCCGCCGGAGATGCAGAAGCGGAGGGAATTGCCAAACGCGGCGCGGATTTTCGAGGCGACGACTTTGTCGAAAATGGCGTGTTGGAGCTTATCGAATGGAGAAAGTTTCGATTTTAGGGATTTTTTTGCAATTTCTTCGGCTTTTCCGAAGAGCGTGCGAGTGATGGCCTTTGTTTCGGCTTTGAGATGGACGGTGTCGTAGATTTTGTTGAAGATTTTTGGGACTGAGACGAGGACGGTAGGATTGACCTCGACGAGGTTTTGGGCGATGGTTCGGTTGGATTCGACGAGCCCGATGGCGGATCCGACGCATGGGAAGATGACGAGTTCGACGGTTTTGCCGAAGGCGTGAGCCCATGGGAGGAACGAGAGCGTGCGGTCGGTTTCGTAGATGGGGAAGCAGGTGGCGGTGCAGCGTGCGTTGACGACGATGTTTTTGTGGGTCAGTTCGACGCCGCGCGGCATACCGGTCGTGCCGCTCGTGTAGATGATATCGGCGAGGTCGTCTTGGGAGAGATCGGGGTCGATATCGTAGAGTTCTTCGGATTTTTCGATAATTTTTGAGAGTTCATCGTCGGGGGCGATGGTCGAGGGATGCGTGGTGTAGATTTTTTTGAGCGAGGGGCAGTTGAGACCTTCGATTTTTTCGCGGATGGAGTCGTTGCTGACGACGGCAAGGGTGGGTTGTGAGTCGCCGAAGATGAATTCCCAGTCTTGGATTTTTTGGACTTCGTACATGGGAACGACGACGCCCCCGAGTCCGTAGGCGGCGTAGACAGTGAGGGCGAATTCGACGGAGTTATTGGCGATGATGGCGACGCGGTCGCCGCGTTTGAGGCCTTCGCGTCGGAAGATGGCGCGTAGTTTGCGCATTTGAATGTCGAATTCCGAGAAAGTCATCCACGTATAGACGCCGTTTTTTTTGACGCCCAAGAAGGGGCGTTCGCCAAAGCGATGAATGGCTCTTGCCATGAGTTGGGCAAGCGTTTTGCCTTCGAAGTCGGCGACATCGGCGCGTTTTTGTGTTTCGAGGTTTTCCATATTCGTACCAAGGGGGCGCACACGTGGTGCGCAAAAAGATGAGTTAGCGAAAAAAAAGCGCTCAAATCGTAGAATTTGGGCGCCTAGAGAGGATTGGATGCTCAGAGGGCATCGATGCGAAGTTTGGCGTCGTGAATGATGTCGACGTCGCCATATTTCTGAATGAGGGCGTTGAGGAGGTTTCGGGCATCGTCGACGAGCATGAGAGAGGCGTAGAAGTTGATTTCTTGGATCGACTCTTCGACAGTTTTTCGGTCTTGTGGAGGAATGCCGGCTGGGGCTTGTTGTTGGACGACGGGGATTTGTGTTTGCGCGACGGGGATTTGAGCCGACGGCTGGCGTGGAATGCCGACTGGGGCTTGAGGTTGCACGACGGGAATTTGAGCCGACGGCTGGCGTGGAATGCCGACTGGGGCTTGTGTTTGCGCGACGGGAATTTGAGCCGACGGCTGGCGTGGAATGGCAGGGATTTGGCCGGATGGTTGGCGCGTGATGTGGGAGAGTTGCGCCGAGGGCGGCGAGAGCTGTGCCAGCGCTGGCGATTCGATGACGGTGGTGGGGAGATTGCCCGTTTGTCGGCGATGAGCCCCAGAACTGAAGCCGGCGGCGTTTGCGCCATTGCTGCGCGCTGTGATGGCGTGATTATGCATCGGGTCGATGCTTCGCTGCGAAGGCGAGCTTCCGAAAGCGTTGTTTGGGGTATTGGACACGGAACCCATCAGGGAGGCTGTTTCGAAAGCTGTCGAAGGTGCAGCGATGGTGGCTCGCGTCGATTGACGCGATGGGACGTGAGCTGGCGCACCTGGCGTTGCTTGCGATCGACGCATCCAAGCCGGGAGCGGCTCGGCGATGGTCGCGCTTGGAGAATGAGCCTCTTGGGGTTCTGATCCGGCGTCGCCAAAAATGCCGTCGAAAGCGTTATCGAGGTCGTTGGAGAGCGTGCGGCCGATTTGAGAAATCGAGTTGTGCGGATTGCCTTGTGCGTTGGCATGAGGCTTGGGTGGAACGCTAGGCGTCGCCGGGCGCGATGGAATCGCGGGTTGTGGAACCGATGGCGTCGTCGCCGAGCGTGGTTGGGCATAGCTCCCCGAATCGGCATGACTTCGCTGAGGCATGCCATTGAAAACGCCCGAATTTGGCCGTTGTGGTGGTTGTTGTATGCCACTGAATGCGCCCGAATTTGGCCGTTGTGGAGGTTGTTGTATGCTGCTGAATGCGCCCGAATTTGGCCGCTGTGGCGGTTGCTGTATGCTGCTGAATGCGCCCGAATTTGGCCGTTGTGGTGGCTGTTGTATGCTGCTGAATGCGCCCGAACTCGCGTGCGTGCGTTGAGCGCCGGCGACGGCGACCGGTACGGCATTGGGCTGGCTGAGTGCTGGCGTACCTTGGGCAAACTGCTCGGGCGACATGTTGACCGATGGTGCGCGTCGCGGTAGCGGAGGCGGAGCTTGGAACGGCGGCTGTGAATTGACGGCGGCATTGAGCTGGGCGACGGGAATGCGCGGATTGGAAACGCCCGACGATTCGGGGGCCTGCATGCCGTATTGGGCGGGATCGAGCCCAAAGACGAGCATGAGATTGAAGTTTTCCCAGGCGCGCGGCGTGCACTGTTCGGCTCTCAATACGTGGCGCACGGCTTCGTCGATGTCGGTTTCGAAGAGGGCGCGCGCGATTTTTCGCTCGATTTGGGCGAGCATGACGAGGTCGCCGTTTTGCTCGAGGATTTGTGCGAGTAGCCGCAGGGCGGGGAGGTGTTGTTCGTTGCCGGCGACGATTTGCAAGCACAATGTTTGGGCGGCGTCGGCGTTTCCTCGATTGTAGTAGAATAGGGCTTCGTCGTATTTAGACTGGAGCATGCGGTCGAGTGCGCTCATTTGTGGGGCTTGAGCCGCTTGCGCCGCTTCTTGGAATGCCTCGTCGGTATAGACGCGGCTTGGAATGCCGTTTTCGTCGACTAAGCTGAGCGCCGAATCGGAGAGCATGGGGATTTCGCTATCGTCGAGGGCGGCGATGATTTCGGGATCGTTGGGGGCCATCTTTTGGGCTCGCAACCAGACCGATTCGATGAGATCTTCGCGTTCGTCGTTGGCGATGTATTGTTTGGCGAGGTCTTTGAGCTCTCGGACGGCATCTTGTGTTCGCCCCGTCTTCGTATAGCACGTGATGAAATGCTCGCGGATTGCGGGGGTTCGCTCGTTCGAGGGCAAAACCGAGAGCATCGTAATCGCGTCGTTGAATCGGTTCATGCGAATATAGATGCCGGCAAGGGCTTGCAGAACTTCGGCATCTTTGGGCGCAATGCGCAAGTATTCGCGCGATGTCTGAATATAATCGATGTATTTTTCTTTGCTCAAGAGCTGGGCTAAAGCTAGCGAATATTGACGTTTTGCGTCGTCGGTATCGCCATCTCTTTGGAGCATTTGCGCGTAGCGAATGCGAGTTTGGACGTTTTCGCCATCGACTCTGACCATCGTCTGCAAAATGCGGGCATAGGTGCGATGATTCTGGCTTTTTTCGGCATTGGCGAGGCATTTTTCGAGCTGGTTGACGGCTTCGTGTGGTAGCCCCAAAGCGCTGTAGATCTCGGCCATGCTCATGGCGATATCGTCGGAATTGGGATTGCAATGTTGCGCTTGCTTGATGATGGCAAGTGCCTTCTGATACGCCCCTTGATTGCGATATTGCTCAAATATCTTGACGTAAGCATTGCTCGCTTCGTCCATCTTGCCGACGCGTTCATAACTCGAAGCTATCAGCAGTAGCACGCGGAGGTCGTTTGGCTCTACGTCGAGAATTTTCTGAAACTCGCGAATCGCTTTTTCGTGTTGGTCTTTATCGGCGTATTTTTGAGCAGCGGCGAGGGTTTTTTCTTTATCAAAAGCCACGTTACAAACCTTTTCTCGATTCACGTCAAAGTTTATGCGCTTGGTGGATCGAGTTTTCGACGCACCTGCGCACAGATAAACTTACATCTATTTTACTATATTGCCGACAGTTTTTCGTCAAGAAGCATATGTTTCTGGCGAGTGTATCTGACCTCCCCCCTCTCCATAAATGGAGAGGGGGAGAATTCGCCCGCGTTGTAGTCCTTGCCCTTCTTGATGCAGTCGTTGGTCAGTATGGAGAGGAAGGGGGCGGGCATGTACTGGGCGAATATCTGCTCGATCACGTTGCTGCCGGCGACCTTGATATCCACGAAGTACTTTATCTGCTTCTTGTAAGCCTCAAAGAACTCCTCATAGCTGTTGAAGTCCTTGGCAAAGCCGGTGTGCAGGCCCAACTGATGGCCGCCCACGTGATCGTAGCCGTCGTAAAGGGTGAGCTCAAGTATCTTGGGCAGGTTGAAGTAGCCAATCTGCTTGTCCGCGCCGATGTCCAGCGTGCGGAT
>OQWM01000430.1_pt1 | contig 26361 bp, 22 predicted proteins | sample 1691531 | NCBI WGS metagenome assembly OQWM01 (sample SAMN03418257, study PRJEB22391) | human gut metagenome | biome: human-gut; feature: organic feature; material: feces | host: Homo sapiens | place: Tanzania | collected 2013-01
AGGGCGATGCCCTGGGCTAGGAGCTTTTGGGCCTTCAGCCCGTACTTGAATCACAAGCGAAAGTTCAGTAAATGATTTAAAAAAAACGGTTGCTGGAGATTAAACGAACACTAATAAAGCGAATCTACACGAAGATTTAGAAAGGTAAAAGGGTAAAAAAGTAAATATTGAATTAACATAAATCAAATAAACCGTTGCTTGAGGTAGTGTGTAGTGTTTAATGGGTGTGCGACATTCTCAAGCAACGGTTTATTTTGGTTTATTGCCTGCCATTTTCTTCAGAGGCGTGAGCGCATCTGCCATCTGTGGCTTGTCCAGACTATCGAGAGTCACACTCTCGTAAAGGATGGGCAAGACGCAGATGGCAAGCTCTGCTGAAGAAAATGACAGGGGTTTATAAGGTTTATGTTTAAAAAAACATCTAAACATTAAACACTATCTATAAAATAATAGACTTTATAAGCTCGCCACGGCTTCAGCCAACTGCTTAAGGGCTTGGGCGAGGATGCTGCGAGGAGTGCCAACATTCAGTCGCATAAAGCCACGACCGGCACTTGATTGCTGATGCAATGGCGCATAAGGATTTTGAGCAGTATCGAAGATTTCGCCATCGTTGAGAGCCAAGCGAGCTTTATTGACAAAGAGGTCTTGCAGGTCGTCGTGGTTGAGGTGCAATGGTCGGCAGTCGAGCCAAACGAGGAAGGACGATTCAGGGCGAATGACCTTGATGCCAGGGATGTGAGCCTTGAAGAACTCTTCGGTAAACAGGATGTTTTGCTCAATATACGCCAACATCTGCTGTCGCCATTCTTCACCATACCGGAATGCTGCTATTGTGGCAATAGGAGCAAAGACGTGAGGTTCGTTAAGCTCGTTGGCTCCCATCCAATGGAAGAGGCGCTGACGCAGTTCCGGGTTTGCCACGATGGCATAAGAGCTCACGATGCCAGCCATGTTGAAAGTCTTGGTAGGCGCTTGGAATGTGATACTTATTTCTTCTGCCTCCTTGCTTACTGTGGCAAAAGGAATATGCTTGTGACCAAACAAGGCGAGGTCGGCATGTATCTCGTCGCTCATCACGATGACTCCATGCTTATGGCAGATTTGTGCCACACGCTCAAGAGTTGCTCTGTCCCATTGTATTCCACCAGGATTGTGAGGATTGCAGAGTATCATCATCTTGCAGCCAACGATGTTTTTCTCCAGACCTTCGAAGTCCATCTGATAGAACGAACCATCGGTAGATTCTTTCAGCTGATTGAGCACCACCTGTCGGTTGTTTCCCTCAATGGTCATGCGGAAAGGATGGTAGACAGGAGTCTGAATCAATATCTTATCGCCAGGCTGTGTGAATGCATTTATAGCCATACCTATTCCCTTCACAACACCAGGCACATAGGTGAGCCATTGTGGCTCGACGTGCCAGCCGTGATGGTCGGCAATCCATTTGCACACGGTAGGCCAATATTCTTTTGGTTCGATGGTGTAGCCGAAAACAGGATGCTCTAAGCGGTGCTTTATAGCATCGAGGATAAACGATGGAGTTTCAAAGTCCATGTCAGCCACCCATAGTGCAATCAGGTCGTCGCGTCCGTAGCGTTCCTTGAGCACCTCGTGCTTCAAGTCGCCCGACCCTGAGCGGTCTATTATCTTATCAAAATCGTAGTTCATAAATAATTATTTATCAAGTGCTTGCTTAATATCTTCGAAGAGATCGTTTACATCTTCCAATCCCATAGAAAGGCGGATGGTGGTGTCGAAAATATCCATCTGCTTCTTCTCTTCAGGAGTGAAGCCAACGAAGATTGTAGAGTAAGGATGTATAGCCAACGACTTGTTGTCGAACAGGTTTGTGGCTCTGCGAATTAGGCGCAGGTTGTTGAGGAAGTCGAAACATTTCTGTTCTGATTCAAGGTCGATGGTGAGCATTGCTCCAAATGGCTTGCCAAGCGAAAGACCCGGATAGTTTACTCGTTTCACCTGTGGCAGTTGCTGCAAAGCCTTAGCAAGGTCCAAGGCATTTTGTGCCTGCTTCTGATAGCGCACATTGAGAGTCTCGAGTCCGAGAGTCTGCATGTAAGCCACTTGCGGAGTCATATAGGTGCCGAGATTGAACAGGAATTCAAAGCGGATGCGCTGGTTCACCTCTTTAAATGTGCCGAAATCAAGAATCAGTCCGCCAAGCGATGTTGCTCCACCACTAATATACTTTGTGCTCGACAGCACCTCTACATCAATACCCAATTCGCGAGCATCGATATCTGTGAAAGGCACGGCTGTGGTGTCGACGATGAGTGGCAATCCATGCTTGTGAGCCACCTCAGAAAGTTTTTTAATGTCAACTATCTCGAGCTGCGGATTGGTGATGTATTCAGCAAAGATGAGACAAGCATCGTCGGCAATAATCTTGTCGAGAGAGTCGGTATCTGTAAGGTCGGCAACCTGAGCTTTCACGCCAAGGCGAGCAAGGGTTTTTGTTATGAGAGCGAAAGTATTGCCGAAGAGGTGGTTTGAAGTGACGATAGTCTTACCAGCTTCAGCAAACACCATAAACGTGTTGAGAATAGCAGCCATTCCTGTGTTCATGGCAAAAACATTCTCAGCCCCAGAAAGAGCCTTTACTCTGTTTTCGAAATGAGTAACCGTAGGGTTCATCACTCGCGAATAGTCAGGCTCCAGCACCCTACCCGAGAAAGCCTCCGTCATGTCGTGGGCTGTATCAAACTCATAGGCTGCTGTGTTGTAAACCGGAAACGATAATGATCCATAAGCATCACGTTTCTGAAAAGGGGTGTGAATAGCTTTTGTTTCTTTTCTCATAAAAATGTGTATGGTTGTTTTTGAAATTTTTTATACAATAATGATTACCTCCAGCTTTTTCGGGGCCAAAGGTAATCATTATAGATGAAATATAGTAATATTTTCTATTAATTCTCTCTTATTTTTTATGAGTCTGTCGCCATGTGTGCGCATACTATCTATCTGTGGCACTACAATCTCGTAGAACACCCTCACAATCGACCTGCCGTGGTATTTTATATCACATAAAAGCGTTAATCCGAATACCACGAATGTGGGATAAACCCTTAATGTTGGAGGTTTAAACGAACACTAATATCTCGAATCTACACAAAGTTATAGAAAAGTAAAAAGGTAAAAGGAAAATATTGAATTAACAAAAACGAAAAACAGCCTTCAGGCAAGGGACGAACCCTATGTCTGAAGGCTGCTTGATTGTAATCCCCCACCCTATATCGCATAGGGCGCAAGATTGCTAATATGCTTATGCTGTTTTCTTCTTTACTACTAATGAGCCAACGATGCTGACTACGAGGACTAAGACAATGAATACCAACGACCAAACGGCATCGATTTCGATGAAGTCGTGGATGAGGAGCTTGATACCTATGAAGAGCAGGAGGAATGAAACTCCTGGTTTTAAGAGCCAGAACTTGTCGGCTACGCCTGCCAAGAGGAAGAACATGGCACGCAAGCCAAGGATGGCAAAGATGTTGGAGAAGAATACCGCGTAAGGGTCGATGGTGATAGAGAATATGGCAGGAATGCTGTCGAAAGCAAACACAAGGTCGCTAAACTCTATGAAGACGACGGTGATGAAGAGAGGGGTGATGAAGAGTTTGCCGGCATTGCGCACAAAGAAATGGTCGCCCTGGAATTCGCTTGTGACACGGAAATGGCGCGATAGGAATTTTACTACAGGATGGTTGGCAACATCGACTTCTTCGTCTTTCTTTTTCTCGAAAAACATCTTAAAGCCACTATACACAAGGAATAGACCAAAGACGGTGAGAAGCCAAGAGAAACGAGTGACGAAGGCTGAGCCAAGGAAGATGAATATGCAGCGCAAAACGATGGCTCCAAAGATACCCCAGTTGAGCACATGCTGGTATTCCTTTTTGCTAACGCCAAAGGATGTGAAAATCATCATCATAACGAAGAGATTGTCGACAGAGAGTGTTTTCTCGAGCAGATAGCCAGAAATGTAGGAAATGGTCATGTGGTGGCGATATTGCTGTAGGCTCCACTCGAAGTCGTCGGGATTGAGTTTGATGTGGGATGCGTATTTCGTGGTAACGGCTTGCAGGTCGCTGAAATTGTTGATGCCATGGACTAAGTCGCCATGGAACCATAGGAATACTGAGAACAAGAGGGCAAGGATAATCCAAACGGCTGTCCAGATTCCTGCTTCTTTCATTGAAACTTCGTGTGCTTTCTTATCGATGACGAGGGTGTCGAGAAGTAGGATTGCGATGACAAAGATTGTAAAGCAACCAAAGAATATTAATTCTGCTAAATGCATAAGTGTGAGAAATAATGGTATTAAAATAAATTATACGGTGCAAAGGTAATAAAAATATAGGGAGATGATGATGGATTTTAGATAATTATTGTTACTTTTGTAACCTTAATCTCTAAAAATAAACAAAATGAACAAAACTCAACTTGCTGCCGCTGTGGCAGAGAAGGCTGGCATCTCGAAGGCTGATGCTGCAACTTATGTGAACATGGTGTTAGGCGCAATAGCTGATAATATATGCGAAGGCGATGGCGAGGTTTCGATTCCTGACTTCGGTAGATTTTTTGTTAAGGAAGTGCCAGCACGCCAGGGTATGAATCCACAGACAAAGGAGAAGATTACTATCGAAGCGCATAGCAAGGTGGTATTTAAGCCATCAGACAACTTGAGCATTTTCTCAAGAAAGCATGGATAAAGATGTATAAAAGAATCAGCCTCACCCCCAAGAAGTAGGGAGTGAGGCTGTTTTGATTTATTTATTTCTTCAAGCTCTTTTTGGTTTTAAGAGCTGGAATTTTGATTTTTTCTCCTGCTTTGAGTTCGCGATAGCCACCATTGACTGCTTCGAGGTAGCATTCCATACCTGGACCGAGGTAGGTCTTGCTGAGAGAAGACATGGTTTGACCAGCTTTGACCGTAACGGTGTTGGCAATGCCTGTGATGACATAGGCACCTGTGCGAACACGAGGATCTTTGTCGTAGGCTGACTGCGAAGGGATAGAAGGCGCAGGCTTGGCAGCAAGAGCCTTAGCTTCTGCGGTTGGCTTGGTTGCAGCCTTTGCTTCCGCCTTAGGTTCGGGCTTTGCTTCTGTTGCCTTAAGATTATTCTCCTTGTCAGCTTTTTGTGCAGCCTCTATCTTCTGCTCGTTGGCTGCCAAGATGTTGTCTGCCTCGTCATTAGCGGCAGGCTGATTGGCTGCAGGAGCTGGCGACATGTGAGTCTTCATCATGCGGTCAGCAAGAGTTGCTGTTTGGGTTTCGAGGTGTGCGATACGATTGTCGCGCTTTTCGATCTGCGAGAACATGTAGACGAAGCCTGCTACGGCAAGAACGACTACGCAAGCTAACGAGGATGCAAGAACTATGATTGTATTCTTGTATGACTTTGATTTAGCTTCAAGCTCGTCGGTATCGGATTCAGAATCTTCGACTGCTGGAGTTGGCTCTGCTGTTGGAGCTGGCTCAACAACAGGAGCTGGCTCGACAATTGTAGGCTCAGGCTCAACTGCAGGAGCAGGCTCAGGCTCTATTGCAGGAGCAGGCTCAGGCTCAACTATTGGCTCAGGTTCTACAGCTGGCTCTGGCTCAACTGCAGGAGCTTGCTCTACAACTGCTGGTGCTGGCTCTTCGGCTTCTGTATTGTCGGCTTCGTGTTTAGCGTCGATTTCGGAGAAGTCGACACCATCGTTGACGATGACGGTCTCGAACTGAGCGAAAGGAGCGTTTACGAGGTCGCGCATAACAGCCTCTGCTGTGAACGAGATTTTGTCTCTGCCCTCGATGACGATGGCTTCGCCTGTATTGACATCCACGCTCTTACGGGCGCTAACGGCTTGGACCTTGAATGTGCCAAGACCTTTTACCTTTACTGATTTATCATTTTTTAGTCCGTCGTTGATAACACCAACAAACTGGCGGATAAACAATTCAGCCTCGGTACGCTTAAGCCCGTGTTTCTCCATAAGCTTAGAGGCGAGTTCAGTGATTGATACTTTACTCATCTTGCAATCCTCCATTCTTTAAGTTTTCTTTAATAGAAGCTATGGGCTTGAAGTTGAGAACGAGCTTTGGCGGCACAAGCATGCGCTGCTGGGTGCCAGGGTTTACCACTACCCTTTCCATGCGTTTCTTAACTTCGAAGGTGCCGAAGTTGTTGAGGTAAACACTATCGCCTTCGGTGAAACGGATTCCCATTTCATCTACCAATGTGCGGACAAGCTTCTGAGTGTCGGTCTGAGAATATCCTGTCTGTTGTGCTAGTTCAGCAATTAGTTCCTTATTATTCATATTTAATATAAAGAGATTAAAGAATGAGGGGTGAGAGAGGGATGAGCGATGTTGTAGAAACGACATCGGACAAGGGCGGAGGGAGCGATTATACTACTCTTCCATAGAGGTCGAACTCCTCGCTGGAGGTGATTTCTACATCGTAGAAGCAACCGGTGCGGAGAGTTTTGTCGTCGGCCTTGATGAGCACCTCAGGATCAACCTCTGGCGAGCAGAACTCGGTGCGTCCGATATAGTAGTCGCCCTCTTTGCGGTCGATGATGACTTTCAGTACCTTGCCCACCTTCTCGGCTTCGATCTCAGCGCTGATACGCTGCTGGATTGCCATGAGCTTGCTCAAGCGTGCCTGCTTTACCTCATCAGGAACATCGTCGACAAGATGGTCGGCGCTATAAGTGCCCTCTTCGGCTGAATAAGCGAAGGCTCCCATACGTTCGAATCGTGCCCACTTGACAAAGTCGACAAGCTCTTGGAAGTCTTCCTCTGTTTCGCCAGGGAAGCCAACGAGCAAGGTGGTACGAATATGGATGCCCGGAACAGCTTTGCGCATGGCAGCAATGAGATTCATAGTGTCTTGCTTGCTGACGTGACGATGCATGGCTGTGAGCATGTGGTCGGAGATGTGCTGAAGAGCAATATCGATGTATTTGCAGACATTCTTCTTTTGCTTCATAACATCGAGGAGTTCCATAGGGAACTGGTTAGGGTAAGCATAATGGAGACGAATCCACTTGACACCCTTGATGTCTGCCATGTCGGAAATAAGGTCGGCAATATGGCGCTTGCCATCGATGTCGACACCATAATATGTGAGCTCTTGGGCAATGACCTGGAATTCTTTCACACCCTCGGCAACCATGCGTTCTACTTCGGCAAGAATCTCTTGCTTAGGTCGGCTGATGTGTTTGCCGGTGATAAGAGGAATGGCGCAATAAGCACAATGGCGGTCGCAGCCCTCGCTGATTTTGAGGTAGGCATAATGGCGTGGTGTGGTGAGATGGCGAACGCCATTGCACGAAGGCACCTCGGCTTTACCCAGTTCTGTGAGCAACTGCTTATAGTTGAATTTGCCATAGTATTTGTCGACCTCAGGGATTTCGGCTTCGAGCTCGTCTTTGTATCGCTGCGAGAGACAACCCATGACGTAGAGTTTGTTGAGTTTGCCTTCGGTTTTACGCTGAGCAAACTCAAGGATGGTGTTGATGCTCTCTTCTTTAGCATCGCCAATGAATCCGCAGGTGTTGATGACAGCGATTTCGCCCTGTGGACGATTAGAATCGTGGACGCAATGATAGCCGTTGGCTTCGAACTGCTTCATGAGCAGCTCGCTGTCGACGAGATTCTTAGAGCATCCAAGAGTAATAAAGTCTATCTGATTTTTCTTCATTGCAAAGTTTAGTTGTTAAAGAGCGAATCTACGAACTCGCGCTTATTGAACAGCTGGAGGTCTTCCATTTTTTCGCCAAGACCAATGTATTTAACAGGTACTTTGAGCTGGTCGCTAATGCCAACCACCACTCCACCCTTGGCTGTGCCATCGAGCTTGGTGATGGCGAGAGATGTGATCTGAGTGACGGCAGCAAACTGCTTGGCCTGTTCGAAAGCATTCTGACCAGTAGAGCCATCGAGCACGAGCATAACCTCATCAGGAGCCTCAGGAAGAACCTTTTTCATAACATCCTTAATCTTCTTGAGCTCGTTCATGAGTCCAACCTTATTGTGCAAACGACCGGCAGTATCAATCAATACCACGTCGGCACCATTGGCTTTAGCACTCTGCAGAGTGTCGAAAGCAACGGAAGCAGGGTCGGAACCCATCTGCTGCTTAACTACAGGCACTCCTACCCTTTCGCCCCAAATGCAGAGTTGCTCTACAGCAGCTGCGCGGAAGGTATCGGCAGCACCGAGATAAACCTTTTTGCCAGCATTCTTGAACTGATAAGCAAGTTTGCCGATGGTAGTGGTTTTGCCAACACCATTTACGCCCACAACGAGTATAACGTAAGGTTTATGGTCGGCAGGGAGATCCCAATTATCGTTATCCTCTGTATGGTTTTCGCTCAAAAGAGACGCAATCTCGTCGCGAAGAATGCCATTGAGCTCGGAAGTAGAAACATACTTATCGCGAGCCACACGCTCCTCGATACGCTCAATGATTTTCAAGGTGGTATCAACGCCGACATCGCTGGTGATAAGGACTTCTTCGAGGTTGTCGAGCACATCGTCGTCGACTTTAGACTTACCAGCAATAGCACGTGTCAACTTAGAAAAAACACTCTGCTTGGTCTTCTCAAGACCCTGATCGAGAGTCTCCTTCTTTTTCTTGTTAAATAAGCCAAATATTCCCATATACTATAAATTTGGTACAAAATTATACAAAAAACACGACATATCAAAACTAATCAGTTGATTTTTGCGTATTTACATCACTCTAACCACTCTAATGCCTGTCTGCGATTTCTGAGAAAGCATGTAATCGCGGAATAGTTTTGATTCGACCACAACCTTATGGCGAAGCTGAGAAGCATTGAGAAGATGGAGTCCGTCTTTATGCCAAACGGCAATGCCTATATGACTGGTATCCAGTCCTTTCTTGCTGGTGAGCATGACAAGGATGTCGCCATCGTGGATGGTGCGACGGAGCAACGAGGAGTTGTCGATGGAGCGTTTTGGGATGTAGCGAAACTTGCGACCATTGAGGGCTTTTTCGCCTGCTCTGACCTCGGCAATGGCAGGCTTATTACCCTTGAGCATAGGATAAAGATCGACATGGGTGGTCATGAAATCGATGTTAAGGGTTTGCAGCGCCGTGAAAGGTTTAGAAGACGAGGTGACCTCTTTGACAAAGCCAAGCGAAGAATTGTCGTCTATCCATTGGGTGAAATAATGCAGGCGAGAAGGGTAAGACACCCTACCCTGACGATAGCGCACAAGGCGCAGATAGTGGCAATAGTCGGCAAAGGACGTTTTGCCATTCTTGGCGCAGAGAGTAAGTGCAAGAGTGGTTTCGACAAAGGTGGTGCAGTCGAGCTGACGGAGGTTGACTATTAACCGTTCGGTATTGTTGCGCTCGAGAGTTTTAGCCACATAGGGCACACCACAGAACTGTTTGCCAAAATAGGTCATCCAATTGGTGGACGATTTTAGGCGAGAGGCTTCGCGCAGAAGTTTGACAACCTTTGTTGAGTCTGCTTTACTATAATCGACATCAGCCAAGGAATAAGAATGAGCCTTTGGAGAAACCTTGGTGAAGGAATAAGCCTTAGGAGCGGAAAGCAGAAAAAAGAGAAATAAAAAAGAATAGATACGAGTCATTGGAATTACCAAAAATTAAATCCTATATAAACATTCACGCTACCAAAGATGGTGTTGGTGCGGAACTGTTTTTTCTTATAGTTATAAGTATGGAAGATGGCACTTGCACCATAATACCAGCGCATGTTGTTCCACACAAGTCCGAGGCGAGCAACACCATCAAGATTAATATTCTTGAAATCGAAATCGCGAAGGAAGGTGCCGCTATTGGCAACATCGGCTTTGGCTCGCTTGTAGCTCAGAGCAAGCGAGAGCGAGGCATCAAAGAGCCAGTTGCGAGCAAACACCCAGTTGTAAGCATAGCCGCCCGAAATGGAATAATCGAGGAATTCTGCCTTATCGAACATGAGGGCAGAATCAATCTTTGTAGCAGCTATTTCGGTGCCAAGTTTGTCTTCGGCAAGACGCTGAAGTTTGTTCCAATCGATGTCGATGGAATGCTTGGTGTAGCCAATACCAACGAGTGGACTGCCAGCAGAGCGACGCTGAATGGTGCTCTGGCTGTAAGCAGCTGGATATGAGAACTTTTTATGATTAAAGATATAGTAAAGATTAAAGCCCTTGATACTTGCTTTGAAGCCATCGAAACTTATGTCATTCATGGCACGAGTATCAACATCGTTGCCAAGATGCATGGAGCGAATTTTGTAGTTGTCGCCAGTTTTGCGATAGAACAAGTCGACGCCTATCTGATTACTATAGAGCGAGAGGTCGAAATCCTGACGATTGTCGCTACCGCGAAGGTGGGTGAAGTCGACGGTGTAGCCAAGGAAAATCCATTGCCAACCAATATAAGGTCCAATCTTATAAGATGGCTCGGGAGCGAAGTCGATGGTTTGTCCGCTCTTGCTAATAAGCTCGTAGCGCTCGAAGGTGTTGGTGTTTTGAAGCATAGCTGTGAAATTATACTTCTGCTTCTCGATATAGTTAGTATCAACACGCGAAAAATCCTTCAGCTTATCATGCAGACGACGCAGAAAACCCTTCTTCTTTTTCACCGCAGGCGCTGGCAAACTTTCTGCCGACGCTGGCAAACTATCGACAATAGCGATAGTTGCAACGCTGTCTGTAGCATTGCCTGAATCATGGTGTGCAAAGACTGAAAATGGGAAGCACACCAACAAAGACAGCAAACAAAGAAGGATGGAGTATTTCTTCATCGACAATTAGTATTTGCCTAACATTCTGTCCATTACCCAATTTACAGGAGTAGCACTAACGCTGGTACACTCGCAAACGCCAATACCCTGAAGATGACGAGTAACCTCGGTGATTATTGGTAGCTGAACATAAGGAGGATTTGGCACCGTGATACGCTTGTCGCCCTCGCTTGTGACAAGATGGATTGGGTCGTAGTTGAATACTGAGAACGACACCATACCCTTTTCGCCGATGACCTCGATGCGGTCTTCCTTGGCACTATCATGACCAACAAAGCACCAGCTGCCAGAGCCTGGCAATCCGTTTTGGAACATGAAAGCTGCCGAGATAGTGTCTTCGGCTTTATACAGGTTGGCACGGTTGGCATAATAGCCATGAGCACGAGTGATAACGCCAAAGATATGTTGCAAGAGGTCGAGCTGATGAGGAGCAAGATCGTAGAAATAGCCACCACCGGCAATGTCGGGCTGCAATCGCCAAGGCAGCTTGTCGGGAGTATTATAGTCAAGGTCGCGAGGAGGCACAGAGAAGCGAACCTGAACATTTATGACCTTGCCTATTACGCCCTCGTAGATAATCTGTTTTACACGCTGGAAATATGGCAGATAACGACGATAGTAGGCTACGAAACAAGGTACACCCGTTTGTTCAGAGATACGGTTGATGCGGATGCAGTCTTCATAGCTCGCCGCCAAAGGTTTTTCTACATACACAGGTTTGCCTGCCCTCATAGCCATAATAGCAAAGGTGGCATGGCTTGAAGGAGGAGTGGCAATATAAATGGCATTTACGTCAGGGTCGTCGATAAGCGACTGAGCATCCTTATACCATTTGCGGATGTGATGGCGCTCAGCATACGAGCGAGCCTTTTGCTCCGAACGACTCATCACGGCTACTACCTGCGAGCCTTCGATACTATTGAAAGCAGGGCCAGACTTTTTCTCTGTAACCTCGCCACATCCTATAAATCCCCAATTTATCTGTTTCATACTTGCGTTTTATTTGCCCACAAAATTACAAAAAACTATTCATTTATCTATCCAAATATGTTTTTTTTATTAACTTTGCAGAAAATACACAATATTAAATATGGAAATAACAAAGTCGGAATACGTAATCTCCGCCCCTAACGTGAATATGTGCCCTAAGGACACTAAGCCTGAGTATGCTTTCATAGGCCGTTCGAACGTAGGAAAATCAAGTTTGATAAACATGCTGTGTCGCCATAAAGGATTGGCCAAGACATCAGCAACTCCAGGAAAGACACTCCTGATAAACCATTTCATCATAAACAACCAATGGTATTTGGTGGACCTGCCAGGCTACGGATATGCCAAGCGCTCAAAGAGTGTGCAGAAGAAATTGGAGCAGATGATTTCGGGATACATTTTGCAACGCGAACAGCTGATAAACCTGTTTGTGCTTATCGACGTGCGCCACGACCAACAGAAGATAGACCGCGAATTTATAGACTGGTTGGGCGAAAGCGGTGTGCCTTTCTCTATCATCTTTACCAAAGCCGACAAGGTGAGCATGCCTAAGGCAAAGGAGAATGCCAAGAAATGGATGGATGCACTGAAGGACACTTGGGAGGAGCTTCCACCTTATTTTATTACGTCGAGCGAGAAAGCCATTGGACGCGACGAAGTGTTGGATTATGTAGAAAGCATAAATAAAACGCTGGAATAAGAATCATGGCAACACAAACTCCATTTCTCGATGTGCAACATCTGACCAAGAGTTTTGGTGCAGATGTGCTATTCGACGACATTTCTTTTTCTATAGCAGAAGGACAGAAGGTTGGTCTTGTAGCCAAAAACGGTACGGGCAAGACTACCCTACTCTCTGTATTGACAGGAAAAGAAGGTCACGACAGCGGCGACATTATTTATCGCAACGACATAAAGATAGGATACCTTGAGCAAACACCTAAGTTCAACCCCAACGAGTCGGTGCTGGATGCTTGCTTTAATCATCATGGCGACCCAGAAAAGGTGTTGAAGGCTAAGCAGGTGTTGACACAGCTGAAGATTAGAGACCTGGAGCAACCTATGGGGCAGCTATCTGGAGGACAGCAGAAGCGTGTGGCATTAGCGAATGTGCTAATCACAGAGCCCGACTTCATAATGCTGGATGAGCCTACCAACCACCTTGACCTCGACATGATAGAATGGTTGGAGGGCTTTCTGAATCGTGGCAACAAGACGTTGCTTATGGTTACTCACGACCGATTCTTCTTAGACCGTGTGTGCAATATCATCTTGGAACTCGATGATCGCACAATTTATCAATATCGTGGCAACTATGCTTACTATCTGGAAAAACGACAGGAGCGTATAGACAACCGCAGAGCTGAGATTGCAAGAGCAAACAACCTTTATCGCACAGAGCTGGAGTGGATGCGACGTATGCCTCAGGCTCGCGGACATAAGGCAAGATATCGTGAGGAAGCTTTCTACGACTTGGAGCGTGTGGCAAAACAGCGCATCGAGGAACGACAGATTCGACTGAAGGCAAGCAATGTGTATATTGGCTCTAAGATTTTTGAATGCCAATATGTGTCGAAATCATTCAACGACAGCGACCACGAAGTGGTGATACTTAAGGATTTCTATTACAACTTCGCACGATTTGAGAAGATGGGTATCGTAGGCAACAACGGTACTGGAAAGTCGACTTTCATCAAAATGCTGCTTGGACAGGTGGCTCCGGATAGTGGACGATTTGACATCGGCGACACCGTGAGGTTTGGATATTTCTCGCAAGAGGGATTGAAGTTTGACGACCAACAGAAGGTTATCGATGTGATAAAGGATATTGCTGAATACATCGACCTGGGTTCGAGCAGACACATGACGGCAGCACAATTTCTGCAGTATTTCATGTTCACACCTCAGCAACAGCAGAACTATGTGTATAAGCTAAGCGGTGGCGAACGAAGAAAGCTGTATCTGTGTACGGTGTTGATGAAGAATCCAAACTTCCTTGTGCTCGATGAGCCAACCAACGACCTTGACATTCAGACTCTGCAGGTGTTGGAAGAATATTTGCAGGATTTTCCTGGTTGCGTAATCGTGGTGAGTCACGACCGCTATTTCATGGATAAGGTGGTAGACCATTTGTTGGTTTTCAAGGGCGAAGGCGAGATTAAGGATTTCCCTGGCAACTACACACAATATCGCGAATGGCAGAAGTTGCAGACTAAAGAGGAGACTGAAAAGACACCAAAGGCTGAGGCAAAGGTGGCTAAGAAGCCAACAAACAGCAATAACACCACAGAGCGCAAGAAGCTGTCGTTTAAGGAGAAGAGAGAGTTTGAGCAACTGGAAAAAGACATCGAACAGCTGGAAACAGAGAAGAAAGCCATAGAAGAAGCTCTAAGCTCGGGAACGATAAGTGTAGAAGAAATAACAGAAAAAAGTATACGACTGCCTAAACTGCAGGATGAGCTCGACGAGAAGACTATGCGCTGGCTCGAACTGTCGGAAAGGGCATAAAATGAATAGCATTATGAAAACAACACCAGTGCTGCTGCTCACAGGATATCTTGGCAGCGGCAAAACTACTTTGGTAAACAGGATTCTAACAAACAAACGCGGTATTAAGTTTGCTGTTATCGTCAACGATATTGGCGAAGTGAATATTGATGCCGACTTGATTCAGAAAGGTGGCATAGTAGACCAAAAAGACGACTCGCTGATGGCTCTGCAGAATGGCTGCATTTGCTGTACGCTGAAGATGGACCTCGTGGGTCAGCTTCGCGACATCACCAACATGGAGCGTTTCGACTACATAGTTATCGAGGCAAGCGGAATCTGCGAGCCAGCACCTATTGCACAGACCATTTGCTCATATCCTTCGATGGGACCAGAATTCATACAGCATGGCATTGCTAAGCTCGACTGCATAGTAACTGTGGTGGATGCACTGCGCATGCTCGACGAATTTGATGGCGGAAACGACTTACTGAAAAAGAATCTTGAGGAAGACGACATCGAGAACTTGCTGATAGAACAGATAGAATTCTGCAACATGATTCTGCTGAATAAAGCAAGTGAGGTTTCGCCTGCCGACCGCGAAAAGCTTCATCAGATTATTCGTGGCTTGCAGCCAAAGGCTGAAATCATAGATTGCGACTATGGAGATGTAGACCTCGACAAGATTATCAACACCAATATGTTTGACTTCAACTCAGTAGCAACTTCAGCAACATGGATCAGCGAGATTGAAAAGCATCACGATGAGGAGGAGCATGAGGAGCATCATCACGATGAGGACGATGATGAACATGAGGAGCATCATCATCACGAACATGAGGATGAGCATGAACACCACCATCACCACCACCATCATGACCATGACCACGACCACGAAGGTGGCGAAGTTGAGGAGTATGGTATTGGCACATTCGTATACTATCGTAGACAGCCAATGTATCTTGGCAGATTCGACGACTTCGTAGCTCGCTTATGGCCAAAGAATATAATTCGCTGTAAGGGAATCTGCTATTTCAACGATGAGCAGCAGACTTGCTACTTGTTTGAACAGGCAGGACGACAGGTGAAACTAACAAATGCAGGACAATGGTATGCGACAATGCCTGCAGACGAATTGGCAGACCTTATGAAGCGTGAACCAGGATTGGTGCGCGACTGGGATGAGCGCTACGGCGACCGCATGCAGAAGCTTGTTTTTATCGGTCAGAAGCTCGATAAGCAAGCCATCACCGACATGCTCGACGCTTGCTTGGTAAAAGAATAAAAATGATATAAATAATGAATGCTTAATGCCACTGATTGTGGCTTAGGCATTCATGCTCTTATAACAAATATATGAAGACAGAATACGAGAAGATGCTCGCTGGCGAAGAATATTTTGCTGCCGACGAAGAACTTATTGTGTTGCTTAATGAATGTAAGGACGCTTGCTGGGAATACAACCAGATACGCCCAACGAAGTTGAAAGAGCGAAACGAGAAGATACAGAAGATTCTTGGTAAGAGCGATGACGACACCTTCGTAAACCAACCATTCTATTGCGACTATGGCAAGCATATTCGCGTAGGCAAAAGATTCTTTGCCAACTTCAACCTCGTAGTGCTCGATGAGGCTTACGTAACTATTGGCGACGACTGCTTCATCGGCCCTAACGTGAGCATCTATACAGCTTGCCACAGCACAGACCCAACGGAACGCAACACTCGCAACGAATGGGCACGACCAGTAACTATAGGCAACAATGTTTGGATTGGTGGGTCAACAACTATTCTGCCCGGTGTAACTATTGGCGACAACGTGACCATAGGAGCAGGAAGCGTGGTGGTGAAGGATGTACCATCTGGAGTTGTTGTGGTGGGCAATCCTGCGAAAGTTATTAAAAATGTAAAAGTGTAAAAAGGTAAAAAGGTAAAAAAGTAAAAAGGTAAAAAAGAGCGACCTTGATGTTTGTGATTATAAACACTAAGGTCGCTTTTTATATTATACATTGCTTTAGAAACTACGTTGTTCTATTCCAAATCTTGTAACCACAAAGCGCTTGCTGCATCAGAAGGCATGCGCCAATCGCCACGAGGGCTAAGGCTACAGCTACCAACCTTTGGTCCGTCAGGCAGACAGCTACGCTTGAACTGCTGAGCAAAGAAACGGCGGCAGAATATCTTAAGCCAATGGAGGATAACCTCGTCGGTAAACTTACCCTCAAAAGCCTTGTTGGCAAGGATGCGAATTTTCTTTGGACGGAAACCATGACGAAGGAAATAGTAGAGGAAGAAGTCGTGAAGTTCGTATGGACCCACGAGGTCTTCTGTCTTCTGCTCAATTTCTCCATTTTCGTTGGCTGGAATGAGTTCTGGACTGATTGGAGTGTCGACGATGTCGTGGAGCGTCTTGGCAGAAGCTTCGTCGAGCTCGTCGGCAATAGTGTATACGAGATGCTTGATGAGAGTCTTTGGCACGCTTGCATTAACACCATACATCGACATGTGGTCGCCATTGTAAGTTGCCCAACCCAAAGCAAGTTCCGAGAGGTCGCCTGTACCGATAACCATGCCACCAAACTTATTGCTGAGGTCCATAAGAATCTGCGTACGCTCACGAGCCTGCGAATTCTCGTAGGTAATATCATGAATATTAGGGTCGTGACCAATATCCTCGAAATGCTGCATTACGCTCTTGGCAATAGAAATCTCGTAGGATGTTACTCCAAGAGAATTCATAAGGTCAACGGCATTATTGTGAGTACGGTCGGTAGTGCCGAAGCCAGGCATCGTGACACCGATAATACCCTTGCGAGGAAGTTGCAACTTGTCGAAAGCACGAACGCAGACGAGCAAGGCAAGTGTAGAATCCAAGCCACCACTAATACCTATGATAACTCGCTTGCAAGAAGTATGCACAAGACGCTTAACAAGACCCATGGACTGGATGTCGATGATTTCTTGACACGACGCCTGCATATTGCTGTCCTTTGGAATGAAAGGCTGTGGATCGACATCACGCTCGAGAACAAAGTCGCGTTGGCAAGCAGAATGCATGTCAACAAGACGAATGTTGGTGCCTATCATGCTACGCTGAGCATTGGTGTAAGTGGTATTTGCACGACGATCGCCACGCAGACGCTCTACGTCAATCTGAGTGGTGATGAGCTGATCTTCCATGGCAAAGCGCTGTCCTTCAGCAAGTAAGGTTCCATTCTCGTAGATGAAAGCATGACCACCATAAACAAGGTCTTGAGTACTCTCACCGAATCCTGCAGAAGCATAAACGTAGCCTGTAATGGTACGAGCACTCTGCTGCTTCAAGAGGCTCATAAGATAATGGCGCTTACCAATAAGTTCGTTGCTTGCAGAGAGGTTGAAGATGATATCAGCTCCTGCAAGAGCAAGATGATTACTTGGAGGAGTTGGAGCCCAAACATCCTCGCAAATCTCAATACCAAACTTCACGCCATCTGAAGTACAGAATATCAGAGGGTCGGAAGAAATAGGTATCTTGTTGCCTGCAACACGAACCTCAGCAGCACGAAGGTCTTGAGCCGACGAGAACCAACGCTTCTCGTAGAATTCTGAATAGTTAGGAAGGTAAGTCTTAGGCACAACACCCATAACCTGACCAGCCTGGATGACTACAGCACAATTCAGAAGCAAGTCGCCAACGGCAAGTGGCAAACCAATGATAGAAATGACACGCAACTTGCGAGTGAAATCAAGCAACTGAAAGATTGCTGTCTCAGAAGCCTGCAAGAGAAGTTCCTGACGGAATAGATCTTGACAAGTGTAGCCAGTAAGACAGAGCTCTGGGAATGTGATAATCTCTACCCCCTGCCCTTCGGCTTGCGCTATTAGCGACTCGATTTTCTTTAGGTTGTACTGGCAGTCAGCAACCTTGACTGTTGGAACGGCTGCTGCCACTTTAATAAATCCGTATTGCATAAAGCGTAGTATTGATAGTTTATATTATTTAATCGTAACCTGTGTGGCACCATATCCATATTCCTGAAAGCTGGCATCCTGATAAGTATAGTGCTTATAACGATATTGTAGGTCATTGACAATAGCACGACGCAACACACCCTCGCCCTTACCATGGATGAAGACGATGCGCTGTTGCTTCTTATTCTTATATTGAGCAAGCGTTTCTCGGAATTTTGTCATCTGATAATTCAGAATGTCGGCAGAAGTCATACCGGTAGTAGAATCGAGCAAGGAGTCGATATGAAGGTCGACAACAACCACATCCTCATCGCCACGACGCTTCACGAGGAATGGGTTGCCATGCTTCTTGCCATCGTCATAGCGACGCACGTAGCCATCATTATTGCCATTATCGGCTTGCGAGTTGATGTTTGCATCAGCATTTGCCGACTTATACATCTCTTGCTTCAACTTCTTGGCATCAACAACGAGCGAACGAATTGGTTGGTCGTTCTCTACAATATTATATATAAGAGCTGGCGACTCGAAATAGATGTTTTCAGTAAAGGTGTGAAGCTTATAGAATTTAACACCATCAATGCGGAACTGAACATCGATAGCTGGCTTTAAGACAAACGACTTTTCGCGCTTATAAGCAAACATCTGGATGCATACGCGAGATAATGAGTCGAGGTCTTCTTTGCTAATTTCCTCTATGTAAGCCTTGGTGTTTGGCTCAACTTCGCCCTGCGAGAATACTGACCAGTTGGCCCCATCGGCAGTTAGCATTACATAGTTGATGAAATAGTTGGAGTCGTTGACAAAGTAAAGGTCGAAACGAGTTGTTGTCATCTCGTTGATGTTGACAGGGACGAAAGCCAAGCAAGCGGTAAGCAAGTTGCCACCTTTGCGCTCTTCTACAGGTGCACGGTATGTAATCTCCTTGTCGAGGTCAACAGTATCAAACTCTGCAGCCGATGCTTCGTTGGCAGCATCTTCCTGTCCTGCATGCATCATAGCCTTGATAGAGCGACCATCGCTCATAGCCTGCTGTTTGCTTTCTGCTTGCTGCATCTTTGCAGTAAGAGCATTGCGAGAGTTGTAATCGTCGCTCTGGACAACAACAACATCATTCATGCGCATTGGAATCTCGAAGCCATCTTCGTCTTCTACCAACACAATATCTTTACCTTGGAAGCCAGCAACCTTGCCGCCTCCCATTTCGCTGAGAAATCTAACTTTATCTCCTATTTTCATGTTTCTTTCTGTTTTAAGGTTTTAAAATTGGGAAGGAAAGCGACGCAGCCGAGCTGCGACGAACCCAACCCTATTATTCACTCTTCGTTCTTCGTTTTCCACTCTTCGTTCTTCACTTACTACGGGATGAGGATTGAACTATCGCCATAGCTGAGGAAACGGAAATCGTGAGAGAGAGCATAGTCGTAGACATTATGCCAATCGCCTTTGAGGAATGCGCTGACGAGAAGCAAAAGCGTAGACTGAGGCTGATGGAAGTTTGTAACCAAAACCTTCACTATCTTATATTCATAACCTGGAGCAATAATAATCTGAGTACTTGAATGTAGAGTCTTAAGATTATTCTTGTCGAGCCATGCTATGATGTTAGAAATTGCTTTCTGAGGAGTAATACCATCAACGAGGTTGCCACCAACAGGAGTTCCGTCAGCTTTCTCGTATGGTTCCCATTGGCAGACGTGCAAGTCTTCCTCTGCAGCATCAGGGTTTGCCTCCAATTTCACACCCATATAATACAAGCTCTCAAGGGTGCGCACACTCGTAGTACCGACAGCAATGGCACAACAATCATAGTCGAGCAAAGTCTGCAGAGTGTCTCTACGCACACAAACGTATTCTGTATGCATGGTGTGACCATCAATCTCCTCGCTCTTCACAGGCTTAAAGGTTCCGGCACCAACATGCAAAGTTAATTCTTCACGACGAACGCCGGCAGCATCAATGGCAGCAAGCACCTTGTCGGTGAAATGAAGACCTGCAGTAGGTGCAGCCACACTACCCTTTATCTTTGAATAAACAGTCTGGTAAGTTGTCTTATCGCTATCTTGAGTTTCACGATTCAAATATGGAGGAATTGGCAACTCGCCAACAGCATCAAGGATCTCGGCAAACGACACCTGAGGATTATCCCATGCGAAGTCTACCCAATAGTTTGTACCCCCACTCTTTGCGTCGATGATGTCTCTACGCATAGTGGCTTTGAAGTTGATGGTAGTGCCAGCAACATCAAAAGTGCGCACGAGCGAACCTTCCTTCCATTTCTTCAAATTGCCAACCATACACAGCCATGAGCATTCGCCACGAGTTTGGAACATCAGCTCATAATCAGTTGGCGCAGCAGGTTCCATAAGGAACACCTCTATCAATGCTCCAGTCTCTTTACGGAAGTGCATGCGTGCCTGAATCACCTTGGTATTGTTGAATACCATGAGCGATTTCTCAGGCAGATATTTAGGAAGATTATAGAATATATCGTCAGATATTTCGCCATGACGATAAACAAGCAACTTACTTGTGTCGCGAGGCGAAACAGGGATTTTTGCTATACGACTGTCTGGCAAGTCGTAGTTGTAATCACTAATATGTATATGTTTTGTTTCCATGATTTCAGAATAACATAATTTCTTTTATTGCTGCGGTTGTTTATAACAGCGGAATTATTATAATCAATATATAAAGGAAGCCTATCACTGTGAGCACCATGTCAATATCGGTAACACTATAACCAGTAGCAGAATATTGAGTTGATACATAATTAAAATTGGAACTTATCTTAAAAAACAGTTTGCGACTAAGCAGATAAAACAATACTGCAATGACAGCACCGACCAACAAGCCTACCACAACATCAGAAGGATAGTGAGCGCCAAGATAAATTCGCGAATAGCAATTCAGCAACGACCACGATATTATGGCAAAAGAGAATAGTCTGTTCTTTACCCATAGACTAAGATACAACGCCAACGAGAAGGTGTTGGCAGCATGAGCAGAGAAGAAACCATATTTGCCTGGTCGATAGTCGTTGACTACATCTACTGCATATTTTATCAAAGGGTCGCTCGATGGTCGCCAACGTTCAACCAAAGGTTTTGCTATGAAGTCGGCAGCTATAGTGGAAAGCAATACGCAACCTATGGCGCAAGATGTAAAGATAACAATCTGCGTCATCGACTCGTTGTTTTTAATCACCAACAATAACAGAGCAATATACAACGGAATCCAAGTAATGCCGTTGGTGATTACCATCATGATGCCATCAACAAACGACGAGTCGCTACCATTGAGCATCATGAATAATTGGGAATCAAAATCTATTAATGTCTGCATACCTGTGGTATATTATATTTCCTCTATTTGCGAAGTCTTGAGCCATCCCTCTCTGCCATCGGCAAGTTTGATACCTCTCCATTGTTTCATACCTCTATCTGTGATGTCTACACGTGTACCCTCGTGGATAACGAAGACGTCAGTACCCGAAGCTGCAGGAGTCTTCTTTACATTAACTGTTGGTGCTATTACTATTGCCCCCTGCTTTGTCTCAAGCTCATGCTTCTGCTGGAATGCAAAGAGATTTGCAAAAGCAAACAACAGCAAGAAGGCAGCAGAGCCATAGAATCCCGATTTGCGTGCCCACATCTGTGGAGCAAACAAGAATACCAATATTAGCAACAAAGCCATTACGATAGAGACGATAGCTGTGTTAGCCCAACGGTCTACGCTTGTGAAGTTGACCAGCGAATGATACCATGTCACAAAGAACATCTCTGTCTCTGGTGTTATCTTATCAATAGTCTTTGATCGTGCATACTGAAGATTAAAACGAATGTCGTTGTCGCCAGGCGACAGTTGCAAAGCACGCTCATAAGAAAGCAAAGCCTGAGTGATATTATCTGTACGATAATAAGCATTGCCGAGATTATAATAAATCTCTGACGACACTCCTGTCTTCAATATCTCTTGATAATCCTTTATTGCCTGCTGATAGTTGCCCTTTGCATATTCATCGTCAGCATTCTGCTTTGTGATAGCATTAGCCGACAATGGCATGAGCATAAGTATCATCAATACGAAAGAAAAACCAAAAGCTTTTGCCTTGTTCGATTTCTTCTTCATAACATTTTCTATCTCCATGATAGCAGTCATAGCACTCTCGAATGTCTTATTCATATTTCCCTCTGGGTCGCCAGGAGCAAATCGCATCATCTCGCAATCGTCGATGGCACTAAGGAACTTGCTAATAGTATTATCGTCAACATTATGCGACTGCAACTTCTCTGAGATATTTTCGCGAGAGAGTTTCTCGGCTGGCATATTTAGCTTGTCGCCTACATAACCCCAAAGTGCACGCAACACCTCATCGTAGAATTCGTTTGACTTTCCAGCAAGCATCAGCTTGTTAGCCTGGCGCAAACGCTTAGTTGCAATCTTGTTAGCCTTCTTACCCTTCATCTTCACTAAGTCGGCATTATCGATAGCACGCTTGCGGAATATTACGAGCAAAGCCACAAAGGCAACAAAAGGAATTAATAACGACATCAAGTAGCCAACGGAACCAAAGAAGAAATTGTCTACAGAATGCAATTCTGCATCTCCCTTCTTAATATCCTTTATATCCTTTGGCTGATCTTTGCTGTAGTCTACAACAGATGAGCGCGAACCATCGCCCTTTGCCACTTCAATCTCAAAGCTTTGAGTCTTGATGGTCTTGTATTGATTGAGCGATGTGTCATAATAAGTAAGCTCTACAGGCGGAATTGTATAATGTCCCTGATTGCGAGGCACAGCAAGAATATCATAAATCATGTTGCCCTCAAGACCGTTGGAAGTAAGCTTAGTCTTGTCAGTTACCTTTGGATCATATTTGTCCCAATCCTTAGGGAAGTTAACAACAGGCTGCTTGATGAGTTTCAAGTTGCCAATACCACCCACAACGATTCTTAGCGACAACGGGTCGCCAGCCTTTAGTTCATTCTTATTAAGCTGAGCAGAAATATTAAACTTACCCACTCCACCCGAGAAGTTGGCAGGTTTCTGTGGCAATGGCAGTACATCTATTTTGATAGAAGGAGCCACGATATTACGCTTCACCTCAACATAACCAGAACCACCATTAAAGAAAGCTTCGAAAGGATCTACCGAACGATTCTGCTGAACCACGATACCCTTGAAGGTGATACTTGGAATCTCCATTTTTCCTGTCATCTGAGGATACATCACATACTGACTCCAAGTAACGGTACGATATGGTTTACCATTAACTCGCTCGATATGGAAACTCTTCTGCTGTGGCAAAGGTATTTCCTGAGTATGGAAACCTGTTAGCTCAGGCATCTTACCTTCGAGCTGTGTCAGGTCAACGAGAGTATAAACCTTATATGTGAGCAAGATAGGCTCCTGCTCATACACCTTTTTCTTATTGGCGCTAACCTTTATAAACAGGTCTCTACCCGAGATGGCACTTCCGGCGGCCCTCATATGTGGCTGATAGTTGTCGTCTTCGTGCATCTTTGGTGAATTGTTGCCACGTCCTTGTGCCGAACCGACCACAGTCACCTTGGCAGGACTTGAAGAAATCTGCTTGCCGCCTACCCTTGCGTGTGCAGCAGGAATATTGTATACGCCACTCTTTGCTGCATACAAAGTATAAGTGTAAGTAATCGACGACGATGACGAAGTATGACCATTCACCATCTGGAAACTTGACTCAGAAGATGTGTAAGGACCAGCTATCACCTCTACAACATCAGTAGAATGTAATCCAGAACGGAAATCGTCAACATCTTGTGTTGTCACCTTGAAAGAGACACGGAAGTTTTCGCCCGCCTCCACTCTCGAAGGAGCCGACACACGGATAACCTGCGAAAAGCATGCACAGGCAACAAATAGACATATAAGAAATATACTACTTCTTTTCATACTCATTAGCAAATTACCAGTTTTGATCAAGTTTACGACGTTGTGGCTGCTGTTGCTTCTGCTTTAGCTTCTGCTGTGTAGCCTTCTCTTCCTGCATTGCAGCATTAAGCATTTGTTCAGCATTCTCTTTGCTCATCTGTTGCTGAGGTTGCTGCTGCTTCTGTTGCTTGTCGCTCTGTTTTTTATCTTGTTTTTGCTGTTGCTCTTTTTGCTTGTCTTTATTCTTATCTTCTTTATTATTTTGATTCTTGTCGTTCTTCTTCTGATTCTTCAGCTGTCGGCGACAAAGCTCAAGGTTGTATCTGGTCTCATTGTCAGAAGGATTGTTTCTCAAGCTCTCCTTATAAGCCTCAATAGCCTCAGAAAACATCTGATGCTTCTGACAAATCACACCCATGTTATGGTAAGCCATAGCCTTTCTGCGCTTGCTTGTTTCTGCTTTTCCAGCATTCTCAAACTGAGCAATTGCTGCAGAGTCTTTCTGCTGCTGCAATAGTGCGCAACCAAGGTTGTAAGAAGCCTGGGTGTTGCGAGAGTTTGCCGACAGAGCTTTGCGATATTCTGCTTCAGCCTTAGCAAACTGCTGCTGACGATACAGTCTGTTTCCATTACGGATAAACTTACGATCGGCTTGTGCAGATGCTGTAAGTGCAAATGTTGACATCAGCAACAGCATGATGCTCTTATATAAATATGAGTAGATCTTTAACATAATCTAATATAAATCTTTAGCAAATAAACTATCAAACGTATTTGATGGCATTATCGCAACCAAGCGTTATTTTCTTTTGAATAGTTTTATCTTTCCAAGAGTTGGATTCTTAACTTCCAACAGACATACTTCTATTATGAGAAGCAATATAACAAGAATGCCGAAAGCCTGGAACTGTTCATCAAACTCGCTGTAAATAACAGAGTCTGTTTCGCCACGCTGGAGCTTTGCCAAGCCTTCGTTCAAATCTTCTTGTGCATCGCTTGTATTGTCTACATGAATGTATGTGCCACTACCTGCCTGAGCAATCTCACGGCACATCTGAGTGTTCAATGCCGACATCACAGTTTCGCCTCGCGAGTCGGTCATATATCCGCCATTTGCCATAGGAATAGGTGAACCCTTAGGGTCGCCAATACCAAGCACAAACACGTTTATACCTTTCTTATAAGCAGCCGCGGCAGCTTCTTTGGCTCCACCCTCATGGTCTTCGCCATCGGTAATAACGATAATGGCGCGGCCCACTTTCTCTTGCTTAGTAAAGCTCTTTGTTGCCATATCTATGGCGCGAGCAATATCTGTACCCTGAGTAGCAATAAGCGAAGGGTCGATATTAGAAAGAAACATCTTTGCCGAAACATAGTCGCTGGTGATAGGAAGCTGTACGAAGGCGTCGCCAGCAAACACCACAAGACCAATCTTGTCGTTGGTAAAGTTGTCGATAAGGTTTTCTATCATCATCTTCGACTTGTCTAATCGGCTTGGCACTACATCCTGCGCCAACATAGAGTTCGAGATATCCAAACAAATGATGGCTTCAATACCATTGCGTTTCTCGCGCGATATCTTGCTTCCCATCTGAGGACGTGCAAGCAACAACACCAACATGGTGTAGGCAGCAACAAGCAGATAGAACTTCACCGTAGGGCGATACTTCGAAACATCAGGCATCAGTTGCTTGAGCAAAGCATAGTCGCCCAAAGCATTCAGCTTCTTTTTCCTTATGCGCCACAAAGCAAGTCGCAGCAATACCAAGGCTGGTACTGCCAACAACATATATAGGTATATAGGATCTTCAAATCTCAGCATAATCAATTTATTTTATGATGCTTAAGGTATTCTCCTTAAAACTGTATTGCGCAACAATATCTCCAACAGCAACAGCAGAATGGCTGCCAAGGCAAATGGCTGATAAGCCTCATATCGCTTCGAGAACTTCTTAACGTTCATCTTGCTCTTTTCGAGTTTGTCGATATCGTGATAAATTTGTTGCAGTTCCTTATTGTTTGTAGCTCGATAGAAGTTACCATCAGTAAGAGCAGCTATCTCTGAGAGAGTCTTATTGTCAATCTCTACAGGGATATTCACATACTGCACACCACCAGCTACAGGCATTGGATAGCGTGCCACCTTATTGGTTCCTACGCCAATAGTATACACTCTGATGCCCAAGCTCTTAGCTATCTGCGCCGCTGTGATAGGAGA
>OQWM01000431.1_pt1 | contig 26350 bp, 23 predicted proteins | sample 1691531 | NCBI WGS metagenome assembly OQWM01 (sample SAMN03418257, study PRJEB22391) | human gut metagenome | biome: human-gut; feature: organic feature; material: feces | host: Homo sapiens | place: Tanzania | collected 2013-01
TTCGATTAAGCAGCGAGAGCGTAGTTATTTTCGCCAATTAATTTTTTGTTCACTAAGATTTAGGAGGTAGCCAACGAGCCTCCGCGTGCTTACGTACCATTTCATCTCGCCGTCAAATCCAGTCAACCCCGAATCTTCTCGACTTTTTGATAAAAAAGTACATCCCGACAACCACTCACTAGTGGATATCGGGATGCAAAGATAAGGCGAATATTTGAAATCACCAAATATTTTGGCAGAAATCTTTGGCTTTGAGCCAATTTTTAATGAATATCTTCAATTCTAAGCCTAAATATAATGAATATCTTTAGTTTTCACCGAAAATTTCTGCCAGTTTCTTGTTCATGCGCTCTGCAAGCACCGTGGTATAGGCTACCTTGCCCTCTGGAGAGATGAGATACATCGTTGGCAACCAGCTGATCTGGTATGCCTTGGATATCTGAGTCTCCTTCCATTTTTTGAACTCGCTGTATTGCTCCCAGTCTACGCCGTTGGTCTGGGTATAGGTGTCGAGCTTCTGCTTGTCGGTATCCATGGATACGCCGATAAACTTGGCACGAGTGCCATACTTCTTGTACATCTCCTTGACGGTAGGAATCTCTCGGCGGCAGTCGGGACACCAAGTTGCCCAGAAGTCCAATACCGTCCATGTACCCTTCTTCAGGGCAGGGAAGGCTGGTGCCTCAGTGCCTACTGGCAGGAGAGCCTTGGCATAGAGCGAATCGGCATCCTGAGTAGCAGCTGGCTGCGCAGTCTGTGTAGCCTTTGCCCCCGAATTTTGTGCCTGTGCTCCGATGATGGATGCCATCACCAAGAGCAATGATAATAATGCTTTCTTCATATTACTTTTCATTTTATGTTGTACTAATTCGGGTGCAAAGATACTACTTTTTTCTGAATTATTTCACACTCCACTCAAATAATCCGCAAGAATGTGTCTCTGGCTGCTTCAACTCCAGCTTCACTGCCTTGGTCTTCACTGGGTCGAAGACCTTGTCCCAGATGCGGTCGATGGCGTGGATGTAAGCGGTATCGCCAGTGAGGGCGGCTACATCAGCCATGCCGGCATACATATAGGTGGCACGAACGGCATGTCCCACTGCCTCGTCCTGCTCCAATACGGGTTTGTGGCTCTGAGAGTATTCTGTCTGAATCTTGGTCTTGCCACGATAGTCGAGGAAGAACTTAGCCTCGTCCAGGTATTTCTTGTTGCCAGTGGCGAGATAGAGTTTGCAGAGAGCCATCTCTGCTATCTGGTGTCCCGGTACCACGCAAGCCTGACCAGCTTTTGGACCCACCTCCTTGACCACGCAGTCGGCGTAGCGGATGGCGATGTCGAGGAACTTGCGGCTACCTGTAGCCTGCCAGTGAGCCACGGCACCCTCCACCATATGACCGAGGTTGTAGAGCTCATGACTCAAGTCTTCCTCCATGCTCCAGCGCTTGTCGCCTGCCCAGAAGTGAGGATGCTTCGGGTTCTGTGTACGGGCGGTATAGAGATATCCGTCAGCCTCCTGAGCCGGAGCGATGATGTCGAGCACGCTGTCGATATAAGCCTTAAGCTTCTGGTCTGGATAAGTCTGGAGCACGTAGCTAGCACCCTCGATGGTCTTGTATGGGTCGGTATCTCCATACTTTTACTGATATGAAAGGTACTGGAGTGATAGGGTAGCCCCCCGAGCTCTTGTTTACCTTCTGTGCCGAAGCAGGCATCAATGCCAATGCTGCCAAGGCTGATGTAATGAAAATCTTCTTCATGTATATTATTTTCTTATTATGTTATTAAAAATGATGGCAGGCTACTTGCTTACTTTTTAGGAATGTATTCATCCTTCCTGCCAAGGTCTTCATGTCCTTATAGCCTGCATCCTCATACCAACCATAGTGGTTGATCACACCGCATCTTGGTTCGGTGCCATTCACTAGCATCAACTTCTCCAGTTCGTCATGTGATGAGGTGAGGTCGGCTATACACTCATTCTCGGCAATCGTTTGGAAAAGTTCCTCGGCAGGGCACAGAAGTGCCATCGGCACAGGCACTTTCGTGCCCTAGTGAGGAACTTTTTTAGAGATGGAGGATAGGGATTTTGAAGCATCGGGGATGGTTATTTCCTATATTTATTTCTCTATTTGGTAGATAAGATGCTTCCTGTAGACAATGGATTTGCGTTTTTGACCGCACACCGCACTAAGTGTGGGTAAAGTTACTGTGATACAGGGAGTTTACCCCTGTGTGGTGTTGGCTCAACACCGCACTCGTGTAATATATTATGATATAGTGCTTTATAGCGATTTTGTGCGGTGTGCGGTGTTTTTTGCACATTCATCTGCTACAGCAAAAATATATAGCAAGTGTGATGGAGGCAGAGCAGGAATATGCCCGTACAGGAGAGGCTATAGACTTTGAGGATATGATGGCGGAGTTTAGTAAAGAATTTAACTGGAATTGCTAGTTTTAGATGAAATACACCTTCCAAGGTGCACATTGTGCCCTAATCTGCACTTTTGAAGGTGCAAATTAGCCCTAAAATTGGGATTTACTACGATTTTTTCATTCTTTTGTACTATTTTGCTCGCTTATATCAGAAAGATTTTGTTATTTTGTAGGCTGAAACTAACATGATTAAAATTGATATGAAGAAAATCTTACTCTCCCTGCCTGGCAGCATCTGCGACCAATACAAGATGATGGTGATGGTAAACTACTCACTGGAAGGCACGGCTTACGGTGGCACTTACGATGACTTTATCGGGGCGCTCTAGGTAACGCCTAACCGCATACAGGACGAGAAACTCAACTGCTTGGCTCACGAACTGGGACATAGTTTCCAGCTCCAGATTATGGCCGACCGTGCTGGCGAGGCATGGGGCGGCAGTGGATTCTTCGAGATGACTTCGCAATGGATGTTGTGGCGAGTGAATCCTGACTGGATAACCGACGAGAAGTATCACTTCGATGCCTTCCGCAGCCTGACCCACAAGGGATTCCTGCATCAGGACAATATCTATCACTCACCTTACGTCATCGAATGGTGGGCGTGAGATCTGATAACGATGCGTGTGTCTACACGCCGATGGCAGAGGCTCAGAAGGGCAAGGTATCCCTCACCGTAACTAAGGAGCAGCCGCTCAAGGCGGTGTATCTCGTGGTGATGGGAGCCCCTAAAGATCACTCTCTTGACCCTTCTTCTCGCAAATTTCCTTATCAAATCATGGTAAAGTAAGATTTTTTTTGTACTTTTGCAGTACAATTAACAACTTATTGATAAATACATTGATTTGATACATTCATTTATGAAAGAAATAAGAAAGATCATAACATTGATGCTTCTAGGGTGCTTGGGCTTATCCACAGTCCATGCACAACTAGAGGCATCTTCTTTTGGACCCCAGCAGGGGGTGAGCGACCAGCAGGCTCGTTCCATCACCATGAACATGGGACTGCCTAGCAATGCCGTGCGAACCATCGTGCAAGACAAGGACGGATTTATGTGGTTTGGTACTGACAATGGACTCTGTAGATATGATGGCTATTCGGTGCAATTATTCAATAATCCGCATAGCCGATTGGACCAGTTTGTCTGCTCCTTGGCAGGTTGTGATGAGGGATTGATTGTCGGCAGCACGCATGGCGCTTACTTCTTCAGTTATGCCACGGGCAATTTCCAGCCGGTGAGCGATAAGATTACCTCTACCGTGGTCTATGTGATGGTGGATGGCGAAGGCAATGCTTGGCTATCAACCGAGGGTCAGGGACTGTTTCGCTACAATCTGGCTAACCATGAGTGTATGCCTTATCCCGTGAAGCCATTGCAGGGGAGCGTGGCTGCCACACTGGTGGATGTCAACAACCAGGTGTGGGCATTGGGTTTCAAGCGGAATGGAGGATTGGCACGTCTCAATAAGTCGACCGATACCTTCGAGCCTGTCCAGCTGCATGGCGATGCCACCCAACTATCGGGTATGGCAATGATGGCACTGCAAGATGGCAGCATCATGGTGGGCACCTGGGACCAGGGACTCTATCAGGTGATGCCCGATGGCACTACCAAAATGCTGATGAGCGCTACGCTGACCAATGTGCTGAAACATATCCACAAACTCTATAATGACCGTGGGTGCTTTGCCCTCATCGGAAGTGACGACGGACTGGTGGAGTATAACCTGCAAGACCATTCCTGGCGCATGCTCTCTGAGGTAAACAATCCGAGCCGCAGCACCGCCGAGCGATTTGTATATGGCATCGCAGGCGACCAGGAAGGCGGACTCTGGGTGGGCACCTTCTATGGAGGTGTGAATTATATCCCAGCCCAGATATATGAAAATAGATTCGTGCCTTATCAGGCCAGCTACGACGGACTGAGAGGCAATGTGGTGGGCAGATTTGTGGAGGATGCCCAGCATCGCATCTGGATAGCTACCGATGATGCGGGACTGGACTGCTTTGATCCTGCCACCAATAAGTTTGTGAACTATCCTGCTCGCTCGGTCATGGGCAAATACAATGTTCACGGACTCTTAGCCGAGGGCGATGACCTCTGGGTGGGAACCTATGGCAATGGACTCTTCAAGATGAGCATCTCTACAGGAGCCCTACAGAGCTATACCACTGACGGCAAGCAGGAAGGGGGCAGTTGCTATTGTCTCTTCCGTGACAGCAAGCACCGCCTGTGGGCTTCTTCCCTGGAGAAGGTAAACCTGTGGGATGAGAATGCGCAGACATTCCGACCAGTAGGTCCTATCAAGGGATGTGCCATCGACATCGATGAAGACAAGCAGGGCAATGTATGGTTTGCCACTCAGGGCAATGGCTTGTGGTGCTATCGCAAGAACAATACTTGGAAACAATATAAGAATGTGGAGGGCGACTCCACTTCCATCAGCAGCGACCAGGTGAACTGTGTGCGCCGAGGCAGCAGGGGACAGCAACTCTATGTGGCTACCTACCACGGACTCTGCCTCTATCAGCCAGAGACCGACTCCTTCCATCGCATCCCAATCCAGGCTCCGAGTCAAGATTTTTCTAGCATCGTCACTTATCAGGGCGAGTTTTGGATTAGTAGTACCAAGGGCATCGTGAAGTATGTGCTGGGCGAGGAACCCAAGATATTCAATAGCCATGACGGGCTTAGCAGCGACCAGTTTATGCCCAATAGCGGACTGATAGCATCTGACGGCAGAGTATACTTCGGTACCTCAGCGGGCTTCAATACCTTCTATCCTTATCAGGTGAAGATCAACCAGGTGTTGCCACCCGTGGCTATCACATCCATCAATCTCTTTGACCATCTGGACATGGATGGGGAAGAGGATGAGGAGAATGCACTGCCCAAGGTGCTGAATCATGTGGACGAAATCAATCTCTCGCATGATGAGAATATGTTTAATATCTCCTTTGCCGCCCTGAGCTATGTATCGCCAGAGAAGAATCTGTATCGCTATCAGTTGGAGGGATTCGACAAGGACTGGATACTCACCAATGAGCATCGTGCCACCTATACCAACCTGCCTGCTGGCACCTATACCTTCCGTGTGAAGGCAGCCAACAACGATGGCATGTGGTCTAAGAACGAGGCGCAACTCAAGATTGTGGTGCATCCACCATTCTGGTGGTCATTGCCTGCCAAGATACTTTATCTCATCATCATCGGCTACTTCATCTTCTGGATAAGCCAGAGCCGACTGAAGCGAGAAAAGCGTCGCCATCAGCGAGAGCTAGACCAGCTGGAGGAGAAGCAAGAGCAGGAGATGAGAGATGCCCGACTGCGCTTCTTCACCATGATAGCCCACGAGATTCGTACGCCAGTTACGCTGATCATCGGCCCGCTGGAGAGCCTGAAGGAACAGTGGACGCAGTTGAGCCAGAACGTGAAGGGCAGCGAGGCTATGACGCAGACGCTCGATGTCATCGACCGCAATGCGCAGCGCCTCTTGTTGCTCGTCAATCAGCTGCTCGACTTCAGCAAGGTGCAGCAGAAGGGCATGCAGGTACACTTCAAGTTGCAGAACGTCTCTCGATTGCTCCATGCCGTGGCAGAGCGCTTCGAGCCAACCTTCCAGCAGAAGGGCATCCGCTTCGAGATGGAATATCCTGCCGATGACTTTGCTGCCATCTTGGACAGTGAGGCTATCACCAAGGTGGTGAGCAACCTGATGACCAATGCCAACAAATATACCAAGGACTATGTGCGCCTATCCTGTCGCATGGTGGATGCCGACCATTTCGCCATCGAGGTGAAGGACAACGGCATGGGTGTGAGCCAGGACGAGAAGGAGAAGATATTTGGAGCCTTCTATCAGGCTCGTGACAACAAGCCGGGTACGGGCATCGGACTGAACATCGTGAAGAACCTGGTAGATGCCCATCACGGCAAGGTGGAGGTGGATTCCAAACCGGGCGAGGGCGCTTGCTTCATCGTTACGCTGCCTATCAACCAGCCAGATGCGCTCGTGGAGAAGGCTGACGAGACGGTGATGGTGCCAAGACAGGAAGATGAGGAGGCTGTCGATGCCACCATGGAAGGCTTGGACGAGATGGCGCCAACCCTAGAGAATCAGGAAAAGGCGCGACTCTTGCCTACACTGCTCGTCGTGGACGATGACGAGGATATGCGCCAGTTTATCAAGGCTCATTTCGAGCATACTTATATAGTGCTTACTGCCGAGGATGGTCGCCATGCCCTCCGAGTACTGGAGAAACATGATGTGTCGATGATTATCAGCGACTGGATGATGCCAGAGATGGACGGACCAGAGTTCTGCCGCCGAGTGCGCAAGAATGCTGCCTACTCTCATCTGCCATTCGTCATGCTCACGGCTAAGACCGATGATGCCAGCAAGACCGAGGGTATGAACTGCGGTGCCGACATCTACATCGAAAAGCCATTCTCCATGAAGTATCTGGAGGCGAGTGTGAACAATCTGATGGAGATGCGCCGACTGTTGCTCAATAAGTTCTCCACCACGCCACTGGAGCCTATCAGCGATATCGCTCCTTCGCAGACCGACAATAAGTTCTTGGAGAAGATGACGCAGATCATCGAGGAGAATGTGGCTAACCCAGAGCTCAATGTGGCATTCCTTGCCGGCAAGCTGGGCATGAGCCGCAGCTCGCTTTTCAATAAGATTAGGGGTCTTGCAGATGTAACGCCAAACGAGATGATACAGCTTGTGAAGCTGAAGAAGGGCGCAAGACTTCTGAAAGACGGACAGTATCGCATCAGCGAGGTAAGCTATATGTGTGGCTTCAGTAGCCCTAGCTACTTTGCTAAGTGCTTCCAGAAGCAATTTGGAGTGAAGCCTATGGACTTCATCAGTTAGAAGATTTACACCTTTTATATATATAAGGCAAAGTACAAAAACAAAGCCGCCGACACATCACGTGCCAGCGGCTTTTTTCATTTCTCGTAATATTTAATGTAATATTTAATAAAGAATTTTATTTCTTGGTAGCTCGGATGAAGAATCCTATCAAGAGGATGTATGCGATGAGCGAACATACCTCGGAGAGTGGATTGCTCCACCAAGCATCTGCTATCGAACATTCGATACCGCCAAACTTCAAGAGGGCGCTAACCACACCCATCAAGGCTCCACCGGCTATGAAACCGCTGGCTATGAGCGTACCCTTTTCGCCACGCTCGCTGTTTACCTTGGCATCCTTAGAGCGAGAGGTAACATACCAGTTGATGGCACCACCTACGAGCAATGGCACGTTCAGTTCCAATGGGATGAACATACCCAGGGCGAAGGCGAGGGCAGGTATCTTGAAATAGGTGAGCACGATGGCGAGGACGGCTCCGATGCCGTAGAGAATCCAAGGGGCTCCCACACCATTCATCAGTGGGTCGATGACGGCTGCCATCGCATTAGCCTGAGGGGCTGCCAGCGAACCAGAGGCAAAGCCGTAAGTCTCGTTGAGCAGCATCATCACACCGCCCACGGTGGCTGCGCTGACCAAGGTGCCGAGGAATTTCCATCCCTCCTGCTTCTTAGGCGTTGTGCCCAACCAGTAACCTATCTTGAGGTCGGTGATGAACGAGCCAGCCACAGACAATGCCGTACAAACCACACCACCCATGATCAGGGCTGCCAACATGCCGCCAGGACCTCTCAATCCTACTGCCACCATCACTACGGAGGCGAAGATGAGCGTCATCAGCGTCATACCCGATACAGGGTTGCTGCCCACGATGGCGATGGCATTGGCTGCCACGGTGGTAAAGAGGAAGGCGATGGCTGCCACTAGCAAGATGGCAATGATAGCAAACAAGAGATTGCCATCCATCACGCCAAACCAGAAGAAGAGGAAGGTGACGAGGATGCAGACCAGTGAGCCTACGGCGATAATCTTGAATGAGATGTCGCGCTGGGTACGCTTCACGTCCTTGTCTGTGTCGCTCTTGCCCTTGAGCTCCTTGCCCGCCAAGCTAACGGCACCCTTGATGATGCCCCAGCTCTTGATGATGCCGATGATGCCCGCCATGGCGATGCCGCCGATACCGATGCTGCGAGCGTAAGCCTTGAATATCTCCTCTGGGCTCATGGCTCCCACCGTAGCGGTGATGCCTGGGTCCCAGGCGTTCAATACCTGGTCGTGGAAGATGACGCTCATGCCTGGCACGATGAGCCACCATACCACCAGTGAACCGAGGCAGGTATAGAAGGCATATTTCAGTCCGATGATATATCCCAGACCGAGGACGGCTGCACCTGTATTCACCTTGAACACGAGCTTAGCCTTGTCGGCGAGGTCGCAACCCCAACCAACCACACGGCTCGTAAAATTCTCGTTCCACCAGCCGAGGCTAGCCACGATGAAGTCGTATAGTCCACCCACCAGTCCGGCTATGAGCAGCGGTTTGGCTTGGTCGCCTCCCTTGGCACCGCTTACCAGCACCTGTGTGGTGGCTGTAGCCTCTGGGAAAGGATACTTGCCGTGCATATCGCTCACGAAGTACTTGCGGAACGGTATCAGGAAGAGGATGCCGAGCACGCCTCCCAATGCCGAAGCCATGAATATCTTCATGAAGGATGTGGTCATCTCTGGATACTTAGCCTGGAGGATGTAGATGGCTGGCAGGGTAAAGATGGCTCCTGCCACCACGGCACCCGAACAGGCTCCGATGCTCTGTATAATCACGTTCTCGCCCAACGCCTTGCTCCGCTTGGTAGCGGTGCTCACACCCACGGCGATGATGGCGATAGGAATGGCTGCCTCAAACACCTGTCCCACCTTCAAGCCCAGATAGGCTGCGGCGGCAGAGAAGATGACTGCCATCACGATGCCCCAAGTCACTGACCATCCGTTCACCTCAGGGTAAACCTTGTCGGGCGACATGAGAGGCTTGTATTCCTCCCCGTCCTTCAGCTCTCGAAAAGCGTTCTCGGGGAGTTGCAAGTTTTCTTTATCTTCCATTATATAATCTTATAATCTTCCGTTTAAATTCCGTTTAAATTCCGATGATTCTTTTTTATTCCGATGATTATTTCTCGATTCTGATGATGTATTCACTCATGAAGCTAGCGCCTGGCTGCAAGCGGTTCATCAAGTACTTGTCTTGGAACTCACCGTCATATTCTGCCCAGTCGTGGATACCATACCATGGCTCGATGCAGATGAAAGGAGCGTGCTTGCCTGTTGGGTTCCAGATGCCTACACATGGAGTCTTGAACTCCAAGGTAACGTGAGGCTCGCCCTCTTCATTGAGAATGCTCACCTGCTTCACCTGGCTCTTATCGAAGATGACTGCATCATCTGCAAATGTCTCTTCATCTACCTCCCAGATGCCCTTGTCGGTCTCTACGGCCTCCTTAGCCTGACGGTCGATGCAACCATTCACATTGCCGAAGAGGCGAACAGGAGCCTCGTTGTCGAGCTTCAAGGTAGCCTTCATAGGCTCGCCCTTCTTGCAACCAGGTACCATAAAGGCTGGGTGACCACCAATCTGGAACATGATCTCCTTGTCGTCTGTATTCTCTACATGCCAGATGACATGGATTTCATTCCCCTCCAAGCGATAAGAGATGGCAAGATTGAAGTGATATGGATAGTTCTTCTGGGTCTCCTCATTGTCTATGAGGGCGAAGGTGAGGCGGTCGCCAGTCTTGCCTACGAGCTTAAACTCGGTATCGCGAGCAAATCCGTGGCGTGGCAGATGATATTCCTTGCCGTCGATGCGGTAAGTATCGTTCCACAATCCGCATACGATAGGGAAGAGGATAGGAGAGTGGCGGTTCCAGTACTTGTCGTCGCCATCCCACAGATATTCGTTACCATTGGCATCCTTGATGCTCTGAAGTTCAGCTCCAAGAGAAGAAATCTCAAGAGTAAGCTGGTCGTTTTTAATTTGTTCCATTGTCTTAGTTTATTTTGTTATTATCATTCTAGCGGCAAAGATAATACTTTTTTTCTGAAAGCACAACATTTTGGACGATTTTGTTATGTTATTTCGGATATTTGCTGTAATTTTGCAGTCCGAAAAGAAAATATTGATATGACTAGTAGTAATAAGGTAAAGGGTTTTGCGGCTGGCATTATCGCTGCCGTATGTTATGGTACCAATCCGTTGGGCACATTGGAACTCTATGGTGATGGGTTCAATTCGGGGTCGGTATTGATCTATCGCTATCTGTTGGCGGTGGTGATGTTTGCCGTGGTGATGATGTTTAAGCGTGAGAACTTCAAGGTGAAGTGGGGGCATCTGATCAGGCTAGCTGTGCTGGGCTGTATGTTCTCGCTCTCGTCGTGTACGCTCTATGTCAGTTTCCACTATATGGCGGCGGGCATAGCCAGCACATTGCTCTTCGTATATCCCATTATGACGGCGGTGCTGATGACGGTCTTCTTTCATGAGAAGGTTACTTGGACCACTACCATTGCCATCCTCTTGGCGGTATCGGGAGTGGGACTGCTCTATCAGGGCGACGGCAATGAGAAGTTGAGTACGGCGGGATTTGCTCTGGTGATGTGTTCGTCATTGCTCTATGCGCTCTACATCATCTCGGTGAATAGATGGGAGAATCCGGGGATGAGCAATGTGAAGTTCACCTTTTATATATTGGCGTTTGGATTGATTACGATGCTGGTCTATTCCTTGTTGGCAGGCGAGAGCATCCAGATGCTGGAGACGCCTAAGCAGTGGCTCTGTGCCGCTCAGCTTGCCTTGCTGCCTACGGTATTGTCGCTCTTCTTCATGACCATCTCCATTAATCTCATTGGCTCTACGCCAGCTGCCATTATGGGAGCCTTGGAGCCTGTTACGGCAGTCATCATCGGTGTCTTCGTCTTTGGTGAGACCTTCTCGCTGCAGTTGGGCATTGGCATCATCGCCATCTTGGCTGGCGTAACGCTGATTATCGCTAGGAAAAAGTAAATCAGCAAGAAATGCTGGGAGGGCAGGTTTGTTACCTGCAAATTACCAAAATTGTTCTTGTTTCCTTAAAGATCACAAGTCCTCACCATCTGCCTGATTATAACCATTGTCATAATAGATATTTATACAGTATTTTTCGTATATTTCTGAAATCATAAACCAAACAGCCCGCTTTTCCAATATTTCCCAACATGCTTGATCGACAATTTTCCCCATCTCAAAAGTTTGGTCCGTTGTTGGATTTTCTATTTGCTCTTCAGTATATTTCTCTAGCAATCGATTTTGCGCATGATTTCGTATTGCCAATGTATCTGAAGGCAATTGGTAGAAAACCGCCTCGTAACGCTTATTGTTTATATCCATATTGTATGATATATTTTCATTTTCCTCAATAAAGTTATTGGTCTGCCACTGTAAATTTACATATTGCCTGTTTCTTTTAAATTGGCTCAACAATTTATTGTATCTTATACGAATATTTGTTTCATCAGTTGGAGTTAAATCAGTAACTACAACACGCCAAATTTTATTATTATTAGAAACAAGTGTAATAATTGATTCCAAGCCATTAAAAGTTCCACAAAGTTGGTTTTCATGCAGATATGAATCGGCCTTAAATCCCTTTGCTTTCAGTTTAGCCTTCATTTCAGACATGGTTCCATCAATAGGGATACCAAGGAACTTGGTAACATCCTTCTGGGCAAATGTAGTCATAGAAATTATGACTGCAAACAACATTGTGATAATTCTCTTCATATACTCAATTTATTCGTTTGACAATTGTAGCCACAAAAGTACAGAAAAATATTGAGAAACAGTTGTTTTACAGCAATTATTTTTCATATTGAGAGTCATTCTCGCATTATTACTTCAAAATATCCTTAAAATAAGGCTGTTAATCCAATAATTTTAGTACCTTTGTACCAGAAAAATAATATAATAGATCATTAAAATATGCCTATATACATCATCGCAATAGTAATAGCAGCTCTATGTGTGATAGCTGCAAGCCTATATCTTGCAAAAAAGAAGAAACTAAGAAATGAAGCTGATAGTCTTGCTGCTGAAATCTCTGACATAAAGTCCTTGATAGAGGACAACTACAACCATTTTTATATCAAGTATGAAGAGGAAAAGAACTTAAAAAGAAAACTTAAGTCGCAGTATAAAGATGTCCTTGCCTTTCAGCGAAAACTGAGTTTTTTCTCATTGGAGAATGAAAAGTTAGACAATATAGTCTACCAATTCGAACACTTGTCAGCATTGGTCAAAGAGCATAATAGTGCCCAGCAAATTGATATTCTCAATGAAAATCAAGATTTCTTTGATCATGTGCTCAAATATCCACTCGATATGCAACAAAGAGAGGCAATAGTCTCTGAAGAGGACAACTGTCTGGTAGTAAGCAGCGCAGGAAGTGGAAAGACCTCATCCATAGTTGGCAAAGTAGAGTATCTTACTAAAAAACTTCATGTAGACCCACGTAAGATTTTGCTTATCAGCTATACCAACAAGGCAGCCGCAGAACTGACAGAACGAATGAACATTCAAGGACTTAGGGGATATACTTTCCATAAACTGGCATTGGACATTCTTGCCAAGGAAAAGAAAGAAAAGCCTAGCATTTGTGATAATACAGATGCTGTCTTTGTATCGCTCTTTCATGAGCTTCTTCAGGAAAAAAAGTTCAAAAAAGCCATTCTTGAGTACTTTGTTGATTACGAAGCCCTAGACTCTGAAATGGAGAAGAAAGAAAGCGAAAAGAAGCAAAAGCTGGCAGCTCTGAAAAGTGAAAAGATAAAAGCGATGTTTCCTGATATGGATGGAAATCCTATCTATGTGAGAAGTGAGCAAGAAAAGAAAATATGCTTTGTTCTTACTTCTTTGGGTGTTAAATTCAGATATGAGGAGCCTTACGAACATCCACTCCTAGACGAGCTTCACAGCCAATACAAACCAGATTTCAGCATTCATTACGAAAAGAATGGAGTACAAAAAAGAATCTATTTGGAGAATTTCGGTGTAGATGAACATGGTATGGTGCCACTGTGGTTTGCTCAGAGCAAAGGTATTACTTATGAGGAAGCCAACCAAAAATATGGTGATGGAATCACTTGGAAAAGAGAAACTCATAAGAAATTCGGGACAACACTGATAGAAACAACCAGTGCAGACTTTCACTATTTTGACATAGCCCAAAAGATAAAGAAACTTTTGGATAAAGTCGGTGTGCCCTATCAAGAAATGCCAGAAGAACAACTCTTTGATTTGATTTTGCCCCAAAATAGTAAGCAAGAGAAGGCTTTTATTCGCTTGGCAGTAACCACTATTACCCTCATGAAAACCAATTGTAAGAGCATTGCTGACACCAGAGGGCTTGCAAAGAAAGCTGACGACAAGAGGAGTCTCTTTATCATCGACAATATCATTAAGCCCGTTTACAATAAGTATGTTGGCTATATGGAGAGTCATCAACTGAAAGACTTCACTGATATCATTATCGAGGCTACTAGGGTTTGCGAGAGTTGGGCACAAACACCTTATGAACATATCATTGTAGATGAATTCCAGGATATTTCGATGGACAGATATAAATTCTTGCAGGCTCTCAGAAAAGGGAGCCCTAAGGCTAAACTCTTCTGCGTAGGCGATGACTGGCAATCCATCTATAGATTCTCTGGAAGCGACCTGTCATTATTCACAGACTTCAAAGAATATTTTGGATATACTGATATTCGTAAGATAGAAACAACCTATCGTTTCGGCAATCCTTTGGTGGCACTTTCTTCACAATTCGTGCAGAAAAACCCAATCCAAGTAAAGAAGCGCATAGCTCCATTCAATGCATTGAATAAAACAGATATACTATTTTACGAGTATGATAGATATAACTATGGCGCTACCATTAATAGCATTGTGGCAAGCATACCAAGTGATAAATCGATTTTCTTGCTAGGCCGTTATTCTTTTGATGACTATTTTTTGTCTTCCATGTTCCAGAGTGTGAAGCGTGGCAACAAGTTTTTCTATCTCATTGGTGGAAGAGAAATAGAATTTCTTACTGTTCATAAGTCCAAAGGATTGGAAGCAGACTATGTCATCCTCTTGCAATGCAACAAGGGAACATTCGGCTTTCCATCACAAATGAACGATGATCCTATACTGAATCTCATTCTCGGCAAGGGTGATGAATTTCCGTTTGGAGAGGAGCGCAGATTGATGTATGTGGCTATCACTAGAGCCAAAATAAGAACATTCATCATGTATGACAGGAATAATCCTTCTGTCTTTGTTACTGAATTTCTGCATCCTGAGCAGCTAGAAGAGAATTATAGCATACACAAAAACGCAAACAAGAGATGGGGCAAGAGAGGCGATGCTTACCTAATGAAACTTTATACAGAGGGAAAAAGCATCAAGCAGATGTCACAAATATTGGGCAGAAGCCCAACTTCCATTGTCATGAGACTGCAAAAATTGGGCGTTGATTTTTAGGCATACTGAAGTTCATTGTTTTGAGCTATGCGGATGAAATAAAACAGTTCACCCGCATAGCCATTTGACCCTAGTCCACTCGATGGTATGTATCTTCCAAATCGGACTTGCTATAAGTATGACCATCACTGCCACGGTAAAGGCGTTGCTTGCATAATGGAGCAAGAGCAATGCAGCCTGCCGTGAATAAGATGATTTCCAACAGCAACTTGAAGAGCATAAGGATAACTCCCCAGATTGCAATCAAAACTCCAATGATATATATGATGGAGAAAAGTGTTGCAACCAAGGCTTGTTTTTTCTCCAACAACTCTAAGTTGCGTCTGTAAGCTATATATATACCGCCCACAAGGGTAAGTAGGAATAATATCAGTCCTATTCCGTCGCAAAGAGCTCCCTTCCATCCAAACCACCACTGTACAATGACGAAGTAGGCTATTACCACTGGGATACATGCCAGTAAACCTATGGCAGCAGGAAATATGCTCAGACGTGTAGTTTCAATATCGTCTTCCTCGTCAAAAAGCACATTCTCAAATAATTTAAATGAAAGTATCTGATACAGCATAATCAGCACCATTGGCAGAAAACTTGAGTGCATCTTGAGATACCATATAAGTCTTGCCATCATGATTAAAAGCTACATAGAAGCTATTGCTTGTCTTACCACACGACTCAATCTCCAATCCTTTTTCTAGAGAAACATGTTGAAGAGGTTCAGCTAGTTTCCACACGGTGTCAGCCTTGACTGCCACACTACATTTCACGGAATCGCCAAAGAGCGGATCGAGTACAAACTTTTGGGCAGAGATAGACAGGCTGCTCAATAGCGTGATCAACAGAATAAAAATACGATGTTTCATACGTTATAAATTGTAAAAAGAGTCATCGCTTGAGGATATATCTTTTAACCTTTTGATAAAATGCATTCTTTTTATCAGAATCCGCACCGCAGTACCTTTGCACCAGCGATTCGAAATTAAGACCCCGCTCTGAAGGAAGCGGAGAACCGCTAGTAGTGAACTATGAACCATAATAGTAATGTAAACGAAGTTCAGAACGCTAAGAAGATGACTGAGCGCACTGGCAAGAACTGCAAGGTGAAAACGATGGAAATCAAACTCGTGAGAATAGCCAAACGACAGACTTACACCATCGGAGCTCTCTATCTGGACGATGAGCCTTGGCGACTCTGTGACACACTGGAGCCTCGCTGCCGCAACTTCAAGTTCCAAGCTACCGATGGACCTCTGGACCGCAGCCTGAAGGTGCAACTAGCCAAGGAGCGTGGCATCAAGAAGCATGCACTGGCTGATGGCAAGCAGGTGTATATCACCATCACCAGCAGCAAGGGATGCATCGACCCGCTCACTGACTAACTGACTAATAATGAATAATTGATAATTAATAATGAATAATTATGGCAAAGCAAATTAACATGAACCTGAACGCCACTCACATTGAGCTTTCAGGCACAGCGTTTCTCGACGACAACAAGTACTTCCTCTTCTCACCCGACTATCCAGTGCCAGGCAAGCTCAGCAGCTTCCGCCGCCATGGCATCATCCAGCAGATGAGCGATGGCACCATCGACTGCGTATTACAGAAGGCAAAGCACAGCAAGAGCGTGAAAATCAAGAAACTGCGCCATGGTTCCCTCTCAGCCACCAGCGACCAAGCCATCTTGCTCTATCTCAAGGTGTACAAGAAGGAAGGAGTGGACATAGCCGAGGCTCTGAGACAGGATGCCATCGAGGCTATCGAAAGTTTGTAACTGGGAGGACAGGTTTATTACCTGCCCTGCAAAGAAGAATATATTTATCATAAAATGCAATTCTGAAAAATAGATGAGTGTATATTTAATCAAGGTGGAGAAGGGCAGAAAAACTGCCCGCTCCATCACCTCGGAAGAGGAGTATAAACGACTGCGCAACAGCAGCTATCAGCTGGCCAACCTGCGACTGGCTCGCAGCGGCAATGGCGAGGCCAAGCGAAGACTGGTGCAATTCAACTACTCGGGCTATTACCCCAATGGACTGGTGAAGGGCAACAAACTGCCTAGCCAAGCCTTCGGATTTGACGTGGACGAGCCTGAGGAATTCAATCGCATCGCCCAACTTCTGCTGGGGAAGAGCAAGCAGGCTAACGACCCGAAAGGGGAAAACAAATCACTAGCTGAGGAGCTGGGACTCCTGATGATGGAGCGCTCGACAAGACAGGGCGGTCACTGCGTATTCCTGCGCCAGAAAGGCAAGACCATCCTGGAGAACCAAATCCGCATAGCCAGCCAGCTGGACTGCGAGATAGACACCAATACCCACGACATCAACCGTGTGTATTTCTCCACCAGTGCCTCGGCAGAAGACCTGCTCTATCTCTCCCCACGCCTCTTCGAAGACCAGTATGGCAGCAGCCCTGGAGCCGACGAGCAGAGCGTGACGGCTGAAGCCCAAGCCCTGGAAGACCGTGAGCGAATGGGACAAGAGGAACTCCCGCCAGGAGCCCACAGCGCCAACAAGCATTTTAAGTTAGGAGTTAGGAGTGAGGAGTTAGGAGTGAGAAGTCTGGAGTTAGGAGTTAGAAGTGAGGAGTTAGGAGTGAAACCTACGGGAGCTGGCAGCAAGGAGGAAGACCAAACTGGGCTTCAAAAATCGGCGGAATCTGCGAGAGAAAATCCTCCCCAAGCAGCGACCTATCTCGGCATCCCCTACGCAGAGATTATCCGCAAGTGGTGGACTATGTACAACGACGGCAACACCCCAGTGAAATCCAATCGCGACGTATTGACCTTCGAGCTCGCCGTGAACCTGCGCCATATCTGCGGATTCGACCGCCAAGTCCTGGACCAGGTCATCCCTTGCTACGACGGATTTCCCGAGGACCAGAAGCTGAAGTGCATCGACTCTGCACTCGGCGAGCGTCGCACCAGTATGCCCAAGCGTCTGAAAGATGTGCTGAGCAGCCTGCGCAAGGACTACGCCAGCGGCATAGCCACGCCACCAGCAGGGGCAGAGACGGCAGGCGCCATCGTGGACGCACTGGACAATGCCGAGCAGCAAGACGCCCTCTACTATGCCAACCGACTGATGAAGGCAGCCCGCCCTTTGGGCATCAACGACAGCCTGGAGGCAGCCGAGCCACGCCTCACCATGCCCGTGCTCACCGCCATCTGTCCAGCCATCGGCATGCTGGCATCGGGTGTCAAGATAGATGTACACGGCAAGTGCAACTCGCTCAACCTCATCGCCTATGTGGCAGGCGACTTTGCCAGCGGCAAGGGCAGCATCGACCCCATCATCACGGCTTGGCTCCAAGAGGTGAGACAGCAAGACGGCATCTACCTACAGCAAGAAGCCGTATGGCGAGAGAAGAAGAAGCAAGCCAAGAACGCCAAGAGTCAGCCCGAGGAGCCTAAGTTGCCCGTGAGATTCCTGACGCTCAACAACACCGTGGCCAACCTAGCCGACCGACTCGCCAACACGGCAGGCTTGCACGCCTTCTCCTTCACCCCCGAAGCCGACACCGTGGCGCTGAGATGGAAGCAGAGCATCAGCGACTTCAGCGTGATGCTGCGCCAAGCCTACGATGCCAGCCGATATGACAGAGAGGCGAAGAGCGCCGATGCCGTGAGCGTGCATATAGACCATCTGTGCTGGAACGTAACGATGTGTGGCACGCCCGATGCCCTCTATCGAGTGGTGACCAACTACACCGACGGTTTCCAGTCGCGCATCGCCATCGCCCGCACGCCCGACAACACCTATGCGCCACTGGAGGACAATCCGCGCAGCCTGAGCCCTCAGCAGGCAGAAAACATCCGAAAGGTGGCTCATCTGCTGCCCCTGATGCAGGGCGAAATCCATCTGTCCAAGCTAGAGGAGCGAGGCAGGAAGTGGCTGGAGACCATCCGACTGGAAGCCATCAAGAACGATGATACCGTGATGGCAAGACAGCGATTCCGCACCTGCGTCACCGCCCAGAGAATGACGGCATGCCTGATGCTCTGCCAAGTATGCGAGAAGATGATCAAGGAGATGGGACTGGCAGAGGCTGAGAAAATGCTGCGTCAGAAGCCCGACAGCTGGCAGGAATACATGCAGAAGGCGCAGACGCCGAGTATGCTGGGCGCCTACACGCTGATAGCCGACTCGCTGATAGACAGTGCCCTCTTCTACTTCCGCACGCGCATAGAGAAGGCGATGTACAAGAGTGGAGACCGAGGCGGCGACCGTATGCGTCAGGGCAAGAACGACAGCATATTTGAACGCTTGGCTGTAGACTTCACCACAGAGCAAGCATATCAGCAAACCATGATAGTAAAGGGAAATGACACCACTCGCAACAGCGTGCGCCAGATGCTGAAGAACTGGCAGAAACAAGGGCTGATAGTGAACACCAGCCTGGGGAACTATAAGAAACTGAGCTTCAAGCCTGTGTCATGAGTGTCATGTGTCATGAGTGTCATCAAGGATTAATCAAACAAAAAAAGAAAGATATGGACATCACAATAAGAAGATACAAGAAAGTAAAGGAAGCCATAGCAGGCGTCCTCTTGCTAGAGAATAAGCATATATGTGATACGGCAGAGCATGCCACAACTTGCCTGCCAGTGGGGAAATACAAGATCAAGATGCAGAAAGATGCCAGGCTCCAGCGCATCGTGCCTAAGATATTCCTGCTTAAAGGCAGAAAGCAACAAGGCATCATCAGACCTGGCAATGGCGTATACACACTGAAAGATGGATCTATCATCGTGGGCAAATATCAAGCCGCAGGACTCTGTATCCATTCTTCCAGCATATTCGAACGCCTCGTCTTCTGTCTGCGAAAGACGGAAGAACGAGGCAAGAATATCAACCTCAGCATAGAGGAAATCTAGTTTTTCTGGCTCCTCACGCCCTTGCCCTTGGTGAGATGCAGGGTAACGGGCTTGAGCTTATGACCGCTATGATCGAAGATGATGGCGGGATCCAAGCGGCGGCCGCCGAAGCTGACCTCGAAATGCAGGTGCTCGGTGGTGGCTCGGCCAGTCCGTCCGGTGAGCGCAATAGGCTGTCCGGCCTGCACCCACGTACCTTTCTTCACCAGGTTGCGCACGTTGTGGCTGTAGGCAGTCTCCAGTCCGTTGGCATGACGGAGCACTACGAAGTTGCCATAAGCGTAATAGGGGCCGCTCAGAATCACTTCGCCCGGGAAGGCGGCACGTATTGTGTCGCCCGCCTTGGTCTTGATGTCGGTGCCGCCATGCCTGCGTGCACCGCCGAAGTGGCTTATTACCTTGCCTCCCGGGAGCGGGTAGCACCACTCCTCGTCGGCATAGTTGGCGAAGTTGATGGTGAACTGCCTCGACTTCTCAAAGGGGTCCTTGGCAGCCGCCACCCTCATCACCTGCCATTCGTCAATATCCACATTGTCCTCATGCACCTCGTGGTGTTGCTGCGCAAAGCAGGTTGCCGCGAGGGACATGAGCAGTAGGGTGGTGCTGATGAGTCTTGTCATTGGTTGATGAATATGCCGTTCATGTTTCGCCCGGTGTTGATGGTCTCACGCCGTGCACTGTACAGCTCTGGGCTGCTCATGGTGCAGATGCCCTGGACGAAGATGTCCTCCACACCTGCCTCACGCAGTTGCCAGCGGTTGGCCTCCCACAGGTCTATGTGCCACTTCTCGCCTCCGCCGTTGCAGGGAAAGCGGCGGGCAATGAGTTCCATGGGAAATCCTGCCTGCCGGAAAGCGTCATACACCTCGTCGCCCACCTCGAAGCGCTGCAGCGAGATGCCTGGTCCGATGATGGCGTGCATGTGCCGGGGGCGGTCGGTCATCAGGCTCACGGTGTGGGCGGCAATGCTTGCCACCGTTCCGCGCCAGCCTGCGTGGACGGCTGCCACCATGTGCGTGCGGTCATCATAGAGCAATACGGGGATGCAGTCGGCTGTCTTGACGCACACACACAAGCCGGGGCGGTCGGTGAAGACCGCGTCTGTATCCTCGGGGCGGCCAGCCTGGCTCACCCTCAGGATGTGGCTCGAGTGTGTCTGTCGGGGCAGTGCAAGCTCCTCGGGATGCAACCCCAAATCCTCTACACTGCATCCGCGTCCGGTGGTGAAGGCCGTTACCCACTGTGGGGTGGGGTAGATGATGGGACTACTCATCCTCGTACTCGTAGTCCTCCAGGTCGTCGATGTCCTCTATGAGTTCGTCTCCGTCGAGTATCTCGATGTCCTCGTCCTCGCCTTCGTCCTGCATCTCGGTGCGGAACCATTCGGGATCTTTGTTGCGGTGAACCAGCGTCTCGCTCTGGGCAATGGCCTGCAGCTTGTTGCTCTCGCTGTTGAGCTCCTTCCACAGGAGGTCTTTCAGCTCCTGGATACCCAGTCCCGCCACTGCACTGATGAACACGTGCGGTACGTCCTTGGGCAGTTCCTCGGCCAGCATATCCATGAGCTCCTGGTCCAGCAGGTCGCATTTGGTGATGGCCAGTACGCGCTGCTTGTCCAGCAGTTCGGGGTTGAAGGTGCTCACCTCGCGCAGCAGGATGTCGTATTCCTTGGCTATGGAGTCGGTGTCACCGGGCACCATGAAGAGCAGCAGCGAGTTGCGCTCGATGTGGCGCAGGAATCTCAGGCCCAGTCCGCGTCCTTCGGATGCCCCTTCGATGATGCCGGGGATGTCGGCCATGACGAATGACTGGTTGTCGCGATAGGATACGATGCCCAGCGACGGCTCCATGGTGGTGAAGGGATAGTTGGCTATCTTGGGCCGTGCACTCGACAGAGCGCTCAGCAGAGTGCTCTTGCCCGCATTGGGGAAGCCCACCAGACCCACGTCGGCCAGCAGCTTCAGCTCCAGCACCACGGTCATCTCCTGCATGGGTTCGCCAGGCTGTGCAAAGCGTGGAGCCTGGTTGGTGGAGGTGCGGAAGTTCCAGTTGCCCAGACCTCCTCTGCCGCCTCGCAGCAGCATCACCACCTGTCCGTCCTCGGTCACATCACACAGATATTCTCCTGTCTCGGCGTTGTAGGCCACTGTACCGCAGGGTACGTCGATGTATCTGTCTTCGCCCTTGGCTCCGGTACTGCGGCTTTGGCCGCCGTTGCCACCATGTCCGGCAAACACATGACGCTCGTAGCGCAGGTGCAGCAGAGTCCAGTAGTTGTGGTTGCCACGCAGATACACGTGTCCGCCTCTGCCACCGTCTCCTCCGTCGGGCCCGCCGTTGGGGATGTACTTGGCGCGGTGCATGTGCATGGAGCCTCTGCCGCCCTTGCCCGAGCGGCAGCATATCTTCACGTAGTCAACGAAGTTCGACTCCGCCATCAGTTCTGTTGGTCAAGGAATGCAAAGATGCTGCCTATCATCTCCTCCTTTGAGGGGTGGTCGGCCCAGCGGAATGTGTGGCGCATGCCTTCCTTCTCAAACCACTCTGCCAGGGGGGCAGTCTGGTTGTGATATACCTCGAAGCGCTTGCGTATAGTCTCCTCATTGTCATCGGCGCGGCCCTGTTCCTTGGCGCGGTTGAGCAGTCGTGCCATCAGAATGTCCTCGTTCACGATGAGCTCGATCATCACTCCCATCTCGTGTCCACGCTCTGCCAGCATCTGCTTCAGTGCCTCAGCCTGTGCGATGGTACGGGGGAAACCGTCGAATATCACTCCCTTGCCGGCGGGCATCTCGTCGTATGTCTTGGCCAGGATGTCTATCATGAGGGCATCGGGGATGAGCTGTCCGTTGTTGATGTAGCCCTGTGCCATCTTGCCCAGTTCGGTCTCTGCCTTGATTTGTGCACGCAGTACATCGCCTGTGCTGATGTGCCCCATGCCGTACTTTTCCACAATCATGTCGCTGTAGGTGCCCTTTCCTGATCCGGGAGCACCGAAGATGATGATGTTCTTCATAATCTTTTTACCTGTATGTAATATGTGTTTGTATATCCTGTCTTTCGCCTTTGCGGCTGGTTGTATGCTTCTTGAGTCAGACGAGCGTGTAGATGTCGCGTGTGTTGCGGCCGAATCCGTCGTAGTCCAGACCATATCCCACGATGAAGTCGTTGGGTATCTCCAGGCAGCAGTAGCGTATGTCCAGCTGTGCCTGCAGCTTGCCGGGCTTGAGCAGCAGGGTGCACACATCGATGCTGCTGGGGTTCTGCTTCCTGAGTGTCTCCAGCATGTGCACCATGGTGACACCTGTATCCACGATGTCTTCCACCACGATGACGGGCCTGCCGGTAATATCTACGTTGAGTCCGATAAGTTCCCTGATGGCGCCGGTGGTCTGTGTTCCTTCGTAGGAGGCAAGCTTCACGAATGAGATTTCACAGGGCAGATCCACCTCCCTCAAGAGGTCTGCGGCGAAGATGAAAGAGCCGTTCAGTACTGCCAGGAATATGGGCTTCTTGCCCTTGTAATCCTCGTTGATACGTGCCGCTACGGCCTTCACCCGCTGCAGGATTTCTGCTTCGGGGATTGATATGGCAAAGTGTTTGTCCTTTACCTGAATGGTTTGTCTGTTGCTCATGACGTATGTGTAATGTTGCGCAAAATTAACAAAAAAACTCCACAGAGGGGTGCAAAGGGACGAAATTCTTGCTGTGGAGTGCCATCATGTACGATGGAAAGCAGTACCTTTGCAGTATGACAAGCCGAATGACACCCCTGGACGTGGCCCGGATGCTGCGTCTCCGACCCGAAACAGCCCACAAGGGCACCATGGGTCATGCTCTGCTGGTGGCAGGCAGTGCGGGTGTGGGCGGATGTGCAGTACTGGGCGCCGAGTCGTGCTTGCGCTCTGGCGTGGGCAAACTGACGGTTTGCACGCCCGAGTGCAACAGGCTGCTGCTCCAGCTTTCCGTGCCCGAGGCGGTGCTCCGGCTGCTTCCCTATGGGGGAGATGACGGAGCATCATGGGAGGCAGAGGAGTTTGCCCGGTGGCAGGCTGTGGGCATCGGCCCTGGAATAGGCTTGCTTGCCGTGGGTTTGCTGCACGATGTGGCGGAACGCTCAGCAGGCTTGCCCATGGTGGTGGATGCCGATGCGCTGCGCATCCTGGCGGTTCATCCCGAATGGATGCCTATGCTGTGCGGCCGTGCGGTGCTCACTCCTCATGGCGGTGAGATGCAGGCTCTTGCGAGCGGCATACTGCATGCCGATGCGCCGCTGCATACTGACAGCATGCTGCTGGCAGCCGCCGGGCGGTTGGCCACAGAGTTCCGGGTGTGCGTGGTGCTCAAAGGACATCCCACCCATGTGTGCCATCCCGACGGCCGCATCACACTCTGTCCGCGCGGCAATGCCGGAATGGCCACTGCCGGAGCGGGTGACGTGCTTACGGGCATCATCACAGGGCTGCTGGCGCAGGGCTATGGACCCGACGAGGCAGCCTGTCTGGGTGTGTGGCTGCATGCCACTGCAGGCGACCTGGCAGCCCGGCAGATGGGGCAGGAAGCCATGTTGGCAAGGGACATCACGGTACACTTGGGCGAGTCGTGGAGCGAACTGCACGAGTGCCTACAGACGAGATAAAAGACAATGCAAGATATGAACATCAGAAGAAACATTGCCCTGGCCATGCTCCTGGCAGCTGGCTTGGGCGTACAGGCTCAGACGGAGGTGACAACCTTTGTGCCTGGCAGCACACTGGAGGGAATATCCTACTTCCTCCCACGCACTGCTTTCCGGGTGACCATAAAGGCAGACAAGACAGTGACCAAGCCCGGTGACTTCCACAAGTACGCCGAGCGTTACCTGCACCTCAACCGCGTTCCCACCACCGAGAGTGTGCGCTGGGAGATAAAGAGCATCACGCTGGAACCCTATGGTCTGCCCGACAAGACCAAGGCCTACAGCATCAAGCTCCGCAGCAAGACAGTGGCTCCCCTGGTGGGATTGAGCCGCGACGGACTCCTGCTCAGCATCAATACCGATGCCGATGAGATCACTTTGCCCGCTCTGCCACAGGCATCCCAAGACCCTGCACCCGCTGATCCCCGTGCCTATATGACGCAGGAGATACTGGCGGCTGGCAGTGTGGCCAAGATGGCGGAACTCTGTGCGCAGGAAATCTATGACATTCGCGAGAGCCGCAACGCCCTGGTGCGTGGCGAGGCCGACAATACTCCCAAGGACGGTGCACAGCTGCAGCTCATGCTCAGCCAGTTGGCTCAGCAGGACCAGGCACTCACCTCGCTCTTTGCAGGCACCACACATACCACCCACGAGGTGTTCTCCATGACCTACGACCCCACGCAGGAGACAGCACGCGACATTCTGTTCCGCTTCTCCCACAAGCTGGGTGTTCTGGGGCAGGATGACCTGGCAGGCGACCCCATCTACATCAGTGTGAAGCGCACCGAAACACTGCCCGCCACTGTGGTGGACGAGCAAGTGGCCAAGAAGAAAGCCAAGATGGAGAAGGGGGTATATTATAATGTACCCGCACGCGGAAAGCTCCGTGTCTTTGATGCAGACAAGGAGTACTGCACGCTGGAGACGCCTATGGGGCAGTTTGGCAGCGTGGAGATTCTCTCCAACCTCCTCTTTGACAAGAAGACCAATACCAAGGTGACTTTCTTCCAGAACACAGGTGGAACCAAGGACGTGATGGAGTGAACGGCATCCGGTACAGGCATGAACAAACAGTGGGACAACAACCAAACAGCTAAGACAATATGAAGAAAATGCTTATGATGGCTGCTGTGATGGCAGTGGCTATCGGTGCAAATGCACAGAAGAAGGAGTATCCCAAGCAGGAGGAAATGAAGCCCGGCATGTCGGAGTACTGGACTCCACAGCCCAAGATTGTGACTCCCGGTGACGAGAAGACTTCTTCGGCACCCGATGATGCCATCGTCCTCTTTGACGGCAAGGACCTCTCGGCCTGGACCAACGGCAATGGCAAGGAAGAGGCAGGATGGACCGTGAAGAAGGGCATAATGACTGTGGATAAGAGCAAGGGCGATATCAAGACCAAGGAAAAGTTCGGCAGCTTCCAGCTTCACCTTGAGTGGCGCGTGCCCGAGGGTATCACAGGCGAGAGCCAGGCGCGTGGCAACAGCGGTGTATTCCTGCAGGACAAGTACGAGGTGCAGATTCTGGACAACTATCAGAACGAGACTTATGTCAATGGTATGGTGGGAAGTATCTACAAGCAGACACCTCCAATGGCCAACGTGATGCGTAAGCCCGGCGAGTGGAATGTGTTCGACATCATCTACACAGCTCCTGTCTTCAAGGAGGACGGTACTTATCTTTATCACCCCTATGTGACTGTGATACAGAACGGAGTGGTGCTGCAGAACCATACCGAGATATGGGGTACCACCGAGTATATCGGTTGGCCTCGCGTTGTGAAGCACGGCGACGGCCCCATCCGCCTGCAGTCTCATGGCGACCCTAGTGCTCCCCTGAGCTTCCGCAACATCTGGGTGCGCAAACTCTAAGCGCCAGTCCAGGCTCGCAGGACCATTTACCGGCGGCACTGCCCAT
>OQWM01000434.1_pt1 | contig 26232 bp, 16 predicted proteins | sample 1691531 | NCBI WGS metagenome assembly OQWM01 (sample SAMN03418257, study PRJEB22391) | human gut metagenome | biome: human-gut; feature: organic feature; material: feces | host: Homo sapiens | place: Tanzania | collected 2013-01
GCGATAGCGAAATAGCCGCCCAAAAAGGCGTATTGAGCGATAGCGAAATAGCCGCCCAAAAAGGCGTATTGAGCGATAGCGAAATAGCCGCTCAATAGCTTGGCATTTGCCGCAGGGCAAACGCCAAGCTACGCCGCCGTATATCGATAGGCGGCGCTTAGACGCCGACGGCTTGTTCTTCGAGTTTGTGTTCGAAACTCATGACGACGTATTCCATGGGTTTTCCGAGTGCGATGCCGACGTCGATGGTCATGACGCCGAGTTCGCCGTCTTCGACGGAGTTGTTCGTTTCGTCACACGTGACGTAGAAGGCGTCGTCTTGGACTTTTCCGGGGAAGTAGCCTGCGGCCCAGAGTTTGCCGAGGAAGTCGGTGAGCATGCTTTTGATGCTATCGCGCAGTTCTTTTCCGTTGATTTCGAAGACGACCCATTGCGTGTTTTCGTAGATGGCGCGTCGGACGGCGTTGAAGACGCGTCGCGACATGAGGTATCGCCATTCTAGTGCGTTGGTGAGTGCGCGCGCGCCCCATGGTCGGATGCCGCGTTGTGGTGCGTAGCGAATGCAGTTGACGCCTTTGTCGTTGAGTTCGGCGTATTGGCCTTCGTGCATGGGTGTGTAGATGCCGCTGAGGCCTTCGATGGTGACGTTGGCGGGAGCACGGAAGACGCCGTCGTTTCGGTCGCATCGTGCGTAGACGCCGGCCATGAATCCCGAGGGTGGGACGGGTTTTGGATCGCCTTCGTCGTTGAGCATGACGAGCCAAGGATAATACAGCGCGGCGAATGAAGTTTCGAATTTACTTCGGTAGTCGTAGACTTGTTCGGGTTTGAGGTCGCGAGGCGTATCGAGGATGGCGAACCGGTCGCCCATTTTTTCGCAGTGAGCGACCATGGCTGTTTGTATGCCGATCATGTCGCGCGTGCTGTGGAATGCTTCGCAGTTATCGAGGAAAAATTGCAGGTCGGGGATGGCGACGAGGTCGATTTCGTCGTTGGATTCGAGGACGCCCAAGCCGTATCGCGCGTCGGGTCCGTTGTTGTATCCGATGACGTCGTCGGGGGTGATGCCATCGAGTCCGTCGCGGCCGCCGCGGAGTGCGATTTCGGTCGTTTCGTCGGGGTATTGTTCATAGCCGGTGGCGCCGAGTAGCGAGACGCGGATGAGCTCGGATTCTTGAGCGATGACGCGAGCGACGTTTCGCGAGGCCCATTTTCCCATCGATAGGTTGGTGTATTTTTCGGTGCGATTTTGTTTTGTGTCTTTGACGATCATATCGAATTCGAGCGAATCGATATAGGTGGGAGCGGCGGAGCGCATGGGGATGTCGATGGGATCGTTCCAGTAGACTTCGTTTCCGCGGACGCGTTCGACGGTGATAAATCGCTCGTTTTCGCCGTCGGAGAGTTTGAGTAGCATGCCGCGTTCGATTCCGCGCGTCGATTGCAGAGTCATCATCCTGGCGCCTTGTAGGATGTCGAGGGTGATGAAGTTGTGGACGCGAGCGGCATCTGGGTAGTTGATTTCGATGCTGAGCTGGTTGCCCCAGCTTCCTTCGCTAGAGGCGAAAACTTCGAGTGTGGGATATCCCGATCGGTCGAGTAGCTCGTATCGAGCTTTTCGCGCCATTTCGGATTTTCCGTTTCTGAAGACATGCGCGATGCGTATGACGTGGCAGCGCGTGCCGCCATTCATGAAGAAGCCCCAGATACTGGCGTATAGGTAGCTTCCTTTGACGGGTTGGCCAAAATAGCGCAAGAATTGCTGCACGCTTTGTATGACGACGGGTTCGTTGAGGGGTCCTTTTGTGGCGACGCCAAGAAAGGCTGGGACGCCAGTTTCGCCCATAGAAACGCCGCGCTCGACGCGCGGATTATCCTCGAAGTATACGCCGGGGAGCTTTACTTTTGCCATTTTGACCTCGCTATTGGCATGTTTTACCGCAACAATGGAACAAGCGCGAATTATCCGCCGCGACTCTCGTTGATTTCTTTGTTAATTTCGGAGATTTCGCGGATCCAGACTTGTCGTTCTTTGTGTTCCATATTGAGGACGTCGTCTATCGCCCAGTGGAAGTGGTAAGCGATATACGCTACCTCCTGATACAGCTTATCCAGGGGGTAGCTTAGTACCCCCCCAGGCCGGTTCCCATATCGACTTCAAATTCGTGTTTGCAAGCCGGGCACGAGACCTTGATAGAGGCGCTGCCTTCTTCGTTGATTTTACGGTAGAATTCTTGGAGATAAGCGAGGTCGGAGCTGAACAATTCTTCGATGATGTTGGGGGTAATCATGCGTAGAGTACCGAGTTTGGTGATGACTCGGCTGAGCAAGATGATGACGAGATAGGCACGGTTTGCTTGGACGCGATAATCTTGCAAAGGTGCGATTTCGTCTTTAGCTGTCGCAAGGCGCATGACGCCTTCGCGGTGGAGGTTTCCGTCTTTGTCGACATAACCTTTCGGAAGTGTAAACTGAAACTCAGTCTGAAATGCCATCGTCACAACTCCAAAATACAAGCCGTCCACGCATGAGGGCAGCGTCGTTGATGAAATGGGCCAAAGCCCTAGCTACATAGACGCATTGTATAACGAATCGGCGATTGGGTGCAATGAAATTAGCAATCGCGATATGATTTAAGATCGGAAATAAAAAATTCCCCGCGAAGCGGGGAATGTCTATTATCCGAGGGTGTAGGCTGCGATGACATCGGAATCGACGGGCCAGTCGCCGTCGAGTTTTTGGTGCAAGATGATGACGACGCGTTTGCTATCGGGTGTCCAGAAGGCGTTGATAATGCTCATATCGGCGACTTTCGTTTTCGTTGGGTTTGAGAAGATCGGGGCATAGCCTAAAGTCATCGATTGCTCGCCTGCCGAGAGCGTGAGTTGTAGTGTTTCGCCGATGACCATGCCGCCGAGTTTGTATCCGGCTGGGGCGGCCATGCCGGCGACGTAGTTGGCGTTGATGCCGAAGACGGCGACTTCTTTCGATTGGAGCGCGGCTTCGAGCGAAGTTTTGTTGAGCGGATAGACGAGTTTTGGCCCTTGACCGCCGATTTGGTAGATGACGAGGGCTTTTCCGCCGAGTTTGCTACTTTGGAGAATGGCGTAGAAATCGGGATTTGCCCCGAAACCGACGAATTGCATCGAGATTTTGTCGGTATCTTGAGCGACGGCTTCGGTCGGGGCAAACGACGTCGCCCAAATCGTCGCCAGTCCAATGCCCATGGCTAGTGCGAAATGTTTGAATGCACGAATAGAGATCATCATTGCCTCCTATATAATGTTGGGGCGCACGACGCGATGCGCATGGCGTCGTGCATCAAGAATTATGCCAAAATGAACGCCGAAATGCAAATCCCAGCGTTTCGGAGCCGCTTGGATGCGCTAGTGGCGGTAGTTTTGGCGCCCCAGCGCATAGCGAGAGAAACGAACGAGAAGGGATTAGTTCAAGATGAAACCTTGTCGGAGCGAAACGGGCTTGCCCGAAAATTCCATGAATTTCCAGCGATTCTTTTTGCTATCGATGCATTTGATGAACGTCTCGGGGATGTTGTCGTTTTCGACGGTGAATTTTTCGACGATGCCCGTCGGTTCGACTTCGAAGCGAATGTAGAGCTTGCTGACGTTCATCGTGCCATTTTTGGCTTCACGTCGATGGCATTCTTGAACCGAACGCGAGATGGCGCTGAGCCCGATTTTGAAATGGTCTTGCATAGAATCGGGTTTGGCTTTTGAGCCATTGACCGAATTGGCGTCGGCGAATTCTTGTTTATGTAGAGCGACGCCGGCGCGGCCGTCGCGGCGCGTGCGAGCATCGTCGGCACCACCGTTGGGGGCGACGGGGTCGTCTTGTGGTTCGGCTTGTGCCGTTTCGCCTTGTTGCGCTTGATCGCCATACATGGCGTTGAGCGCGGCATCATTTTTATTGACGGCTTTGGGCTGTTTGGCCTGTTTTTGGACGCGCGGAGCTTCCTCGGCGTGCATGTCGATGATTTCGAAGTCGTCGGCGAGTATCGTCTTTTCGATATCGGCATCGCTGATCGTTTGACCCGAGACGGTATCGAACGCGGTGGCGGCACTCGTAATCGAAGGCTCGACGTTTTCTTCGACGATTTCTTCGACGGGGCGCGTGGCAAAATAGGCGGCAATGGCGACGACGGCGGCGACGGCGGCGACGATAATCGCCAAGCGTTTGTTCTTTTGGCGTTTGTCGGCACGCGCCATTTCTTCGTAGTGTCGCAAATTGATGAGCTGTGAAGCCTCCGACATCGCCTCTTCTTCTTGCGGCGTTTCTTCTTCTTGCGCCATGATGGCTTCGAGGAGCTGGCTTCGTCGTTCTTCGGCGGATTCTGCATTGGCGTGCGCAACGCGAGCCGCCGATTCGCCCTCGGCGGCAACGATTTCGTCGGCATCGGTCAAAATAGCACTCGCCGCCACATCGCCGCCTAAACCGCTTTGATCGTTGGGATCGTCGAGCGAAATGGCGTCGAGTTTGGCGTCGACATCGTGGCGATCGATTCTCGGGAGGTCGGTTTGGCTCTCGGAAGAATCGATAGAAAATGCATCGATATCGGCAGGAGCTGAATTATCTTCGGCTGATTTCTCTACATCTTGCGATTGATTCGCCTCGTCGCCTTTCGACGCATCGTCGCTCGCGGTGGAATCGTCGGCGACGGCGCTATCGATGGCGCTATCGAGCGCACTTTTATCGCACGAGCTATCGAGCGCGATATCGGGCACGTCGACGACGGCGCTATCGAGCGCACTTTTGTCGCACGAGCTATCGAGCGCGATATCGGGCACGTCGACCGATTTGTCTTGGTCGGCGTCTTGCGATTTATCTTGCGAATCGACGGGCGCTTTATCGTCTTTGCCATCGGAAGAATCTTTGGCAGTGACCACAGGCAAAACACTGCTTTCGAGGTCGATATGCGGCAACGAAGCTTCGTTCAATTCGTCGTCGGCGTTGAATTTCGAATCCGAATTTAATGCTGCATCGATGCGCCCCATCTGATCAGAATTCGACATCATGCTGTTATCGTCGAATGAAATAGCAGCAAGCGACATTTCGGATTCGCTACGCTCGACGATCGAGGGCAAATTCGTCTTCGACGAGAGCCAATCGCTCATGCTAGCGTCGGTTTCGGAGCAGGCAATGTCTTTCGATGGTGGCGCCGAGCTATTGAGTAAATCGCCAAAATCTTCTTTAAAATCGTTGAATTGATCGCGTTCGCCTTCGGCCGCGCCAAAACTCGTCGCGTCGATCGCTTTGGAATCGGCAGAATTTGCCGAATGTGTCGCGTCGATCGCTTTGGCGACATCGCTTTTGGCGCTTTTGTCGAGTTTTTCTTTGTCGCCGGCAAGTGTGTCTTTGGGGTTAGGGGCAAGAGAGGCGATAGCGGGTGCGACAGCCTCGGCAGATTTCGAAGCGGTCGTATCGGCGATGCGTTTGAGCCCAGCAAATCGCGGCAACGCGCTTTCGCCCTTTTTATCGGTTGGCTTGGTTTGGGCAGATTTTGGCGTGCTGAAGATCGAGGCGATGCCTGGGGCGGGTTTTGAACTCGAACCGAAGGCACTGATGCCCGGTTTTGCGCCAGCCCCGAGTTTCGACGACGGACTGAGTATGCTCGGCAAAGGTTTGGAACTGCCAGCCCCCAAGATACTGGGCAACGATTTGGCGCTTTTTGCCGCCTCGGCGATGGCTTCGTCGACTTTTGAGCAATCGCTTTTTGTGCCTTGTTTGGCATCTGTATCGAGTTCGCCCAACTTCGTGGCGGGTAAATCGTCGAGTGCGCTCAAAATCGCATCGGGCGTCGACATCTTCGTCGATTCTTCGTCGTCGAGCGATTGGAACGAGAAAAACGGCGAAACGGCACCGACTTTTGTCGTATCATCGCAGGCCTCGTCGATATCCGAATCGAGGTCGTTTTCGGCTTTGACGAGCGAATCGAGCGCGGGCATGGCTTGGTGCGTCGGCGCCTCGTGAGACAAATTTGTCTCGGTCTTGAGGCGTTGTTTGAGGCTGGCCAAATCGGGCGACGACGTACGCGCGGCGCGCGGGCTCGAGGTCAGCAAACGCGCCCCCGATTTGCCGCCAAAAAGCGGCGGCAGGCTAGAATCGGATTTGCGCGGCGCGGGCATGGGCGGAGGCGGCGGCATCAAAATCGACGAAGCAAACGGCTCGACCTCGATCGCAGGTTTCCAGCCGTCGAGCGCCCGACACCAAACGTGGCAACTTTCACTAATATCTTTCAAATCGCCCGTAAACAAGGCGATGAGTTCGTCTTCGCCATAGGGCCCGTGGCTCGTACCGTCGAACGAATAATACCACGCGGCATCGTTGGCGGCGCGCCGTGGCGTGTTGAGCGTCGTCGCATGCCATTTGCTGAGATTCGAAGGCGCCGAAGTTTCTGCAACATCTTTCGCATCTGTTTTAGGAATCACCGAAGATTCGCCTTTGTGGCCGCATTTTATGCAAGTATATCGGATGGTGTTCTTCGTAATTTTTTCGTCGGGATAGCTCATCGAGGTGTGGCATTTTTCGCAAACGAAACGCATATCTAACCCTTTAAGATTTGTGGATTCGCGCCAAGCGCAGCGTGAAAACGTGTCAAATCGACCGCATTGTCGCCCCCTCCCCCTTCGGCGCACAATCGGCGTAAAACGATAAATGTGGACATGCTATCACATTTCCGTGCGAATGCCCAAATAATGCGCTTCTTCAGACGCCCGATGTTGCATTTTTTAGGAATGGCGGCCGTTTTTTTCGCCGGCTATGCCGCTGGCATACGCCGACGGCTCCGGCTATGTGCTCGTTTCACTGCGCGCATACGCCGTCGTCGGTGCCTATCGCCATTGGCGATACGGCCCGATGACATTGAAATCTTGCAAAAGGCGATTGATGTGCGATTATCGCAGTAGGATTTTTGGCGTGATAGGCGCTAATGGAGGACAAATCGGTGGAGCATCTAAGGGCAGTTCGCGGCGTCGCGGTGAGTTTGATTTTGGGCATTTGTGCGATGGGGCACAGTGCCTTGGCGCAGGATGCTCCGAAACTGCGCACGATTGAGCGGCAACGCGTCGAAAATGTGCCTGCGCCGCGCGTCGATGCGCAGGTGCAAGCGGCGGCTGTGCTCGATACGATTGCAAAAGACGATGCGGGAAGCGTAGCGGCGAAGTCGGGTGCGGCGCAAGCGGCGGCAGTAGATTTGCCGCGGTCGGATATTGCGCTACCACGGCTTGCGCCGTTGACGAAAGATGCGAAACAGAAGCTTGCCCAATCGGTTCAGGCGGCGATGAAAGCCAAGGCCGTGCGGCAAACGACGATTGGGATGCAAGTCGTCGATCTCGATACGGGCGAGGTCGTCTATGCGAAACAAGCAGAAAAGTATCTCAAACCGGCGTCGAACACGAAGTTGGTGACGACGGCGGCGGCGCTTGGGATTTTGGGTCCCGATCATCAGTTTGAATCGGCGTTGTTGGCGCGCGGAAAAGTCAAAGATGGCGTCGTCAATGGCGATTTGCAGTTGCACATCGATCACGATTTTACTTGGTCGACGCGGTTTTATAATACGGGCGACACGCCGATGGTCGGTCTCGTGCAGCAACTCAAAGCGGCTGGAATCAAGAAGATTACGGGGAATTTGATCGTTTCGGGCTATGTCGTCTATGGCGGCATGGCGACGAATACGTTGTCGACGACGGCGCATTTACAGAGCGCGGCGCGGCAATTTGCGGCGATAATGAAGAAGAACGGGATCGCCTATAAGGGACTCGTAGTTCGGCAATCGGCAAAGCGCGAGGGCGCCCCTCTTGCCACCTGGAAATCGCCCGTACTCGCTCAGGCCATCGTTCCGCTCAACCGCGTGAGCCACAATGAATACGCCGATATGTTGCTCTTAGCCATTGCGGCTAAGAATGGGAAGAATACGTATGAAGCGGGCGCAAAAGCCGAGTTGGCATGGTTAGAATCGATAGGGATCGAGACGAAAAACGTGCGTTTGAACGATGGATCGGGGCTTTCGCACGATAACCGCGTGAGCCCGAAGATGCTCACCGATCTGACAGCATGGGTATTGAAGGAATCGTCGTTTGGTCGCGAATGGGCGGCATCGCTTTCGATATCGGGATATGATGGGACGTATGGGGGGCGGCTTGCGAACGACGATGGAAAAGGGCGCGTTTATGCGAAATCGGGGACTTTGCGCGACGTCATTTCGGGGTCTGGTTTTTTCGTCAATCGCTACGATGGGCATACGTATGCGTTTTCGGTCATCGTCAATGGGAGTCGCAATCGCAAATTGACGCGTCAGGCGATCGATCGCATGGTCATGCCGTTTTTGGGGAATTTTAGGTCGGTGCAACGCGTGGCGGCGCCCGTGTTTTCATCGTATCGCAAAGAAGCCGATGGTCGCGTCGTCGCGCGTTGGAATCCGGTGGCGAAGGCGACGGGGTATCGGGTTTATTCGAGTGTCGATGGGGCACATTGGAGCGTTGCCGCCGAAACGAAAGATACTGTGCTCATCATGCCCGATAGTGCACGGCACTTGCGTTTGAGTGCCGTTTTGCCCGATGGCGCCGAAAGTGCGCCATCGCTCATCTATAGCTATCGACCAGGGGAGCGTTCGATGGCGATCGTCGAAATGGCGCAGTGCCGTTCAGACGAAGCGATGCGCCCTGCGTCGCATTTCGTGTCGCACGAAATGCCGCTGGCGCAGTTCGTGGGCGATTCGTGGGGCGTGTTTACGACGTCTCAGAGCGTCGACAATGCCCAAGGTGCGTTGTTCCATACTGTCGCTTGCCAAGGAAAGATGGCGTGGAACGACGAGGCTTATCGCCGCGCGATCGATGCGAAGATGCCGATTATCGTCGATGCAGTCGATGCACACCAAAGCACGCAGACGCAAGAGGCTTGCGATCCACGTCAAGGCAAAGTTTTGGGCTGTTATGCAGAGGCGGTTGTGACGAAAGATAGGCGATTTGGGGATCGCCGCGAGAATCTTCGTTTGCGCAAAGCGGCAGGAACGGGATCTTCGCGCCCGTCGGCGATTGGCATTTGGAAAGGGGCAAAATCGGTCGGCAATATGGCCGATGCGACGGTGATGGCTCGCGAAAAATCCGCCAACGGTAGCGATTTGGCCATCGTCGGGATCGATTTGCAAGCGCTCGATAGCCAGAAGGCCTTGCAGGCGGCCTGGAAATTAGTCGGAAACGATTAAATTCGCACCCGCCCCCTCTTGATGGGAGGCGGCGAATAGAAATATCAATCGGGCATGGGGTCTTCGCCGATGCGGTCGATGGCGTATCGCGAAACGCCTTTCGATTCGACTTCGCTATGGAGTCCGTGTTTTTTCGAGACTTGTTCGAATTCGTCGAGGACGATGCGCATGACTTCTCGTTTTTTTCGGAACGGCATGAAAGCGGATTTGAACCCGTCGACGACGAGTCGTTTGACTTCATCGTAAGTGAGGTGGAAGATCTGGCACGCGAGCTTGAATTCATCGGTCATCGTCGTATCGGTGACGAGTCGATTGTCGGTGTTGAGCGTGCAACGGAGCCCGAAATCCATGTAGAACTTGAGCGGATGGTTTTCGATGGCATCGACGGCGCCAGTTTGGACGTTGCTCTTGAGGCAGATTTCGAGCGGGATTCGGTGATCGTTGAGGTAGTTGAGGAGATCGCCGTTTTCGCGTAGTCGCGTGCCGTGCCCGATGCGGTGGGCGTTGCAATCGTGAATGGCTTGATGAATCGATCGTGCGCCGTAGGCTTCGCCAGCGTGGACGGTCGAATTGAGGTTGTTTTTCCGGATAAAGGCAAAGGCTTCGGCGTGTTTTTCGGCGGGGTTATTGACTTCGCCACCGGCCAGGTCGAATCCGACGACGCCTTTATTCTTGAAGGCAACGGCTAGCTCGGCGAGTCGTAGCGAGCTTTGGGGGGGCATGTGCCGCATAGCGCAGATGATTTGCCCACTCATGATGCCGTATTTTTTCTTTGCCTCTCGCAGGCCCGCGCCGACAGCCTCGACGATGACGGGCAACGACAAGCCCTCGCGTTGGTGCAGAATGGGGCTATAGCGCACTTCGATATAGCGGCAATTTTCGTGAGCGGCATCTTCGGCGAGTTCGAAGGCAACGCGCGTGAGTGCATCTTCGTCTTGTAGAACTTTGAGCGTGGTGTCGAAGACGCGCAAATAGCTTTCGAGGTTTTCGTGAATCCCGCCTATATTGAGGATTTGTTTGAGTCGATCGGGCTCGTCGGCGGGCAAAGGAATGTGGCGCTCGTGCGCCAAGTCGATGAGCGTTTCGATGCGCAACGAACCGTCGAGATGAACGTGAAGGTCTGTCTTAGGGATATCGTGCAAGAATGCATCAGTAATCGGGTTCATAGTGCTCCTCCTCGGTTGAAATGAGATGCGAAAGACCTCAAATAGGTCGTTCTATCCACTTTAGAGCACGGGGGAGCGTTTTTCAATCGAAAACGAACACCGGCGACGCCGTTGCCGGTGTCGCCGTTATCGATCGTCGTGCTACGATAGATGAGGATTATTCTTCCATTCCATCTTCGACGCCTTGTGCGTCGCAAGCGGTGCCAGCTTCGTTGCAAGCATTTTTGCATTGTTTTGCATTGCTACGAACAAAATGCGAGGTGTCATTTGAGAACTTCGTGCACGTCGCAGTGTATTGGAATGAGATGAGACCCATGAGTTGCGATTCACAAACAGCCTTGCTCTCGCCATCTTTGCAGGTGCTTTTATTGGGAATGCAAGACGCATCAACACCTGTAGCCGTGGCGCATGCTGCATCCATTTTAGTGCAGTCTATATTGACGAGTTTATACGATTCCTCGTTTTCGTTTTCACTGACATCCTCGCATGTCACGAGCTTACCGGCTTTACATTCGTTCTCAGTCTCTTCTGTACAAGCCGTATTTGTTATTTCGGCTACGGTAATGCACTTTTCACCTCTGCTGTCGCAGACTTGAGTGGATGCGTCGCAATCATTATAATCTTCATCATTCTCCGTGATGTCGATAAAGCGATTTTTGCCACTTTCCATCTCAGTGCATTCAGTCTCGCCAGTGTAGACCCCAAAATCATCGTCGTAGCAAATTGTGCTTTTATCGCCGACTTTTGAACAAACATCATCATTTTCGAAACAATCGACGAAGTTTTCGCCCTTGATCTTATCGCAAACGTTTCCACCGGCTGCGCAATCGATCTTTGCAACTGCACCTTCGTCGCAAAAGACAGCGGTGTTGCCGTCGCATGTTTCGGTGAATGTTCCTACCGTGCATTCTGAACCAACTTCGGAACCCGTACCCGTACCCGAGCCCGTGCCGGAGCCATCACCGGAACCCGTTCCCGTGCCGGAGCCATCACCGGAACCCGTTCCCGTACCAGTCCCCGTGCCGGAACCATCACCGGAGCCAGTGCCCGTGCCAGTCCCCGTGCCGGAGCCATCACCGGAACCCGTACCCGTGCCGGAGCCATCACCGGAACCCGTTCCCGTGCCGGAGCCAGTGCCCGTGCCAGTCCCCGTATTCGTGTCGGAGCTACTCTTTGCAACGCATTTCCCTTCTTTGGAGCAGACGGGTTTTGATGCATCTTTGCAGTCTTTGTCTGCGGTACATTCTTTTTGCGTAGCTGGATTGCCCTTGTCGCCGCCATCGTCGTCGCTACATGCGGTGACGGAAAAACTCATGGCCGCCAGTGCAACGGCGAATAAAATTTTGATATCCTTCATTTGGGTCTCCTAAAATTCAAAGGCTTTGTGGGAATGGCGACGAGAACACAAAAATAAATTCGTCGCCCAAACGCCGATGTGAATAAAATTCACATCAGAGTAACCAGAGAACCATTTATCGAAATAAAATTCGAAATACTAGAGAAAAAGAAAAAAATTTGGCGTGGTCGAGTGACAAAACCCGCCCAACGGGCGGGCTACAATCACTCCGCGTCGTCTTCGTTGATCATTAGACCGCCCAACGGGCGGGCTTCAATCACTCAACGTCGTCTTCGTTGACCATTAGACCGCCAGCAGGGCGGGCGGGAAATGACGATAATTAGCCCGCCAAGGGCGGGCTTCAATTACTCAGCGTCGTCTTCGAGGAAAGTCTCTGCATTTTCGAGGAGTTTGAGCGAACGATATCGGTATGTGTTGCCGTATTTGACGTCGCCAGTTGCCATTCCGCGAGTGAACCAAACGAATCGCATCATCGAGGAGCCATGCCCGAAGTTTTCGGTTCTATCTTCGCCGAGTGCGTCGTCGCCGACGGCCGCCGACGCTTCGAGGGCATTCATGATGTCGTCTTCGCTCAAGTCTTCGAAATCGGCGATGACGTAGTGAGCCCAAATGCCGGCATAGAAGTCGGCTTGTAGCTCACTTTGAACCGAGACTAAGTTTGCCTTCGTCTCTTTGCCGCGTTCTTGGAGCTTGAACTCGATTTCTTGGTATTTGCTCAAGTCGCCCGTGAGATGTTGGACGTGGTGACCGACTTCGTGCGCAATGACATAGGCGAAGGCGAAGTTTCCGTTGACGTCGACTTCTTTCATCGATTCGAAGAAGGTGAGATTGAGATAGACCGATTCGTTGACGACGCAATAAAAAGGCCCCGTGTCTTCGTCGCCCTCGCCACAGGGCGTGTCGACCGTACCGGAATAGTAGACGACTTTTGGGGCTCGGTATTGGTTGCCGAACGAGGCGATGAGTCAATGGGCAAATCGGGCTCGTAGAGCCTCGATTTGCAATTTATATTGTTTTGTACAATTAATGATATATCAATAACAATTTGCAATTGACATGCATATTAAATATTAACACGCATATCGTGATTTATTATTGACAAGCCGTATTGTCGGCATTGCACTTTGTCGCACAAAGTGTATAACCACCTTGATAGAGTGATTGATCTTGAGCTGTAAACTTACCCTCGGTATTTTTTATACAGATGTAAGAGCTTTCAAAGACAGTTCCATCTGTGTCGGTACCGCAATATGGAATTGCTTGATTATCATTTTTGCATTTATCACTTGGACCATTGCACCACGAGGCGTATTCACCATTACTATCTTTGACTATCGAGCATCCGCCATCGTTTGAACAATCGATGATGGAGACTTGAGTATTCCCGTTATTATCTACACCACAATAAACCATGGAATCGCCATTACAAAACTCGCCAAAAGTCTTGCCGTCGCATGGGGCGCCTTCTGTCGCGGCTTTCATTTCATCGGTGACGCAGACGCCGCGATCGCACGTGCCCTTTGCGCAAGTGACGCCTTGACATGCGACGTCGACGACCGCGCTATTTTCGACGCATTTGCCATTTTCGCAGACGGGTTTAGCGGCTGGGCAGTCTTTGTTTTGAGTGCATTCTGGCTTTGGCGTATCGCCCTCGCACGCCGTATTGTCGGCATTGCATTTTCCTTCGCAGAAGATGTATGACACAGCGGGTTGCCAAGTATTGTTGGAGTATTGCTTACATTCGGTGGTGAATTGGACGAATAGAAGACCGAGATCGCGGTAATCGACGCACACTTGTTCGCGCTGACCTTGTGTACACGTGCTTTGCGACGGGGCGCAGATCGTTTCGGTACCATCGGCTGTTGCGCACACGCCGCCGTTGTATATTGAGCAATCTTTGTCGACGAGTTTGTAAGATGGGGCTGTTGACGAACCGACGTTTTCGCACGTGACGAGTTTACCGTTTTCGCATTTCGGAGCAGTATCTTCACTACAAGTCGTATCTGTCGTCGTGGCATAAGTGATGCACTTTTTGCCTTGTGCGTCGCATGTTTGGGTTATGGGATTGCATTGCGTGTAGTCGCTAAAACTACTAGCAGTGCTGACGAAGTGCTTTGCTCCGCTTTCCATTTCTTTGCATTGAGCTGGTCCGCTCAAAACGTAGCCTTCGATTTCTTGGCACAAAGTATCGGTTGCACCGACTTGTGTGCAGGCAGTCTTTGCGTCGTAGCAATCGATGTAGTTTTCATTTTTGATTTTTTCACAGACGAGTCCTGCGCTTGCACATTCGAGTATCGCCGGTTTCCCCTCGTTGCAGTAATAACCCATCGATCCGATGCATACTTCGGCAAATGTATCGTTATCACATGTATTTGAACACGCACCATTGATACAGACTGGTTTTGTTTGGTCTTTGCAGTCGTTATGCGTTTTGCACTCGGGGGCTGGGGGCTCTGGGGTATCGTTGGCGACGCACGTGCCGTTAGAGCAAACGGGTTTTGTAGGGTCTTTGCAGTCGTCATGCGTTTTGCACTCGGGGGCAGGCGTGCTGTTATCGCATGCCGTATTATCGGCATTGCACGTCGCGGCGCATAGCTTGTACTCGCCGAGGAGCAATTGATCTTTCGCAGTGAATTTGCCTTCGGTATTTTTGGCGCAGACGAATGAGCTTTCGAAAGATTTACCATCTGCATCGCTTGTGCAGAATGGGATTTTTTGACCTTCGGTTTTGCACTGGTCGCTGGGGCCATTGCACCACGAAAGGAGTAGTTCTCCGCCTTGGAGTTTTTCGTTGACGATGCCACAACCACCATCTTGCGCACAGCTTTCGACGACGACTTTATTGGCCATGCTACAAAAAACCATGGAATCGCCGCGGCAGAAATCGGCGAAGTTATCGTCACATGGGTCGCCTTCTTTCGCGGCTTTCATTTCGTCGGTGACGCAGACGCCGCGATCGCACGTGCCTTTTGCGCAAGTGACGCCTTGACATGCGACGTCGGCGACGGCGCTATTTTCGATGCACGTGCCGTTAGAGCAAACGGGTTTGGCGGCAGGGCAATCGGAATTGATGTTGCACTCGGGAGCAGGCGGCACCGGCGTATCGTTGGCGACGCACGTGCCGTTAGAGCAAACGGGTTTGGCGGCAGGGCAATCGGAATTGGTGTTGCACTCGGGGGCAGGCGGCGCCGGCTTATCGTTGGCGACGCACGTGCCACTCGCACAGACGGGCTTGGTAGCAGGGCAATCGGCATTGGTGAAGCATTCGGCGGTTGGGGAGACTTTGCAAGTGCCGTTGGAGCAACCGAAGGGGCACAATTTGAGCGTCGTTCTGCCGGTGTCGATATCGCATTTGAGTAGCGATGCGCCGCCTTCGTCGCAAACGTCTTCTTTGCACCAAGGCAAGGCTTCTTCTTCGTTATCGATACCGCTACCGCAGCTGGTTAGGGAAAGCGCCATGAGCGCAACCGAAAGCGTGAAAATCTTAGGAGTATGTTTCATGAGAACACCCGTTGATAATGGATTAATTTGCCTCAAACACCTGAACATGGGCAAATTGATCTGTTTTTCGCTATTCGAACGTAGATTCGAAACTTCGATTATTGTAGCAAAAACAAATGGGCGTGTCACGAAAATGTGCGCCTTCGGCGTACATGTATGGTGGGCATGGAAACTGTGCGCCTTCGGCGCACAGTTTCAGGGCGCGTCACGATAAAAAATGCGCCTTCGGCGCACATTTATTGGGGTGCTTAGAGACAAGCCCCCGTGGCATCGTCGCAGGCGTCGTCGCATAGCGCGATATCGATGCGGTAGTATTTGCCATCGCTCGCGGCGAGGCATTGTTGTGAGGCGTTAAACGACGAGTCGTTTGATGTGTAGGCATCGCAGACGAAAGGCGTCGAGGTTTTGGGCGTGCAAGTTTGCGTATAGCAAGTGGCGCCCAAGTCGGCGAAGTGGGCGCAACCCGAGTAGCCCAAGTCGGCGGTGCATTTGTCGCCGACTGATTGGCACGTTTCGACGATGATGGCGTCGCCGCATTGGGTGGCATTGGCGCACGAAGTCGGGAGTTTATCGGCATTGCGGCATAGCGTGGCGGCGTTGAGGTCCCAATCGAAATATAATTCGCCATTTATCGATTTATAACACTTTTGATAGCCCGAAATTGAACTATTGTTGTAGTCGATGCATATCATTTGGCGTTCGCCCGTATTGCATTTGTCTTTGTCGCGGTAGCAAGCGGCTCGATTGATCGATTTGGCATAGAAGTTTGGGAGCGTGGCGCATTTGAGACCGGCGGCTTGGTCGCACGTCGTTTCGGCGACGATGCCATCGGTGTCGCAGAAAATGGCTTTATCGCCGTCGCAGAACTCCGAAAACGCCTCGGGATTGCAAGGCGCACCGATTTTGATAGATGGGGGTTGAATCGTTTCGATGCAGGCGGCATTTTGGCAACCGTTGGGGCATTTTTGGGTCGTATATTTGCCCGTTGTGGTGTCGCATTGGGCGAGTTCGTCGTCGGACGTGCAAATATCGCCGTTGCATGGAGCGATATTGGGTTCGAAGCAGGCGTCGTTTCGGCAACCATAGGGACAAGTTTCGTCGACGTAATCGCGCGTTTCGGGATTGCATCGTTTGAGCGTGAATCCGTCTTTATCGCACTTATCGTTTTGGCATGGGGGCATTGGCCGGCATGCGCCGTCTTGGCAGCCGTTGGGGCATGTTTCGTCGGTATATTGCCCCGAATCGCGATCACATTTTTTGAGCGTTTTATCGTCTAGGTCGCAGACGTCTTGAGTGCATTTGAAGTCGTGAGTGGGATCGGCGACGCATGCGCCGTCTTTGCAACCGTTGGGGCATGTTTCGTCGGTATATTGCCCCGAATCGCGATCGCATTTTTTGAGCGTTTTATCGTCTAGGTCACAGACGTCTTGAGTGCATTTGAAGTCGGCGTCTGGGTTGGGATTGCACGCGGCATTTTCGCAACCATAGGGGCATGGTTCGTAGGTAAACTGCCCCGTTTCTGTATTGCATCGCTTGAGAACGAACCCATTGGGATCGCAGACGCTTTGCGTGCATTGGGATGGGGCGGGAGGCGTGGGATCGGTGGAGCTATTGTCGTCGTTGCCACCGCAGGCGGCGCAAAGGGATAGAGCGAGTATGGCGAATAGGGAGGCAGATTTATCGTAGTTCATGGCGAATGTGGGGGAAAAGTGCGAAGGGGGGCTGGCGTGGATGCGGTTATTCACAGTGCCCAGGGGCTTTGGGACCGAAATAGAGATTATCGTAGTAGACGTTGCCGCGAGCGGGAATCGTCGTGCGATGGAGATCAAAGCGAGCTTCGAATAAAATGCGAAGTTTAGATCCAGATTGTGGAGTATATTTCCAATTTTCGTTGAAATCGCGTCGAGGATTCACGCTAAAGTATGTCCATTTTCCTTCGACGGGGCGAGCCCGTCGTTCTTTTTCGACGAAGAGGTATTGGGCATTGCTGATGGTGAGGGGTGGTTCTTGACTACCGCTGACGATGTATCGCAATTGGGCATTTCCGCCGCGATCGGGGAGTGGGTGGGTGAGATCGATGACGACGAGTTGTAGATATTGTTTCCAGTCGCCGGTTTCCCAGTTTTCGACGTAGTAGTACCCGTCGATGCATTCGGGGATATCGTTTGGGAGTTCGACTTCTTGAACGCCGCCCCAGACGACGGTTTGTCGTCGGTCGGAGGAGTAGAGAGGGAGATGGAGGGAATATTGCCCGCTATAGGCGTGATCGGACGAGAGTGTAAAGGGCGCCCATCCCTTTGACCAATCGAGCCACACCCAGCCATCGAGTCCCGATTCGAAGCCGGGATTGGCGAGGAGATTGAGTGGTTCGTTTGGAACGGGATTGCCGGCGATGGGGCGCTTGGCACGGGCATCGGAATCGATGGCATCGTCGTAGACACCGTTGGTGGTGGGTGTTTTTTGGCTACACGCGCCCAAGAGGAGTAGCGATAGAATCGTCGTCGAGATGCCGAACTTTTTTAACATGGTGTTTTACCTTCCTAGCGATCGTCCTTGAAAAGCAATATGACTTCGTCGGAACGCGCCATGCCGAGTTCGTCGCGACATTTTCGTTCGATAGCTCGCGAATCGGTGCGAAGTGCTTCGATTTTTGTGCGCAAGAGATCGTTTTTTTCGGCGATGACGTCGTTTCCAGCTTCGACGGTTTCGATTTCGGACGTCAATTTGACGTAAGTATCGGACGAGGCTTGCTCGAATGACTGATAAGCAAGATACGAAACGACGACGATGAAAGCGACACCAATCACAAATTTAACGAGATTTTCCATAACACCTGGACTTTGGCGATGTATTCCGACGCAAATCGATATATTTTGCGCATCGTTTTGCGCCCCCATCGCGAGATCGCGGTCGCAAAGACGCCTTATTGTTCACTTTTTTCGCTAGATTTCAAATTTTTGCATCACGGGGTATGTGGGATGAAACGGATAATATTGGCGAGTACGAGTACGTATCGCAAAGGATTGATGAAGTCGGCGGGTTTTGACGCCTTGTGCGTCGCGCCTGAATACGACGAATCGAGCGATACTTTTGCCGATCCATATCAGACGATAGAAGTTCGGGCGCGCAACAAGGCCCGCGCCGTCGCTCGGGACTACGACGGCGATATCGTCGTCGGTTCGGATCAGGGGTTAGTGTACGACGGCGCGTTGATTGGGAAGCCGTATACGGTCGAAGGCGCCGTTGCACAGCTGATGCGCTTTCGCGGACAGACGCTTTGCATTGCCACGAGCTTATGTGTGCGGTGCAACGGCGTCGAGAAATGCGCCCAAAACGTCGCAAAACTCGTCTTTCGCGACGACTTGAACGAAGAAACGATCCGGTGCTATGTAGCCGCCGATATGCCGATCGATTGCGCGGGATCGTTTAAGATCGAGTCGAGGGGATCGCGATTGTTTTCGGCGATATATTGCGACGACCCAACGGCGATACAGGGGTTGCCGATGATGGCGCTCAATGGGTTTATTTTGGCGTTTGAACGGGGGTATGCCACTGCTTTTTAGCGCAATATTGTCGACATCGCCCGGGAAATATGAACGACATGACATTGTGCACCCTGAAAGGGTGACAGAACACAGCCCAGGGTAAGCTCTGCGCAACCCCGGGTATTTGAACGACAAAACGATGTGCACCCTGAAAGGGTGACAGAACACAGCCCGGGGTAAGCTCAGCGCAACCCCGGGACGATAAGAGCCCGTATTGCCGTAGGCAATAGGGCGATAAAAGCCCGTATTGAGCCCAACGGGCGAAATAGGGCGAGCGGAGGCGTATGGCGCTTTGCGCCATAGCCGTAGCCCAAAAGGCGCGGCGCGAAGAAGTCGGTCGAATGGCTCAGGAACGATAGAAGTAAGAGAGAAAAATGCCCAAGAATCAAGATGTTAGGCCGAGTATCGACCTTTATGGCGTGAGAACGAATAACTTGAAGAATTTGGATTGCCACATCCCGTTGCGGCAGATGACGGTGTTGACGGGAGTGAGCGGTTCGGGGAAGTCGAGTTTGGCGTTTGACACGCTTTATGCCGAGGGTCAGAGGCGTTTTTTGGAGTCGATGTCGGCGTATGTGAGGATGTTTTTGAACGAGATGCCGAAGCCGCCTGTTGACCGCGTGGAGCATTGTTTGCCGGCGATAGCGTTGAGGCAGCAGAGCAGTTTTGACCATGCGCGTTCGACGGTGGCGACGGTGACTGAGACGCTGACGCATGTGGCGCAGTTTTTTGCGAATATGGGCGAGCAGAGGTGCGTGGCGTGTGGGGGCGCGGTGGGTTGTGATACGCCGCGTGTGATAGCGCAGAGGCTCGATGCGTATGGCGCGCGGCTGAAGATCGTCGTCTATGTGGTGTTGGAGTTGGCGCCAGGAGAGAGTGCGGCGTCGCGGCTGGCGGCGCTTGCCGAGGGTGGATATCATCGATTGTGGTGCGGTGGGGAGGTCGTCGATTTGTCGCAAGCCGATGTGGAGTCGTTGCTCGATGCGAAGTCGTTTTCGGTGCTGGTTGGTCGCGTGACGTATTCGCCGGCGATCGATGGGGCCGAGCCCAAGCTAGACGAACGGCTCGCCGAGGCGATCGAGGAGGCGTATCGATTGGGGGCGGGCGTGGCGCATGCCGATTTGCTGGGCGTGGCAGAGGGTGGATCGACGACGTTGACGTTTCGCAAGCAGATGACGTGCCAGAATTGTGGGAAGGAGCACCCGGTGTTGAGGGCGGAATATTTTGACCCGAATTCGACGCTTGGCGCGTGCCCGCAGTGCACGGGATTTGGTAGCGTGAGCGGGATCGATTGGACGCGCGTCATCCAGCCGAATTTGTCGATAAAAGACGATGCGATTATTCCGTTTCGGACGCCGTCGACGGCCGACCGGAAGGCGAAATTGCTGAGTTTTTGCCGGCTTTCGAAGATTCCGATCGATGTGCCGTTTTCGCATTTGAGCCCCGAGCAAATCGAGGTGATAAAGTTTGGAAGCCGTGGGAAAATGGGATTTGGCGGCGTGATAGATTATTTTAAGCATTTGGAGTCGCGCAGCAATAAATTTACATCGCGCATACAGTTGGCGCGGTTTCGAGGCTATTATCCGTGTGAGAAGTGCGGCGGGACGGGGATGGCGTCGATAGCGCAGAATGTGTTTGTGGCGGGCAAATCGATAGGTGAAGTTTTTCCGATGACGGTATCGGAGGCGTTGGCGTTTTTCGAGGGCATCGATCGCGCGGCGATAGAGGAACGCGGCAGTTTGACGTCGTGGGAGGAGATTTGCCTGAGGCTTCGGACGATGGTCGACGTGGGGTTGGGTTATTTGACGCTCGATCGCCGGAGCAAGACGCTATCGGGGGGAGAGGCGCAGCGCCTTTATTTATCGTGTGGATTGGGGCGAGGGTTGAGCGATACGCTCTACGTCCTCGACGAGCCGACGGCGGGTTTGCATCCGCAAGATACGCAGAAACTCGTCGGCGTGATGAAATCGCTGCAGGCGATGGGGAACACGCTCGTCGTCGTCGAGCACGATACCGATGTGATAGAGAGCGCCGACCACGTGATCGAGCTCGGGCCATGTGGCGGCGAAAATGGGGGGCATATCATCTATGAAGGCGATGTAGATGGGCTGGCGGCTTCGGATACGCCGACGGGCGCGATGTTGCGCGAGCGCGAGCGCACGGCGTTGAAAAATGAAAAAGTCGATTTGGCCGGTGACGGGATAAGCATTTCGCATGCGATGATGCACAATTTGAAAGACGTATCTGTGTTTATTCCGGCGCATTGCTTCGTGGCATGTGTTGGCGTGAGCGGATCGGGGAAATCGACGCTCATCCACGACGTGCTTTATCAGGCTTGGCTCATGCATAAAGCGCAGCAATCGTTTGACGAATGCGAAGCCGAGATGGAGAGCGCGGAGTCCGAAGAAATCGTCGAATTTGGCGCGATGGCGAATGCGACGGTGACGGGATTTGAGGCGTTTTCGGATGTCGTGATCATGGATCAGATGTCGGGGGGGCGATCGACGCGAGCGACGGTGGCGACGATGACGCGAGCGTTTACGGGAATCCGCGAGAGATTTGCCGAACAGCCGATTGCGAAGCAACGCCATTATACACCGGGGGCGTTTTCGTATAACTCGACGCTCGGGCGATGTAAGCATTGCGAGGGGCTGGGAACGTATACGATCGAAATGATGTTTATGAACGACATTACGATGCCTTGCCCCGAATGCGATGGAAAGCGCTATAAATCGGATGTGCTCGAAGTGACACTCGATGGGAAGACGATTGATGACGTACTCAATTTTACGGTCGAAGAGGCGGCGGAGTTTTTCCGCGCCGACAGGAGCATCTACAGGCCGCTCAAGACGCTTTGCGATGTGGGATTGGGCTATATTCGGTTGGGTCAATCGACGTCGACGCTTTCGGGGGGCGAGTTCCAGAGGCTGAAGTTGGCGACATATCTCGATACGGATTCGCGATCGCTGGCCCATACGTTGTTTATCTTCGACGAGCCGACGGTTGGGCTACACATGCAAGACGTCGCGTGTTTGCTCGTGGCATTCGATAAGCTCATCGCGCAGGGAGCGTCGGTCGTCGTCGTCGAGCACAATCTCGATTTGATAGCGCATGCCGATTACGTCGTCGAAATGGGCCCTGGCGGCGGCCCCGATGGGGGCAATGTCGTCTATGTGGGAACGCCTGCGAAGCTGGCTCGCACCGATACGCCGACGGGGCGAGCTTTGGCTGCACACGGGAGGCCATAAAACGGCGTGAACCTAGAACGGCGACGCCGTAAAACAGAGGGACTGTTGAACGGCGTGAACCTAGAACGGCGACGCCGTAGAGCGGGATAAAAAAAATCCCAAGCCCCGGAGGGCTTGGGATTGGGAAGCGATGTCAATTAAGTCTTTTCGCTAGGATTTTCTTTATCGGAACCACCGCCGCTCGAATCTCCACCGCTCGAATCTCCGCCGCTGGAGTCGTTGCCGGAGTCTTCGTCTTCGGTAACGAATGGATTTTTTGTGCACGGCGTGCCGACATTTGAAATCGTGATGTACGAGTGGCTCGTTTTGCCTTCGATGAGCCCGCCGGGATCTGCGTATTCGGCTTGGACATCGAGGACGATGGAATCAGAGGCGCCCCACGTAGCGATTTTGCCGAGGTCGAGGCTATATGAGATGCATACGCCAGCCCCCGCAAAAATGCGGGCATTGACATTCGAGGTGATATTGTCGATGCCTTTGCATTTGCCGGAATCGCCATCGATCGATTTGCACTTGGTGATGATCTTTTTGACATAGATCATGCCGCGATTTGGGGGCTCTGGCTCGAAAGACGAGCCCGACGACGACCCCGAACTCGACGACCAACCGGAATCGGTCGAAATGTAGTTTTTGATGTTGACGGAGAAAGACTCGATGTGTTCTTGCTTCGGCATACAGTTGACAGAGGAGAGGTAGCCTTGATCGTCGCTCGACGGATCGCAATCGCTTGGCACGACGCCATTGAGAATGACATAAGGGTTATTTTCGACGCATCCCGAAGAGAGACCAGCGACGAGAGCCAGGGCGGGAATGATAGTCCATAATTGTTTCATCATACAAACCTCCGATGCGTTACTTCTTCGAATCGCCTTCGCGTTCGACGGGTGGAATGAACGAGCCGTGCCCCGATGCAGCAATCGAAGCATCGCGATTGATGATGCGCGGCGTGATGAAGATGAGGAGCTCGGTGCGGTTGTCGATTTCCGAAGTGCTCTTGAACAAGTAGCCCAAGATGGGGATGGATCCAAAGAAGGGTACGCTCGACATCGATTGTGAAGTATTTCGCGTATAGATTCCGCCGATGACGGTCGTTTCGCCGTCGGGGACGAGGAGTTCGGTTCGAGCTTCTTTTTGGATAATCGACGGGTCGCCGCTGGCGCCCGTATTACCGAAGTCGGGTTCGTTCTTCGTAATGTTGATTTTGAGGTAGACATTGCCGTCGCGCGTGACGTGCGGCGTGACTTCGAGGTTCAATTTGGCATCGAAGAAGACGGTTTGAGCACCGGCCGCGCTGACGACGCTGATCGGGATACTCGTACCTTGTTGAATGCTCGCTTGGATGTTGTCGAGCGTCATGATGCGCGGTGCGGAAACGATTTTGAGGAAACCTTTGTTTTCGAGCGCACTGAGTCGAATGTTGAGATTGACGGCGCCCCCGATCGAACCGAGCGTAATGCCTAAAGCACCACCGGCGCCTGTTCCGACCGAAGCGGGCAAGTTGACGGCGAAGTTTGGCGATGCCGACGTACCGGCGTTGTTGTCGCTCGTCGAACCACCGGCAATGCCGACGGTCGACGGGAAGACGATACCCGTTGGATTGCCCGTTTGTGCACTGGCAATGCCGTCGCCGCCCCATTGGATACCCATTTCTTTGGTGAAGTTTGCTTGCGTTTCGACGATTCGCGCTTCGATGAGGATTTGTGGGGTTTGCGTATCGAGGTTGTTGACGAGGATTTCGGCGGCGTCGAGGTTAGCGGCGACGTCTTTGAGGATGAGCGTATTGGTACGCGTATCGATGTTGACGGTGCCGCGGCTGCTCAAGAGCGAGGTGACGTTGGATTGGAGATCGGAGGCGGTGGCGTAGTTGACGGGGATGAGGCGAACTTCGAGCGGTTCCAAACGCTCGCGAACCTCGGCGGCCTTGAGCAATCGCTCTTCTTCGGCTCGGAACGTTTCGGCTTTCGCAATCCAAATCACGCTGCCTTCGTAGCGCATGCCCAAATTATGCATGCGCAAGATGATATCGAGGGCTTGATCGAGTGGTACACTTTTGAGCGATAATGTGACATTGCCTTTGACATCGGGATTGACGACGATGCTCGTATTGATTTCGTCGGAGAGCAATCGCAATAAATCATTGATATCGGCGTCGTGTATATCGAGTGTAATCTTTCGCTTCGCCAGCGGTGAATCTTTCAGTGATTTTTGAGCGCCATAATTTGCCGATAATTCATATGAATTGGGTTCGGCAGCCGACAGTTGTGCATTGTTGCGGCGGTCGATGGGGGCGCGATACGCTTTATCGTCGCTGCGCAGCGGTTTAATACGCCATGTAATCGTATCGCCGTTTTGTTCAAATGCATCGATCGTCTTCGACGAAGCTTGTGCAATGAGTTCAATTCCCGACGAAGTCATCGTCGAATCGATATATTTAATACCTTTATTGAAAGCCGAAGTGTCATACTTTTTATTGAAATCGTCTGTCAATATCGCGCCATCGATTCGCAATATACTCTTTTGCATACCGCCGTCGATCGATTGTACTTTGCTCACAGGCGACGACAATTTGACGACGACTTTCATCGCATCGCCATCGTTTCGGAATTGTATGTCGCGGATACTCGCTTGGGCGGCGGCTTTGTCGTCGATGGGAGCTTGGGCGACGGCATGGGGGCGCGTTTGCTCGGCGGCTATCGTCGTATCGATGGGGGCAGTCGTCGCCACGGCTTGATAGGCAACGGCTCGTTCGTCGATTTGGGCTTTGAGCTGGGCGTTTTCGTCGCGCAACTGTTTGAGTTGTTCGAGCGCATGGCGACCTTGACGCGCCTGCGCCTTGAGATCGGCGATGAGCGCGGCATTGTCTTTCGACGCGGCATCGTCTCGGGCTTCGAGCTTTTTGAGTTTTTCGCGAGCCGCGCCGCCGGCGAGAACTTCCTTCTGGAGTTTTGCCATTTCGGCGTTTTGTTTTTCGATTTTCGCCATCAATTCCGCATTTTGTGCAACGACTTCGCGATATTGGTTCGAAGCATCCGACGCCGATTGGCGTGCCGATTGCGAATCGGATTCGAGCCGGGCGATTTTTTCATTGGCTTGGGCAATCGCCGCATTGGCTTGGTCGAGTTCGGATTCGGCCGCTTGGGCGCGTCGCTCGGCGTCGCGCTTTTGGGCGTCGAGGTTTTGCGCCATCGCTTGCGATTTGCCGAGTTCGCGTTCGAGTTGCTCGAGTTGAGCGAGTTTTTCGTTGGCACGTGCGAGTTGCGCTTCGGCCGATTGCGCGCGGTCGAGTGCTTGGTCTTTGGCACGTTTAAGCGCATCGGAGTCGCTCTGCGCCTTTTCTTGTTCGCGTTTCGAGGCTTCAAGTTTTGCCGAGATATCGGCGCCTGTTCGTTGGGCTTCGGCGAGATCGGCTTGCCGTTGCGATTCGATACGCGCGAGTTTTTCTTGGACTTGTGCGTATGCGATTTCGAGCTGGGCGTGGGATTTTCTTTCGCGATCGAGCGCTTTTTCGGCATCTAATTTAGCTTTTTCGGCATCGGCTTGAGCCTGCTTCGATGCAGCTTGTTCGCGTTCGACGATCGATCGCGCTTGTGCGATGGCTTCGTCGCGCGATTTTTGCATTTCTGCATAGGCATTTGCCATTTGATCGCGATTGAGTTCTGGGGCACCATCGATCGAGACGACGATTTTGTCTTTTGTCGAATCGACGGCATAAGTCGCCGGTTTATCGAGCCCTAAAATGACGCGGCAAGCGCGATAATCGTCGGATTGCGACATGCTGACGGTTGCCATATCGACGACGCCATTTCGGACTTGAATCGGGTTGATCTTCTTCGACGATTCGCAATCTAAGATTTCGACGACGACGCGTTCGGGATTTTTGAGCGCGTAGACCGAAAAAGTCGGATCGTCTAAAACGCCGATTTCGACGCGCGTCCGGGCAGTGTCTTGAGAATAATTCAAGCTCGTGACGCTGTTTTCTTTTCGAGAATTCGGCGAATCCCAAGCGACTGAGCTACATACGCAAAACGCGGTGCATAATAGCGCTAGGCGTTTTGTCATTTGAGTTGCCCGTTTCATGTTGACTCCTTGAGCAATGAATTTGGGGATGGGGGAGGATCCCCCCCTGCGTAAGGGGGGGAACTGAGGTATCCCTGTTTTGGTAAACATAGACAGCTTATACTAGAGTAGCTTGGTA
>OQWM01000436.1_pt1 | contig 26156 bp, 13 predicted proteins | sample 1691531 | NCBI WGS metagenome assembly OQWM01 (sample SAMN03418257, study PRJEB22391) | human gut metagenome | biome: human-gut; feature: organic feature; material: feces | host: Homo sapiens | place: Tanzania | collected 2013-01
GACGGTAACGGCGTAATCCCGCAGGGCGGGGATCTCGGTGTTCTCGCTGCGCTTATAGCTGCAGACGGTACACTCCTCATGCTTCAGGCCGGTCTGGGTCGTGGTGGCCGCCTGGTCTACCTTCCACACGAAGGTGTGGGACGCCAGATCCTTTGTGCTGCCGCTCGGATCCGGGCAGGCGCTGTCGGTGCACTGATGCCAATGGCTCTTTGCGTCCGCATACCACGGACCGCCGTAGGTATGGGTATGGGGACCCACATACGGCTTCACGGTGATGGCCTGGTAGGTCTTGATATTACTGCCGCCGCTGCCATCGTTATACTGGATCGTTACAGATGCCCGTCCCAGAGCAAGCTTGTCACCATAGAAGATCACGTACTTGTCTCTGGAGAGGTCAGCCGTGGTGCCGTCGGTATAATGCGCGGTGACCACCATGCCCGTCGGGTCAAAATCCTCGCCGACCATGTACTCGGTCTTGGCAGGCGGTGTTGTGATCTCGATGCTCTCCACCGTCTTGACGACCTCCAGCACCTCAAGCTCGTAGAATACCCGCATATCGCCGCCAGATTGAGTCGATGGATTCTCAAAGACGCTTGCCTCTTTCCCGTTTACGGTCACCTTATCCTTTGTAAGCCCGGTGTAGGTATACCCCGTTTTTGCGTTAACAAAGATTTCTACCGCATACTGCGTATCTGCCTGAATCGTGGCATCAGGTGCCAGATCATCCCAGCCGCCGCTTGCATTGCGCTGTTTAATGGTGAAATTATTATTGATAGTAACGCGCATCTGGTCTGTTGTAGCCTTGATGTCGCCCACCTTTGCATTCAGCGCATATCCGTTGATCTTGATCGGCAGCTCCGTGATCTCCTTTGTTACCGCTATTTTGTAAAAGTTATGTACGGTAACCGACTTCGTCTTGCCTGCAAACACTTCCTGCTCGTTGCTTTCAATTATGTTGCCGGGCTGATGGGACGCATTCTCCCAATCATATTTGTCTATTGTAGCATAACTGGTTTGCTTTACGACATATTTTCCTTCCTCGACTGGCACATCCACTGTGCCCGCTGTTTCGCCCGACTTAATGGTAATGTCCACATTTTTATAGTGGCCATAATTAGCGTATTTGCGGAGAATCTCAAAGCTAAATGTCTTGTCTCCTACATTGTCCCCTTCATACACCCCACTTATATCCACGGTGATCTTCAGCGTACCCGTCTCCTCCGCTCGCGCCGTGGCGGGCGCCAGACACAGCACCATACAGAGCACCAGTACAATGCTGAGCCACTGCTTTTTCATGATTTCTGCCTCCTAACTAATATTTATCCGTTAAACGCGGCAAGAGCCGCATCTGCCCGGCGGATCCACTCGGTGCGGTCGCCGTAGACCGCCGCGTCCAGCGAGTTGATGGCGGCGGCCGCCTTCTCCCCGGCATCCTCCTCGCCCCGCATGGCGGCGCTGAGACCCGAGGCCACGTCCTTGATGGCGGTCATCTGCTGCTTCCACGTGTTGGCGGCGTTGCCCAGCGTCTTCTGCACGCCGAACAGCGTGTCGAAATACTTGCTGAGCTTTTCATACTCCTTGAAGTTGTTGACCTCAAGGTTGAAGGCGTTCATGCCCTCGGTGTTGATGAACACCAGCCGCACGGTGGACTTCTTCTCCGTCTTGTCGCCGTTCTTCACCATCTGCTCCTCATACTTATAGTTCCGCAGATCGGCGATGCGGTACACGCAGGCGCGGGTGGTCTTGCCGAATATCAGGATCTTGTAGTCCACCTGCGTAAAGGCCACCAGCCCGATATCCTCCGCCACATACAGGTGCGCGCCGAAGCGCGTCAGCTTCTGGGTCTTATCCTTGGTCTTCAGCCGCGGCACAAAGTAGTGCTCCCACAGCTTCGTCCCCCGTTCCACCTGTGCCAGATGCGCCTTCACGCCGGGCAGGTTGCCATGCACATAGTCGTACACCTTAAAGCCCCGGCTTCTGCAATTCTTGCGGCAGATGCAGTTGCCGTCCGCCAGCTTCTGGGTCTGCATCAGGTTGATGTCCGCTCCGCAAATTCCACACTTGTTCGCCATGATCCATTTCTCCTTTCAGTCGGTGCCGGTCTCCCGGCAGGTTCCTATGGTTTTGATGGTTTCTATGGTTCCCTGCTGAATCTCCCGTGTTGGGGGTATTCCCGTTATGGTTTGGCCGCGCTGTCTCCGTCACATGGCGTAGATCTGGTCCATCAGATACTCGGCGGTCATGGAGCCGTAGAAAAACTGGTCGATCAGCCCGTTTTTCTTGGCGTCCCGGATGTCCTTGGCGGCCTGCCGCTCGGTGTTGGAGTCCACCATCAGCGCGATCTTGCAGTCGGGGCACAGCTCCCGCACCCGGTCGCGCAGCTTCAGCCGCTCGCTGAGCCTCCACGGCGTATAGCCCGTGACCTCCATGACAAGGACGAAGGGCTCATACAACTGGCACAGCTCCACCGTGTCCTGCGGGGACTCCGCGCGGATCACGTCGATATCATATTCTGAATTCTTAAAAGCGCTGGCTACGGCGTCTGCAAACAGATAATTCTGCATATCGATCACAATTTTACGCATCGAACCGCCCCCATTCCTTTCTTGTATATTCATCGAATATATTCCACTCCGGTATACTTTCAGCTTTCTACCCATTGTAGCAAAAAAGCGCGGCCCTGTCTGTCCTCAAAAGTGAGGACATATCCGGCCGCGTCTCTTGATTTTTCGTGAGCATTTTCCGTTTCCGCCGAGTTGTGGTGTGCCGCCGCCGCTTCTCCGGCGCGGGCAGGACGGAAAAGAGCGCCGCTCTATGCGGCGCTCTGTATGTTCATTCAGTTTTCTTCCACCGGCGCAAGCTGGCTGCCCGGCACCACCAGCCGTTTGCCCACCGCCGCCACCATCAGCCGGTTGCGGTTGGGATAGCCGGTCTTTTCCAGCATCCGGCTGATGTAGGTGCGCACCGTGGATTCCGCCACGTTCATCTGGGCGGCGATCTCCGCGTTGGTCTGTCCCTCGCAGAGCAGACGCAGCGTCTCCAACTCCTGATCGGACAAATCGCAGGACAGGGCGTTGCCCAGCCGCACAGACGGTGCGCCGTCCGGCCAGAAGTGCTTGCCGGACAGGGTACCCTCGATGACGCCCACAAGGTCGCCGGCGGGGGAATCCTTGTACCAGAAGCTGTCGGCGCCGATCCGTCTCGCCCGCTCCAGAAAGCGCCCCTCCAGCATGGAGGTCACCATCACGATCTTAATGCAGGGATACGCCTTCTTGATGGCCTCGGCGGCGGTCAGACCGTCCGAGTCGTTTTCGGTGCAGATGTCCATCAAAATCAGGTCGATCTGTCCGTCTCCGCACCGGCCCAGCGCCGCGTCGGCGCGGGTCAGCGCGCCCGCCACCCGGCAGTCCGCGCACTTTTCCGCGCAGGCGCACAGGTACATTCTGGCCAGCGCCTGATCCTCAACCACCAATATGTTTCTGACAGCCATCCGCTTCCCCTCCAGACTTTCCCAGATTTGGCAGGCCGATCACCAGCGCGAACACCGGCAGGCTCTGCACGGTCATCGTGCCGCCCGCCCGTTCGATCCGCCGCCGCAGATTGGACAGCCCGCCGCCCTCTGTAATGGGCTTTTCCGGCGGCTTGCCGTTGTTGCGCAGCAGGATATTGTACCTGTCCCCGTCCTCCCAGATGTGGGCGGTCAGCTCCGTGGCCTGCGCGTACTGCACGGCGTTGCTCAGACAGACCTGCATGGCCGCATACAGCAGCTCCGCCGCCGCGCCCACCGGCTCCGGCCCCCGCACCCTGACGGTCACGCCGCTGCTCCTCGCGTTTTCGTACAGCGTCTCCTTGGCCGGCAGGCGCAGCGCCTCCCGGAAGGAGATGCTCTTCTCCCACTCCCGCAGCACCGCCTCCCCGTCGACGCCGTGTAGATCGCCGGCGAGATACTGCTTCGTCACGGTGATACAGGCGGCCAGACTGTCGTGCATGGCGGATTTGGCGGCAAGCTGCTCCTTCTCCCGTGCCACCGCCCCCACATTCTCGGAGAGGCGGCGCATTCGCTCCGCGTCCCGCTCCAGCGCCCGGTTATCCTCCGCCAGCTGGAGCAGCGCCCAGTGCAGCGCCGTCACATCCGCGGCGGTAAGCTGGATGTAGGACGTGCCGTACCGATCCGTCACGTCGGTCTTTTCAAATTTCCACACCGTTCCGTCCGAAAAGCGGTAGGTGTTCTCCATCTTCTCAAGCGGCGTCACGCCTTCCGGCGGCGCGGCCAGTGCCTCCTCCAGCTCCCCCATGTATTGCAGGTCGCTGCGCAGCAGCTGCTGGCTCAGCCGGTACATCTGCCGGTTGCACAGCACGACGCCGCCATCCCGGTCAAAAAAGCATACGGCGGTGGGGAGTTGGTCAAAGCTCTCCTTGATGGCATTGAACCGGAAGCGCTTCAGCTTATACATCATCGTCCCGTCCTCCTATCGCCGTGCGGATGAGCCACAGCCCGTCCTCCTGCTGTACCGTCCCCTCCGGCGACGCCAGCGCCGACAGCGGCGCGGCGCACTCCACCGACAGATCCATCTCGCTGTCGGAGACGGAGATGAACAGGGAGCGCAGGTCGTCCGCCGTCGCCTCCGCCACAGCTGCCAGCAGTTCAAAGAGCCGCACCACCTCCCCGGCGCACATGGGTGCCGTCGTGCGGTAGACCACGCCGCACTCCGTGCCGCAGGCGGTCAGGGCGCGCACCGCCTCGTCTATGGTCAGGCGCACCTCCTGCTGGGGCAGGCGCTCATACTCGCTGCTGAGAAAATACAGGTTGGCGCTGCGCTTGATGTAGGTGCCCAGCAGCAGGATCCGCTTCAGTAGGCTCCGCAATTCGGCGGGCGCGGCGCCCTCGCATTGGGTAAGGAGCTGCCGGATCCGGGCGATCTGGCGGCTGTGCTTGGCCTCCAGCGCGTCGTATATACGGTTCTTCTCCGTCAGCTCGTGGAGCTTTTTCTGCACGAGGTAGGCGTCCTGCAATTTTTTCCGGTTGCTCTCCAGCTCCGCTTTGTTCTCATTCAGCTTGGTGTGCAGCTCCAGCAGCGGGCGCACGTTGTCCTGCCAGACCACATAGCCGCCGCCGATGGGCGCCGAGGAGATCCGCATCCCGTCGGGGCGGATGAGACGCTGCCCCTCCCGGGGGCAGACCATGTCCTCCCCTGCGGCGCGGGAGCGCAGGATGATCTGTCCGTCGGGGTCTGCGATGCAGGCCGCCAGCGTCGACGCCTCGAACAGCTCCGCGTACCCCGTGTTGGACGGGATCATCCGGCAGCGGATGCAGCTTTCGTAGAGGGCGGCGTACAGCAGGCAGAGCATCACGTTCATATCCCCGAACCACCACCGGACAGCCGGCAGACCCGACAGATAGAGCAGCCCGTACAGCAGCGTGACGCAGCCCAGTACAAACGGCGTCAGTCTCTTTCGCGCGCCGCCCGGAATGCGGCTCTTGCGAAACAGCCGCACCAGTGAAAAGGTGATGCACACCACCATCCACACAAGGCAGACGAAGTACAGCAGCCTGTGGGTAAAGGCGCTGCTGACCGGCCTTCCGGGTACGCCGTCCTTAAAGGCAAAGGCCCACTGGTGCAGGTCGTTGGTGATCACAAGCAGAAACAGCACGGTAGGGATGATGGCCAGCAGCCTCGCCCGTCCGGGCAGGCGGTATTCCTCCGGCTTTCCCAGCAGCAGGGCAATATACACCCCCAGCAGCGGGAGAAACAGCATCGGCAAATAGTAGAGATACCACACATACCGCGCCGCCGTCACGCCGGTCACCACATGGTATTTCAGCGTCCGCAGAAGCAGCCACAGGAGCATCAGCAGCGCCGTCAGGCGCAGGCAGTGCAGTACCCGCTTCTGTATGATGCGCCGGTCGAGGGTAAAGCCCCACCACGCGAAAAGCAGCAGGTAGAGTGCGGAACGGACATAATTGGTATACACGCCGCCGATATCGAATTTGCCCAGTATCCGGCAGGCGTAGGCCACGGCGATGACCGTGAAAACGAAGATCATCGACAGCAGTTGTCTGGTATTCCCCTTCAAGCGGCACCGCCCTCTCTTTCTCTCTGCACTATAGGATGCGGACATCCTGTACGGGCAGTATAGCACAAAGCGCCGCCCCCCGCAACCAAACAAAAAGAGACATCCTTTTGGATGTCTCTTTTTTGCTGGTGCGAGCGATGGGACTTGAACCCACACGACCTTACGGACACAAGCACCTCAAGCTTGCCTGTCTGCCGATTCCAGCACGCTCGCGAACGGAACCTCCGTTATTATAACAAAATACCCCTGTTTGTCAAGAGGCAGCCGGAAAAGCTTCCCGAAAGTTTTGCATCGCGCCACCCCCCCCGGTTCGCCGACGGCCACACGGCGTCATGGTTCTTTTGCGTAATTGCTCCCCAAGACCACATAGATCGGTAAAAGGAAAAACTCGTCAAAAAACAGGATATCCAGTGCAAACCATGGCATCACAACGCCGACGAGCATGAGCAGCGTATAGGTCCACTTGGGGCGGCTGTCCCCCAGTTTTCGCTGCACATCCTTCAATGTCAGGACGACCCACGCAGTAAGCAGCGGAACACCCAGCAGTCCAAACTGAAACACGCTTTGTATGATCGTATTGTGGGAAGCCCAGCCGTGTAGCCTAACAGATGTGTAGCCCTGCCCCAGCAGCGTCAGCGGTATATTGTGCGCAAACTCATTCAGATAATCCATCCACAGATCTGTACGCTTTGTTGTCAGCTGTGAGACATTGGCCGAATAGGAAAATCGCTCGGCTATGATCTCAAAAAGCGGCTCAAATGCCGAGGACGACAGAACCACTGCCCCCGCACACAATACGCCGGCCAGCAGCCGGAATTTACTGGACCAATGCCCCTTTTCCAGCAAAATTGGCACCCACACAAGAAACAGCCCCGCCGTAACGACCACAAAGGACTTGGAGGCGGAGAGCAATCCGCAATAGAGCAGCAGAACCAATACAAGCAGTTGGGCCAGCTGGTGTGTGCGCTTTTCCTCGCGGCTCAGCAAAAGCTGTACGCCCGCCATGCACGCCGTGATATGCGCCGCGTAAAAGTTGGGGTCGCCATAAAAGCCGGAGCGGCGCGTGATGCTTAAATAGGCGTGTACGTTGATATATTTTGATATGTTCGGAAGGCCGGCTGTCTGCTGCGCGATCAGCGCCGCCGCGATGATACCCACCGCAAAAAACAACGTGACCTCTTTGAAGGATCCCATGCGGCCGCCCTCCACTACTCCGGGCAACAGGAACAGCATCAGCATGAAGAACAGATAGTTGTTCTGAATCGGATTTCCCTGCAGCAGCTTCGCTGTCACCGTCAGAAGTACCAGGAAAAACGCAAGCACCGACTGATACGTATTAAACGACAGGCGGCTCTTCACGCAGTATAGGAGGCATACCAGCAGCAGCGCGATGGTAAAAAAGGAGAAGCTCGTATTGTCCAGCCGCAGCAGGGGGCTCCATGGCAGGAAGTACAGCAAGACCGCCAGCACGGCATTTTTTCTGCACGCCAAGACGACAACTCCCAAAAACGCCAGAAGGCACAGGCCGATCACAGCCTTGCTGTTGCTGATCTGCCCATAGCAGAGCACGACCGAGATGGCTACGCAGCTTGCCAGCATCCACCCCGCATGACCGCGCTTTCGAACGCTTGGCTCTTCGCCTTGCATATTGGAAATTCTATCTGTCTGCATCTTGCTCTATCAACTCCGCAAATTGTTTCCGCGCACAGGTATTGTCGAATGCCAATGCCTGCATATGCGCGCGCTTCTCCTGAAGGGCCTCCGGCCGGGACAACAGCTCTTCGAGTCCGGTTCGAATCCCCTCCACTGTATTTTCACATACCCAGCCCAAGCCGGGCTGCTCTACCATTTCACGGGCCGACGAGGTCTCCGTGGTCAAAATAGGCGTCCCCAAACAGGCGGCCTCCCCGATCACCATCGGCGCAGCCTCGGAGAACGAAGGGATCAGCAGCACATCCGCCGCCTGCATATAGCCGTATGGGACTGCAAGCTCGCCCAGCAGGGTGATCGTCTCCGTCAGTCCCAGCGCCGCGATCTGCTCCTCCGCCAGCGCATACTCCGCCCCATCCCCGATCAGATAGTAGTGGAGCGCGTTGGCTTTTTCACCGAGCGCCGCGACAGCCTGGATCGCCCGCAGGATCCCTTTTTCTTTCCCGAACCGAGCCACCGTAACAATGTTCAGCCTGCCCGTGGGCAGTGTGACCGGCGCGTTCTGCGCCAGACGCCGCACCTGCGGATAATTCTGGCAGTTTCGCGTCACCGTCGTCTTATCCGCCAGTTGGGGAAAGGCTCGCAGGAACGAATCCCTGCACCCGGATGAACAGGCCGCGATCCCGTCAAACTGCTGATATATCCGCATATTATACGGAGACGCGGCGTGTATTTTTTCAAAATCACAATGCAGGAAGGTGACCTTCCTTTTCGCCCTCACACAGCGCAGGACAAACTCATTGCACCCGCCGTAGAACGTGCGGAGCGGCCCGCTGTGCAGATAGGATACTGCGGCGTCATAGTCGCCCAGCTTCTTTTGCAGCGGATACGCCAGACGCAGCACGGCCCCCCGCCCCAGCAGGCGGGTCACCGCCGCCCAGAAGGTGCGCGCCAGCCTGTCCTTCAAGCCGACGGCATCGTGCCTCGTCATGCCCCAATACCGAAATGGTGACCTCGCTGTGATCACCTGTACATCCTCAGGGATCTCTACGCACAACTCACCACCCGCATAGAACAGCAGCAGCGTGACCTCATAGTCGCCGTGTATTTCATGCAGCAGGTTGACCAGCGCCTTTTGCACGCCGCCGATATGCATATTGTTATTGACGATCAGCACATGTTTCATCTGCCGTTCAAGCTCCCTCAACCGATGTCGTTCTCTCCGCTCTCTGCTGCGAAGCCCTCAGGAACGCCGTTTCATGCCAAAATACGCAGCGGCGCCTATGGGCACAGAAACAGAGGCAAACGTAACTGCGCCCCAGAGTATCCACTGGAGGTAGTTCCCGATCTCCACATGGGCGATCAGGTGATCCCCCCCTACAATCCCGGCCTCCAGCAGTAACAGGGCGCCCAAAAGCACCAGTATGCTCCTATATGCCGGCACACGGAGGATGTGCCTTGATGCGTAGATCATATAAAACACGCCCCGGAAAAGCGTCGCAATCAGGGTTCCCAGCGCAACGCCCATCAGCGGATCCCATTGGATCAGCAGGCAGGACAGGAGAACGTTGATCGCCGCCTCGCCATACGCGCCCCATTTCGTCTGCCGGATGTGGTTTGCTGCAATGGGCAGGCTGGCACACGGCAGGATCAGACAATTGACAGCCTCCGCCGTCAGCAGGATGACCGCAAATACAGGCTGTATATAATCCGCATCCGTTATACCAATTGTATAGAGCCGTACAAACGGCACAATCAGAATTCCCGTGCAGCAGAACAAGGCCGTCGTAACTGCAGTGAGCAGCACCTTATAACGGTAATACGCCTTCCGAAGCGCCTCTATCTGCCCCTTTGCGATCAGCGCGCCAAAGGCTGCCTCCATACCGCCCGCCGAGGCCTCCGCGATCGCCCGGATACTGCTGACGACCATACTGTATACGGCATATACCGCGACCAGCCGAGCGTTTGCGAACAGCGTCAGCAGGACAACATCCGTGTTGGTGTGCAAAAAGTATGCAATATGCTGGCTAATTCCCGTCCATTTCTGTGTAAGAACCGCTTCGCCCTTTCCCATCTTGGGGAGGTGATAGTGTTTTTTTACATAGACGGCATACAGCAACGGACGAACGACAAAAATCAGGCTGCTGCCCAGCTTCACCCAGATCAGGTCACACGCGTTTCCCGTCAGGATGACGATTGCCAGCGTATTGATAAGCGTGATGCCGATCGTGATCACGTTGTTGATATACTGCTTTTGGTCGGCGGCGAGCAATGTCAGATTCGCCAGACCACCCATATATTTGGCCAGCGTCGTCAGTCCGATGGCCAGAACGAGGCCGAAAACATAGAGTCTGGAGAAAATCGTGACCCGGGCAATGTCATAGTAGAACGCGCCCAGCACCAGACTGTATACGAGGAAGAACGCGGCGACATAGTAGAAAAAACGCCGCACCGCGTGGTAAACCGTGCTGATCCCTTTTTGATCCTTGCGGGCCAGAGGGCCGTATAGCTCCGCTCTGGCCACCCCGCCAACACCGCCCTCCAACAGTGTGATGTAGGATAGAAACTGCGTGATGGAGACAGAGATACCATAGGCCTCCGAGCCGAAGGAGCCGATCAATATGCGGGGTACAACGATCCCGCAGGCTGTCGCAACAAGCTGGCTGGCCAGTGTGGTAACAATATTCCGTCTTGACTTTTTTTCCTGCTCATTCATGGATCTGCCCGCGTCTCCCGTTATATGTGTAGTACCGCCGCCAGTAGCTTGATTTTTTCCTTTACAGTAAGCGCATTGCTGAAGCAATAGCGGAAAGCCGCTCTGTCGACAGCCTTTTTCCACGGATAGCGGCGGAATTCCCGCCGCTCCTGCCGCGTGACACAGCGCTTGCGCAGTTTAAAGTAAACTGACAGATAATTTCTCAGATAATATACCCCAGCCTGCTTCTGATATCCGGGACTGTCCATCGCCCACTTCTGCATATACTGATAGAGCAGTGAATACATCTCATTTGCCATCATTCTTTGGATCGTATCGATCGCAAACCCATGCATAATGCTGTTTTCGCGGTGGTAGTATTGGTAAAGGCAGTCTGGGATATATATTATGCTCCCGGCGCGTGTTACCGGATAAAGCAGCTGTGCCTTATCCTCTCCGCAATGCACTCCCCTAAAGGCGGCGTAATCGTGGTGGTCGTCTTCAAACAGTGCCCTCCGATATGCCTTCAGCCATAAGGAACTCAACTCATGCGACGCGATCAGCTTTTCCTTGAGCCAGTCCGTTTGCACGCTGCAAGCCTCCTCGGATATCCTGCCGATATATCCGCCAGACTCCTGTCCGTCTTTGATAATTTTTCCGGCAAACATAACAATATCCGCCGCCTGCCGCCTTAACGCCGCCTCCACCTTCTCCAGACAGTCGTCTGTGAATGTGTCGTCGCTGTCCAGAAAAAGAACATAGTCCCCCACTGCCCGGTCGATCCCGGCGCGTCTGGCAAAAAATTGTCCGGTATTCTCTTGGTGATACGCATGAATACGTCCATCCAGCTTGGCAAAGGAGTCCGCCAGCGTCCCGCTTCCATCTGTGGAACCATCGTCCACCAGCAGCAATTCCCAATCTGTGTAGGTCTGCGCCAGGACTGAGCCTACGCAGTCTCCCAGAAGCTTCTCTGTATTGTACACGGGAACAACTATGCTGAACCGCATTCGCCATACCTCTTTCTCTCCGCCGGAAAATCTGTTCCGCCACGCAGCATACTCTTCAGGGCTGCCCCAAAGGGCATGTGGTTCTTATAGGTGTTGCTGTGCCGAAGCAGGAATCTTACCGCGATCATCCTCCATATCCGCGGATACAGACTGGCATACAGCGCGCCCTTATCATAAAAGTACTTCTCGGTATACCCTGTAAACCAGCTGGATGCGGCATCTTGATCTATCTCAGCGATCGCATAGGGAACGGCGTACAGCCGCAGCCCCTTATCTAAGCATTCCTTCAAAAAAATGGTATCTTCACCGGATCCATAGCGCGCTCCTCCGCCAAACAGGGTGCTGAAGGTGATCCCCGCGGCCATGATTCGCTGACGCCGGATCACCAGCCGCGCCGCGCCGTATTTCGCATAGTTATACCTGTGGATCCGTTTTATTTTCGTATTTATATAGCGTCGAGGCCGTTTCTCGATCAGGTTGAAGATCAGCACATCGGCCTTCGGACATTCCTCAAGCGCTCTTTCCACGATCTGCGGGTAGCCATCTACAAATGTCATATCGTCATCAGCCAATACGCATATATCCGCGGTCGCATTCTGCAAAACCGTGTTCCGGTTCCGGCCCACTCCGCGCTCAACCGTATTCAAATAGGTCACTTTTACATTTCGCAAGAAAATTTCTTCTCTGGAGGTGCGTTGGCCTTGGTTGCCGACCAATGTATCCGTCTGCAGATTCATTCTCTCTGCCAGCGAGTAGTCACGCTGGTCGACTGCCACAACTAAAGTTTCCATTCTCATACCATACAATTTGTGCGGGGCCTCACGGGCACCGTGAAGCCCCGCACTGTTCAAATGTTGCTTATGCCGCTATATGGCGTTTGCTCAGACTGCCATCTTGCCGTCTGCATTGAAGTGGTGCATCCCCGGCTCCACACCGTAGTTATTGGCACCGACCCACATGGTGGCATCCTTATACATCATGCCGCTGCCGGCGTTGAAAAGGTAATAGTCGTCGCCGATCTTTGTGAAGCCCTTGGCGCGTACGCCATTCGTGTAATAATAATTCCCGTCACCGCCGCTGATAAAGCCTGTCTTGATCAGCTTTCCATCTGCGCCGAAACCATACCAGCCGTTTCTGCTCAGCAGCGTTGTCTCCACATAGGCAGACTTATTCGCCGCCAGTTCGCCGCTGTACTGTGCAAAGTAATACTCACCATCCAGCTCATACAGGCCGTTGACCATCTTCACGCCGTCAATGGTGAAGTACAGCTTGCCATTTTCCTCGGTGATCTTCTTGACGCCATGCTCCAGATCCGGAACGAACATCTTGCCTTCCTTATCGAAGTGGTGCATCCCCGGCTCCACACCGTAGTTGTTGGCACCGACCCACATGGTGGCATCCTTATACATCTTGCCGTTTCCGGCATTGAAAATGTAGTAGTCGTTACCGATCTTCGTGAAGCCCTTAGCGTGGACGTAGTCGGTGAAGTAGTAGGTGCTCCCGTCAATGTCCGCAAAGCCGTCCTTGAGGATGTAGCCGTTCGCGTCGCACCAGTATCTGCCTGTCTCCAGTTCACACCCGTACTGGTTGGTGTCCTTATCGACATAGCAGCTTCTGGAGGTGTACACCAGACCCCATGTGCCCGTAAAGATAATACCGTCATCCACGTTGATCAGGCCGTAGTACACCTTTCCGTTCTCATTGCACCAGTACTTCTCGCCGCGGTAGTCCAGGAAACCGTTGCACAGACCCGTCAGCAGACCGGTCTTCTCATCGAAGTGGTACCACGTAATGTCCATCACGTTATCCGTCACGGTAGGTGCATTGCCGTACGCCACATAGCCCTTGACATCCAGCCAATAGGTACCCTCCTCCAGCGTCACGAAACGGCGGAACACAGATTCGCCCGCGACGAAGTATTTGGTTCCTTCCTCGGTGGTGCGGAACGCGCCTCTTACCAGCTGTCCCTGCTCGTTGAAGGTATACGTCAGGCCCTTGATCGTCTGGACGCCCGTATACATGATAAAGGTGGTGGGGTCAAAATAGTAGAAGTACGACTCGCCATCCTCGGCCACGATCGACTGCCAGCCGGAAGCCAGCGTTCCGAAGCGTGCAAAGTAATGCTTGCCGTCCTTTTCAAACAGGCCCGTCAGCTTCTCGTCGGCGATCCCGTCTGTGCCGAGGTCATACCAGAATTCACCGGCTTCCCCGGCGGTGTAGCTGGGAAGCTTCTGCACGCCGGTCAGCGCAGCACCGTTCCGGTAGTAGCGCCAGCATCCATCCTCCTTGATCCAGCCGTCCTTGCTGTTCTGCTTCAGGGAGAAGGTATCCGTGAAATCAGTGATCGTGCTGAAGAAATGGGCGCCGTAGTCGCCGGGCAGGTTTTCACTGTTGTCGTAGGGATACAGACCGTATTGCTGCTGGAAATCCTCATTCTGCGCCATCGTCTTAAGCACATGGAAGTGTGCATAGATGTCATACGACAGATCACCGCTGACCGAGCAGGTGAGCTTGCCGTCTTCATCCCAAGCCGCCGTATCCGTCGGGATCAGCTTCAAGCCGCTGAGCACGCAGAGGGGGTTGGCCGTCGCCGGGTTGATCGCCTCATTCTGGCGGATGAAGTTGCAGACCACTGTCAGCTTGTTGTTCTCAACCTCTGCGGAGGTCAATCTGAAGTACTCGTTTGCCAGACGCAGACCGGTTTTGTCGATCGTGACGCCCTCCGGCGCAGTCAGCGTGATGGTAACTGTGGTCAGCGGGCTGATACGCTCTGCAAGCTGGAGCAGGAAGTCCCACGCAGTCCGGCCCTCCTGATCGCCGCCGGGCAGCATATACAGCAGCTTCGTCAGCTTTTCAGGGATGGCCACCTTGGACATATCCACGGCAAAGGTGTAGGAAATCTCCGTTCCTGCATTGGAATCGATCAGATAATACGTGGCATCCTCCGCCTTATAGTTTGCGTTGGATGCACTGCGGTTCCATGCCAGCAGGCCGCTGCCGCCGGTGGCATGGTTGAAATCAAAGTCCGCCTCGTCATTGCGGTAGAAATACGCCGTGGTCTTCGCCGCCAGCTCCAGCGCCTTGTTGATGGCGATGGTCTGGGCTTGGATCGCAGCTTCCTCATTGGAGGCGCCGTTTGCCTTAGCCGCCTGATATGCCTTTCTAAACTCCTCATCGATCGTTTGCTGGAATGCAGGAAGCTTGGTCTTAAGCACCGCACCGATCGTCAGTGTGCGCAGCTTGCCTTCCGCGTTGGGCGTAAAGGCAAAGCCGGAGGCAGAACCAGCCTCGGGATAGTCAAACACAAGCTCCGTCTTGGTGGTGTTGAACTGACCACCCTCCAGCTCACCGAGGGAGGTCAGCGTGATCTTCAGATAGCCAAACGTCACATCCTCGGGGTTGATCTTGACCAGATTCCCGTTGTAGGATGCCTCCAGAGGCAGCTCCGTCGGCTCGCCGTAGATCATGTTCACCGTGTCTCTGGTAAATCTCAGCTCCGTTGCCTCCACAACGTGCAGCGTCTTGGTACCCAGCACGCTGTCGTCCGCATCCACCAGCCGGATCTGCACGTCGCCCAGCCCCGCCGCGGTAAACACGTTGTCCTGCATCGTACCAATACCTTCGTCGGATACTGTCAGCGTCGCGCCCTCCGGCAGGGCAATGGCGCCGCCGGTCGCCGTAACGCCGGAGACCCGCATCTCCAGCTTCGTACCGACGGTCAGATAATCGTAGTCCGCAGCGATGACAGCATGGTCAAACACGTTGGAGGGCTTGGCAGTAGACACCACCATCAGAGACGAACTGACCGAGCGCTCGTAGCCGTCAGACGGGCGGTTGGTCACGGTGATGGTATTAGAACCCTCCGCCTTTGTTGCAAAGGTCGTAGAGCCGCCGCCGTCCAGATTGACCGCCGAGACACAGCCGGCATCCAGCATGATCTGTGCAATCTCAATGTTGCTGCCGCCTGCGGAGAAGGGATCCTGCCGGCCATCCAGCGCCATCAGGACAACACGTCCGTCATAGGTGATGCCCACGCAGCTGCGAGGCGCGCGCTGGGTATAGTAGTTCGAGGTGTTGGTAACGACGATCTTACCGTCCTTGACCAGCCAAATATTGGCGCCGATCGCCTCTACGATCTCGCCCTGGTGGGCATTCCATTCCGCGCTGCCGCCAATGATCGGCGTTCCATTCTCGAGGATGCCGAAAAAGTTCTCGCTGCCCACGCCGCTATACTCGACACCCTCCATCACAAGGGCGCCGGAGGGCCAGCCGTTGCTCATATTGTAGAAGTCGCCGTTGATACCCACCACGGCACTGTAATTAGGGATGTAGCGGTCGCTGTTGGGGTCGGAGTGGTTCTTCTCCGCCGCCTTCATCTGATCCGTCACGCGGACCATCTTGATCTGCGAGCCGTCGTTGTCGCCGTAGTTCGCATAGACATCCACATCATCGCGGGAGACGTCCGCTGTGGCGATATAGTACACGATCTGCCGATCGTCCTGCGTCTGCGCCATCTTGATCTCCTGCGTGACGCCGGGCGCCAGCATGGAGGTCTTGCTGGAGAAGACCTGATAGTAGGGGTTCGTCATCTGGGCGCCTGCCGTAAGGTACAGATAATCCGCAAACGCGTAGCAGCAGGCCTGCCGCAGCTCGTGATCTACGCCATCCGGTACATAGCTGCGCTCCAGTGTGCGAATACCCTCATTGGCACAGTAGGTGTCATAGATCGCCGCACGGATGTCCTCCTTTGTGGACACGCCATTAAAGCGATTCTCCAGGAAGAACTTGACCCGGATCTCATCTGTCAGGTTCTGGGTATAGTAGCTCTTCATGATGGCGCTGATGGTCGTGCTGCCATCCAGCTTCTTCAGGATATAGAACGCATCCAGGTCGCCGTACAGGTCCAGAATGCCGAAGGAATGTACGTCCGGCACGTCATGGAGGAAGTACTCGTCATTTTTGGTGCGGATCTCCTCCGCCATCTCCTCCACCGTGCCGGTAACGCCGCCATTGGTGGTCAGCTGCACCAGATCGCAAATGTCGCCGGCCCAGCTTCCCAGATCCGCCGTGCTCTGGATCTTGGTGTGATACGACATATCCATAGCGCCGAACATATGGGCGAATTCCACGGTATTGCCGTTAGGCAGTATAAACTCGCCCAAGCTGCGGAGGCGGCCGGCGCTGGTGTTGTTCTCTGCGTCCTTTTCCGCCACATAGCTGGTAAACGCCGTCTTCTCCTGGCCGCAGAACGTCGTCCATGTACCGGAGGTATACTTCTCAACGCCGCAGCGGATATAGTTGATCACAAGCGCCACGGCTTCCTCTTCGGGATGCTCCCGCACAAAGGCGCTTGCGTATGCTTCAAGTGTTGTCAGTGAATCGATAAAATCCTTGTATGCCGTAATCGGTTCCGGAGCAGATTCTGCCGGATCCCCCTCCGCGCCGTCTGCCGGAGAGGAGTCCCCCTCCTGCTGCTCGCCCTCCTGCGGGGCCGCAGGCTCGTCCTTGTCCTGCTCGCCCTCCTGAGGCGCCGCAGGCTCTTTCCCCGTCTGTTCGGCAGTTATGCCTGCCGTCGTACCTGCCGTGCTGCCTTCGTCTGTCAGCTCCTCCGCAAAGGCGGAGATTGGAAGCAGACTGAGCAGCATGACCGCTGCCATGACCAGCGCCAGCAGCTTTGATCTTCTCGCTCTGTTCATAAGCCATCCCTTTCTCTCATTATTTCCGCGTCTCTTTGTGTCCGGCTGAACCGCACATGCAGTCCCCTGTAAGGGACTGCATGCGCGGTTCAGCATCCTTTGCCGAGACCTGATGTCTCGGGTCAGTTCACTGGTTGCTCATCTTGCCGTCGGCATTGAAGTGGTGCATACCGCCCTCAACGCCGTAGTCATTGGCAGGAACCCACATATCAGCACCCTTATACATCTTCCCGCTGTAGGTGTTGAAAATGTAGTAGTCGTTACCGATCTTCGTGAACCCCTTGGCGCGCATACCACCGTTGTAGTAGTAGGTAAATCCGTCGCCGCCTTCCACAAAGCCGGTCATGATCAGCTTGCCGTCTGCACCAAAGCCATACCAGCCGTCCTTGGCCAGCAACTCCGTCCCCACATAGGCAGAGCAGTTGACCGCCAGTTCGCCGTTGTTCTGGGCGTAGTAGTATGCGCCGCCCAGCTCATACAGCCCGCCGACCATCTTCACGCCGTCAATGGTGAAGTACAGATTGCCGTCCTCGGTAACGATCTTCCTGACGCCGGTCTCCAGATTGGGCACGACCATCTTGCCGTCTGCATTGAAGTAGTGCATACCCGGCTTCACACCGTGATCATTAGCAGGAACCCACATGTTGGCGTCCTTGTACATCTTGCCGGTTTCCTTGTTGAAGAAGTAATAGTCATCACCGATCTTCGCAAAGCCCTTGACCAGGGTTCCCTTCTCGTGGTAATACGTACCTCCGTTCACGGTAACGAAGCCGTTGATCTGCATTACGCCATCGGCATCGAAATGGTACATACAAGCAGCAACAGGGAGACCATTGGTCTTGGTGATCCAATGGCCCTGATTCTTGATGATCTCGCCGGTAGAGGTTCTGGCATAGTAGTACTTCCCATTGATGTTGAGCAAGCCCTCGCCGACCTTGATGCCGTCGACGAAGTAGAACTCCTTGTCGGAGCCCGTCTCCTCGTCAATACCATTCTTACTGGTATCCGCATCGTGCTCGATAATGCCGTTGGCGTCGAAGTGATACTGATAGCACGGCAGAGGCAGGTCGTTGCTCTTCTTCTCCACCTTGTAGTTGCCGTTCTTGACAGCCTTACCATCCTCGCCGAAGTAATAATAGTTGACCTCGCCGTTCTCCTTGACCACCCGCTTCAGACCGGCATACTCCTCGATGATGCCGCTGCTGAGCCAGTAGGTGTCCGTGCCGACGGTGTAAACGCCGGTAACGTCCTTCTGGAACACGCCCATGCCGTCAAAGACGCAGCGGGCTTCCTTAGCCGCATTCTCGGGCGTCAGCGTCGTGATTCCGGTAGCCGCATAGCCGGTTTCGGTGTCCAGATAGTAGGTCTCGCCGTCAATGACTGTCCAACCGGTCTTCTTCAGCTCGCCGTCCTTGTAGTACTGCTTGCCGTTGGTACCCGTGACCCAGCCGGTCTGGAACTGCCACTGGGCATACAGCGTCATATCTCCGGTCAGTTCAAGGATCGCGCCCGCATCGTCATAGGTGGCTCCGCTGCCATCTGCGGCAGTGTTCCAGCCGATGAACTTGTAGTTCTCACGGGTGAAGGTATTGGCGTTCAGCGCGGTATCGATGCCCACCTCAAAGCGCTGAGGCTCCATATTGCCTGTGCCGCCGTTGGCATTGAAGGTGATGGTGTAGAACACACGGGCAGTTGCAGAGTACTGTGCCGTATAAGTGGCATCCTCTTCAGCAACCACAACCTCCGGACTCCAGCCGGTGAAGGTATAGCGGTAGTTCTCGTCAGGAGCCTTATCCGTACTGCCCTTGAAGGAAGGCATGGTGCCCTTCAGATAATCTTCCTCAGCTACGACCTTACCATCAATTACCCAAGTGATGTGTGCGCCGGTCTTAGGAATTTCCTCGCCTTGTTTCAGCAGTTCATTGCAGACAGAGCAGTAGGTGTCGCCGGTGTAACCGGGTGTCGTAAGCGTCGCTTCGACCGCATTGCGAATCTCCGGCTTGTGACCGGTAGCCGGGATCACTGTCTGTGCAACGATAATCTCATTGCAGACGGAGCAGTGCTTGCCTTCGGTCTTGCCGGGCTCGGTGCAGGTCGGCTCAACTGCCGGATCAATGACCTCGGTATGTCCCTTGGCGGGGATTTCCTTCTGTGCAACGAGAATCTCGTTACAGGCGGAGCAGTGCTTGCCTTCCGTCAGGCCAGGCTCGGTGCAGGTCGGAGCCTTTGCTGCGTCAATGACTTCGGTGTGACCCTTGGCAGGAATCACTTCCTGTGCAACGGTAATCTCATTGCAGACAGAGCAGTGCTTGCCCTCGGTCTTGCCGGGCTCGGTGCAGGTCGGCTCGACGGCCGGGTCGATGACCTCGGTGTGTCCCTTGGCGGGAATCACTGTCTGTGCAACAAGAACCTCGTTACAGACGGAGCAGTGCTTGCCCTCGGTCAGGCCAGTCTCCGTGCAGGTCGGAGCCTTTGCTGCATCGATTACTTCTTTGTGGCCCGTTGCGGGGATCTCTTCCATACCGGATATCGTAGCGCCGCAGACAGAGCACTTCGTACCGGCTTTATGACCAGCCTCGGTGCAGGTAGCGGGCCGTTCCGCAACTTCAACCGGAGTATGTCCAGTCGCGTCGATTACTTCGGTCTGGGTTGCATTGCAAACTGTGCAGGTATAGGTCTTGACACCGGCGTTCTCACAGGTAGGAGAGGTCGTGATCTCGCCCTCATTCCAACTGTGGCCCTTGGCGGGAATCTCAGTCTGTGCAACGAGTACCTCGTTACAGACGGAGCAGTGCTTGCCCTCGGTCTTGCCGGGCGTCGTACAGGTCGCCTCAACCGCCGGGTCGATGACCTCGGTGTGGCCGTTCGCAGGGATATCAGTTTGTGCAACGAGAACTTCTTTGCAGACAGAGCAGTGCTTGCCCTCGGTCTTGCCGGGCTCGGTGCAGGTAGGCTCGACTGCCGGGTCGGTGACCTCGGTATGGCCCTTAGCGGGAATCACTTCCTGCGCAACGAGAACTTCGTTGCAGACGGAGCAGTGCTTACCCTCAGTCTTGCCGGGTTCCGTGCAGGTCGGCTCGACCCTTGCGTCAATGACCTCGGTGTGGCCCTTGGCGGGGATGACCTTGCCTTCCTGCACCTTCTCCTTGCAGACGGTGCAGTAGGTGTCGCCGGTGTAGCCGTCCTCGGTGCAGGTGGCGTCCTTCTTGTCACGGAGCTCCTCGGTATGGGGGATGACAGGCGTCGCTTCGCCCTTCTTCACCATCTCTCCGCAGGCGGTACAGTAGGTGTCGCCGGTGTAGCCCTTCTCGGTGCAGGTGGCGTCCTTGGCATCTCTCACCTCAGTGATCGCATGGCTGCAGCGCCACTGGGCGTAGAGGGTGGTGTCCGCCGTCAGGGTGATGTTGGCGCCATCTGCATAGGCGGTGCCGCTGCCGTCGGCTGCGGTATTCCAGCCCGTGAAATCGTAGCCCTCGCGGGTGAACGGGTTGGAGAGCAGCGGCGTAGCCGTGGAGGGCGCAACCTTCTGCACCTCGATCTCCGGTGCGCCGGTGTAGTTCGGATCAAAGATCACCAGAAGACGCTGGCACTTGAGCCACTTGTCAACCTCGAAGTTATACTGATCCTGCGCCTTACCTTTGGTGGCCGTATAGCTTCCGTCGTCATTTTTCAATCTGATCGGGTCGATACCGATGTTATAATCAGTTACGTTCGAGCCGCTTTGTGTGTACTGATAGGTGTTCGTCTCGGTGCCGGAGGTCGCCTTCATAATATAGCGGCCGGTCTTCTGGCTGGAGCATACGTCCGCACCGCTTTCTGTGGTGTAGATCTCGCCGGCCGCAATGAGCGTGCCGTTGACATCCACAAGGGCGTCCACCAGATCCGCATTGGTGCGCGTATAGCTTTTCGTGGGAGAATATGACACGGGTTTGAACTTCGCGTTGGGATGGACATAATTCTGGTCCGTCCACTGGTCGCTGTCGTAGATATACGCCTTCTTGCCCGCAGCGATCGTCAGCTCCGCCGCCTTGTCCACATATACCTGCACGCCGGGCAGGAGCGCAATGTCCTGGTTGGTGGTGATGCTGCTGCGCGGCGTGATGTGCAGGGTCATATTGTTGGTGATGGGCAATACATATTGGGAAGAAGCTACACTAAGTGCACCAGAGTTGATACTCAAACTTTTCAACTCTGCCTTTCCGTTTACTGTGTAAACCATGCGATCCTTGGCAGCGTCGTACTGCTTGGTCAGGCTGCCGGAAAGCACCTTAAACATGCCGCTGTTTCCGATAAAGGTGACAGAAGCACCATTTTGTCCGTTACTTGCATAGATATCTGTATAGAGAATTTCTTCGGCACCTGCATAAATGGTCAGCGCCGCCTCAATATTCTGGATATAATACTGAGAAAACGGGAAAACACGTTTGCCCATACAAGCCGTCGCTGTCCCGCCGCGGAAGTCGCCGACCTGGAACCACTCATATACCTTGGCTCCGCTCTCAGCGGCGACTGCACCGTTGCCGGAAACAAAGCCCCACGCATACAGCGCGCCGCCACTCTTTACGGTGATCGCCGCGCCGGTGTTCAGCCAGAGGTAGCCATAGTTACCGACCATCCTGCCTTGCTCACTGCCACCAGCAGAGTAGTATTGACCGCCCACGCTGATGGCGCCCTCCACCGTCAGAGCCGCATCGGCGGCCAGCACCAGCTTGCGGTATGCTTTGGCCGCTGTCGCCGTTCTGGTTGCCGTGGGTGTATCCTTGTACAGGGTGTCGTTAGCATCAAACGGCACCAGCAGCGTAACACCGGCGGGGATGGTATAGCTGCCCGTCAGTGCGCCGTCAGTGGCGACAACGATGAGCTTGTCCGCACCGGACTGCGCCGCAGCGATGGCGTCGCCCAAGTCCGTATACGTCTGACCGCCAACACGGAAGGTTGCCGGGGTGCTTGTGCTGGCGTCCGCCTGCGGCTGGATCGCCGGGGACGAGACAGTTTGCGCCTGATCCGCCAGTCCTGTCAGTTGGACATAGTCGGACGCATATGCATGCGTGACCAACTCTGCCGGGAGCAAAACCGCAACCAGCAGTACCGCCAGAGACAGGGACAAAAGGCGCTTGAATACTTGTTTCATTTCTTTTGAACTCCCTTCTTTCTTTTGATCTTCTCCTGTTGTGTATAGTAAATACTCAGGCCCACTATGATAGAAATAACGGACCATATCGTACCGAAATGGACTGCGCCCAGCGCATCATATTCTACGCGGAACATCTCCAGCACGAAGCGGAGCGCTCCGTATGTGATCATAAAAATAGGATATACCTCTCCGTGCGTTTTTCCTTGATGGATTCGGGGGCAATAATACAATAGGAAAATACTGTAGTAAATCAATTCGATCTCCCTTAGGGGCCAGCGCAGGCCGCCAAAGGGAAGTCTCACACCCGTACAGCATCCGCCGACTAAGCAATCGAATCTACCGAAAATCAACCCGATCGTCAAGCAGATCGCTGCAGCATCCATTATAAGAGATGTCTTGTGCCGGAAAAACCTTGCCCATGCATAATAGAGCAACGGCAGTAAAAATACCGCTCCGAACAGGCGCATATTGGCCGCTTTGCTGATATCGCCGCCGGCTTCAATGATTGCTAAAAGGCGCATTGCGGTGTATCCCACAATATCGTGAAGGATCGCGATGATAAGCGCTGCATACCATTTGATATTCAGCGTCTTTCTGCAAACCATTAGCCATATGAAATTACATATGATGATTCCAATGGCAAACATCAACAGCACATGCTGTTGAATCCATATGCCGGTACTCTGCATTGGTACCACCCTCTCTCCTCGTCGTCTCACCCACAGGGTATGGTGCGGTATGCACCATACCCCATGGGTCTTTTGGTTATTTGACCATCTTGCCGTCTGCACCAAAGGTGTAGAATGTGGCAGGCAGCAGGTTGTTGGTCTTAGATACCCAGTAGCGCTGACTGGTGATGACCTTGCAGTAGCTGTTCACATAGTAGTAATCGCCGTCGATTTGAATCAGGCCCGCATAGGTCTTGACACCGTTCACATAGTAGTACAGCCCGCCGTCCTCGCTGACGATACCGTTCTTCACCTCGGGATCAGGATCGGGATTCGGGTCTGGGTCAGGTGTCGGAATAGGTGCATCTGTCATCTTGCCGTCTGCATCGAAGTTATAGAAGGTGGCGGGCAACAGATCATTGGTCTTAGACACCCAGTAACGCTGATTGGTGATGACCTTGCAGTAGCTGTTCACATAGTAATAATCGCCGTCGATCTGAATCAGGCCAGCGTAGGTCTTGACACCATTGACATAGTAATACAGTTCGCCACCCTCGTTGACGATGCCGTTCTTCACCTCGGGATCAGGATTGGGATCCGGATCGGGGTCAGGTGTCGGAATGGGTGCATCGGTCATCTTGCCGTCTGCATCGAAGTTGTAGAAACCAGCTGGCAGCAGGTCATTGGTTTTGGACACCCAGTAGCGCTGGTTTGTGACCACCTTGCAGGAGCTGTTTACATAGTAGTAATCGCCGTCAATCTGAATCAGGCCAGCGTAGAAGCGGACGCCGTTGACATAGTAATACAGTTCGCCGTCTTCATTCACAATGCCATCCTTTGAAGGATCGGGTGTATCAATGATCATGCGGCCATCTTCACCAAAGCTGTAGAATGCCGGTGCAAAGCCAGTATCATTGGGGTAAGAAACCCAATGACGGGTGTTCTTCACTGCCGTGTAGTCTACGCTTCCGAAATAATAGTAGTATCCATCTTCTGCCAGATACAGGCCGTTGCAGACCATACCGTTGATGGTATAATACGTATTTCCGTTAAGGTAGAAGAGTCCTGTGTGCTGATATACGCCATGGCAGATGCCATCTTCTCCAAAGTCGTACCAATAAATCGGGTCATCATGGTTATCGCGCAGTTTTACATACCGGAGGCCCTCGTAGCGATAGCCGTCCTGATTGAAGAAATACAGATTGCCTTCAATGGTGTACCACTTGCCCTGAACAAAGCCGGGGCCATAATAATAGCGCTTACCGTGGTCAGTGGCCAGCCATGCACCCTTCACCAGTTTGCCGTTTTCAAATTGATAGGTCACATTGGGGAAGAAGCTGCTGTTTTCACCATCCAGCCCCTGGAAAGTCTCAGGGTCAAAGTAGTAATAACCGTTGTTGCCATTTGCATCCGTCAGGTTCCACCAACCGGACTTGGCCACACCGTTGATGGCGTAGTACCATGCGCCGTCGACTTCAATCAGTCCAGTGACCTTGCCCTCGCAAGCGCCGGTCGTCTCATTGAACTGATAGAAATACTCGTTGCTCTCATCGCTGAGGCTAGGAATCTTGTGAATGCCTTTCAAGGCATTGTTTTCGACGAAGTAGTAGGATGTACCGTTGACCGTTTTCCAGCCGGACCAGGAACCGTTGTCCAGGATGAAACGATCCGTGAACTCCTGATACGATTCGCAGTAGAAATGGCCGCCGCAGGGGTGCGTGGTATTCTCCGGCTCCTCATAGGGATAGATCCCATACTGCTCCTGGAAGGAGGTCTGCTTGGCCATGCTGTAGAGCGCATTTGCGCCCAGATAGATATCGTAGCCGACCGAACCGGAGTTCTCGATACTCAGGCAATGATCCGCATCCCACTGTGCGCCGTCCTTGGCGGACAGCTGCACGCCGCTGAGGATATAGATGGGGTTGGCCGTATCGGGATCGATGGCCTGGCTCTGCTTGATAAAGTTGCACTTCACAGTGAGCAGATTATTCTCGTCCAAGGATGCGGATGTCAGACGGAAATAATCATTCGACACCGTCAGGTTGGAGATGTCCACAGCGACATTCTGGTCAAACTGGAACTTCACCGTCACCTCAGTCTTCGAGCTGACACGCTCTGCCAGCTGGAGCAGCAGATCCCATGCCGTGATGCCGGAAATGTCGCCGCCGGCGACCATCGCCAGCAGAGGCTCCAGCTTCTCCGGGACCTTGATCGTCATCATGTCCAGACCGAAAACATAGGTAACGTTCATAGGCTGGCTGGGATCGATCACATGATAGCGATCCGTCTCGCCGTCGCCGCCGGGGAGATATTCCGCATTGGAGACATCTCTTGTCCATGCGAAGGTTCTGTCGCCGCTTGTGGCGTTGTCAAAGTCGAAAATCGCCTGATTGGCACTGTACATAGCGACCTTGATCGTGGCACTGATGGAGTAGTCCCGCGTGATCATGGCCGTGATGGTCACATTGCGCAGACCGGACTCCTCGCTGCCGGTAAAGGCAAAGCCATTGTTCGCAGCTTCCACAGTACCTGCTGCGCTGTTGCTCAGTTCAAATGTGATATCGCCTGCACACACAGCGACGGGATTCTCGTTATAGGTTGCAGCCAGAGGAAGGCGTACCGAGTCTCCGTAAATGGCGTTGATGCTCGTTTTGGAGAATTTCAGGCCATTCGGCTCGACCACGGTAAGCGTCTTGCTGCCGATCACCGTGTCACCGGACAGGAGCTGAATTTCCACGCTGCCTTTCTTGACGGCGGTGAAAACACCATCTTCAGAGACGGTACCGATGGTTTCATCCGCGGACTTCCATGTGATATCGGCAGGGAGTTCCGCCGCGCTGCCGGACACACTGACACCGGAAGCGACCATGCGGACTGTGGCACCGCTCGTCAGGTAATCGTAGGCGGAGGTGATCAGGGCATGATCGAACTCCGTGGAGACAGGGGCCGTGGAAACCACCATCAGAGAGGAACTGACGGAACGCTCATAACCATCCGAAGGACGGTTCACGACCGTGAGCGTATCGCTGCCTTCCTGCTTCGCTACGAAGGTAGTGGAACCGCCACCGTCCAGATTGATTGCGGTCACGCAGCCTGCATCCAGCATGATCTGTGCCAGTTCTTCAGCATTGCCGCCCGCAGAGAAGGGTTCCTGACGGCCGTCCAGTACCATCAGGACAACCTTGCCCTCAGCGGTGATACCCACGCAGGTGCGGGAATGACGGCTGTTAT
>OQWM01000438.1_pt1 | contig 26115 bp, 44 predicted proteins | sample 1691531 | NCBI WGS metagenome assembly OQWM01 (sample SAMN03418257, study PRJEB22391) | human gut metagenome | biome: human-gut; feature: organic feature; material: feces | host: Homo sapiens | place: Tanzania | collected 2013-01
CCGGATGAGGGCGCCGTAGCGGGCTACGGCAACTGAATTCGGGTGAAATATCCCGACTCTTTCCAGAGCAGACCCGGTGCTATTGACGTATAAGTCTCACTTGCTCCAATCGTCACCATGTTCAGACTATCCTCGGGTTCCAGATAAAATCCTTTGATACGCACACTATCCGGCAAACTGTTCACCTTAAGAAATCCGGCTGCTCCACTTAGGAATAACATAAATATCAGGACAAAGCAACTTAGTTTTAAAATTCATATTTTCGTACATTTATAAAACTTTTGTTTGTATTATTTTTAAAAAATAAAAACAAGTGGTACGAAAGTGTACCACACATCAACTACATTAGTTGAAAAAGTTTAGAAAATGTGATTTACTGGAATAGAAGAGGTGATTTCATGCAATTCGGACGCACAAAAATCAAAACAGACGTTAGAAAAGTCAATAGGAACAATGTTTTGAGCGTGCTTGCCGATGCGCTGACAGCTCATAATGCAAATCGAGCAGATATTGATTACCTTTATCGGTATTTCAAGGGAGATCAGCCTGTTTTAGCGAGAGAAAAGGAAATTCGCCCTGAAATCTGCAATAAAATCGTAGAGAACATCGCAAACGAGATTGTCTCTTTCAAAACCGGGTACCTTTTGGGCGAGCCGATTCAGTATGTTTCCCGATCCGATTACGACACCAGCAAAGAGGTTGGGGAACTCAACGACATCATGGAGCTCTGCAACAAGCCTTGTGTTGACAACGACATTGCAGAATGGCTCTATATCTGTGGTGTTGGGCATCGACTTATTTTACCGAACAGCGACACACTGATCTCTAAAGCAGTTCCGGCTCTTTCTAAGGGAGTGAAACCAGACCTCGGTGACGAATCGCCCTTCTCCATCTACTGTCTCGACCCAAGAAGCTCTTTTATTGTGCATTACTCCGGGATCGGCGAAAAGCCGGTCATGGGCGTAAAGTATGTGAAGAAAGACGATTTGGACGTCGTGTATAGCGTTTGGACGGAGACCGAGTATTTCGAAATTGCCGGGAATGAGCTGACCGGCGGCGAGCGGATCGTAAAAGAAACGCCAAACACCATTGGAAGCATCCCGGTCATCGAGTATACGCTCAACAATTCCAGACAGGGCGCATTTGAAATCGTGCTTCCTCTTCTGGATGCGATCAATGACACTCAGAGCGATCGCGTAGACGGCGTAGATCAGTTTATTCAGTCCCTTATGGTGCTCTACAATGCCGAGATCGATGAAGACAAGGCGAAGAATCTTCGGGATGCGGGCCTTATTATCCTGAAATCGTTCGGAGATAACAAGGCCGATATCAAGATTCTCAATGAGCAGCTTAACCAGACGCAGACGCAGACCCTGATTGATGACCTCTATCAAAAGGTTCTGGAAATCGTCGGTATGCCGAACAGAAACGGCGGCACATCTACAAGCGATACGGGCGCTGCGGTTATTGTAAGAGACGGATGGTCTACCGCTGAAGCGAGAGCGAAGTCCGACGAGGCTAACTTCAAACGCTCCGAGAGAGAGTTCCTGAAAGTCGCACTGTCTATTATTCGCAGGGCTGTCGGGACAGAGCTTCTTCTGAAGGACGTAGACATCAAGTTTACCCGCCACAACTACGATAATATCCAGAGCAAGGCACAGGTCCTTGTTTCTATGCTTAATAACTCGCATATTCACCCTGCACTCGCGTTTGAACACTGCGGTATGTTCAGCGATCCGCAGTCCGCTTTCAATATGTCTGAGAATTACTATCAGGAGCAGATGCAGAAATGGGAGCCGGTAGATATCAATGACGATTTACAGCAGACTGGATAAGCTACTCCCGGGAACGAAAAAGGCACTTCGAAGAGAGTTCAATCGGCTCTCTGTCATGGGATTCGATGAATTGAACATTCTGAACACCAAAAAGGTCACGAAAGAGCTTTTTGAGCGTCTTGTTTCCAGAAATCAGAAAATGTATCTCGATAGCGGGTACTTTGCGTATCGATTTGCATTTGAAAGAGCTGAAGAACAAGGTTTTCGCGGGGAAAAGCGAAAAATAGACAATATTTGGGTTCAAGAATACCTGGAATCATACAATCCTATTACAAGGTATATCTACGATCAGGAGACAGACCGCCGTAGGATGCGGCTGAATGAAACCATCTTGACGGATCGTGCCTTTAACAGCCGGGAGGATTTTCAGGCTGACTTGCGAAAAGCTGCGTCTTATTGGTGGAGACAAACCACACAGTACGGAATCGGCATTTGCGATCAGGCAATGCTGGACGCCTATATTGATTCCGGCGTTCAGAAGGTCGTTTGGCGCACAATGGAAGACGGAAGAGTTTGCGATGACTGCGATGTGCGGGACGGCGTCGTATACGACGTCAATAAAGTTCCGCCAAAGGAACACTACGGGTGCAGATGTGTCCTGCTCCCGGTTGGGAGGCGCGATTGATTGCTGAATAGAGAGGTTATCGAAGTTGTCGAAGCGATTCTAAAAAATGGAGGAATTGCCGAGATCAAGGAAGAGCGGGCCGGAATCGTCGTTGTAGATGTTTCCAGAAAGGTAAAATACCGGCCTGAGAAAAAGTGAATATCGTCCTATTGATAAGGTGATGTTCAATAGAAGCGACAAGGTACGGTCGGCAAGAGATTTTTTCTCTTGCTGGCCGTTTTTTGTTTGTGCGGAGATGCACATTAAAAAGCCCAGAAAAGACGGAGACGTCTATAAGCCCAAAATAGCTGAGAGAACAGCGATAAAAACCCAAAGGAGAAAAATTATGAAAATTGACACCAGTAAAATTCCTAATTTCGACTCGCTCCCGGAAGAAGCGAGAAACGCCATTCTCGGAATGGAGTTTTCCGATCCTGTAGATATGGCACAGTTCGTCTCAAAAGCTACCTTCGACAAGAAGGCATCCGAAGCTGCTGATCTGGCGAAGCAGCTCAAGGCGAAGATGACGGACGATGAGGCAAAGGAGGCCGAGCGGGCCGAAAATGAGCGGAAAATCATGGAAGAACTTGAAACCCTTCGGAAAGAAAAACAGATTTCTGAGTACACTTCCAGATATTTGACGCTCGGCTATGATGCGACGTTGGCGGCAGATACGGCAAAGGCATTTTCCGATGGGAATATGGACACTGTTTTTGCAAATCATCAGAAGCACCTTGACGCTGTCAAAAAAGCCGCTGCCGCTGAAAGCCTTGCCAAAAATAACGACCTGCCTGCCGGGAAGGACACTGGTGGCATGACAATCGAAAAATTCCGCAAGATGACGCCGCAGGAACGGTACGATTTTTCGGAAAAACACCCTGAAGAATATAAAACACTATATGGAGGTAACTAAAATTGGCAAATAAAGTTTACGAGAATTTCTATCTTTCCAATGAGATCGAAGATCAGTACAACTCTCACCTCGATCTTACCCAGTTTTGCACTGTAGACAATAATCTCGTCGGCACTCCCGGCATGAAGCGCATGATCAACGTCTACAGTGCTACAGATGGCACCGAAAAGCTTGCCATGACGAAGGGCAACACTCAGACGATCGAAGTTTCCTTTACTCAGAAGGAATATGAGATCCTGCTTGCGCAGAACCGTTTCGCCTACTACGACGAAGAAGCCATGAAGGACCCGATGACCGTTCCTGTCGGAACTCGCCGAATGGGTACCGGCCTGTTCAATACGGTCAATGCGGATGTCTACGCAGAATACGCGAAGGCGACCAAAGTTGTTGTTGTGTCCAAGCTGGACTTTGCGGCCTTCGCCGACGCGCAGGCTATGCTCAATCTCGAAAATCTCGAAGATGTCACCATCTTTGCTTTTGTCTCCCCGACTGATGTTGCAGAACTCCGCAAGGAACTGAAAGATACTCTTCAGTATGTCGAGGCGTTCGCAAAGAACGGATATATCGGCACCGTCGCTGGCGTCAACATTTACACCAAGAAGGATGCGACAAGCGGCTCTATCTACATGGCGACCAAAGAAGCGGTCACGCTGTTCAACAAGAAGGGCACTGAAGTTGAGCAGGAGCGTGACGGCAACACCAGAAAGAACACGATCTACTCCCGCAAGTACTATCTGGCAGCGCTCACCGACGAGACGAAGGACATCAAGATTTTCAAGGGTACTGCTACGGCTGCGACTGAAACTACGCCGAGTTCCGGCAAAACCTATTATGAAAAGTCCGGCTCCGGCTATGTGAAGGTCACTCCGGCATCCAGTGACAGCCCGAAGGACAAGGGCTGGTACACCATCGCGTGATAAGGGGGGTACGCATCGTGACATTCGACGAGAAAGTCAATCGGATTCAGCTTCTTTTGAATAAGACCGACGAAGAGGAACTGATCGGTGCGTACCTCGACATGGCTGAAAGTGAGATCCTGTCATGGTCTGGCGCTGAAAGTATTTCTCCTGTGTACGATACAGTCCAGATCATGGCAGTTCTCGCGGGGTACAACATGATTGGCGCAGAGAACCAGACCTCGCATACGGAAAACAACATTTCCAGAGCCTTCAAGTACTCAGATATGCTCGACTATATCAGAAACAACGTCTTTGCAAAGGCGGTGGTCTATTGAGATCTCTGAACCGCAATAAAACGGATTTCTGGTATGCGAACTATCAGAGAAAAGAAGAAATTCTGAAGAACGGGAAACGGACCGGCCAGTACAAGGTTTTGTACTACAACCCGGTTAAGATCTCGGAAAATCTTTCAGCAGCAAGGGGTTCTCTCGACAATGAGCTTTTTGGAATCCAGACAGACTACGACAGGACAATAACGTCCTGTAACCGTGATTTTGACATTTCCGAATCATCGGTTCTCTGGATCGAAAAAACGCCGGAAGTCGCCTCTGACGGCTCGACAGATACTCCGTGGGATTACGTTGTAGTGAAAGTTGCAAGGTCTATCAATAGCGTTACTGTTGCAATTCGGAAAGTGTCTGTGCAATGAAGAAGATCGAGTTTGAGCTGAATTCCCATTCCATCAACCGAGCGATCAAGCAGATTCGCAAGTTGGATGCAGAGTGGGACAGGAAAATAGACACTCTTCTTCAAAGGCTGGCATCGATTGGAGCCACAAAAGCCTCTCTCGACTTCTCAAGGGCGGTCTATACGGGAGACAATGACGTTTCCGTCTCTGTGGAACCGATTGAGAACGGCTATTCCATCATCGCATCCGGTGAAGCCGTTCTCTTCATTGAGTTCGGGTCAGGCGTAACCTACGGTTACGGTCATCCGGCTCCAATGGAGTACGGACCCGGCACATATCCCGGTGAAGGGCACTGGAATGACCCAAAAGGCTGGTATCTCCCGAAAGAGAAGGGCGGTACCCATACCTACGGTAATCCGCCGTCTGCGACGATGTACCACACAGCAAAGGATCTCCGGCAGGAGGTTTTGAGAATCGCAAGGGAGGTATTCAATGGTTCCTGATATTGAAGCCGATGTCTTTGACGCAATCGCAGGAATTTTGACGGAAAAGTACGACGGCATTTCTATCTACAGCGAATACGTTCATGTTCCAGAGAGTTTTCCGTCTGTGAGCGTGATCGAAGAAGATAATAGCTCGTTTCTCCCGGCTTTGGATTCCGAAGGGTCGCACCACTCGCAGCTCATGTACGACGTGAATGTCTACAGCAACCTTTCCTCTGGAAAGAAAGAACAGGTAAAAGAAATCATGCAGACGATCGACGAGAAAATGCAGGCGCTCGGTTTTGTCAGGTTGAGCAGACAGCCCTTGACGCTTCCAAACGCTGAAACTTCTATTTACAGAATGGAGGCACGTTATCGGACGGTCGTAGACGAAAATAAACGACTTCTAAGGAGGTAAAACATGGCAATTGAACTCAGTACTGCCGGTATTCTGCTCGGCTATGCTGTCGAACAGACCGCAGGGACGAAGCCCACTGCGTTTACGCAGATCAAGGGTGCAAAGAGCCTCCCGGATTTCAACCCGGAACCCTCTACCCTTGAAACTACTCCGCTCGAAGCTACGGAGTGGAAGACCTACATTGACGGCCTGAAAGACCCCGGTGGCGCGCTGAGCGTTACGTTTAACATGACGGAAGATCTTCAGACCACGTGGGACGCAATCGTCGAAGCGTACAAGACTGCTGCCGAGGCTGGTAAGAAGACTTGGTGGGAGTTCTACATTCCCGGCCTGACTAAGGCGTTCTTCTTTACCGGCAACCCGTCTCCGCTCGGTTTTGCCGGAGCTGAAGTTGACAGCGTTCTCGAAAACACTGCCTATATCACGCCGAACGGGAATATCGGATGGGCAACGGCTGTGAAGCCGACTGCCGTTTAATCTGAAAGAGAAGGAGCATCGAGTATGAAGAAGGAAATCATCATCAACGGCCACGCCTATCCTACGAAGGAGATCACGTTCAATACGGTCTGCCAGTTTGAGGACATGGGAATCCCGATGGCCGAAATCGAAGAGAAGTCTATCATGTTTATTCGAGCCTATGCGGCTATGTGCATGGGCAAGAAAGCAGATCAGGCGGGCGAAGAGATCGAGAAGCATATCATCAACGGCGGCAGCATGGACGATATTGCGGAAGTGCTGAAGGAGGCCGTGGAGGAAAGCGGTTTTTTTCAAGCTCTCTCCAAGAGAGCGGCGGAGACGGACAGCCAGAGCGAGACGGAAGCGAAATAAAAAAATACAGGTCCTTCCGTGAAGAATGTATTGCGGCGTACCTTCCGCAAAGTCTTGTAATAGGCATCAGCGAAGCGGGGTTCTGGAATATGAACCCCGCCAAGATGAAGCCTTACATAGAAGCAGACAGGTTGCGCCTTGAGAGCAGGAATTATGAACTCTGGCTCCAAGGTGTTTATTTTTACGATGCTCTTTCCATTGCCCTCTCTAATGCTTTTGCCTCGAAAGGGAAAAAGCCTATGGAATATCCGAGTAAACCCCGGAAGATCACACGGGAGGCGCCGGACGAGAAGAAAGAGAGAGCTGAGCGGGAACGCCAAAAGGCGATCATGTTCTTCAAGGCAATGGAACGGAAATACAAAGCAAAGTGTGGTGATTAAATGCCGACAGTTGAAACCCTTGAAATCGAGGTCAAGAAAAGTGCATCTGATGCTTCCAGCGGTATAGAGGGCCTTATCGGTACCCTTAATCGGCTCAAACAGGCCGCAAGTGGCGGCGCTGGCCTTGCCTCGGCTGTCCGGCAGATCAGAAGGATTGGAGAGGCTATCACCGGCGTAAGCGATGCTGGAAGCGGCCTTGACGGCACTATCCGTAGATTGGAAAGTATTGCTTCAATCGACTTTTCAAATCTCAAGGGCGCCGCAAAGGATATTGACAGTATCGCCAACATCGGCGCAGTCCCGCGTACTAGTGGGCAAACTCAGATGGCCCCAACAATCCCGACGGGGGAATCTAAAGATTCGGATGTTCAAAAAACATCGGAGGCGGTAGAAGAATCCGGTAACGCCGCGAGATCGTCTGTTGCCGACTTCAAGGTTTTTTCCGCTGGGCTGAATACGCTTGTGATCGGTGCTGCCAAAAGAGCGACAGCGCCAATCAGAAATCTCGGAAGCCAGTTTGTAAATCTTGCAAAATCAATCGGAAGAATCGCACTGTATCGCGCTGTACGCAGCGCAATCAAGAATATTTCTTCCGCAGCTAGAGAGGGCATTCAGAATCTCGTCCGCTATAGTGCCGCGATGAACAGCACCGACGCTGCCAATGCGAACCGGACGATGTCCGAATATGCTTCGACGCTTCAACAGGTCAAAAATTCCATTGGCGCTGCGGTCATGCCGGTGTTGACTGCACTTCTCCCCCTAATCAATACGATTGCAAGCGCGTTTATCACCGCTGCAAATGCAATCAATATGTTCTTCCAAGCACTACAGGGCAAAGGTACATTCACAAAGGCAAAGAAAAATTCTGTGGACTATGCCAAGAGCCTCAATACGGCGTCGGGCGCAGCTAAAGAGCTTCAGAAGACGCTTCTCGGTTTTGACGAGATCAACCGCTTAAACGATAAAAACTCTGGCGGAGGTGGCGGCGCTTCTGGTGTTGACTACAGCGACATGTTCGAAGAGGCACAGGTCAGCGATAAGGTCAAGAAAATTGCTGAATGGACAAAGAAAACTATTGATAAGATCAAGGATTTTTTGACCTCGGCAATTGGCATTTTGACAACCGCGCTTGGCCTGTTTGTCATCGGCGCAATTCTGGCGTTTTCCGGTGCGAATATTCCCCTCGGCCTCGGGATGATGGTTCTTGGCGGCGTTCTATTTGCGAAAGAGATTGCGGCAAAGTGGGGTTCTTTGAGTGAAGAAGTAAAGGACTCTATCATGAAGATCATGGTAATCGTAGGTGGAGCAGTATTCGCAATCGGTGCAATTCTTGCTTTCTCCGGTGCGAATATTCCTCTCGGTATTGGTCTTATGCTTACAGGTGCAGCAATTCTCGGAACGGCTGCGAAGCTGGACTGGAACCGGCTGAAAAAGTCACTTCAGGGGACCATCGGAATTATCACCGCAGCTGTGTCTACCGCATTTCTCGCGCTCGGCGCAGTCCTAACATTCTCGGGCGCGAATGTTCCTCTTGGGATTGGGCTTATGATCGTCGGCGCGGCCGGGTTGGCCGCAACGGTCGTCGCAAATTGGGATTCTATCAGCCAGTTTTGCAAGAAAGCCCTCGAAAGTGCGAAGCGCGTAATCGTCAGCGTTGGTTATCTTGCGCTCGGCGTTCTCCTTTGCTGTACAATCGCCAATTTGCCGCTTGGTATTGGCCTTATCGAAGAAGGCGCAAAGTCCCTCGCCGAAAAGAGAACCCCTGTTTGGGACAATGTATCTACAAATGCGAAGAAAGTATTTGACGATGTTAAGAGAATCGCCAAAAGCACCGGAATGATCGCACTCGGCGTTTTGCTGTGTTTTACCGGCGTCGGGCTTCCGCTTGGACTCGGAATGCTTATCGAAGGCGGGGCTTCTCTTGCGCAAAGCAAAGAACCAGATTGGAACAGTGTATTTACTCCGATTAAAAATGCTTGGTCTACCATTTCAAACTGGTGGACCACAAATGTTCAGCCGACTATCGACAACTGGAAGAATAAGATCAGCAACATTTTTTCTGGAGCGAACAGCGTTTCGGTATCTGGTGGAGGAGGGAATGGTCGTTCTGGTGGCTTTGGGAAGGTTTCTCTGAAAGCAAACGGAGGGTTTGTTTCCTCTGGCGAATTGTTTGCTGCACGCGAGAGCGGGCCTGAAATGGTTGGCACCATCGGCGGCCGGACGGCTGTTGCAAACAACGATCAGATTGTTGAAGCTGTGTCTGCCGGTGTAGCAAGAGCGGTTGCTTCGGTTATGGGCAATATCGCGGATAGGCCGCAGAAGATTTATCTGGACGGCAAGGAAATCACTTCGAGCCAGAACCGCAGAAATCGGATGTATGGGATCGCTACGGCGAACGTGTAAGGAGGAGGGCTATGACTGTAAAAATCGGCGGCGTAGACATCGCCCCTTATATCGCTTTTCAGGGCTTCAAGTGGCAGCGAAATGATGTGGAATCCTCTGATGCTGGGCGAACACTTGACGGAGCTATGCAGAGAAACAGAGTGGCAACGAAGATCCGCTTAGACATTACTTGCCGCCCCTTGCTAGGCTCTGAAGCAGCTATTGTCCTCACGGCTATTATGCCGGTGTTCGTGACTGTGCAGTATTACGACCCTCAGCTCGGGGCAGTTACGACGAAAACTATGTATTCCAACAACAATCCCGCCTCGTTTCTTATCAAAAGAGAGAACGGGCAGGAGTATTGGGACGGTATCACATTTCCCCTCATTGAAAAGTAGGTGATGCAATGCAGACAGTTCCGGCAAAATGGAATGACATTCTTGCGGGAGACTATCAGGTTGACTTCAAGGCGGTCATAAACGGAAAAACCTATACATACGGCGAGATCAAATCTGCGCGGATCACCAAATCCATGATGGATAAGCTGACCATCGGACAGGCTACTTCGGCCATGCTGGATATGGTCTTTGAGCCGGATGGGACAATTCCCACGGCAGCGGAGATCAAGTGCTATATCCGGCTGGCGAATTACGACCCAACGATCATCATTACGGACGAGTTCTCCAATATTATTCAGACGGATGACGGCTATGTCCTTGCGGAGAGCTATTCCCAATATTCAGACTGGCTCCCGTTCGGGACGTTTTACATCGACACGCGCTCTACGGATGCTTCCGGCTGGATGACTATTACGGCCTACGACCGGATGCTCGCAGCGGAGAGGGATTTCCCTTCATCCGCTGGCTCCATGACGATGAGCGCAGCTGTGACCCACATTGCAAATCAGCTGGGAATCACAGTGGACAGTCGAAATTCAATTGCACCGTATAGCATCGATAGCCCAGTCGGTGTCTACACGATGCGTGAAGTGCTTTGCGGCATTGCGGCGGCGTCCGGTGGGAACTTCATTATCACGGAGAACAATAAACTCCGGCTGATTTCTCTTGGATCTCCGTCCACTACAGATGATGTCCCGGTGATGTCCTGCGACGTCCTCGGCGATGCAGTCACCATCAGGAAAGTCACGCTTTATCCGGATTCCGATACGCAGTATTCCTCAGGCTCTTCCGGGTATGAGATCCAGGCGGATTGCATCTACGCAACTCAAACGATATGTGATTATGTCAAGAATCGTTTGAACGGCGTCACATACCTTCCTTACAGCGCTGGGACGGCGTTCTTCAACCCTGCGTTAGAATTGGGGGACAGCATCAAACCGAACGGAAAAGCCTCTGTGCTGGCCTCTGCGGCCTTTACAGTGGGTGCTTCCATGAGCGCGGATATCGATGCGCCGATTGATACGGAGATCAACCATGAATATCCGTATCAGACGAGGACGAGAGAGGAACGTCGGACGGCACAGTCCTTTTCTGAAATCAAGAAGACCACGGAACAGATTGCTCTTTCTGTCCAGGGCAAGGTAGACAGCACACAGGTTCAGTCAGCAATCGATTTGAACCTCAACTCCCTGTCACTGAGCTATTCTGCTGGTACGAACGGCGCATCCATTACGCTCTCAAAAAACGGCGTAAGCATCACAGGGGATGTCAAGATCGGCTCTATCGATGCGAGTCAGATTCAGGTTACCAACCTGAACGCCTCGAACATTACAACCGGCTATCTGTACGGCATGGATATCGTCGGCTGTACCCTGAGAGCAACCGCCGGAGGTTATGACTACGCGCAGGTTTCCAGCGATGGAATGAGAATCTATACCGGAAGTGGGCTGAAAGCGGTACTCGGCATAAACAGCTCCTACCCTGCTCTGATTCTCGGCGATACGTCATCCGCTTATGTGGAAAAGCTCTATCGAGGCAACGGACATGAAATGTGGATTGGGGACGGCGGCATGGGAACCGGCCTTTTAATCAACTTTACGAATGGAACAGTAAAGGTGGTTAAAAATGGCGCACAAACAAACTTGTGAGGTACATATGGAAAGCATGAAAGAATCTATCAATCTGATTCGTACAGCATTGAACCGGGTGCGTGTTTCCGGACGTGAAGATTGCTATGCCATCGTAGCGATCAACAACGAACTGGACAGGATAGAAAAGACTGTGGAGAGAGCAACGGAGGGCGAAAATGGCTGATACATACAAGAAAATATCGGACTTTTCGACAGCCTCGGCGTTCGGTGATACTGACCTGATTCTTGTTTCGCAGAACGGCACGACCAGGCTTGTGACCGGTGCGATGCTCAAAACCTTTGCAAAGAACGCGGGTATCGAGGCAGCGAAGATCAACGGCGCGACGGTGGACACGTCCGGCCATCTGATTCTGACCACAACGGACGGTTCCACAATCGACGCCGGACAGGTCAACGGCGATGACGGCGTTTCCGTCACTGGCGCGAGTATCGATTCACGCTATCACCTGATTCTGACCCTTTCGAACGGGCAAACGATTGACGCAGGCTATTGTCGCGGCGCAAGTGGCGCAGGAACCGGCGATATGCAGGAGACCGAATACGACCCATCCGGAAAAGTAAAGGCCGCAGGTGGAATCCCTGACTACGTCAAGGCCACCTATACGGCGGTGACGCTCTTATCTTCCGGATGGAGCAATAAGACCTATTCCCTCGAATCGGTCTATCCGAATGCCAGTTACAACATTGTTGTAAGCGTAGCGCCGAATGCGACAGTCGCTCAGTACGACGCGTTTTCCAAGGCAAAGATCTGCGGGAGCGCAACCAGCAATATATTGACGGCGCTCGGGACTGTTCCGACGGTCAATATTCCAGTCATTGTAAAGGCGGTGAGAAAATGAGTGTAGAAGTCATGGGCGGCGGCGGAAGCGCCAACCTTCAGAGCAAATCCATTCTTCCGCCTTCTCTTCCGTACACGGCCAATCCGGACAGTGGATATGACGGCTTTTCCGCCCTGACAGTGCAGAAACCGAGCGCGCTGATTGCCTCAAATATCAAGAGCGGAGTAAGTATTTTTGGTGTCAGCGGCACATATGAAGATGATTCTGCCACTTCCGCTAAGCAAATCGTAGAGTCGTCCCCAAGTTCTTTTTCACAAACCAGCCTTACCGTACCTGTTCCATCATCCGCGAAAAAAATTAACGGGATTTCTTTTTACTTTTCGGATTCACAGGGGGGCTATGCAAGCCCCGAAACTACGGTTGCTATGGCCTGTGCTGTACTTGTCCTTGAAGCACCAGTTTCAGTTGGCCAAACCGTTACTGTTCCGACAGCGTATGAGGTATACGGTGGACATAGTTCAAACACTGGGTATGCACTGTCTATAGTTGAAAATAGCATTACGGTTGCTTTTGCAGAAGGATCTATCGTTGTAAATGCTGTCAAAGGCGCAAATTTTGGGCGAGGCTATTACACATTCGCTCTCGGTCTTGGATGACAGGAGAAGGGAGAAATAATGAGCCTAAAAATCATGCAGGGCGACCAGTACGCCATTGTATTTACTGGGACGCAGGATGGCCAACCGCTCGACCTATCCAAGATTGAGATGATCGAGTTCATCGTTGGGAAGCTGCGCAAAATCTACCCCGGCGAGGTCACGACGGACACAGACGGAAACTTCCTGTTCCCTCTGACGCAGGAGGAAACCTTTCAGTTCAAATCCGCTTCTCAGGCCGTCCAGATTCGCGTCAAATTCGCCGGCGCGGAGCCGGTGGTCATCGGCACCAGCATTGAGGGCATCCGCGTGAGCGATTCCATCAGTAAGGTGGTGCTGTGATGATCCACTTTGATATCGGCGGGAAGCCGAATATCCAATTCAACCTGCCGTCCTTGCGGGTGTCACCCGGCGGCAGTGGCGGCGGAAACGTCTCATCCGCGCAGATCAACACCATTGTAGTCCTTGACCGGGCGGAATATGACGCGCTGGCCGTCAAGGACGCAAAGACACTGTATCTGATTCGGGGGTGACGGAATGATCACAGTCGGAGAAGAGAAGCTAAAGGAGTTGTTTGTCGGTGAGATGGGCATCAAGAATGCCTGCATCGGCGAAGAACCAATCTATACCCGCCCGGGCGGATATTTATACATCGAACTGAGCGAAAAGAAAGGGGCATAACCTATGGCAAGTTTTTTCAATCTAATTCTTGATACGCTTGCGCCGTCTGGATTGACACTGAAGCTCAACAGCGGCGCGACGTATGCAACCAGCAACACCGTCACCGCAACGATCACGCTGACGGATGAAACCAAGACCGGCTACCAGATGAAGCTCTGGGGCATCAAGGCGGCTGCAACGGAAGAGGACGCATCGTGGGAAACCTTCGCGGCCAGCAAGTCTATCGTCCTGACGGAAGGAGATGGCCTGAAAACCGTACATATCAAGGTGCGGGATGACGTCGGCAACGAAACGGCTGCAGTCACAGCTTCTATCACGGTCAACACTGCGGTTCCGGTGGTCACGATCACTGGCCCCGACAAGACCAGAATCTCCAAAGTCTCCGGCTTCGACACCTGCGCGTTCTCCTTCACATCCGATGTGGACTTTGAGGAGTACACGGTGCGTGTCGTGCCGAGCACCAGCAGCCTCCACGACGCCGGTACGCAGATTCCCACCACTGGCGGTTCCAGCAACACTAGCGGCACGGCTGGCGGCTACAAGAAGGCCACGGCGATTGATGTCACCATCAAGGGCGCAGACCTTGCGACGGCATCCTCCGGCGACGGCACGAAGATCATCAAGGTCTTTGTCAAGAACGCCGCCGGGACTTGGAGCGTGGCATAATGGCCGCGCCGGGACTGACGTTCACCATCACGGGGAATAAGATTTCGGCAGTCTCCGGGTACGATTCCATCACCGTCAAGTTCTCGTCGGACATCGCGTATCAGGCATTCGAATGCCGCGCGACGAAAACCGGCGAGGACTGGGGGCGAGGGAAAGGGGCGCTCATTGCGTCCTTTTCCCAGACCCCGGCGGGGACGGAGCGAACCTTTGAGGTCTACGACGATTTTCTCCTGAGTGGTGACGGAGAATACAGAATTTCTCTATACGCACAGGGCGCGGATGGAAGTTGGAACGATAACTATGGTTTTGTGCCGTCTGGCACGACAAAGACCATGCTGACGGCAGACGGCAAGGAATTTCTCTGCATGAAGGAGTGATTTTATGGCAGACCAGTACAACAGTGCGCACACTGGCGCAGAGATCGATCAGGCGGTGTCTGACGTTCAGAATAACAAGGCCGCATGGAGCAGTAAACCGCAACCTTCCGCCACCACCCCGAAAGCACCTGGTACGGCGTCGGCTGGTTCGGAAAGCGCGTATGCCAGAGGGGATCATGTGCATCCGAAGCAGACGGTGACCAAGTCGGACGTTGGCCTCGGGAATGTGGACAACGTATCGATCAACGCCAGGTTGAACCGCACGACGAATGTCAATGCGTCGGACACGAACTATGGGACGTATATGGCGCGGGGAGAGGCTTTATTTTCGGCGGAAACTACCCCAACAGTCAACGGGTGTATTGCGTGGCAATACGGATAAGGCGGTGATTCTATGGGACAAAAGGTAGAAGTCGGCGGAACTGTATATGATCTCAAGGCAGGGAAATGTCTTGTTGGCGGAACTGCATACGCTTTAAAGAAGGGGCGGACGCTGATTGGTGGGACGGGATATGACATAAAGATCAGTGGAGATGTGTTGGTCGTTATCATAGAAGGTGTGCAGGATAATACCGCCTCGGATGTGTATATTGATGGTACAAATATCACAGGATCAAAGACGCTTGAAGTAAATCGTAGCTCTCAAGTCGAACTCCACGCAAGTTACAATGCAGGCGTAACCATAAACGAGCAAAGATTAAAATCTCCTATGAATGATGCCGTAGTATTTGATCTTATGCAGTATGTAACAAACGAAACAACCAAAATGACAATCAGCGTTGCAATAGTTCCAGGTGCGGGATTTCCGTGGTATACAATTACAACGACATAAAGGAGATGAACAAATGAGTACATCCGTTATTATTCATGAAGTGGAATACCCGGTCATTGAGATCAACGGCATGTTTAAAAACCCGAGCTGGGACAGTCGGGACACAAAGGCGATCCACCTGTCCATGACGCACGCACAGGCGGTGAGCCTGTTTGTGGATGGTCTCGCGTGGAGTATCAAGCAAGTCAACACCTATCCGGTTTTTGATGATAAGGGCCAGCCTACGGGCGAAACAAAAACCGAGACACAGACCTTTGATAACTCGGATTATTCGGTCGCCGGGAGCATCACGGACAACCGGGATGGAACCGTAACGTGCATGATGGGCAAGCCGACAGAGACAGAAACGCTACGAGCGGAGAAGGCCGACGCGGAACTGGCGGCGAAAATTTTACTTGGGGAGGCGAAATGATGACCTACACAGAAAGGGCCAGAGCACTACGGCCCTACATTGAAAAAGCGTCTGTGAGCCTAGCGGATGAAGATGCGCTGCAAGCAGTGGAGCTGTTTTCTCATTGGGTAACAGGCCGTGCTTATGCGGTCGATGAGCGGCTGCAATATAAGAATGTGCTATATCGCGTGATTCAGGCGCATACTTCACAAGCGGATTGGACACCGGATATTACACCGGCGCTGTTCGTAGTCGTTTCACTGGATGAATGGCCGGAATTTGTACAGCCTACTGGTGCGCACGACGCCTACAAGAAGGGCGACAAGGTTACGTTCAATGGGAAGCACTATATCAGTCTGATCGACGCGAACGTGTATTCACCCACAGCATATCCGGCTGGTTGGCAGGAACAGGAATAAAAATACCGGGAAAGGAAGTAAGAGATGGATGATGGAATTCAGGCAAAGATCGCCGAAATTGAGGCCCGCAGCAAGAGCAACACGCACCGCATCAACGACCTAGAGGAGGACAACCGGGCGCTACATCAGCTGGCGACCTCGGTAGAGGTGCTGGCGACGAAGCAGGAGACAATCGAGGCCAATATTAGCGAGATCAAGGACGACGTGAAGAGCCTCAAGGCCGTTCCGGGCGGGAAATGGGAGGCGCTGGTCAAGGCGGTCGTGACGGCCATTGTGGGGGCGCTGGTCGGCTTCGCGCTGGCTCATGCGGGGATCGTGTGATGGAGACTTCAAAGAAGCTGCTGATCGGCAGCGCGGCGGCAAGCGTCGTTTGCATTAGCCTGAATGTGCTCGGCGTGCTGAGTGTGGAGGTCACGTTGGCAGTCATCGGATTTGCGACGGCGATTGGGATGTTTTACCTGTGGAAGGCCAAGAACGAGAACCGCAGCAAATACGCAATCAAGTACATCGAGAGCTTGCCGGAAACATATACGGCGGAGGAAAAGGCACGGTTTTTGGAGATCGTGCTGAAGGACTGAAAGGAGAAAACTATGGACTACACAGAAATCATTTCGGCGGTGATTGCGCTGATCTCGGCACTGGTATCGGCGTTCTTGATCCCGTGGATCAAGGAGCGCGTCGGCGCGGACAAGCTCAAAAAGTGGCAGGCGTATGTGGAGATCGCGGTCAAGGCGGCGGAGCAGCTCTACAATGCCAACGAGGGCGCGGAGAAAAAGGCGTATGTGCTGCACTACCTTGCCGAGAGAGGAATCAAGTTTGATTCTGATACCGTGGATAAAATGATTGAATCTGCGGTGCTGACGCTCCACCATGAGCTTTATGGAGGCGCAAATGGCACTGAAAATTAACGATACCATCCGGGCAACGAGAGTGGGCGGCAGGCGTCCGCTCTCGGCCATCCGGGCCATCGTGTTCCACTACACGGCCAACACCGGGAGCAATGCAACGGCGCTCGGCAATGCCAGGTATTTTGCGAACGGCTCCGAGGGACGCGCTGCTTCGGCCCATTTCGTGGTCGACGAGGGCGATACCGTTTACCAGTGTGTGCCGCTGGATGTGGTGGCGTGGGCGGTTGGCGACGGCCAGAGCGGTAAATACGGAAAGGTGTACGGCAACTACAACACCGTCAGTATCGAGATGGTGAGCCACACGGACGCTTCCGGCAGGTATTTTATTCCGGAGGCGACGATGCGCAATGCCGCGCGGCTTTATCAAATGCTGCTGAAGCAGCTTCCGACCGTGCAGGCGGCAATCCGGCATTACGATATCAGCGGCAAGCTCTGCCCGCAGCCGCTGATCGATGAGAAGAAATGGGCTGATTTTAAGAAACTCCTGGAGGAGGTGGACGAAGTGGTCACAAAAGCAAAGATGATCATTGACGGCAAGGAGATCGAGGTTGAACGGATATTAAAGGATGGCACGAATTATATTAAAATTCGCGACATCGCAAAGGCGCTGGATCTCGAAGTTAGCAATAAAGGGAACATTCCGATCCTGAGTCATAAGCAGTAGCGCCCCGTGTGCCGCGCCACCCGGATTGGAGGTGGTGATGATCAGCGCGAGGGTGCGGATTCCGGATGACTTGACCGGCCTGCTGCAAGGCGAGTGGGAGCAGATCATATCTCAGGCAGGCTACAGCGAGCAGGACGCGGAGATCGTCCGGCGCTATGTCGTTGGCAAGACGCCGCAAATTGACATCGCGGTGGAGCTGGACATGGCGCGGAGCACGATCACCCGCAGACTGCCGCAGATCTACGCACGAGCGCGGCACACGGCAGCAAAGCTGCAAATGATAAAAAACTAAATGATGCACACTAGATATTGAGCAAAACAAACGCCCCGGCAGGAGAAATCCTGTCGGGGGGTTTTGTTACATATACAAAATCTCGGACACAAGCTCGAAATTCTTTCGGACTCCACCGTTACCGTCACCCTCCATTGACACGCAACGCCAAAGACGATCATCTCTTACAAGGCAATCGCCAATTCCTAGGCACGGAATAGCATCTTCGTTTGGAACCAAAGTATCACGCCATATCGGAGTATCAACTACGCCGATTTGATACCCAAGCAATTTCCTGCGCTTGCAATCCTGCGCAAAATCCAATGTCAGTTCCCCGCGCAGATTTGTGGCCAACCGCTCCCAATCCGGCTGGGTGACAACTATTATCGCCCGATTACTGGTGTAAAGACTGCTCGGCATATCCTCTGGCAACGCGCGTATCAGATCAAATAAATATTCCGCTCCGGTCATGTTTTACCCTCCTTACGATCATTCAGATAGTCATTGATCCAGCCTCGGATCAGCTCATTCGGCGTGGTGCCGCTGGACTTTGCGGCGGCCTTAAAGTCATCCGCGATCTCCCGCTTGATCTTACAGGAGATCACGGACATATTTTCTGCGTCCCATTTGTTGCGGGCGCGGCGCTGGGTGTCAGTTGGCATAGTAGTATACCTCCCGCGCGCAGATATCTGCAGCGTCTAGCGCCGCAAGCATGAGGTCGGCGGCGTTGACGCCAAGGACGCCGGAGAAGGACGCAAGGACCGCGTCGATCTCATCCGGGGCGTCGATGGACGCGTCGGCCATCGTACCGCCGACAAAGCGCCAGTAATAACCGTCGGCAATCACGTCGACGTAGTACCGCGAGCCGAAGTCGCCGCAAGAGGTGTTGTCAACCTCTACGGTGACGAGCTGGCCGTTAACATCGGCCACGATGCCGCCGGCATACTGCCAGTAGCCGCCGCCATTGCTGGCGGTATCGGGATCGTATGCGGGGTTGGTTGCCCAACCCCAAGCGGATAAGATATTAACCATTTTCGTTCCTTCCTTTTTTAGTTGGCATACGCGACGACATTAATAGCAGGGATTATCCTTGCTGAGCGCCCACTCATCGCCGTACTTGGCTTCGTGGCGAGCCTCATATGCAGTGAAAAATTCCTGCTCGGTGCAAGGTGCCAGCTCCGCGTTGAGATCCTCGCGGATCTCGTCGTCCATCAGCGCAACCGCTGCATCAAAATTGATCTCCGTACCATTTTTGTTGATTACCATCATTTTAAATCCCTCCATAATTTTGGTTGATCTCTATGGGTTTATTATATACGGTAATACCGTATATGTCAAGAGGTTTTTAAAATATTTTTTACGATGCGTCAGAAATGCTGCATAAATGCGTCACTCATGCCACCTTCGTGCGTCCCTTAGAAATTTGAAATCCCTCATACTGAACGTAGGAACTGGCCAGTTCACTACATTTTTTGGAGGGAAACTCTATGGAATACGCAAGCAACGGCAAGGCCAATGCGGCCCTGACCACTGGCATCATCGGCACGGCGGGCGTCGGTCTTGGACTGCTGGGCAATCTGCTCGGCGGAGGCTGGAACGGCTGGGGTGTAAATCCGGCTGCGGTGGCTGCAGGGTGCAGCGAGAACATGCCGGTCACGCGCTATGATCTTGATCGTGAGCAGAAGCTGGCTGCGAAGGATGCAGAGATCGCGACGCTCAAGGCCAACACCTACAACGATCAGAAGTCGCTGGAGATGTACGCTTACATCGACGGCCAGCTCAAGGATATCCGCAAGTCGATCTGCGATCAGGCCGTACACAACCAGCGCACCGAGGACAGCTTCGTCCTTGCCCGTCAGGACATTGCATCGGTCAAGTCCGAGCTGCACCGCGAAATCGAGATGGAAGCCGAGCGGCGCTGCTGCGGCGACAACTCGATTGTCACTTACGCGAACGCGACCTTTTATCCCAAGCAGGTCGCCGACGTCACCACCGGCACCGCAACCACGGCGCAGACGCTCTACAATCCACTCCCGAAGTGCGGCTGCTGCAACAAGTAAATGCAAGGGGCGGCAATAGCCGCCCCGCCTTAAAATGGAGGTAAACCAATATGGTGACAATAGATCAGGCCATGCGCGGCGTGGCGCAGTATGCCGACAATGAGATCATCCCGCACCTGCCAACCGGCAAGGGAATTGGAGCCGGGATCGCGCTGGCGCTCATCATGGACGGCGGCAAGAGCCGCATCCTCGCGCTGAAAGATCACCCGGCAGTGCAGATGATGGGCATCATGGATGCAGAGGGCAACATCGACCTTGACCGGCTCTACAACGCCGCGAGGACGCGCGTGGACGGAAAGAAGATCCCACTGACCATTCCGGTCATTGGGGAGCTGCGGTTCGATGTGAACGACGTCGACCGGCTTTACAAATACATTCAGGAGGCTTGACATGGGAAAAGAGCATTATATCGAAGAACTGAAACGGCAGCTGCATGAGATCATGGAGCGCCCGGTGACGCTTGGGCGCGCGGAAGAAGTCACGGTGTACGCGGACGCCATTTGTGCGCTGCACAAACTGGACGATGACCATTTTCGTGAGTCCACGAAAATGATGGAATTCACCCGCGAGGATGCTGAAAAGTGGGTATCGCACATGGAGAACGAGGACGGCACGACCGGCGCACACTGGACGATGGAGCAGACGGATGCTGTGGCCAATATTACAGGTGTTCATGTGAAGTCCTGCGTCTGGTGGGCGGCAATGAACATGATGTACTCGGACTATTACGGCGTAGCTGCCAAGTACGGCCTAGACCGGCCGGAGTTCTACGCCGACCTCGCCAAAGCCTTCCTCATGGATAAGGACGCCGGAGGAGCGGAGGCGAAGATGGCCGGGTATTATCATGGGGTTGTAGCGAGAAAGAATTAAAATTTTGCCACGAAATTGGACACGAAAAATAAAAAGCGTTGAAAATACTAGTGTTTTAGGCAAATATAAACGGGTTCAAGTCCCGCCTCGCGCACCAATTACGAAAAACCAGCAATCGGTTGAGATTGCTGGTTTTTCTTTTATTCTCAACGGGTTTCGCCATTTTTGCAGTCTGTAATTCCATACGTTTGTCCGCACTTTCATACTGGAATATCGCAAATCTGGACGCGAATTTGGCCACGATATTTGCCACGGACTTATATGTCTTTGTCAAAAAACGAAGTGAGGGCGGAGACTGATTTTGACACATCGGATTCTGCAACATGGGTATAGATCTTTCTCATGGTCTGGTAATCTGACCATCCGCCAATTTGCATAGCAACTTTCTCAGATACGCCGAGATGGTAAGCAAGGGAGCAGAATGAATGGCGGAGACCGTGCGTTCCGATAAGCGGTAAGCTGTTCTCGGCGCAGATGCGGTTTACTTGTGACCAGATTGTGTTTGGGTTGCAAGTGACCACAAATTCCCCTGTCCTTGTCGCAGCGGTCAATAGAGATTTTAGGCGTGGGATCATGATTGGAACCGTTCGGCGGGAAGAAGCGTTCTTGTTGTCTGGCTTATTGACAAGCTTGTTTTCTGAATCGTATACACTGGAACCGCGAATGTGGATTAGTCCATTTTTCAGGTCGACATTTTCCCACTTCAGACCCATAATTTCAGAACGACGGAGCGAGTGCAGACCGAGCAGCGCGGGAATTTCACAAGGCTGTCCCTCAATAGCGTTAATGAATATATGGATCTGCTCCGGCTGCAAGAACGGGTGTTCGTTTTGAACAGGCTTTGGAAGATACACGACATATGTTTTCCCTGTTGCATATTTGATTGCGGAGGATACAAGCGCCCATGAATTCTTAATTGTTTTTGGACTTACGGATTCTGAATTGACTGCTTTCTGACAGATTGCGTCTGTTAGCTCATCGATGCGCAGATTCATTAGTTCGGGGAACCGGTTCTGCTTGATCGTTAAATATCCACGCCTCGTAGATGGCGATATCGATTTTTCGTTTGCGGAAAGGTAATTGTCAATTGCGGCGGAGACAGTGTTTTTCTCGCTTTCTTTCTTCGGCATGGTATATCCGAGCTTGCAATCTTTTGCAAGCTTTTCTGCTTCGGATTTTGTTGTGGCTGTGAACGAGCAGCGTTTTCCGTCGATCATGACGCGGCAGCGCCAAGAACCAGAGGGCAGCTTCTCCGCATCCGGTACATTTATTTTTTTCATTCTTTTCCCTTCTTCTGCTGTTTCATGTTGCGGATAATCGACCATGTGATGATAGCAACTGCGGCAACGATCATGCAGAGCACGATCCATGCCGCAGGTTGCAGTTTCCCATTTATGATAAACCCGACGTCTGAGACGCGGAAATCCAGAACGAGGTAGATCAGCAAGGTAAAGGCCATGACGGCACAGGAGCACATCAGGGTATAGATCACAGGGCGGCGCGTTTTGAGCTGCGCACGGAGAAAGTCTGCCTTTTCTTTTTGGTGCTTGACCTCTGCGTTTGCCATATCAAGAGAGCCGGACAGCTCGACAAGCTGAAGCTGCATGGCATGATTCTCGGATTCCAGCTCATGGCTTTTTTCTTCAAGCTGGTGGATCTTATCAATCAGATCTTGAGATGGCAGATGTTCAGAATTTAACATGAAATATTCATCTAATGACACGTCGAGCGCACGGCAAATATCGCCGACGAGATAGACGGACGGATTTTTTGTCGCGCCCCTGAAGAAGTTGTTCAAAGTTGAATCTGAGATGTTCGTTTTATCACATATTTCCTGATTCGTGATTTTTGGATACGCTTGATCTTTGGCCGCTTTGCAATACTCGTTTATTGTCGAATCGTGCAAGAAACGTCACTTCTTTCTAAAATATACATGATTATTCCTGAAAAATGTTAAGATTTGAACTTGAAATGTTAACTTTGAAAAGCGTACTCTGTACTTGCAAGCAAGCTCCCACTCGCTTGCGGTAAGCCGAAGCCCCGCCGCCGGGGAGATTCGACGGCGGGGTGATCTCAACCATAGGACTATGGTTGACGCCTTGACCTGTCAAGGCGTTATTCCCACCTGAGACGTTAATCGTGGTACTTCATAATGAGCTTCGGGACGGTGACATTTCCGCCAAGCACAGAGATATATGTTGTAACGCCGTCACACTCCCCATAGCAGGTGATATAGTCGCCCTCAAGGATGCGGCTCTCCCCTTCTGGCCGATTGTAAGATACATACCAGATGCCATCAGAGGTTTCAACGCGGAAGTCAACTGAATTGGTGCTGAATAAGTCAAGCGCATCCTCTGAAACCTGAATAACGGTGCCTGAAAACATCACCTTTTCACCGTCATAACTATCCGGGTTTCGCGCTACATCGTCATACGAAACTGTGACGCATTTCGAGATATAGTCTTCTCTAGAAAGTGCATCGTTGCTCGCTTCGTTTTGAATCTCTGGCGACGTAGTCGAAACTGAAGGACTCTCAAGGTTACTTGCTGCATCTTGCGCCTTCGCCTCACTATTTGGCATATCCATGATACGCTCTTGAATGATCGTCACAAGAAGCAGTGTTACAAGGATAGCAATGATGCCACCATCTGAAATCTTTTGTATGTGACGCGCGCCACAGGAAGGGCATTTCCTAGCCTGCTTGCTGATTTCGTTTCCGCAAGTGCGGCACACGTCTTTCCGGTTCTTCGCGCGGCAGTTTGGACATTTTCGCAACCTCTCGTCGAATACCTCTCCGCACATCGGACAGGTTACTTCATACACTGGCCTACGCATATCATTTTCACTCTTCTTTCTTTTCTATCATAAACCATGTCCAATAGTACGGACACTTGAAAATTATGCGCATAGAATTTTACTACGTCAATATTGTGCAAAGTGCAGGTTGACTATATAGAACAAAGGTTTTAATATTGAGAGCAGAAAACACACGAACCGGAGAGAGGAAAGGAATTGAAATGAAAAGTCGAGAAGAACGTGAACAAAAAGCTATCAGTCTCTTACTCATGCTATCAGAAAGTGAACTGGACGAGTTTATCGAGCAGTTTACACGCTCAAATGTCTCTGCAAATTGTGGAGCCATCCCAGAGGATGACGCCAAACTCGTTGGCTAATGTCTTTGCATTTGCGGTAAAAACCGAGTTTGTAGCCACGATGGCCGATGTACATCCATAATGCTGCATCCCGGAATAGACCTCTTGAATGGCCTTTACACCGACACTCTTTCCATAACGCTTGCACTGAATGGCTACATGTCCGTCCATGATAAGGTCAACGCCGTAGTCACCTGTTTTTGGCGTTAGCTGCACGGAATGGCCTTTTTTGCGAAGAAGATCGGCCACATAGTTTTCAAACTGCACACCAGTCATATTATTGATTTCTGATGGTCCAATGTCTGGCACGGCTTTAATTAGCTTTCCGCCAGATGCCATCATCACAACAAATAGTAGAAAGAGTTTAACATTGAATCCTCCAAAATCAGGAGGGTCAAGTCTAAATTTTAGTATTTGCCATACAAGGCCGCCAACTCCGCCAAATATAAATATAGCTGCAATAATGGAGAACGCAACAACATCTTTCTTCTTCATTATTTTTTAAAGAACGCCTCCAAAGCGGCCATAGCACGATCTAATTCGTCCTCAGATAATGACTTTATAAGCTCAATACCTTTGGCCTGCTTGGCCGTGAAACCATCACTTCCGGTGATGGTTTCTTTTTTTATACCCTTTTCGCCCGTCTCTCCGGTCAGATCAGCTACGGTCACGCCGAAATAGGTAGCAATTTTATATAGAGTTTCGTATGGCGGACTTTTTGCGGCCTTTGCCCATTTCCCGATAGTTCCGTTGCCGATTATGAGTTCACGTTCTATTGCGGCGATATTTGTCCCGCGTTGCGTAGCGAGCGTTTTGATGTTATTTACGATTATCTTGTTTCTTTCGTTACTCTTGTCATTCATAGCAGTAAAAACTTTCTAAAATAGAAGATTAGCTATTGACAATTAGCGAACTAGCTATTATAATATCTATCAGAGGGTAGCAAAACACCACCCCATCCTTGACAGGCTTTGAAAAACGCTATTTGTCCAGCAAGTCAATATTAGCCTAGTTTCTAATGAATGTCAAGAGTGTGGCGTGTGTTCCTCCGTAAAAAACAAAAAAATTTCTCATCTATGATGAGAAACAGAGATTTGTCTATTGACAAATCTACGACAAATTGAAAGGGGGAAGCCGAAGGTTGGTATACGACAATATCAAGCGCCTGTGTGAAAAGCGAAAAATCAGCATTTGCGTACTGGAAAAAGAGTGCGGCATTGCAAACGGCACGATTGGGAAGTGGAATCTGCGAAAGAGTTCCCCTTCTGTGGCAACGGTTCAGAAAATCGCTGATTATTTCGGTGTCACAGTCGGGTATCTGCTGAGATGAAGGAGGAATGAGAAATGCCGAAACTGGCAGTCAAGCGGGATACGGATTACCGCTTGACGGTGATGATCCGGGGCGAGATGGCTGCACAGGAGATCAGCATCGAAAAGGCGGCGGAGTATGCGGGGATGGCGAGATCGACGCTCTATGACCTGCTCAAAAGTCCGACGAGCTATTTTCCGCAAACGCTGCGGCTGATGCGGAAACTGAGTATTCCGGTCGAGGAAATGCGTGCGGCGATCAGCTACCCGTGGTAAAGGAGGGATAAGCAATCGAGATCACATTAAAGGCCGCGCGGGTGAACGCGGGGTTGACGCGGGAGCAGGTTTACCAGCAGACCGGCATTTCACAGAAGACGCTGTATAGCTGGGAAAAAGGCCTAACCTTTCCGAAGGTCAACAAATTAAACCAGCTTTGTGAGCTTTACGGTATTCCAATCGAGTATATCAAAAAGTAATTGAGCAGGATGCTGCAACACCCTGCTCAGTCGGAAGAACAATATTTATTTTTTCTTGGGTTTGGCTTGTGCTAAAGCACTGCCAGCAACACTTCTGGCAGTATAGATCGGAAGAGCACACGTCTGAAC
>OQWM01000443.1_pt1 | contig 26051 bp, 19 predicted proteins | sample 1691531 | NCBI WGS metagenome assembly OQWM01 (sample SAMN03418257, study PRJEB22391) | human gut metagenome | biome: human-gut; feature: organic feature; material: feces | host: Homo sapiens | place: Tanzania | collected 2013-01
TGGCTTGATGTTTAGGTAATAATTACTAACCGATATTCCGTAATACTCTTCTGAAATTGAGCCACTAATTAAAGCAACTAAGGCGATAGTAATTGCGCTAATTGTGGCATGGATTTGTAGCGCAGTTAGAGCGATACTAGATAAATCTTCGACCAAGTGTATACTAACCTCAAGCAAATCACAAATTAAGCCAACAGATAATCCTACTCCTATCAAGGTTACACCAATACACTCCCATATTGTCCGAACAGTATGCGCTCTAACCCAATTCGACGTATCTTTCTTTTTTATATCTTTCTGCGGCATGGCGAATCCCCCTTAATATTCAGAAAACTCAAGCAACTATGAGCCTTTGTTGTTTTTATTATAACAATCACCTTACTTGAAGTAAATATAAAATGGTGCTACACATAAGAATTATTCAAGTAATATCGCCAATGTGTACGAATTTATGCTGTTTCATTGCATTATGGTTGCGCTTGCCAAAATAGGCAAGCGCGTTTTGCTTGAAACCACATTTTTTAATGTCATCTCTCATAATCCTGCTTCATCTTTTGGGGCATTACCTCCTCTGGCACTTCATCCAGCAGGGTCTTATCCTTCTGATCCATATTCAGCAGGATATTCAGTTCTTTCAGCCGTGCGGACTTTTCTGCCAGCTCTGCTTCTTTGGCAAAGGGCGTCTCCATTTCTGCCTTGGCATTGGCAAGCTGGGTGCGGGTGTCCTGCAATGCCGTTCGGTATCGTTCCAAATCCTTTGCCATGCCATCCGCCAGATTGTCCATGCGGGTGATGTTGCCGAACACATCCGCGCCCAAGCTGATGGTGTGGGACATAGCTCCCTTCATGGTCAGTCTGTAGTCTGTATGGGCAGCATCGTACTGGAGTGACATGGAAAAACCCCGGTACTGTCCCAGCGGAACAGGCTCGGAGCCTTGAAGTTCTGTGCAGGCGTTGATAACCGCCCTGCCAGCCGCTTCTTTTTCGGAATAGTAGGTTCCCTTTATCTCCATGCCGATGAATCCTTCTGCCGGTTTGAGGTGCGCCTGCGCCGTTGACACATCCTTTTCATAGCCCGCAATGGCTTCGGTGAGTTTGGCAATGTCAGCCGGGTACTTCCGCAGCACCAGATTTTCCAGAGCGAACCGCTGATTCAGGTGGTTGGCTTTCAGCATATTGAGCTTGGAAACCTCCACATCCAAATTGCACTTCTCGATAATCAGGGGGTTGCCGGTGGCAAGGGCCTTGATTTCAGAATAGCTCAGGGCGGTTTCATCCACATCGTCCGCAATACGGGCCGGGGCTTTGCTGGTCATAATCTGGGCGATGAACTTCTGCTTGTTCTCCACCAGCTGATAAAGATAGGCATCAAAGGTGTTCTCCGTGACATAGCGATAGATTTCCACCTCCGGATTCTGATTGCCCTGACGGACGATTCTGCCTAGACGCTGGGCAAGATCACTGGGACGCCAAGGGCAGTCGGCGTCGTGCAGGGCAATCAGCCGATCCTGACAGTTGGTACCGGCACCCATTTTTGCCGTGCTTCCAATCAGAATACGAACCTGACCGGAGCGGACCTTTGCGAAAAGCTCCTTTTTGCGCACCTCCGTATTGGCCTCATGAATATAGGCGATTTCCTCCGGAGGGATACCCTTTGCCACCAGTTTCCTTTTCAGGTCGTCATAGAAATTAAAGGAACCGTCACCCTTGGGTGTAGACAGGTCGCAAAAAACCAGTTGTGTGCTGCGCTGCGTCTGGGTTCGCTCCCAGATAGAATAGACATTCCTGGCACAGATAGAGGCTTTGTTGGTGTCACTGTCCGGTGCCAGAGGATTGATCAGGCGCATATCCAGTGCCAGTTTTCTGCCGTCATTGGTGATTTTCAGCATATTATCGACGCATGGGTCCACATCACCGGCACGAATTCTCTCGGCCCTGTCTGCCAACGACTTAACCATGTCCTCCTGCATGGGGCTGGGCTTGATAACCTCCGTATGGAAGTTGGCCTTGGGAACCGGGAGTTGCAGCATATCCGCCGTCTGAATATCCGCAACCATCTTGAAGGTGGACATTAACTCCGGGAGATTGTAGAATTTCGCAAACCGGGTCTTGCTCCGATACCCGCTGCCCTCCGGGGACAGCTCGATGGCGGTGACGGTTTCTCCGTAGTTTGCCGCCCAATCATCAAAATTGATTAGCCCCATTTCTTCCAGAGTGCCATATTGCAGGTACCGCTGGATGGTATAAAGCTCCACCATACTGTTGGAAATGGGGGTTCCCGTTGCAAATACCACGCCACGGCCTCCGGTTATTTCATCCAGATATTGGCACTTCATAAACAGATCCGAAGACTTCAGGGCCTCCGTCTGAGCAATGCCTCCCACATTCCGCATTTTGGTTGCCAGGAATAAATTCTTGAAATAATGGCTCTCGTCCACAAAAACACGGTCAACGCCAAGCTGCTCAAAGGTCACCACATCGTCCTTGCGGCTCTGGTCATTGAGCTTTCCCAACCGGTTTTCCAGAGATTTCCGGGTGCGCTCCATCTGCTTGATGGAGTAGTTTTCCGCATGGTTCCGCTTTGCCTCCCGGATGCTATCCAGAATTCCGTTTATCTGCCGCTTCAGAATAGCCTCCTGACGTTCCCTGGACATGGGAATCTTCTCGAACTGGGAATGCCCAATGATGATGGCATCATAATCGCCGGTGGCAATCCGGGCGCAGAACTTCTTCCGGTTTTTGGCTTCAAAGTCCTTCTTAGTTGCCACCAGAATATTGGCAGAGGGATACAGTTGGAGCCATTCAGAGGCCCACTGCTCTGTGATATGGTTTGGTACGACAATCAGCGACTTGGTGCATAGACCCAAACGCTTACTCTCCATAGCCGCAGCAACAATTTCGAAGGTCTTCCCTGCCCCCACTTCGTGTGCCAAAAGGGTGTTTCCACCATACATGATGTGGGCAATGGCATTAACCTGGTGCTTCCGCAGGGTGATTTCCGGATTCATTCCTGAGAATCGAATATGCTGTCCATCGTATTCCCGTGGTCGGATGGCGTTAAATGTTTCGTTGTAAATGCTGCAAAGCCGCTCTCTGCGGTCAATATCTTTCCAGACCCATTCCGCAAATTTGGCCTTAATCAGTTCCTGCCGGTCCTGAGCAATGGCAGTTTCCTTCTTGTTCAGCACCCGAACCTCATTGCCGTCGGCATCAATTTTGGTATCGAAGATGCGGACATCCTTCTGGTTCAGGGTTTGCTCAAAAATGTGGTAGGCGTTAATCCGTTTGGTGCCGTAGGTGGTAAACGCCTTGATATTGCTGCCATCCATGGATTTACCAGTCACATTCCATTCGCCGGTATGGGGCGAATACAATACATGGATTTTGTCTCGGGCATACGCACTGGTGCCAATCACTTCAAAAAGGAACTGCTCGTAGACCTCTTTTGGCACCCAGTTGACACCAATGCGGATTCCAATTTCTCCGGCAGTCAAATCCACCGGCTGCACCGCAGTCAGAGCTTCGACATTGTGCTCTAGATTTTCTTTCTTTTCCGGCGGTAATACCCCTTGTAAAGCTTTGACCATCCGCAGCTTTCGGCGCACATTGCCAGACAGGTATTCGTCTGCTGTGACAAACGGAAAACGGTTCAAGTCCACGAACGCAAGGGGGATCTCCTCCGGGTTCTCGGCACAGTTTACATTCCGAAAAATCACCCCGGCAAGCTCCGTTTCCAGCTCTGTTTCAGTCTTGCCAGATAATTCCGCCATAAACGGCATATCCACTCGGGCCTTTTCCGCAATGGATACGGCAAGTGCTTCACTGGCAGTATCTACGGAGGTAACAGCCACATGGGGACGGATTGTACGTTTAGTGAACATATCGGCCTTGCGCTTGAAGTTACCTTCCTCATCCAGGACTTCTAGGGAACACAGCAAGAAATAGCTGGAATCATCGCCAAAGGCAAGGCTGTTCCCTCGGCTGGACAGCAGGCCGTATTTCCTGGTGTAATCGTCGTACAGGGTGTTGAGCCGTGCCTGTTCCTTTTGGATGTCCTCATCAGGATAGCCCTCCGTCTGGTAGTCAATAAGTTGCCGTACACAGTCCCGGAGTGCCATCATACCACGGATACGATTTTCGGCGGTGACAGACAGCTCCACCGGACTCATTCGGCTGTTTTCCCGGAAGTAGACCTTGCCGTTCACAACGCAAAAGCTAAAATTCCGCACACTGGGGTCGGCGGGAATGGAGTGATCTTCTTCCTCCAATTCGTCATGCTGGTATTCGGTAATCTGGCCATGAAGATTCTGAATGGCACCTTGCAGCAGCTCCGACAGGTTGGCATTCTCGTCCGCCCTGCACACGCTGTCCATGCCGAACCGGGTGGATTCCATGACCATTTCGCCCAGAATCATTTCCGGATGCTGGACAAAGTAGCTGTTCAGCCGGATACCGTAGGCATCCGTATCCAGATGTACCCAGTCCGGTTCTATATCCGTCATGTGGTCACGCTTTTGCAGGAACAAAATATCGCTGGTGACCTCTGTGCCGGCATTGCGCTTAAAGGCTGTGTTTGGCAGACGGATGGCTCCAATCAGGTCTGCTCTCTGTGCAAGATATTTCCGCACAGCAGGGTTTTCCTTGTCCATGGTGCCCTTGGAAGTGATGAACGCCACAATGCCGCCGGGTCTGACCTTGTCCAAGGCCTTTCCGAAAAAGAAATCGTGAATGAGCCAATGGTGTTTATCATACCGCTTATCCAGCACCTTAAAATCCCCAAAAGGTACATTTCCGATGGCTACATCGAAGAAGCTGTCCGGCATCTGCACCTTTTCAAAACCGGTAACGGAAATGGAGCTGTTCTGATAGAGCTGCTGGGCGATTCTGCCGGAGATGAAATCCAACTCCACACCGTAGGTGTGACTGCCTGCCATGGAGTCCGGAATCATCCCAATAAAGTTGCCTACACCACAGGAGGGTTCCAGAATATTGCCTTCCCGGAAGCCCATCTGCTCCAACGCCTGATACATGGCGTGAATGATGGTAGGCGAAGTAAAAAAGGCTGTCAGGGCGCTTGCTCTGGCGGCTGCAAATTCTTCTTCGGCAAGCAGGGCTTTCAGCTCCGGGTATTTGGCGTTTTTTTCATCGAAGCAGTCCGCAAGTCCGCCCCAGCCAACATAGCGGGAAAGGATTTCCTGTTCTTCCGGACTGGCAAGCCGGGTTTCGTCCTCAATACGCTTCAAAGTACGGATGGCAAGCACGTTGGCAATATATTTTTCGGCAGCTGTGCCATTACCTAAATCTGGGTCAGTAATTCGGAAATTGCTGCGCTGTGCTTTTGGAATTTCAGGGTAGAGCGATTCGAAGCTGATATGCTCCCTCTTCGGTCTTGTCTTGGGATGGTTAGAGGCGAGCTCTTGCGCCGATTCGGCATCTGCCATAACCTGACGAATAAACGGATCACGGTTCAGCGCTTCCGGGTCAACTACTTTGCCGTTGACGATACCCCGTTTTTCCAGATTCTGCCGAATTTGTTCTGGGTCAATGTCATCGAAAGAATCTTCAATGCTTTTCTGATACTGTTCCTCCGCATCGGCAATCATGGTGTCGAAATCAAGATTTGCAAGATAGGAATTCAGTTCCGAAAGGTTTTCACAGTGCACCTCGTGGACAGTTTCTTTGTCAACCTGATACACCAACCGGCTTTCTGTCAGGTCCGCAAAAATCTCAACTGTATGCTGGCTGTCCGAGGTAGAGCCATAGGCAAGATCAACATGGGCAAGATTGGAATAATCCGCATCCTGCTCGAATGTTTCCTGGCAGTAAAGGTGAATCAGCTCTTTTGCGGTTTCCAACGGAGATTGTTCCAAAGGCTTTTGGGCTGAAAGGGGCCGCAGAGTGTGGTTCCTTCCAAAAACAGAGAATTTTCCTTCCAGATAGGCCGTCATAGCTTCCAACCCACGTTTTCGCACTGCGTAAAAGCGATCTTCTGGCTGGGTAGCTTCCCACAGGGGCAGCACCATGGTCTCATAAATGTTTTTGACACGCTCCGGGTCATAAAGCTGACTTTGAATTTCTTTGACATTTTCCCAGTAGTCTGTCTGTTCACTGGGTCTGGGATAACCATTTGGGGTATCGTAAAAGAAATCTGTAATGAGATTTGCCAGCCGATTTATTTCGTAGCCGGCCATCTTTTCCGCATCGCTGGGATATAGGAACCGCCCCATGGAAATCATCTCCGAAACCCGTTTGGCGACGGCAGACCACTTTAATTCCACCTGTGCATAGGGCTGACCAATGCTGCCGTGGCTGAAGGAAAGCTTTGCGTAGGTGTAAACCAAGCTGTCGTTCCCGCTGTGGGAACCGCTGTATTCCCCGTGCTGCTTTTTCAGAAAGTTCTCCCGTTCCTTGAAGTCCGTATTTTGACTAAAAAAAGAGAATGTGTCCAGTCTCGTTTTTACGGAGTTTTCTGGCCCACGGAGAATCGCTTCAATCTCATCATCGGAAATGAAAAACTGCCGCTGAGGGGCATAACCTTCTGCAGCAGTAAAGATCAGTGGTTCACGCTGTAAATCCTCTAATCTGTGAAGCAGTGTAGCCGGGTCATGCCGTCGGCTGTGCATCAGGCTGTGGTCATGGGCATAGGCAACGGCAAACAGTGACCATTCCTCAACAAGCTGGCTCAAGGTATCGGAAACTCCCAGAAGTTTATTCGCCTTAGCTTCCATTTCCGGGAAACCGCCTTTTTCGGAATAAGCAAGAGACGTCAACGGAAGATACCCCAGTTTCAGAGCCCTTTCCGTAAGCTCCTGCCTGGCATACAGCAGGGATTTTGCCAGCTCCCTGCGTTCATAAATGGGAGCTTCCTCAAGTTCCTGCTGAGGAATATACCGACCCATATCCAGCAGTTCCCGGATACGCTTCGCCGCCTGCTCCCAGGTGACAAGTGTCGTGTACCGCTTTTGAACAGTTCGTCCGTTGGAAACCCGAATGCCCTCCCAGTCATACCAGACAGCATACTCCCGGCCCTGGGTAATCAGCCCTGCGCCATTGGTGCCATATTTCTCCCGCAGAAAAGCGGCATTGTCCTCCAACGGCTTATCCTTCATAAAGTAGGCGCAGATGATTTTGGAACTATCCCGATCATTGAAGCCGATACATAACGCTTCGTCAATTACCTGTTGGGGCAGCTGAACGGAGGGAAAAAAGCTCTGCTGGTTGTCATCCTGATCCGGTAAAACAAAACCGCCACCCAGGAAGGAAATCTGTTCCTCCACACTGGGCAGCGGCGGTATTTCGTCTATGCGTAAATCAGCTCCTGCAAAATCTGTTCCTCTACCGATGCCCGGATGTTGTTCATCAGGCCCACCCACTTCATTGGGTCGGCGGCTTTCAGATCCTCCGTCACTCCCTGATCCTGGGCCATCTGGCAAACCGTCTGCTCCATTCGGCTCCGGGCGGTCTGCTCGATCTCCGTCAGATGGCGGTAGAGCTGCCCGCTGGTCAGCAGATTCGTATAGGTCACTTTCCGGTGTTCCATCAGGAACCTGCGGCGCATTCTTGCGTATTTCCCAAGCTCCTGCGGGAATGTCGGCGGGATCAGATTCGAAAGAAGATAATCCCCCTGCTTCGTGTAGGTGATGGCTGTCATATTCTTCGCCCCTTTCTGGCTCGTTTTTCTGGTTTCTGACTACAGAATACTTCTTTTCCGAAGATTCCGCAAAGGTGTGATTTTCTCTTTCAGACTGCCGCTGCAATGCAGTCCGGGCAATTTCCGAAAGGCACATAGCGGATATATCGCTGACAGCTGTTCCAAGCGCATTCAGGGTTTGCAGCGTATTGAACCCGCCGATATACCGAAAATCCTCTACTTGGAAATAAAGCTCTGGGTCTACACCGCAGCGAGCAAGCAGCATATAGCCTACGCTGTTTTGAAGCAGCGGCTTGAACATGGCCTCTACGGACTCCGCATCCAATACATCCAGGTTGCTTTCCATTTTGCATTCCAGGAGTGCCGCAAGATAATCCTGAAAGTGATCCTCTACGGCATTGTTCGCCGCAGAAATCAGTGCTATTCCAAGGGGCTCCCTTGCGTCCAGACTGCCAAACCGGGTTTCCAGAACCTCCGTCACCGCATCCACATCTTCCTGGTGAACCTCCCAGATGGGAACCGGTTTGGCTTTGGTGCTTTCGTGGGTGTCCGCAATATCAAAGAAGTATCGAACACCGGACTGCCCATCAAACATGGCAATTCCTTTTGCGCCACGGTTTACCCACCGCCCAAACCGACGATTCCAGCCATTGCGCCCTTCAATGGGCAGCACGGCGGTGGCATCGGGCTTTTGGGCGTATAGCATGACCTGTTCATGGAAGCTCAGGCGGAAATTGCGGCAAGCCGTGGTCAGAAAGCATGACCAATTCTCCGGTTCCAGCATCTCATTCAGTGTCTGAAAATACAGATCGGTCATTCGTTCATACTTCGATGACATCGACGCACCTCCTTTGTCAGCGTTCCCAATCATCTCTTGTTTTCTGGCGGACAGGGTTGCCGTTGGCATCGTAATTTCTGGGATCAGCGGCGGGGACAGCCCAGCCGAACATGGAACCGGCAACCATGGCGGCCTCCTGCGCCTTGGTAATACCGTTGGCTTCATTTAGGGCGGCAGCACCTTCTTTGGGAGAAGCGTTCTGCGGAAAAGTTCCGGTTGGAGCATAGCCCTTTTCACCCTTTGTAATTACAATCAGCTCTCCGCTTGTTTCCAGGGTGCTGAAGCACTTATCTGGAAGTGAAGAGCGCAGTGGTACGACCTGAATACCGCTGCGCTGGATTCTTTCCGCAAATTCACAAATATGGTAGAGACTGCCGCCCACTTCCAAGTGCGTTTCATCAATATAGCGGCAAATCCTATCCTGCGTTTCGCCAGAAGGCAGCGTCATACGGATTTGATCGCCGTCTGTAATCCGAAACAGCTCCCTATAATTGGGGGTAATGAATCGAATGCCAGCTTCGGCGTGACTGACGTGCCGGTCCAGCCATTGCCGGACATAACAGTAGCAATAGAAATTGTAATCTCCCTTGTCTGGATTCAGCCACAGCAGATAGGAATAGTGGTCGGTATCTGCCCGGAAACCGTACTGTCTGCCAGATTCCATCAGGCTTTCTGGGTGTTCACCGCAGAAAGCGGACAACTGTTCTCGATCTTTCAGAAAGCCGTCCCGCAGTTCGTTGACGACAATATCAAGCTCCGCCTTGAAATCCGGAGATTTCAGGTCTTCCCGAAAATCAAAGAAGGAAGAATGGAATTCCTTCCCGGTGCGGCCAAAGTCTGCCCGCAGGTGTCCAATCAGGCCAGTCTGAGCCGAAATCTGCTGGCTGTTTCTATAGCAGTATAATTCTTCCGTCCCTTCAACAGGACGAATTGTCATATTGGATTCCATTACCGTTCAAACTCCTTTCCTTTGCGTCCTCGAATACTCTCTAAGAAATGAAGTCGTTCTGCCGCCCGTTTCACCAAATCCCGCTCCGCATCCGATCTGCTGCCGAGATAATGCCCCCAACAATAGTCGTTTCCATTCTTGCAGGCCCAGGTAACGAACATGGGAGGATTGCTCAGCTTTTCTCCGATTACAAACTCGGTTTCTCCGATATGGATAGAATCTGTAATGCGGTAACCGATATTGATTCTTTCTTCCATCAACGTTCCTCTCTGACCACATTGGTTTTCTGTCGATGGCCCTGTTCATATGAGCGAAGCGTAAGCACTGCCCACTCCGGGAGATTGGAACGGTCCATCGTTCCGAGAATATCCTGACGCTCAAATCGGGATTGTTCTCCGGAATACAAGTCAACACAAAAGCAGGCAGAACCTCGGCTATGCGGATATGCCCCAAAGCCGCCGGTGCAGAGTTTCAGCTGATTGGTCGCATTTTGGTATTCCCGCCGCAGGACACCAGGGCAGATAACGACAATTTCTCCGTTCAGATTGCTGTCAGCAGAAATTGGCGTACAGTCCTTGTGCGTCAGTGGTGTTGTGTCGATGCCCTGAAATTTGGGCTTGAATTGCTCCATTCGGGTTTTCTTGGCTTGTTCAGACAGCCGTTCTCCGTAGAGATTGGCAATTTCACAATAATCATCGCTGATCATAACATCACTATAGGATGCCGTGATTTCATTCTGCTGGCAGTAGGCGCACATATACCGTTCTCCCGGATTGCAGTTCAGGCTTTCTCCCAACACGATTTCACGATCTCCAATATGAAAAGCATGGATGATTTCATAATCACCCGCCATCCGTTTTTCCATAATCATCCTCCTTATAAACTCGTTCACAAATCACCAAGAAACGCTGCTTGCCTCCGCTGGCGTAGGGATGGCAGGTTAAGAGCGTCAAAAGTTCCCGGCCCTCCTGAATCCGAATAGCATCCACATCGCTGGGAGCAATGATTTTCGTTTCTACCACCTGATAGCTGAGGGTTTCCCATAGGTTTTGCAGCGTGACCACATCGCCCTTTCGCAAATCCGGCACATAGCGGAAATAATAGGCTCCGTTCCACCCCCGGTGTCCGGCAATCACACAGTTGGTATTCTCGCCGCCAATGGGCAGACTAGTCTGGGAAAGATAGGCTGCTCCATTCGCCAAATTCTGGTCTGTGGCTCCCAGATATACTGGCATATCCAGATTGATTTTGGGAATGTTCAGGACTGCGAACACTTCGTCGTTTCTCCCATAGTCCCGAAGCTGAAAGTCGGTTTTCAGCAAAGCTGCACGGCTGCTTAATAATGCCTGTTGTTCATCGTGTATTTTCTCGTTGTAGGAACACATTTCCTCCCAAAGCTCTGCATAGGCCCGTGTTTCTTCTGTGGGCAATGTTTCTGCCTGGGCAGAGACGGTTGTTTCTTGATCCTCAAATGCCTGGATACTGCTGTCCATTTCCTGCTGAACCCGGATGCGCTGGGCATAGGGAATAGAAAAAATGGTAAGCCCCAGGAGAAAGATGCTTAGGTACAGCACTCTTAAAAGCGTCTTAACCATGCTGTTTTCTCCGTTGCAGCCGCTTCCAAAGCCAATACAGCAGAAGCAGGACAGTCAGCAATCCAAATAGAACCGCCAGACCGATTTCCAGTCCCCGGAGATAATACTGCATCCAGTGGGAGTCGGTTCCATCTGCCGCTTTGGCTCCGCTCGCTATCTGTTCCGCTTCTGTGTCCTCTATCCGTTTCCCGGTTACCAGCAGCCTATGGGTGTTGATGCCATACGGCGTACAAGTCACAAGGGTGCAATTGTCCTGCCCCTCCCAGATGCCCAGCAGACTGGTATCTGTGGGAAGCACGGTATTTATTTCAGAAACCTGATAAGCAAGCACATCCCCAAGCACCCGGAGATAGAACACATCCCCTATTTCCATTTGCTCCAAATCAGTAAACATGGTCTGGCTGGCCATTCCGCTGTGGCCTGAGAGTATGCTGTGGGTGCTTCCTCCTCCAATGGGCAGAGAACTTCCCATCAAGTGTCCCACGCCTTTGCGAAGAACACCGTCGCCGGTGCCATGGTAAATTGGCAAACGGACAGAGATTTTTGGAATCTCCACATAGCCCATCATGCCATCACTGGCAAGATTCAGAATCGAGTCGTAGCTTTCAGAAGCGGACTGCAAAGCATCCTGAGTGAAACCGTTGCCAGAAATAAGTGCCTGGTTGTAAGCCACTGCCCTGCCCCGCTCCTGTTCCAGTATGGTGTCGTCCGTCTGGGCAATAGCCTCCCGGTAGGCGGTGTAGATTTCAGATGCGTACCGTTTGTTTACATAATTACTTATCACGGGGTACAGCGTCAATCCCAGAGCGGCAAAAAACATGACTGCCCCCAAAATTATCCAGAGAATCTTTCGTTTCATAGAAATCCCCTTCATTGGAGGAAGCCCCGAAGGCGTAAACCTCCGAGGCTTCCGGTTTCAAATCAATGCTGTTTCTTTCGCAGAGACAGGAAAATCATAGCTGCGGCACCGGCCATCAGGAGAATGCCCGCCACGGTGAACATCATGGTGCCGTTATCACCGGTTTCAGGCAAATCAAAACCACGGGTGTTCACCACCGTCAACGGAGCCTCCGCATTGGCGCTGCCATTATCTACCAGCATGGTAACGGCGTTGCCGTCCACCTTGGCAGAGGCCGTCAGCAGATGGTGGTTGCCACAGAGGGTTTCGCTCTCCGTCTGAGAGATCACCACCTGGATGTTCTCTTTCAGCAGCGTATAGCCGCTGTCGGTGCGGACTTCGGTGATCTGATAGGTGTCATCCTCCAAACCCTTTACAATTACCTTACCGGGTGTACTTCCGGATGTGACCGGGATAAAATGGGTGGCGTCCTTTTCGTCCGCAACGTGGGCAGTCACATAGTAAATTCCATCGCTTTCATCCAGTTTTGCCTGCACAAAGTAGTTGTCGGTGTCATTGTGCAGCACAAATTCCACCTTGGAGAAGTCGCCCTTGCTGTCACTGAACTTCTTGGTCAGGTCAATGCCATAGGTGTAGAGGTGGCAGTCATCCTTTAGGGTGCCTACAGAATCCGCAGAGGTACGCCTCCAGGTCAGCGTGACCTGGTTGGGGTTACTGTCATCACCGTAGACAACAGAATCGTCACTGTCCAGCTTGGCAGTGTAGGTGATGCGCAGAGTCAGGTCGGAATAGCCGGAATTTACCATGCTGGCTTCGGTATAGACCGTCTTTGCGCTGTTGATTTCTTCCAGACCAGTCTTGGTCATGGTGATAGTCATAGCTTCGCCGAATTCAGAAGCAGCATAAGAAACGGTGAATTTACCGTCTGTTTCCAGCCACTTGGCAACGGAATCCATGCACCCGCTATCCGTAAAGAATTCCAGGACCACATTTCCCTTGGTGTAGGTCAAACCTTGGCTCAGTGTGTCAACAAAGGAGTAGCTGGTCAGATAGGTGGATTCAGAGGTAATGACAGGCAGCGTAGAAAGAATCTGGTATTCCACGGTATCACCACCGGAGGCGGTACCGGTATGGGCGAAGCCATCTGTAATGGTGGAAGTACCGTTGTTCTTGCCGGTGTTAGCCTTGCTTTCCCGCAGGGTCTTCATCAAGGTAGGCTCGCCGGTCTGATTCTTGGGATAAACCGTCACATCATAAATCCAGCGTGTACCGCCATCCGCTGCGTTGGTGCCGTTTACGGCGGTCATAGGCAGAGAGATGAGAAAAGGATCGGTGGTAGACACTACATTTTCGGGGACCCCGGTTTCCACAATCAGATACAGACCCAGGTCCAGATTCTCCGCTTTGGTCTTGCCATAGGTGTCCGTCAGGGGCATGGCCGCAGCTCCGTTTGCGGCTACATATCGTTCCAGAGCATTCTTTGCCACCGTGGAATTGGTAGTCAGCGCAGCAGACAGCGCAGAAATAAGAACATCAGACTGGTAATAATACTTGGCTCCATCCAGAGCGTCCCCGCCGGTGTATCGCTGGGCACCGTTTTCCAGGCCCAAGGCTTTCAGAAAGTCAGCGCTTTTGACCTGATCCAGAGCGTACAGTGCCTCCACACGATTGGTCTCCCCGGTGTGCTGTACAATATCCGCAATCTTCAAGTAGCTGAACTCCACCCCTTTCAGAGCATAGTTTTTCATAACTTCGTTGACCCCGCCCTGGTCAGCTACGCCGGTGGACACATAGGAACTGTCCCACACGCCATCCTCCTCGCTGTCCGTCAGGTCATATTTGTAGATGGTCAAAGATCCCTTTTGGGTTTCATCAATGACTGCGTCGCCCACTTCGGCGGCAGAAACACAGACGGCAGAGCCGAAGCACAGTACCAAAGCCAGACACAGGGAGACAATTTTCATAAACTTGTTTTTCATGCTTTTAAGTCCTTTCACAGCAAAACTTTTGTTTTCGGTTTGTATTTGGGCAGCAAAAAAGCCAGGGGGAATCCCTGGCAAAATAGCGGAATGTTTTCATGGCTTAACTTCGTTTCTTCCTAAAGGAGATGAACAGCATTGCGGCGCAAACCACAGTACAGAAGATTCGGGAGATGCGCATAAACAGTTCTGTGCTTACGCCTGTTTCTGGCAAAGTGTAGACCTTGGCATTGACGACTTGCAGGGAAAGCTGAAGATCTTCTTCCGGGAGTTCTCCAACAAAGGCGTAATCCGGCAGCTTTTGATAGCCATTGGGTGCCTTTAGCTCCGTTACCCGATAGAAAAGGCCCGGATAGAGATTGTCCCACAGCAGCACTCCATCATCGCCAGTAGTAAGCGTCCCATCTACAAGATTCGGATTGGAACAGCCGCCTTTGACCGGGTCTTCGGAATAGATTACCGGATACCAGAGGGACCCCTCTGCACTCCATTCCAGGAGAAAAGTGGCCCCGGACAGGTGCTCCCCTGCAGTATTGACCTTTTCAATACGGATACTACCGGTGCGCAGAATGTTGGTGAAGGCAGCCTCTGCCGTTTGTCCTTGTTTGACGGTTACAGTCTGGGGGTTCTGGCTGATGCACTGATAGGGACTGTCCTTCGGGAGCAATTCCTCTACCGTGTAGGTTCCGGGCAGAAGATTTCCGGTCAGAATCAGGCCGTCTTTATCCGTAGTAAAGGGCGAACCGCCCAGTGTGTTTCCATCTGCGTCGGAAATTTTGAACTGCCAGCCTTCTACGCCTCCACCGCCGCTCATGGTCTTGCGGATTTTCAATTTGCCGTAGTGGATGTTTCGGAAGGTGACGCTTGCCGCTTGATTGGCTGCAACCGTAACCGGCTTTACGGCGGTATCATAATCCCAGTAGCCATCCTCTCCGGGCTGCTCCCTTGCGAAATAGGTTCCGGGAAGCAAATCCGTTATGACCACTGTGCCATCTGTTCCGGTGATGAACGGAGAACCGGGAACAGCATCGGTACAGTCAGCATCTCGAAACAGGTCGATTTTCCAACCGCTTAAATTCTCGCCGGTGTTTGTGGTTTTGACCAGCTTCACACTTCCTTTGTTCAATCGGTTATGAAATTGAACTGTCACCGTCTCATCGGCCAAAATCGTTACCATCTGAGGATTTGTGCCGGAACAGGAATACTGTGCCTGGATTGCGGCATCCTGGTGGCCCAGTTCTTTGACATAAACCGTTCCGGCAGACAAATCGGAAACATTCAGTGCGCCGTTGGCGTCCGTGGTGTGAACGCCCGAAATCAGGTTCGTACATCCACTGTCGGAATAGATGCCGAACTGCCAGCCTGCAAGGTTGGTTCCATCCTCCGTTGTTTTCATCAGGCTGAGTGCGCCGGTTTGGGGCGGCACCGTTACGGAAAAATAGGCAGGAACAGACTGATAGTCTGGCTCTGTTTTGCAGGACATCAATTTCTGCTGTTCCCCATGCTCCCAGACGAAAAAGACCTGATTATCTAAGCTTGGAATCTGTTTTGTCGGTGCCACGATGGTTTCCGATATAGGTGAGTTCGCTGTGACTGTCAGAACATTTCCTTGAACTGTAAACGTAAGATTTGAGGTGTTGGAAAAGGAATATTTTTCTAAAATGCCGTTTGTATCCGTCAGGCTTATGCTGAATTTCCCATTTCCATCCGGCAATAAGGTGTACTTTGGTGCAGCGTTTCTGCTCTCAGACATAAAACTTGGAATCGTGTAATGCTGCGCCATCTTCGCCTCAATATCCCGGTAGGAATCGTCCATACCGTCCAGATAGAAGTTTGTCCCCCATACAGAGGAGGCACAGTACAATGCCGGCGTGATAGCATCGTAGAGCGTGGAATTCAGCTGGGGGTATGGCGGCGTTGGACTGCGCCATCCACAGGCCAGTTCCCAGATGATTGCCTGGGTTGCCGCATGACGGCACAACTTCTCATAGCGCAATGTCTGCTCATCTTTTTTGCTGGCAATCTCTCGCTGCCCATACATCAGGGCAACCCCAATAGCCAGTACCTTTTCCCGGCTGAGCCGATACATAGCGCCGCTGCCATCCTCCATTTCGGCTATCGTGTAGGAAGTACCGCCGTGTCCCCCTTGGTTTCCAAGCTCCACTCCGGGCTCAATACAATAGGCAACATAGTAGTTATTCGCATAGCCCGCCTGATTTTTCAGATACACAGAATACAGCGGAAGGATCTTCTTGTGCTGGATATATCCCTGTGCCGGAATGTCAATACCTCCACTGGGCAGCGTCAGGTTAGCAAAAGCATTAGGTGCTCCTGTAATTTCAGCACCCGCATAGAGCGCAAAATCATCGTCCAGGAGACGATCATCCTCCGGGAAACACGATTCATCCTCTTGGGGCGGTCCCGGTTCTTCCGTTTCCGGGACTATTTCTTCGCTTTCTTCGATTTCTTCCGGTGCTGTTTCTTCAATCGCTCCTGTTTCTTCCGCAAACGCTGTCGGAAACAGCCCTACCAGCAATAACAGTACCACAAGAAATGCGAAACATCGTTTTACCATAAATACCGATGTACCGTCCTTTCATAAAAAATCTTCACCCAGATTCAGGTGAAGTCGTTTTTCAGGTTTACTCTCTTTTTCAGATTGTACAGGTAGTAAGAAGGGGTGAGGTGTGGAGAGGGGGAACCGACATTCCGGTTTGTGTACATCACACCAGATGGGCAGACTGCCCCCTTGTAAGTGGCTATCGTTCCTGTTCCCGCTGACGCTTTCGGTAAAACTCCAACGCCTTGATAATCGTATCCTCAATTTTCTGTGCAGGCGTCCCCGGCGCAAAATATTTGCTGATACGCTCCCTTGGAATCTTGAATTGCTCCTTTTGGTTGGGCTTTTCCTCCTGCATAATGGAGAAAATCACATCCATATTAAGCCGCCCTTCCTCTGAAAACTTCCGCATTTTCATTGCCTGGACATGGGAAGGGGTGCAGTCCTCGGTAGTCATGGTTTCATAGAGATCGTGCTGCTCCTGTTCTGTGAGGTAGGAAAGCTCCACAGCGGGACGGAGGGCAATTTGAAGCTTGTCTTTTTCTTTCAGAGCGGAATTGTCAACCAAGTCGAGAATTTCGGGAATCAATTCGGTCAGCCGGATGAATTTGCGTACTTGTTCGTGACTTTCACCAGTCTGCTCTGCCAAAATGTCTCTGCTTTTCATTCCCGGAAAATTGGGCAACACTGTTGCACCATTTTCTTTGCTTGGTCTTCCTGCTTGTCGTCTCATGGCATCCAGCTTTATTTTATAGGCAAACGCGTTCTCTGACGGCAAGATTTGTTCCCGCTGCAAATTGGAATCCACCATAATAATGGTTGCTTCCTCATCGGTCAGATCACGGACAATGCACGGCATACTCTGTCTGGCAATCAGGCTGCAAGCCATTTTGCGCCGATGGCCGGATACCATTTCATATCGCCCGTCCGCCTTTGGCCGGACAATCGCTGGCACTAAAACACCGTACTGCTTTACGCTTTCCGCCGTATGCTCCATGTTCTCGTCCATACGGACTTTGAATGGGTGATTGGGGAAATCATTAATCTGGTCAATAGGAATTTCCTGCACCCTGGGCTGCTTGGCGATGTCTCGTTCTTCTTGGGTGGTAAATAAGCTATCGACTGAGGTCAGAAGCCTTGCTGCGCTGCTTTTCTCCAATTTCCATCACCTCCTTCACCAGTGTTCGGTATGCCCCTGCGGCACGGCCCTTGGGTTCGTGGACGAAAATACTGTGGTCGGCTGTGCTGATTTCCGCCAACCGAACCGTAGCCGGCACAATGGTCTGCATGATTGGCAAGTGCTTCCCGTAAGCGGCTTTTACCGAGGCCACAATGTCCTTCCGGAAATTGGTTTCGTTGGCCATGGTCATAAAGACACCGCCGATCTTCAGTTTGGGATTGATCTGACGCTTGATGCTCTGCACGGTATTTACCAATTCCGTCATGTTTTCAGCAGCAAAATACTCTGCCTGCACCGGAATCAAAACATAATCCGATGCCGACAGAGCATTGATTACCAACATACCCAGCGACGGGCGGCAATCCAGAAGCACATAATCGTACCCCTTTTTGACTTCATCTACATACTGCCGCAGTACCGTTTCCCGGCTCATCACATTCACCAGTCCCACCTCAACAGCGGACAGGGTTCGATTTCCGGGAATAAAGTCAAACCCTTCATGGTGCTGCCGCACCTCCGGATGCTCTCCGCCGCTGACACCTGTCACAATATCGTTCATGGCGTTCCCGAGTGTCAGCGGCAGCTCATTCGGCTTCCGCAATCCCAGCATCTTGGTCAAATCGCCCTGGGGGTCAACATCTAGCAGCAACACTCTCTTGCCCTGCATCGCCAGTCCGGCACCCAGATTGTACACCGTAGTGCTTTTCCCAACGCCGCCCTTTTGATTGGCAACCGCAATGACCTTCGTTTTTACCATTGGGATTTTCCTCCTTAAAATAGATTTAGCCGCCTGCGGTTTGGCAGACGGCTATGTAAAAAATTTTTTATTACTATATTGTATCTATCCAGGTATGGAATAGCATTGGGTAAGTAACACGCTCAAATTGCATTGATAAAATACCTAGTTTTCTGCTATCCTTCCTCCGGAAATGTGATCTCCCCTGTTCTTTTCTCCTCGTCAAATAAGCAGAAAAGTGTTAGCGGGCTGAAATGCCATACTTTTGTATCTTCTTCCTCCAGAACAGAGTATAGCTTAGATTCGTAAAATGCCTTCGTGGCTGATATTTCATCTAAACCGTAGTTCTTGACAATCAAATCGATCACTTGGGGCACAAGAAGTGTCAAAATTGCTTCAAATGTTTTTTGATCCATCAAATCACATTCCTTGCACCTGCAGTGACGAAACCTTCAAAATTAGCTCGTCCACAGAATCCGTAAATCTTCTCTCTTGTATCAGGCGGTTTCGCAACCGGACCAGACTTAAGAGTATCACACGGTAATCTCTATCGGTTAAATTGAGATAGCATTTCTTTCGGAACATTGCATTTCCCTCCCTTATGGATTACGCTTATTCTACGACCAATCGGAATTTCATGCAATCATGCCAGCGTAGCGAAAATGTTGATTGTCCGCTCTGCCCCTCGTTCCACCACATTGGGTTTGTCTGTAAACGAGAATTCGTTGCTTTCGCTATACCGCAGAACCCTATCTTGGGTTACTATGGTATGTATTAGCAGCCCAGGGTGGGCGGGCTTGTCCCTCTCTATTGGATTCTGGCCCATTTTAGATGCTCCACTGGGGACCGAAGAACTGGGTCACCTGGAAATGGTTGGGGCCATTGTACATCAGTTAACCAGAAATCTGAAAGAAAATCAATACAAGGACCCGGTATTTGCGCCCTATTTTGTGGATCACACTGTTGGCGTATATCCAAACGCCGCGGCAGGATTTCCGTGGAATGCGGGGTCCATGGCCGTTAAAGGAGATCCGATTGCGGATTTGACCGAGGATTTGGCCGCGGAACAAAAGGCAAGGGTCACCTATGACAACATTTTACGGCTCAGTGATGATCCGGATGTCAATGATGTCATCAGGTTCCTGCGGGAAAGAGAAATCGTTCATTTCCAGAGATTTGGGGAGGCTATGCAGCTGCTGCGGGAAAAGCTGAATCAGCGGAATGTTTATTTTATGAATCCAGCTATTGATATTTAGCCGGATTTGGAGCAAAAATATAGGATTTTTCAATAATTTATCCCCCGGCGTCTTTCAAGCGCCGGGGGATGGCTTAATCCAGCTTCAAATCATTTTCGCCGATCCAGCCCATTTTACGGAGCACCTCTGCAAAGGCCCATGTGAGGGCTGCGGGCAGCACAAAGCAGATCAGCAGCATTCCCAAGTAGTCCGCGCCGGTAATGGCCGTTTTCACACCGCTGGCTACATCATTGACCCAGCCGGCATAGACACCGATGGGGCCGACCATGCCGCAGGTGCCCATACCGGAAGCGACACCGCCGGAGGGGTCATTCATCTGGAAATGGAACAGGCAGGTGGCAACGGGGCCTGTAATGGCAGAAGCCAGGATCGGCGGGATCCAGATTTTAGGATTCTTCACGATATTCCCCATCTGTAGCATAGAAGTTCCCAATCCCTGGCTGACCAATCCGCCCCACCGGTTCTCCCGGAAGGACATCACTGCGAAGCCGACCATCTGCGCACAGCATCCCGCTACCGCAGCGCCACCGGCCAGGCCTGTAAGCCCCAGGGCCGCACAGATGGCCGCAGAGGAGATGGGCAATGTCAGCGCAACGCCAATGACGACGGATACCAAAATCCCCATCCAGAAGGGCTGCAGCACGGTCGCCCACTTTACAAATTCGCCTACCGAAGAAGCGGCGGTTCCGATGGCCGGGGCGATCAAAGCAGAAAGAGCCACACCCACCAGAATCGTGACCAAGGGCGTTACCAGAATATCGACCTTTGTCTCCTTGGATACAGCCTTGCCAAACTCCGCTGCTACAATGGCGATCAGGAACACCGCCAAAGGCCCACCTGCACCGGCAGCACCGGAAAGTGTCGTGGAGCCCAGCTTATTGGCCGCATATCCAACGGTCGCCAGAGAAAACAGGACCAGGGGCGGGGCCTGCAGCGCATAGCCAATAGCAATGGCCATAGCAGGACCGCTCATAGCCGCAGCATACCCCCCTACATCCATTAGAAAGGGTATGTTCAACTGCTGGCCCAGCGTCTTTACAATGGTTCCGATGAGCAGAGAGCAAAACAGGCCCTGGGCCATGGCACCCATGGCATCGATCCCATATCGCTTTGCGGAGAAAACGATATTCTTTCTTTTCAGAAATGCGTTCATAGAATTCTTCCTCTTTCTTACTGTCTTGTCAGTTAACTAGACACCATTATATTCACTCTCTTCCATATGTCAAGAATTATTTGACTTGTGACGAGATATATGATACAAAGAGGGCAGAAAGACGAGGTGTTGACCGTGTCCGGTGAAGAACGCAGAAAGGAGATCCTTCAATTATTGAAAACACAAACCACGCCCCTGTCCGGAGCCGCACTGGCTGGGCAGTTTCATGTAAGCCGCCAGGTGATCGTCCAAGACATTGCACTGATGCGGGCCGAAAACTATGACATTCTCTCAACCAACCGAGGGTATTTGATTCGTCAAAAAAGTGAAACCGATTCTTTTCCGAAACGTGTATTCTTTGTTCGCCACACCACAGAGCAGGTGCTGGAGGAATTTATGGCCGTGCTGGATTTCGGCGGAAAAATTCTGGATGTGGTTGTAGAGCACGAATTATACGGGCAGATTCGGGTAGATCTGATGATTGAAAGCAAGCAGGACGCACAGGATTTCTATGCCAAGCTTCTGCGGTCCCGGGACAATCCTCTGAAAATACTAACAGACGATTGCCACTACCATACGGTAGCGGCTCCTTCAGAAAAGCTCCTGGAGCTGATTGCTCAGGAACTTTGCTGCAAGGGATTTCTGTTGGAATAACTTAAAGGCCACGATCTGCCTTTATGCAAAGAGCACCGAGCTGATGCCCGGTGCTCTTTTGTTGCAAATGTAACGTTAAAAGCAGAAAGTCATTTCCCATATCTTCTCATTTTTATTTCCAAATATTTGTCAACTATCGGTTGCTATAAACTATTTGCTCAATATTTCAGTTCTATCTTATATCTTTTTAGCCAGAAATCCATTTGGAGAAAATACGCTATTTTTTGTGGTCTTCCCATCAGCTGCCCATACCAAGGCCACGCCGTTTCTCTGATCAGAAGCTCCTGCAGTGCTTTCTTGTCAACAAGCTGAAACAGCGCCGCATCTTTCTGACTCAAAAGCTTTTGGAATTGATTTTCCAGCAATGTCACATAGGCCGGATCCAGGGTTTTGGGATAGGGACTCTTTTTACGGTGGGCCACTTCCTTTGGAAGCAGGTCCCCGCAAGCCGCCCGTAGCAGTCCCTTCTCCTCTCCTCCGTGATCTTTGTATTCCCATGGCACAGCATAAAGATACTCCGCAATTCTATAATCGCAGAACGGCACCCGGACCTCCAGGCCGCTGAACATGCTCATTCTGTCTTTGCGGTCCAGAAGCGTTTGCATAAACCAGCGCATATTTAAATTGACCATTTCCTTCATACGCCGTTCTAGGGGACTGCTTTCCGGCAGGATGTCACTTTCCCGGCAGGTCTTTTCATAAGCATCCATAACATATCCCGTGCAGTCAAGCCCCTGACGCAGTTCCGGAGCAAGGATCGATGCCCGATCCTCTGTATTCTGGGCCCACGGAAATCCTGTACGGGCCCGAACCTCCGGGTCCCTGTACCATGGATAGCCCCCGAACAATTCGTCGGCGCATTCCCCGGACAAGGCCACCTTCACATGTTCGGAAACGGCCTTACAAAATGCCAGCAGCGAAAAATCCACATCGGCCATTCCCGGTAAATCCCGTGCAATGGTTGCTTCCTCCAGAGTATCCACCAACACCTGGGGGCCAAGTTCTGTCAGATGCTGCTGCGTGTGCAAAAATTGCACAATCTGCTCTATATAGTGGCTGTCGGAAGAGGGTTGAAATTTTCCAGGACGAAAATACAGGTCATGGTTTGGGTAGCCAACAGAAAATGTATTCAGTGCTTCTCCCCGCAGCCCAAGTTCTTCAGCGCATACCGCACTGATAATGCTGGAATCCAGGCCTCCTGATAAAAACGTTCCGATGGGCACATCCGAAATCATCTGCCGTTTGATGGCATCCAGCACCAGAAATCGGGTATGCTCCACGGTCTCGGTAAAGCTTTCCCTATGTTCCCGGTCCTTTAGACTCCAATAGCGTTCCACATGGAGTTTTCCTGCCTCAAAGCAAGCGCAGCAACCCGGTTCCAATTCAGAGATCCCATAGAACACCCCGCTGCCGGGCTTTCGTCCCGGCCCCAGCAGCAGAAGCTGTGCTGCCCCTTCCCGGGTCAGAACAGGTCGGCTTTTGGGGTGGGCCAGAATGGTTTTGATTTCAGAAGCAAACAGCAAGCCATCTCCTATCAGGCTGTAAAACAAGGGTTTTACGCCCATCCGGTCCCGGGCAAGGAACAATCTTCTGGCCCCATGCTCCCATACGGCAAACGCAAAAATGCCGTTGATTTTCTGCAGCGCTTCCATGCCCCATTGGGCATAGGCATGGAGCACCACTTCCGTATCACAATGGGTCCGAAAAGAGTGGCCCAGTTTTCCCAGCTCTTGCTTCAGCTCCTGTGTGTTATATATTTCCCCATTATAGATGAGGCTGTACCTCTCCCCTCCCCATTCCAGTTCCATGGGCTGCTGGCCGCCCACAGGGTCGATCACCGCAAGCCTCGTGTGCAGCAGAACGCCGCCGGGAAACCGCAGCAGTCCATGACCATCCGGCCCACGGCGGGCCATTGTTTCTAACATTTTATCTGCGGTGCATTTTGAAAGTTCCAGACCGATACAGCCGGCAATGGCACACATATCATCACACTCCTCTGCTATTCTATGCCGAAACCTCCATTCGGTGCATAGAAGTTTTTCCTCTGCCAATACTAGCCGGGAGGTGACACAGTTTATGAAAACCAACCGAGAAATACTATCCTCCGTTTTAAAAACCACCCAAATGGGTCAAATCGGCATCCGAAGCGTCATGGATGCGGCAGTCCAGCCGGACCTGCGGCAGGCCCTTGGGCAGCAGCTGCTGGAATACGACCGCATTGAAACAGAAGCCCACAGCATTGCCTCTCAGCGCGGCTGGGATCTGCGGGAGCTGGACCCAGCCATTCGGGCTATGACCGATGTGATGGTTCGAATGAAGCTTTCCAAAGCCGACCCGGATTCCAAAATTGCGGACTTGATGATTCAGGGCAATACCAAAGGCATGGTCAAGAGCCTTAGAAACCTCCACCGCTCGGACGGGCGGGACAACCGCATCCAGACCCTTTCCCAAAAGCTCATCGACACGGAAACCAACAACATTCGCCAGATGCGGCCATTCCTATAATCGCACCGGCTGCCTAGTCTGGCAGCCGGAACATCTTTTAAGGTAGCCGCATATACTATCAGGATTTTATCTTGGAGGGATGCCAATTGCCAAACGGCTATCTTGTCGCAAAAGCCTATATGAGCTACGCCCAGATCCCATTGGAGGATGTGGCGGTAGTCGTAACAGCGCAGGATGGGACCGCTATTGCCATGCGCTTGACAGGCAGAAGCGGTCTGACGGAGCGGATCCCCATTCCGACTCCGGAGAAAGCGGAAAGCCTGACACCGGAGAAGAATGGCGAAAAACCTTTTACAACGATCACCATCTTCGCCTATAAAAGCAAGTTCGAGCAGATATTTGCCAAAAATGTACAGATTTTTCCGGATGTGACCACGGTACAGAATCTGGAAATGGTTCCGCTTTCCGAACTGCCGGATCGTTGGGACGAAAATGTCCTCTATAACACGCCGCCACAAAATCTATAGGAGGTCCCATGCCTACTGTTACGCCTTTTGTACCTCAGCGGATCACGGTCCATCTGGGACCTCCCAGCAGTGACGCAGAAAATGTGACTGTCAGCTTTCCGGATTACGTCAAAAATGTGGCCTCCAGCGAAATATACCCGACCTGGGAAGAAAGTGCTTTGCGGGCCAACATTCTGGCCATTGTTTCCTTTGCGTTGAATCGGGTTTACACGGAGTTTTATCGAAGCCGCGGCTACGATTTTGATATTACCAGTTCCACGGCTTATGACCAGTTTTTCGTAAAAGGCCGGAGCTTCTTCTCCAATATCTCCCGTCTGGTAGATGAATTATTCAATTCCTATCTGCGCAGGCCCAATTTTGTGGAGCCTCTGGCGGCCAAATTCTGCAATGGCACCACGGTAACCTGTGAGGGGCTGAGCCAATGGGGAAGTCAGAACCTTGCCCAGAAGGGCTATAACTCCATCCAAATTCTAAAAAGCTACTACGGCGATATAGAAATCGTTTCCAATGCGCCCGTTCAAAACTATGTGTCCTCTTACCCCGGAACCCCTCTGCGGCGTGGAAGTGTCGGCCCAAATGTGGTGATCATCCAGACGGAACTGAACCGAATCTCTCAAAACTACCCGGCGATCCCCAAGGTTTCTAATATTGACGGGATCTTTGGCGTTCAGACAGAAAATGCCCTATTGGCCTTCCAGAGGATCTTTGATTTGGATCCTGACGGCGTGGTCGGGCCCGCCAGCTGGTATGCCCTGATACGGCTGTATACCGCGGTCACCAGTCTGTCAGAGCTGCGTAGTCAGGGCCAGCAATTTTATACCATTGCCTGGAATAACGGAAATCCCATTGCCCCCGGAGACCAGGGCATTCGTGTGGAGCACCTGCAATACATGCTCCGGGTGCTGGCCGCCTATATTTCTCAGATTCCCAGCATTAAAGTAGACGGCGTTTTTGGCGATGCCACCCGTAACGCAGTGCTGGCGGCCCAAGGCTATTTCAGTCTTCCCCAAACCGGTATTGTGGACCTTACAACCTGGGATGAAATATACGACCAGTTTGCCGGTATCGAAAATGCCAGTTTCCTGGATTTGGAGCGTTTCCCCTACACTTCCGCCGTCATCAACGGAACACCGCCGCGGAACCGGTATGCCCGTTCTACCACCCTTACCCAATTCCCGGGCTACAACCTTTCCATGAACGATCAGGACCCGGCGAGACAGGAGGTCGTGCGATGAAACCACCAGAAATCTTTTTGGGCAAACCCATCCGCAGTTTGCAAACCATGCTTCGGGTTCTGGCAGAGAGCGTTGATGAATACAAGGCTCTGATCCCGGACGGGATCTATGGACCGGATACCATGGAGGCCGTCCGCATTTTTCAGCGGCACAACCAGCTTCCCATCACCGGTGTCACAGACCAGGAGACCTGGGAACATATCGCCCATGAATACAGCCGGGCGCTGGTAGAAATCACGCCGCCCCCTTCCCTGGCCGTTCTGTTGAATCCCTGCCAGACCATCACCTACGGAGAACGAGATCCCGCAGTTTTTCTTGCCCAGGTGGTTCTAATGACCATGTCCCAAAAATACAATTGTCTGGAGGCTCCGGAAATCACCGGAGTGTTGGACTTGGCCACGCGGGAGGCGCTGTCTGCTTTCCAGCAGATTTCC
>OQWM01000444.1_pt1 | contig 26039 bp, 18 predicted proteins | sample 1691531 | NCBI WGS metagenome assembly OQWM01 (sample SAMN03418257, study PRJEB22391) | human gut metagenome | biome: human-gut; feature: organic feature; material: feces | host: Homo sapiens | place: Tanzania | collected 2013-01
CGCCATGTGGCGCAGCCTGTCGGCCTCGGCCGGTGGCACAGCGTCTTGCTGGCGCAAGGCCATGTCTGTGAGAGACCACCCCCACTCCGTGGCCAGCAGCCCTCTGACGGTTGGGGCGGCTTCCGCTCCAAGGTGCGCCTCCAAAAAGGAGGTCAGCTCTCGGCGAAGCCCGAAAACAGTGATTTGGCTCATCTATTTTTACTACTTTTGGCCAAGTGAGGAGGCCGTCCGCGGCAAGAGCGCGGCTACCAAAACCAACACGGGATCCAATGGAAAACGAGACAAAAATAACCACCGCGGGCCAAAACGCCAACGCCCGTGATGACGAGAAATATATGCGTCGATGCATCCAACTGGCCCTCAACGCCGAGGGCCGCACCTACCCCAACCCCATGGTGGGAGCCGTGGTGGTGTGCGACGGGGCGATCGTTTTCCCAGATGAGGCCGAAGTACGAGCAGCGGGTGCAGTTTCCGCATTTCGTGCACAAATCCATGTCGATTTCGGGGAGTCGTTTGACGGGCGAAAGCGCCATGAAGTCGGTGAGGCTGTCTTTGCCGCGTCCGATGAGGTCGTCGATCGATTTGATGCCGCGTTGTGCCATGAAGTGGGAGAGACCTTCGGTGAGTTCTTTGATGATGCCGACGCCGTATTTCATGGCGATGGTGCAGAACTGGACGTTGATGGCGCCAAGGGCGAGGAAGTTTGCGGCATCGCGGTAGTTCATGGGTCCGCCGTTGCCCGAGACGGCGACGCCGGAATTGCGCACCGAGTAGAGCGTGCTGTTGGAGATGGCGGTGACGCCGTGGCCGCTCATGCCGATGAAGACGCCTTCATCCCATGCGTGTTGTTTGCCGTCGAGGTGCTCGCGGAAGGTGAGCGATGGGAACGTATTGGCGAGCGTGACGCCGGCTTTTTTGTTGGGGTAGCGGTCGAGGACTTCTTTGACGGCCTTGAGGATGACGGCGATCGAGGTGACGGCAGCGGTGAGTTTGAAGAGTTTGGGGATTTCGGGGTCGGAGATTTCCATGACCCAGTTGATAATTTTCGCGGTGAGCGCGGCGTTTTGCGAAACGATATCGCCCTCGGTTCCGTCGCCGCCTTGCGGGCACGAAAGCGAGTATTCGATGGCCATGGCGCCGGCTTGTTCGAGTTTTTTGGTGTTCGATTGCCATCCGGCGCGGTCGTGTTCGTCGTGTCCGGTCACGGGGCCACCGGTTGAGGCGGCGATGAGGCGATCGGGGAATTCTTCGCGCAAGATCTTGACTTCGTGGCAGACGCGATTGAGCGGGTGTTCCGAGACGTTATCGCAGTTGGCATACGTTTCGGCGTCGAGCTGGAACATGTAGCCAGCGGGGATGTGGATTTCGGCGCCATCGAAAGCGGTTTTCATGAAGCCGCCCGCCCAGCCTTCTTTGAGGGCACGGCGCATCTGTTCCAAGCCATCCGACGGAGGCGCAGCCGAGAGCAAGAAGGGATTGGGGAGTTTGCGCCCGAAGAAGTCGGTTTCGAGCGAAACGGGCATGTGGTTGTAGCCGCCGATGATGACGTGGCTCTTGGCCGGGCGCATTTTTTCGGGCATTTTGGCATCTTTGCCCGAGAGATAATCGTCGATGACGGCGGCGATATTTTTGCCGTTTGCGACGCCTTCGACAGCCGTCGAGGGGCCCGACCAACCGTCGCCAGCATAGAACACGCCTTTGTGTTCGACGGCGGCCATTTCGGCGCGGTTGCCGATGGCGATGATGACGTGATCGACGTCGTTGCGCGTCGCCTCCGATCCGGCGAGCGGCTTGACATCGCGCGGGCTAAACTTCTCGGCCTCGAGTGTGAGGCGCGTCGTGCGGAGGCTGCGGATTTTGCCGCCTTCGGCGCAGATTTCCGTCACGCTCGTGCGTCCGGTCAATTCGATGCCAGCATCTTCGATATGGCGTTTTTCGGCAGGCGTGAGCGGGAGTTCGCTCAATTTTTCGAGCGTGATCATTTCGACCGATTTCGCACCGCATTTGAGCGCCGTCAACGCGCAGTCGACCGCAATTGCGCCACCGCCCACGACGACGACGTGGCCGCCGAGTTTCGGTTTCGCCGCCAAAAAGGCATTGCCATAGAGCGCGTTTTCTTCGCCCAGAATCCCGAGTTTATAGGGGCTATGAATGCCTTGTGCCACGAGAACGGCATCGTGTTTGTCGAGCAACGCCACGGCATCGTCGACTTTCGTGCCCGTTTTGACCTCGATTTCGAGCCCTTTGACGAGCCAATCGATATCGCTGGCGAGCACGTCTTTGGGGAGTCGTTCATCGGGGATGAGGTTGAGCGCACCGCCCAAGCGATCGTTGCGGTCGTAAATCGTCACGTCGAATCCGCGCTGCGCGAGCACCGCCGCCGCACCCAAGCCAGCCGGGCCACCGCCGATGATGCCAACCGTTTTGCCGCGTTTCGCCGCACGGTTGACTTTCGGCATCACGCCCAACTTCTTGGCGCGCGCAATGATATAGGCCTGCATCTTGGGGATCTCGATGGGCGAACCGTCGAACGCCTTGTGCGAGCATCCGCCTTGGCAATACGTATTGGGGCAAATCAAACCGCAAACGCCGCCGATCGGGTTCGACAACAAAATCTCAGCCGCCGCGCGCTGTATATCGCTATCGGCGCCACCTCGGGCCGCCATAATAAAATCGGCAGGCGAGCAATCAACAGGGCACCCCTTCTTACAGGGCTTGTTTTCGCAATACTCGCAGCTGTGCGCCTGACATGAAAATTGGGCGTCTGAAAGGAAAATATTCGCGTTCACGGTAACCTCTTCTCCAATGGTTATGGTGTTGGAATGCAGTCGTTCGCACGATGCGATACGACGTCGGAAAAACAGACCGTTTATCGGTAATGCGTGCCCAAAATGCAAGCGATTTTCGTCCATTTCGCCGCCTATTTCTCGCGAAATACGGCGTCGGCTCCGGCTATGTCGCGCTTCGCGCTCCATACGCCTACGCTATCGCCCTATTGCCCGTTGGGCAATACGGGCTCATTTTCGCCTGGGGTTGCGCTACGCTACACCCCGGGCTGTGTTCTGGCACCCATTCAGGGCGCGGGTGGTGGGATCGATCGGATGGGGTGGGGCACCTCGGGGTTTGCGCCCCAGGCTGTGTTCTGGCGCCCTTTCAGGGTGCTAATTCTCGGTCGGTCCGCAACTAATCCCGACGTCGATGGCTTGTTCGACCTTCGGGGCACGTCCTTTTTTGACGATGCGCACGACGTTTCCGATGAGCGTTTGGCTCGTGGCGCCGGTGACCTCGATTTCGACCCAATCGCCGGGCTCTGCCGCGCCGCGTTCAAAAATCGTCGTCTTGAAATCGCGCGTGTTGCCCATCGCCTGCGTCGGATTTCGCCGCGAATACCCCTCGACGATGACTTCGACGCGTTTGCCCACAAACGCCGCATAGACTTCTTTCGAAATATCCTGCTGAATGGCGATGATCTCGGCCAAACGCCGCTGTTTGACATCGGCGGGCACGTCGTCTTTCATCGTCTTTGCCGCTATCGAAAGCGATCGCTCCGAATACGCAAACAAGAACGCGAAGGCGAAGCGATTGTCGATGAGCGCTTGTTTCGTCTTGAGATAATCTTCTTCGGTTTCACCGCAAAAACCGACGATAATATCGGTAGAAATCGCGATTTCTGGGCATTTCGTTCGGAGTTTGCGCACTATCTCCTCATATTCTTCATACGTATAAATCCGGCGCATCGCCTCCAACTGCGCATCACTCGCCGATTGCAACGGCAAATGCACGAACTTCGCCACATTCGGTTCGGTCGCAATGACGTCGATGAGCTCGTCGCTAAACCCACACGGATGCGGCGACGTAAACCGCACTTGCTCGATCCCCTCGACGCGAGCCGCCATTTGCAACAGTTTCGCAAAATTCACGTCGCCATCGCGATACGAATTGACCGTCTGCCCGAGCAATGTGACGACCGAAAACCCTTGCGCCGCCAACTGCTCGATTTCGGCGATGATTTGCGCCGCTGGCACATTTCGCTCGCCACCTCGCACGTGTGGCACGATGCAATACGTGCACACGTAATTGCAACCGCGCTGAATCGAAACCCACGCCGTCACGCCTTGCGGGCGCAATGGCGAACACCCACCGTAGAGCTCGGTTCGATCAAATGCCGTACGCAATTCGTGTTTTGTCTGACTATCTCGAATAATATTCGGCAAATTTCGATATTGATCGGGCCCAGCCACGAAATCGACGTAAGGTGCTTTTTCGAACAACGCCGCGCCAAGGTGTTTTGCCATGCAACCGACGACGCCGATGAGCATCGTCTGTTTGAGCCGCTTAAACGGGACTAAATTCGTGAGACGACCCAAAATGCGCGCCTCAGCCTTTTCGCGCACCGCGCACGTATTCAAAATGACGACATCGGCTTCGTCGAGCGTCCGCGCGGGTTCAAACCCCGACTGCGTCAAAATCCCCATGATGAGCTCGCTGTCGGCGGTGTTCATCTGGCAACCATAAGTTTCGATGAGTACTTTCATAAGACCTTAAAAATTGGAGAATTTTTCTACGATTTCATACGAAATCGATTGATATTATTGAACAATTTTTTGCGCTCGCTATTGTGCCTCGCGTCTGTCGCCGCTTGGCACAATACGCGGCAGCGGCTACGGCTATGTCGCGCTTTGCGCTCCATACGCCTCCGCGGCGCGACTTTTTGCGCGCCTCCGCGGCGGCAAATACGTCGCGCTTTTTCTATTTTTTGTGCCGCGATCGCAACAAAATATCGCTTCGTCGCCCATACCAACTACGGCTTGGGGTTGGCTTGATCTTTGACTTCGTATTCGACATTGGGGTCGACGACGATCGCATAATCGCTATTCCAATAGCGATCGAAGCTCTGCGTCAACTCTGCATTGAGCTTCGTTCCCGTTGCCACGACGCCGACATTGCGCGAGTTATAGAAATAATCGCCGCTCCAATTGCTCGTCCCGAGCCATGTTTTGTCGTCGTCGACGACGAGGAATTTCGAGTGAATCGTTCGGCTATAGGCCACAAATCCCATAGAATGTTCGGGGATTTCGATCATTCGCGCTTCAAAATTCGGAACTTTGGCCAAGCGCTTGAGATCGGCCATGTATTTTGGGCGCGTCGACCAATCCGAAACGAGCATGCGGACTTTGACGCCGCGTGCGGCGGCATCGGTCAACGCTTTATCGAGCTCGGTAAACGTCGTCTTGTCGTAGTTTTTCGTCGCATAGTTGAGCAATTGGAACGACACGCTCTTTTTCGCGCCCTCGATCATGGCGATCATCTTGGGGAGATCCCACATATCATCGCACGGCAACACGGATTTCGGGCTTGCCACGGTCTGAACTATCGTCGGCTCGCCTTTGTAATCGATTTGCGTCGCCTCGTAACATTTCGTCTTGGCGACTTCTGCTTTCGGGTCGAGAGCGAGTGCCCAGTCGATTTCGAAGATATCGACGATCGGAGCGACGAGCGACGGATTGTGCAATCGCGCCCCCATCTCGGAAATCTGCGTCAGCGAACGCCAGTCGAAGTTCTGCGACCCGAAATAGACGCGCGTTCCATCGACGATGAAGAATTTCGAATGCTGTACACCGCCCGAAATATCGGCATAAGAAATGATGCGAAGCTCGACGCCGGGGATCTTTTTCAATTCTTCGGGCAAGACGCCGTTTTCGCCGCTCGACATCTTTTTATCGACGATGAACCGAACTTTGACGCCACGGGCGGCGGCATCTTTGACGGCGTCGATGACTTTGGTCAGTGCCTGCGTTGCCGCCGTTTTGGGCAGTGAATCGTCGGCGGCAATCGCATAAAATTCTTCGAAATCGAGCGTCTTTTGCGCACTTTCTATCGCTTCGATCCAAACTGGGACGACGTTGGCGATGAAGTCGTTGTCGAGCGTCGTTTCGTCGGGCCACGATTCGAAGAGCATGAGATCGGCGTCTTTTTGGCTGTGGCGCAAGGCGTCGTCGGCTTCCGATGCACCAAATAAGCCACTGGCATCGACGCGATCGGCTTGCGCAGCGGCAGCCGGGGCATCTTGCGCCGTTTGCGCCGGCACTTCTTCACTTTTCACGACGGCATTTGTTGCGCTCTTGGGGCATGCCACGCCATTCCCCGACGAAGCACAGCCGCCGAGCAAAGCAACCGAAAGCGAACAAACGATAATTCCAAGTGTACGATGAGACATGTTTTGAGCTACTCCCGAAAATACCGCCCATCAATGGGCGAAATTGAGCGATTTGAACGACGTATTCGCCAGACACGCAAAAAATCTTCTATAACATGGCGCGCATTTGGTGTAGGAAAATCCGCCAAAGTTCTTTCTCGTTCCCCTCCCCACGACTTCCGTTCATGGGTTCGAGCAAAGCGAAATCGGCGCAAAAATACGCAAAATCGGCGCAAAAATACGCAAAATCGATAAAGGAACGCATCTATGCGGCAAAATTCCAATTCCATATACCGACGCCATATCGGTGTGATCTCGATTGTTCTAGCGCTCTCGGCGCAGTCGTGCAGCCTGTTTTCGGCGTCGACCCAAACGAAATCGGCAACATCGACCACGACCACGACAACGGCTTCGAACGCCACGACGACGACATCCCAAACAGCTGCCACGGCGCTCGATGCATCGACTTCGCACAATATTTCTGCCACGTCGCAAATCGGCGAACAAAATACACAACATTTCATCGTTCCCGAACCCAATACCGATCTATCGGCGACCGATTGGCTCATTTTGGCACAAGACGCCTACGATACACAACGCTATGGCGATGCGTTTTCGGCGGCGATTCAAGCGTACCATATCGCTAGCACCTCGGGCGATTCCGACGTCGTCGACGAAGCGACGACAGCCGCCATCGTCGCCGCCGCGCAACTCGATGTTCGCGAATTGACATCGCGATCGCAATCGGCAACTTCGGCGGCAGAAAGTGCCATATTGACGCGAGTTTTGGCGTCGATTTGCCATCGACAAGGCGATCGCGACTGCGTCGCCACACAAGTCGATCAATCGGCTCGGGCTTGGGAGGCTCTTGGCGACGATTCTCAAGCGCGTCAAATGGTCAAATGGGGCGATTCTCTACACCCCGATTTGCCCATCGTCGCCGTCATGCTCCCGCTCTCGGGCAAAGATAGGCGCATGGGGCGAGCTATGCTCGGTTCCTTCTTGCTCGCCGGGGGCATATACGACCACCGCGAATTGCCCTTTGCCCTGCGATTTTTCGACACCCAATCCGATGCCTCGGCTATCGAATCGATCGTTTCGTCGTTTGCCAACTCGCCGATACGGCTCGTCCTTGGTCCCGTCGACGTCCTCGAGAGCACAAAGGCAGCCCAATTACTGCCTGCCGATATTTCGATGATCGGTTTTTCTCCAAACGATGCATTTCTGGGCGATCGGCCCAACGTCTTTCAATACGCCTATACGCTCGATCGCGAAGCACAAGCCATCGCCGAACGCCTCGTCGATATGAGTCCACGCCGCGCCATCGCCATTGCGCCGCAAAATGCCTATGCCGAAACGACTTTGGCACAAGTCAATGCATTTTTGCCGCCCGCCTTTGCCATGAGCGCAGAGCTGTATCCCGCCTCGCAGACCGATTTGCGCGACGTCGCCAAACGCATCACGTCACAAAACCCCGATGTGTTGTTTTTCCCAGCCCAAGCCGACGACGCCGAGCGCATCGCCAGTTTCCTAGCGCAAGAAAACATGTGGTGCACCACGCCCGGAACGCCTGCGCCAAAGGCTTCTACCGATACTCGTCAATTCGTCACCTGTCTCTCGACGAGTGCTTGGGCTCCGATCCGTAGCGATCACCGCTATAAATTCATCGTCAATGCCCTATATCTCGACTACATGGCAACTGCCGACGATATCGATGCAGCGTTTTCGTCGCAATTTTCGACGCTCTATCATCGCTTGCCCTCGGTCTACGAAGTCGTGCCATACGCCATCGTTTCGATGCTTCGCGCCGTTTCGGCGTCGGCGTGGAAATCGCCCGATGCCCTTCAAAACGCCATCTATCAGATCCTCAACGGCAATCAATACCTCCTCACGCCCGAGGTGCGACAAGTCGTCTCGAACGGTTCGATTTCTTATCCATCGACATCGACGCCTATGTCGACGATGGGGCCTGGTTCGTCGAATACTTCTCAAGCGCCATCCCTTCCCGTGCGATCATTGACGGTAAAATGAACCATAAATCGACGACATATTGGGCATGGATGGCCATTTTGGCCTTCGGGCTCCTCATCTTTGCCCCGCACAATGTCATGGCACTCTCGCCCGACGAAGTCGAAGGCAAATCCGACGAAGTCTTGGCCAGCGAAAACTGGGAGACGCGCGAAGTCAAAGCCAGTAGCGGAACGGTCAAATGCGGCCTGTTAGCGATATTGATTTCGACCGTATGGCGCGGCTATGGGCATTACTGCATCGACGATGCATCGAGCCATTACAAGCTATTGGGCATGGAGGGCACAGCCCTCGGGCTCATGGCGACGTCGTTCCTCGTCGGCGGCTTGAGCAAAGACGACAACGCTTTATCGGGTATCTGGAAATCGCTGTTTCACTACGGCATGACGCTCTTCGTCGCGAGCTACCTTTTCGACGTCATCGGAACATTTAAAGGCGATACGTTCAACTTTTCCGATAATCACCTCGATCCCTATGGGCATTCTGTCGCCATGCAATTGCGATGGATCCCATCGAACGATTTCAATCTCGGTCTACAACTGGCTTATTCCTACAGGCATCCGCGATTCTGGGTCTCTCCCTACGGTTATGTCGACGTCACATCGCTGAGCAACTACGATTTCGGCGTCGATTGGGGCGTCGCGCTCTGGTATGCCGAGCGAAAACACACCTATGTGGCGATCGCCATGGATACAAAATACGAAGACTATCCAGACGACGATTATAAAATTCTCAAATTCTTGCCATATATCGAATTTTCGCTCGATCTGGGCACTTGGTTCGATCACCTCGCCGAGCTGCGATTTGTCAACCGTTTGGGGATAGGAGCGAGTTTGTATGATTTCGGATTTGCCGACACGGCGCGGTTTTCCGATCACGATACATTGCTCGTCTTAGAGAGTGAAATAAGCCTCAACGTCATCGACGATTTTAACATTGCATTCACCTATCGCTACCGTTCCGACTACGTCGTCGGCCAGTTGAGTGCGCCTAGCCGAATCTTCGATACGATTCCCGTTCCCGGCGTCGGCGTCTTTTCGCTCGATCTCAACTTCCGAATTGCTCGCGGTTGGTATGCGACGATCGATTCAAACTTCGGGCGAAGCGTCGACTTTTGGCTAGGCGCGGCAAAGCATTTCTAGATCGGCACTTTCGGCGATCTCGTCTTTGGGCGAAAAACGCGGTATCGTTTTTCGCGCTCATTTTTTATCAATTCGCCAATACGATATTTCATATAACGCCAACGCACAGGGAGTAGGGGAGAAATGGAAAAGGAGATTTGGACAATTCAGAGGATCTTGGAATGGACGACGGACTATTTCAAAAAAGGCGGTCTCGAAACGCCTAAACTCGATGCAGAGCTCATATTGGCGCATGTCTTAAAAGTCCCTCGCATTCAGCTCATCATCGACGCGGCGCGTCCACTCACATCTCCCGAAATTGCCGAATTCAAAGCGCTCATCTTGCGCAGGCGGCGGTCACGCGATCCCATGGCATATATCTTGGGAAAGCGAGAGTTTTGGTCTTTGCCCTTTAGTGTGGCGCCGTGCGTCCTCATTCCGCGCCCCGATACGGAATGTTTAGTCGAGCGCGTACTCGAGTTTATCGAGGCTTCGAAGAAGAATACTTTGCCAAGCTGGCTAAAACCCGCCGTCGGGGAGTATTCGACCGAAGCCATCGACGGGCGACGCGCCTATTACGAAGCTATCGAAGCCGCAGAAGCTGCAGAAGCTGCAGAAGCTGCAGAAGCTGCAGAAGCCGCCCAAACCGCAGAAGCTGCAGAAGCCGCCCAAACCGCAGAAGCCGCAGAAGCCGCCCAAACCACTCGCGAAACGGAATCCGAATCACCTGCCCCAAAACACTGGAACATCGCCGATATTGGCACCGGTAGCGGAGCCATCGCACTCGCTTTGGCCTCCGAACTCCCAGCTCAAACCCGAAGAATTATCGCCACCGACATTTCGCCCGCTGCACTCGTCGTTGCTCGAACAAATGCCAAAAACCTCGAACTCGAAGAAAACGTCGACTTCGTCTGCGACGATTTGCTCAACACTTTCGTAAAGATAATCAATCTTGGCGTCGAAAAATTCGATATCATCGCCTCAAATCCGCCCTATATTGCGACTTCCGAAATGCGCGATCTCCCCCCCGAAGTCCATCGCGAACCAAAACTCGCGCTTGAAGCCGGATCCGACGGGCTCGACATCTATCGAAAACTCGTACCACAAGCCCATGAACACCTCGTCGAAGGAGGCTTGTTCATCGTAGAAATCGGTTCAAAACAAGGACAAAGCGTCGCCCAACTCTTTACCGATGCAGGATTCAAAAACGTGCGCGTACTCAATGATTATGCCAGTCTGCCGCGAAACGTCGTAGGCATTCGATAAAGTCGATCGATTGTTTGCGACAAATGCGCACAAATATTGATATTTCAACGCAAAATCGTTACCATTTTGCGATGTGTCGGTTTGTTCGATAGAATGGAGGTATCAATATGATAACGAACGCCATCGGTAGAATTGGAAAGTTATTTGGCTGTGCGGCGACGGCGGCGCTAGGGTGCGTTGCCGGTCTCGTCGGGCTCATCGGCTGTTCGCAATGTAGCATCGAAGACGAAGTCGTCGCCTATTATGGACCGCCGCCCGTCGCCGACAAAGACGTGCCCTCCGTCTACGGACCAGCCCCCGACTACGGCGACAAAGACGAAGAAATCGCCCATCCGATGTATGGCGTGCCGCCGTTCTACGGCGACGATAAAAATAATGACGATGTACAGGTTCCCGTCTATGGACCGCCGCCGGGATTCGACGACGATGCCCAAAAAGGCGACGATGCCCAAAAAGACGACGAAAGCGCGAAAGGCGATGACAAACCCGTCAAAATCGACGACGATGAACCGATTGCCGTCTATGGACCGCCGCCGGGATTCGACGACGATGCCCAAAAAGACGACGAGAGCGCGAAAGGCGAAGACAAACCCGTCAACAGCGACGACGACGGCGGAATGATCGCCTATTACGGGCCCCCACCCCAATTCGACGACGAATCATCTATCGACAAAGGCGAATAGGAGGGGAGTGTGGCAAATCTCTATTCGATGATTTATCAAAAGATGATGTGGAAACGTCATCAAATCCGCATGCAGAACAACTGCGAGACGCACGAATTGCGCTATCTGTTTTTCGAAGTCTCGCGGCGATGCAACATTGCTTGCCGCTATTGCGGCAGCGAGTGCACGCGTCGGGAGCGCGAAAACGAGCTTACAACGCAGCAGTGGCTTTCAATCATCGACCAAGTCGCCGAAGATTTCAATCCGCGCCGCGTCATGGTCGCCGTCACAGGCGGCGAGCCCCTCTATCGCGAAGACATTTTCGAGATCTTCGCCCGCCTGCGCGATCGCGGCTTCCCATACGGCATGGTTTGCAATTCGACATTGCTCGACGCCGCGCGCGCCAAAAAACTCGTCGAATGCGGGATTCGATCGATTTCCCTTTCGCTCGATAGCATCCCCGAGGTCAACGACGCCGTCCGCGCCAAAGGCTGTAGCGCGGCAACGGTCAAAGCCATTGAAAATCTGCGATCGGCGGGCTACCGAGGTATCCTCGAAGCATTATCGACGATTACGAAGCCATGCATTCCGCACCTAGCCGATATGCAAAAATGGCTCACCGAACTGGGGATTCACCGCTGGCGCGTTTCGCCCGTCATCCCCATCGGCCGAGCCGAACAATGCACCGATTTGCTACTCTCCGACGACGACATCCGAGCACTCCTCGATTTCGTTCGCCAACGACGATGCAAAAAAGACGACGATTTGCGCCTCGAATTTAGCGAAGAAGGCTTTTTAGGCGAAGAATACGAAGGCTATGTGCGCCCGTACTTGTGCCAATGCCGCGCCGGTATCAATATCGCGGGCATTCGCTACGACGGCAAAATCGGCGCTTGCCCCGAGATTTCACAAGCCTTCGACCAAGGCGATATCCTCAAAGAACGCCTCTCGACCGTCTGGAATGAGCGATTCAAAGATATGCGCGACCGCTCCTGGATGCACGAACTCGGGCCTTGCAAGCGATGTAAAAAATACGACATTTGCCATGGCGGTGCGCTTCATCTCTACGACGATAAATCGACGGCGACGAAGCGATGCTTTTATTGCATGCTCGACAAATCAAAAAAATAGCGCAGCGTATGCGCGCAAGGAGGCGAGCAAAGCGATGCCACCGAGCACATAGCTGCGCTGCCGCAGGCGTATGCGCGCAAGGGGGCGAGCAAAGCGATGCCACCGAGCACATAGCCGGAGCCGACACCGTATTGCCCTACGGGCAATAGGTGGCGACAAATAAAAAAAGATATTTGTATATCAATGGATATAATTCCAATAACAATGTATATAAATATATTTTCTTCTGTATAATTTAATACATAATTAAAAATTATAACTCAACACACAAATCGATACATTTCAATAAATCTTATACATAACACATACTTGCAAGAGCGCGCCAAAAGGGCACATCTGCGCAAATTAAAGATAGTACAGTGTTTGATGTGTATAATACATTACATACGAATTGCAATATATTATATACATTGACATGCGCGATGGCGATGCATACTAAGGTTGAATTTGTATCTTCCAACAGCGGTGGATGCGATGCGCTTTGAAATCTTCGGGGAGCGATTGCGGCGTGATGTCGGCGATGGCGACGGTGCATTGCCCGATGTGCGAGGGGATTTTTTGGGGGTCAAAAGCGAGTCGTCGCGAGTTCGTCGAGAAGTAGAGCGTGCCATTGGGGCGCAGGAGTGGGAGGCAGAGTTCGACGAGTTCGGGCCATTGGCGGTTGATGTCGAGGACGTCGGCGGTCATGCTCGAGTTGCTAAACGTCGGCGGGTCGAGCAAGATGACGTCGAAGCGCTTGTCGGTGGTCGATGACGTGTTGGCGGCTTGGCGTTTGCGGTTTTCGAGGCGCAAGAATTCGACGACGTCGCCGCGCGTGAGCCCGTATCGTGCGGGAGCGATGCCGTTGAGTTGCAAGTTCTTTTCGGCCCACGACAAATACGTATTCGATAGATCGACGGTTTGGACGAAACTGGCTCCGCCTTTGGCGGCGGCGACGGAAAGTGCGCCTGTATAGCCAAACAAATTTAATACACGTTTATCGGCACATGTTCGAATTAAATTCTGTCGCAGTGGGCGGTGGTCGAGAAACAAGCCCGTGTCGAGGTAGTCGGTGAGATTGACGTGGAAGCGCAAATCGCCTTCGCCGACGGTGCCCAGGACGGACTGCGATGGGTTCGACGATTTGTTGTATTGATCGCGGCCTTTTTGCTTTTTGCGCGTTTTGAGGATCGTGTGCTGCGGAGCGAGTTGCAGGGCGGTTTCGGCGGCTTTGAGCATGGCTTCGAGCCAGATGGCTTCTTCGCGCGGGTCTTTTTCGTAGGGGCGTTCGAAGAGGGCGACGACGGCGTATGTTTCTTTGGCGGCGTCGGTGGTGAGTTGGTAGATGTCGACGCTGAGGGGGATTTCGGGGATGTCGCGGTCGTAGACGCGATAGGCGTCGATGCGGTCGCGTTTCATGCGCTTTTGAAAGTATTGAGCGCGTTTGGTCAGGCGGTTTTGAAACATCTCGGCTTGGCGCTGTGTTTTCGCGCCGAGATCGGGCGGTGTGAGCATAGAAACCTCGGTCAATAGGGCATAATCGCACATCATCGGTGGCAAAGCGCACGCGGGCGTTTTGCGGCGGCAACATACACGTCTTCGGTGAAAAAAACAATTTTGTATGCGCAAGTTCGCACATTATGGGTATATTGCGCGGCGGCGTGCAGGCCAGGGACTGAGAGCAGGTTGCCGCGACAACAAATCGCGCGCAGACGAGCCACGCGCAGGCGAGCCACGCACAGACGCAAATTTCGGAGTGGAGCAGACGCAATCAGACGATGAAAACGAGGCAGACAAATGAAACGGCGAACCGCGCCGAATTGACGACGCGAATTCCGCACAATCCCGAGGCAGAAATTTCGCTTTTGGGGAGCATCCTACTCGACAACGATACGCTCAATATTGCCGCCGACCGCATCGTGGCCGACGATTTTTACGATGCCGTGAACAAAGAAATCTTCACCGCCATGCTGAAATTGCACGACGACGGCAAGCCCATCGACTTGGCGACGCTCTACATGCACATGGCAAACGTGAAACTGCTCGAAGAAAAGGGCGGCATCCATTATTTGACGACGCTGAACCAGAATTTGCCATCGGCGACGAACGTGCAGCGCTATGCCGAACTCATCAAAGAGACGTCGCTTTTGCGCAAGGCGATTGCGATTTCGCAAGAGGCGCTCACGCTCGCGCAGCTGCCGATGGAAGACGTCTCGGCATTTCTCGACAAATTCAATCAAGATACGTTTGCGCTGACGCTACAGAATACGGCGAAACCGTATTTTTCGATTCAAGACGTCATGCAATCGACGTTTGCCAAACTCGAGGAGCTCTACTGCAACCAAGATCAGATGCCCGGTGTGTCGTCGGGATTTATCGATTTCGACCGCAAGACTGCAGGATTTAAGCCCGGCACGCTGACGATCGTCGCCGCGCGTCCGGCCATGGGGAAAACGGCTCTCGCCCTCAATTTCCTCACCAATGCCGCCATCGATCGGCAAGTCCCCGCCGCCTTCTTCTCGCTCGAAATGACAAAAGAAGAGCTCGGCAACCGCATCATCTCGTCGCGCGCCAAGATAAAGGGCGACAACATGCGCCGCGGCACGCTCTCCGAAGCCGAATGGAACCGCGTCATGACGACGATGGAACGCATCAATGCATCGAAGATATTCGTCGACGAAACGCCAGCCATCTCGATTACGCGGCTCAGCGCCAAGGCGCGCCGACTCAAAGCCGAGGCCAACATCGGCATGATCGTCATCGACTACTTGCAACTCATGACGGGGAGCACCTACACGCCTTCACGCGAGCAAGAAATCTCCGAAATCAGCCGCTCCCTCAAAGCACTCTCCAAAGAGCTTTCGCTCCCCATCATCGCGCTCGCTCAGCTCAACCGCGGCGTCGAAGCGCGAACCGACAAACGCCCCATGCTCCAAGATTTGCGCGAATCGGGCGCTATCGAACAAGATGCCGACATGATTACGTTCATCTATCGCGACGATTATTACAACAAAGATTCGCCCGAAAAAGGCGTGTCAGAAATCATCATCGCCAAACAGCGTAGCGGCGAAACTGGTACGGTAAAACTCAAATGGTTTGGCGAATATACGCTTTTCGAAAACTTCGCCGAAGATATCATGTAAGGAGGCTGCGCATGGGCATTTGGCAATCGATACGAGTCCGACTTTTTGGCGTCAAAGATCCCGAAGGCGACATCCCCATCATGCGACACCATCGCATCGATTCTTCGGGCGCAATCGCCGACGATTCATGCGCACCAGCCGAGGCCGAAACGGCGGCAAACGGCCAAACGAGTGCTTTGTCGGATTCCACAAACAAAAATGAACATAATTCTAGTATTAAAGATATTCATCGAATTTTATTCATTTGCAGCGGAAACATTTGCCGCTCACCATACGGCGAAGTTCGGCTCCGTCAGCTGGCCCAACGACGCCAACTCGATTGGCAAATTGCCTCGTGTGGCACGCTCAAGCTCATCGGTCGCAGCGCCGCCCCCCTCATGATCGAAGCCGCCCAAGCACACGGCCTCGACTTGCATTCGCATCGTTCGAGCGCGATCTCGACGCCATTGCTCGAAGCCGCCGACGTCATCTTTGCCATGGGCCCCGATCACAGCCGCGAAATCGTGCGCATCTGCCCCAACGCCGCCCCGCGTACCGTCATGCTCGGCACGTGGCTCGCTACGCCCAAACACCAAATCGACGACCCCATGGGCAAGCCCTACGACGCCTACGAACGCGCCGCCTCCGAAATCGACGAAGCCCTCGAACGCTGGTTTGCACAGTTTTAATTCTTTCGATCCTTTATATTATTTTTCATTCTTAATATTTTTTAATATTTATATTATTTTTAATATTTATATTATTTTTCATTCTTTATATGATTTGATGTGGCGCCGCCTATGTGCTCACCATTCCTAACGGAATGGTTCCGCGCATACGGCTACGCTACGTTTGCAACGTCTTGTTGAGTCGCGCGATCCGTGCTTCGTCTTGTCGAATATATATCGTTCGCTCGTTGTGAACTTCGACTTTCCCTATCGGGCCCGATTTGATCTTTTTGAGATATTTGGCTTGTGTGATTTGTATTTCGGCGCCCGTACTTCGTGCAAAGCTCGAATAATGCATCGCCAGAAGCGCGGCATCGAGTATCGTTTCGGGCGTCGGATTGGGCGATTTGACGACGACATGAGACCCCGTCGCGCCGCAGGCGTGCAACCACGTATCATTGCCGCGCGTATAGCGGAAAGTGAGCTCGATGTTGTCTTTTGCCGATTTCCCGACGAGGATCGGCGTTCCATCGGCGGCATAGAACGTCTTAAACGGCTTGTGCTGTGCCTTGGCATGCGATTTCGTCGCCGTCGCCGTGCCGCCGGCTTTGGGCACATCGTTTTGAATGCAAAACATGTCGAGAGCGGGTAGGGCATAGTCGATTTCTTCGACTGTCGTCGCCGATTCGATCCGATCGACGATCTTTGAAATCTCATCCAATTTCGATTGCGTTTCTTCGAATCTGGCTCGGATTAGTGGTTCGGCTTTATCCATGCGCTTGGCTTGGGCATATCGCTTTTCGATATTTTCTCGCACCGACATCGACGGATCGAGCGCGATTTGAACGATATCGCCCGTCTCAAAATCGGGGAGCGATGCCGATTTATCGCCTTTTTTGATTTGCCAGGCATAAGCATTGAGTAAATCGGCTTCGCGGCGCCGATTTTGCGCCGTTTTGACTTTGGCGAGGTCGCCGCAAAGCGACGCATGGAGCTTAGTCAGCCGCGCGAAGTGTTTTTTCGCACGGCGCAAGGCGTCTGTTTTGCTCGTCTCGAACGATTCGCGGGCATTGCGTTCATCGATCATCGCCTCGACTGCAGTATAATAATCGCCGCGTGCGGCGTCGGCAAAACGATTTATCGATCGCATCGTTTCGGCATTTGCCGGGCGCGTATACGTTTCGTTCACATTGCGATCGGGCGATTTTCCAATTCTTCCCAAGATGCGCTGCGTCTCGTGATCGATAAAAAAGATGTTCGGATTGCGCCCCGTGAGCTCGGCAATCAAGACATGGCGCACGGCATCGGCATGCCCAAATTCGAAGAAAACGATTCGATCGTCGTGCGCGATGCGAACGGCACAAACCGTCTCATTGAGCAGATATTTGCGAAGCAGCATCGTAAATGCCTGCGGTACGGCGGGCGCTTTTCGAGGGTGTTCTGTCGCATAAATGTCGAGATGCGTTGCACGAAAATCGACGACGACAAAAAACCGCCCTTTTTCCTTCGCATTCAACGCCTTAAATCCAAATTGTATGCGATTTGATCCGTCCGATATTTGTTCGACACGCGCACCACTCAAATCGAAATTGAGTTGCGTCGTCATCTGCTCGAGTTCAGCATAATGCATCGTGATATTCCTTCGCCTCTAATTCCAAAAATAGCTCCATCACACGACGGGCGATGGGCTAAATCTAGCAGTATCGACATTTTTTCGAATTCAGTCAAACGACAATCGAAACGCGCGATCCATCGCATGCCCACCATAGATAACACAGCTATATAAAACCAATAGTCCCGCAGTAGCGGGGCGATATAAAAACGACAATAGCCCCGCAATCGCGGGGTGATATAAAAACGACAATCGCCCCGCAATCGCGGGGCGGTATAAAAACGACAATAGCCCCGCAATCGCGGGGCGGTATAAAAACGACAATAGTCCCGCGCTAGCGGGGCGATATAAAAACGACAATAGTCCCGCGCTAGCGGGGCGATATAAAAACGACAATAGCCCCGCGCTAGCGGGGCGATATAAAAACTATAACTTTGCTTTGCGAATTTTCAAAGGCATGACTTCGATCTTCTTGTACTTTTTGCCGTTCGAATGGCAACAACCGCCATGCGATGCCTGATTTGAAAACGGGCAATGATCGCACGAACAGCCACAGCTCCCAGTCTTCGCCTCGGGATCGCTCAGTTTTTTATACTTTTTGTAAAAAGTCAAACCGAGGTATCCGAGCGCAAATGCGACGATGACGATGATCAATATATTGTCGAGTTGCATCGATATCTCCTACAAAAACAGTCTATTCTCCCCGCCATCTATCCGATGCCCGCACTAGAACAAGAGCCCGATGAGGCGAACGATCGCAGCGAGTACCCAAGCGATGGCAAACATTCCGAAGAATTGCGAGAGCGCGAATTTCCAAGAGTTTGACTCGCGTTTTGCCACGGCTAGCGAAGCGATACAAGGCGATGTCAACAACATGAACACGATGAGCGCAATCCCCGTCGTCGTACTATATTGAGCACGGAGCTTGTCTCGTAAAGATGTGACGCCTTCGTCGGCATCGTCTTCTGCATCGACTTCGCCGAGAGAGTAGACAATGCCCATCTGCGACACGAAGACTTCTTTTGCTGCCAAAGCACTGACGACTGCCGTCGAAATCTTCCAGTCGAATCCGAGCGGCTTAAAGACTGGCGCGATGAAGCGCCCAACGGTACCCATATACGATTGTTCGAGTTCTTTATCGGCCAAGTAGTTGTCGACTGTCGATTGGAATTGTTTGGCTTGGTCGAGGACTTCTTTATCGGCAAACAGTTCGGGGTATTGAGCTTCGAGTTTCACCGATACCAATTCGGTTTTCTCTTCGATTTCCTCGTCGGTCAAGTCGCCGAGCTTGGCGATTTCTTCGTCGACTTTTTCGTCAAATGCCGATTTTTCGGGGATTTCATCGCCATATTTGGCGACGATGGCATTGTGCGCTTTCATCAACTCGGGCGATTCCGTCTCGATCGTCTTGGTGATTTCGGCTGTCAATTGATCGGCAGTTTCGTCGTCCATCTTCGGGTATGCAGCGAGCCACCACAAGACGATCGAAAGCGCCAAGATGATCGTACCAGCTTTTTTGAGATAGAGCCACGAACGCTCCCACATGTGCATGAGAATGGCGCGAGTCGTGGGCATGCGATAGGGCGGCAATTCCATGACAAACGGCTCTTCTTCGCCCTTGAATACGGTCTTTCGCAAGATAAAGGCTAGCGCCAAAGCGACGACAATGCCCAAGAGATAGATCCCCAAGAGCGCAATTCCTTGGTATTTCTCGGCAAAAAAGATCGGAACGAGAAGGAGCCAAATGGGAACGCGAGCGCCACAACTCATAAACGGCAAAACGAACATCGTCGTGAGGCGTTCCTTTTCGCCCGCAATCGTACGCGTCGCCATCATCCCCGGCACAGAGCAACCAAATCCCGTAATGAGCGGAATAAACGAACGCCCGTGTAGACCAATTCTGTGCATCAATTTATCGAGCAAAAACGCCGTTCGAGCCATATAGCCCGTATCTTCGAGGAACGCCAGCCCCATGAACAATATGATGATATTGGGCAAAAAGACGACGACACCGCCCACGCCCCCGATAATGCCATCGACGAGAAGACTGGCAATGTTGGGATTGTTTTCGGCAAAGCTGCTGCCCGATATCCATTCGCCCAACGCACTAAATCCCGCCTCGATCCAATCCATCGGGTATTGCCCCAATGTAAACGTAATTTGGAATAGGGCATAGACGATGAGGATGAAGAAGACGAGCCCGAAGACGGGATGCGCTAGCCATTTGTCGATCTTATCGCTCATTTCGCGAGCATTTGCGCGTTGCTTTTCGATCGTCACTTCTTTGAGCAAGCCCGCGGCGAAGCCATAATACTGCTCGGTGATATATTCTTGAATATCGAGCTGCGTATCGCCGCGCACGTCGTTGCGCTCGGCTTTGGCCACTGCCACGGCTTTCAATCCGCCCACGATGGCGCCGATCTCTTTGACGTATTTTTCATCGTCGGCGATGAGCTTTGTCGCCGTCCAATCTCGGTGGTTTTCGACCGAAGCCGGCAGAGCTTCTTTGACTTTTGCAATCGAATTAGCGAGGTGATCGCCCAATCGCAAGTGATCGGTGGGCGCTTTGAGATCGCGTCCTTTGGCGATAGCCGCTTTGAGCTCGGGGATTCCTTTGCCATGAGAGCCGACCGTCTTGATAATCGGCATGCCCATGAGCTTCGACATTTCGTCGATGCGCAGCTGAAGGCCGGCTTTTTCGGCTTCATCCCACATGTTCAAGACGAGGATCATCGGCAAATCGAGTTGCATGAGCTGCGCGACGAAGACGAGGCTACGAGAAAGCGATCCCGAATCGACGATGGCGACGAGCATATCGATGTCGCCACTCAAAAGCTCTTCTTGCGCGACTTTTTCTTCGGGCGAATGGTAATTCAATGAATACGTACCCGGCAAATCGACGACTTTGATTTCTTCGCCTTCGTATTTAAACGAACCGTCGCGCTTTTCAACCGTCACGCCCGAATAGTTCCCGACGTGCTGATTCGCTCCCGTCAATCCATTAAATATCGTCGTCTTGCCGCAGTTCGGATTGCCGGCAAGTGCAACCGTGAGCATTTTTTTCTCGCTCATACACATCTCCTCATCGCCGCCTATTATCCGACGAATGATATTTTTGTGATTTGTTACAATTTGTTGACTTTATAATACAATTTTACGCAGATACATCTATGCCCATACGACGATGTCGATAGGGCATAGATGGAGATTTCATTTCCCCCATTACCCACGCCCGACGGGCGCGGTTTTCCGCTCTCCATTTGTAGAAAGCGATCTGGGGCTGAAGTCCGGCACCCACTCCATAAAGAGGGGAGTAGGGCGGAACTGTTCAAAGGCTAAGGACTGAAGTCAAAGTCGATATATATATCGATACTATGCAATATGCGAATCAGCACATTGCAATCGATATATTACATACTCTGGCGCGTCGGGATATCGAAGACACCGCCCAAAGCGAGTGTAAACGTCGGATCGTTGGGATCGTAATCTTTATTGGGAATGTCGACGCGGAATTCCGATGTCAATTCAAAATTCTCGAACAACGTCGCATTATAACCCAATGCGACATAACCGCCCGTAATTTCGCGCTCGCCGAGGTTTTCGGCGAGGTTTTCAAGCGCAAATCCACCTTCGACGAAGAGCTGCTGATCGGTCACAAAGCTGACATAAAAACCGATCCCGAGCTCTAGACTAACATCGGATTTGATCTCTGATTTGCTTTTATCCTTTTCATCGACGACACTTGCCGATGTAATCGGCAGGCCCAATGTCAAATATGCACCCCAAGACGACATATCGTCATCGGAATCCAAGTTGAATTCAAACGACGGAGCAACGACGTAAGCACCCGAGTCGTATGAAAAATCGACGACGACGTCGATGTCAAACATTTCCGTATCGAGCGGTGTAAATACGGCTTCGAGCGTAAATCCAAAACCAGCACCGGCAAGCCCCTCCTCGGTCGCTGCCGAGAAAATCCCCTGTAACGTCATGAAATCCGCGACACCATAGCCAAAGGCGACCTCCGATGCAAACCCAGGTTTGCCATCGTGGATATTCGTCAAAGCTATCATCGGAGCCACTTCGACGACGCCCGGATCGAGGAGTTCTGTCGTGTCGAGCGCCAGAGCTTGCGTGCTCATGAGCGATGCGACGGCGAATAAAACAAGTGTTGAAAACTTCTTCATTGCTATCTTTGTTACCTTTTTTTTGCGATTATCTGGCTATACCCAAAACCAGAAATATCAAACTGCGAGACGACACTCGCCGAAAACCCGCGAGCCTCTCATGGAAACACACCACGGCGCAATGCGCAAATAAGATGTTCATTGCACGCGATAAACCCAGAGAGCAGAGGCCGACTACAGGAGAAGATATAGCCCACCTCTGCAATCTGGTTAAACCAACTCATTCAACAAACACCGCCTCGGCCTCGTTCTTGCGCAACGCCAACTGGACGCTCCCGACGCGAATCCACACGGGGTCGCCACCCAGCGCCGAACGCTCCTTCATCACCTCGACACTCGGGATCACACCCATATCGAACAAACGCTGCCGTATCGCCGAATTCGCATGGACGCTCTTGACGACTGCGCGTTGCCCCGTGATGAGATTGTAAATCGTATTCTGCGACATGAAAACTACTCCAAAACAATGTGTCAAATGCGCAACTCATGCGCCAAAACAAACTGGCATGCGCGCCAATCCAGCGCCATCCGCCTTCTGTTAGGGCTATCTAACAGTGCTTGTTCGACATGTCAAACAGTTTTTGTTAGACGCATCAAATTTTGTTAGACGCATCGAACGAATTTCCCCAAAACGCCGCAAATCGCCCACATTCCACCCATTTCGCAATCCGCCACCAATCGCGCCGCCACGCCCCATCGCTCGACGCTTTCCCCGCATTTTGCAAACCGCCACCAATCGCGCCGCCACGCGCATATTGCTTGACTATCGGGCGCCTTTGTGCTAAAAGCTCGCCCCGTTAGGCGACGTTTTCGTCTTTCCGGCAATCTGTTGCTGCCTTTGGGGGCGATACGGTTTCGACGGGGATACGGAGATTCGTGTGGCGTGTCGGGGGCGGTTCGGTAACCTCGTTAAAACTGCTGAATACTTACAATTGCCAACGATAATGTTGAGCTCGCTCTCGCTGCCTAATCGCACGTGAGCACAAGAACCCTCGGGTTCCGTCTTTATGGGTCACGCCTGATGATTCATACTGGCGTCAAGTTTCAGGCTGGTCGAGTGGGCACCATGGTCGAGGGCGCCCGCAAGACGAGATTAAATCACGACCTCTCTAGTGACGCCCGCCTTCGGGCACGCGCTAGAGTACACAAACGAAGGCTACACACGTAGAAGGGCGAAATCGAAGATTTTCGGACGCGGGTTCGACTCCCGCCGCCTCCATCAAAACGATACGATCTGAACCTCTCGCCGATTGGTCGGGAGGCTTGGATTTTCCGTTTCGATGAATGAAATCGAAGACTGGTAATGAGAAACCGGGAGGACTACCGATCATGGCAATCCCCCCGGTTTCTTTTTAGGAGCGCCGACGATGAAGTACTTATCCATCACGCAAACAGCCGAACGCTTAAGCCTCTCTAGATGCCGTATTCGGGTTTTGTGCGGCGATGGGCGCGTTCCCGGTGCTATCCTCATCAGTTCGATTTTGGGAATTCAAGAGGATGCTGTGGATTCGGCAGACGCGATGGTCGAGAACGGGAAGTATATCAAGAAGAAAATTCATAATGCATCATTGTAATCTGTCGAGAATTCTGCATTGTGAATTGCGAATTATGCTTTGTTTTCAGAAGGAAATCAGCCATGCCAACACTTGAATGGATTGGAAAGAGCAAGGTGATCAATCACCATCAGGACGTGCCGTTTCGGGTGTTGGAGCGCAAGTACAGCTTTGATGAAAACGGACAGCACGACGAGGACAATGGCAGCGAAAACATGATTATCCGGGGCGACAATCTGGAAGCCCTGAAAGCGCTGCTGCCCCGGTATGAGGGGCGCGTCAAGTGCATCTATATTGATCCGCCCTATAACACCGGCAACGAGGGCTGGGTCTATAACGATAATGTCAACGACCCGAAGATCAAGAAGTGGCTGGGCGAGGTTGTCGGCAAAGAGGGCGAGGACTTGACCCGCCATGACAAGTGGCTGTGCATGATGTACCCGCGCTTGAAGCTGCTGCAAAAGCTGCTGGCGGATGACGGCGTTATTTTCATCAGCATTGATGATACGGAGTATGCCAATCTCAAGTTAATTTGTGATGAGATTTTCGGAAGCAACTGCTTTGTTTCCAATATTTCCTGGCAGCGTACATATTCCACCCGCAATGACTCCAAGGGTATCGTGAACGAGGTAGAACATCTTGTGGTGTATAGCAAACAGCCTGATTGGAATCCGAACAAACTACCCCGCACAGCGGAAATGGACGCAAAATACAAAAATCCAGACAACGATATTATGCCGTGGACGAGCAGCGATGCTTTTGCTCCCGGTGCTGCAACACATCAAGGAATGGTCTATGCAATTCAACATCCATTCACGGGTAAACTCTTGTATCCGTATAATGGCGCTTGCTGGCGGTATCAGCAGGACACAATGTTAGAATACATGAACGGCTGGACGAAATACGAATTGCGGGAAATTGATGATGCAGAAAAAAGAGCTGAAATTTGCGGTGTATCTGAGAAAGAAGTTCGGGCAGGAGTAATGGGCATTTTACTTGCAGACACATTGGATATAGCAAAAGAAAATGCCAGTAAAACTTTACGAAGAGGACAATGGCCTCGATTTTATTTCACTAACGGTGGTAAAGGCGGCATCCGAAGAAAAACCTATATAGACAGCGTTGAGGGAAAACCACCTACAAATTACTGGCCTTATGCAGATGTTGGACACACAGATGAAGCAGCCAAAATTGTGAAGGCAATTTTTGGCGGGAAAGCTACTTTTGATACGCCAAAACCACCACGCTTGATTGAGCGCATTTTACAGATCGCTGGAGAAAATAACACACTTATCCTCGATTCCTTCGCCGGTTCCGGCACCACCGCCCATGCCGTCCTCAACATGAACAAGACGGACGGCGGACACCGCAAGTTCATCCTCGTTGAGATGATGGACTACGCCGACAGCATCACCGCCGAGCGCGTGAAGCGCGTGATCCGTGGATACGGCGAGGGCAAGAACGCCGTGGAGGGCACGGGTGGCAATTTCAGCTTCTATGACTTGGGTGAACCGCTGCTTGTGGGCGATTGCCTGAATGAAGCGGTTGCCCCGGAGAAAATCCGGGAATACATCTGGTTCATGGAAACCAAGCAGCCCTACGCCCCGCCCAGCGGCGGCAATCCGTATTACCTCGGTCAGCACAACGACACGGGCTATTACTTCTACTACGAGCCGCAGCGCGTGACGGTGCTGAACTATGCGTTTCTTGCCACCATCAAAGAAAAAGCCGATGGAACGGTCATTTATGCCGACCGCTGCTCCATCGGTGAGGACAAGCTGGCAAAAATGGGCGTCACATTCAAGAAAATACCGAGAGACATTAGCAGACTGTAAGGGGGTGTTCGCTCTATGGAACTGAAAACATATCAGAAAAAGGTGATAGCGGACTTGACCCGCTATCTGGAACGGCTGAATGAAACCAAGAATTATGAAGCGGCGTTCCGCTTCTTCTGGCAGGAAAAAAGCGCGCCCACATTGGGGTACTATCAGGATATTCTGCCCGGTGTCCCCAACCTCTGCTTCAAGGTGCCCACAGGCGGCGGCAAGACCTTTATCGCCTGTAATGCCATCCGCCCCATTTTTGACGCTCTGCCTGTTACCAAGACAAAGGCGGTTGTGTGGCTTGTTCCCTCAGACGCAATCCTTGCGCAGACGGTGAAAGCCCTCAAAGACACGCAGCATCCCTACCGTCAGAAAATCGACGTGGATTTTGGCGGGCGCGTGGAGGTCTATACCAAGCAGGAGCTTTTGAACGGTCAGAACTTCAATCCCACAGCCGTCACCGAACAGCTTTCCATCATGGTGCTGTCCTATGATTCTTTCCGTGGACGCGGCAAGGAGGGCTTGAAAGCCTATCAGGAAAACAGCAATCTTGCCGAGTTTGCCAAGGTGCTTGGCAAGCCCGACAGCCCCATTGAGAAAGCGGACGAAACCGCCCTGTTCCAGATTATCAATCAACTTAACCCGCTTGTCATCGTGGACGAGAGCCACCATGCCCGGTCGGAATTGAGCC